>Ga0101944_10002689_pt1 | contig 27639 bp, 24 predicted proteins | sample DewCreD2012metaG_FD_75245 | JGI IMG/M metagenome (GOLD analysis project Ga0101944, IMG submission 75245) | Hot spring sediment bacterial and archeal communities from British Columbia, Canada, to study Microbial Dark Matter (Phase II) - Dewar... ... | reverse complement strand
TGACGGTGGGGATGATGTCCGTCAGGATCCAGACCACTCCCTGTGCTCGGTAGGCCAGCGAGTCCTGAAAGTGCAGTCCCAGGACCGCCCGCCATTTGCGCAGCGCAGGTGTCAGCGACGCCGCTTGCATCATCCTGTCACCACGGGGTCCGGTGCGGCGGTCGGGGGGCGATGCTGGAAAATGTCACGGATGACGTCCTCAACGTCCGGGTCGCGTATCTCGATGTCCACCACGGGCAGACGGCTGAGGGCCGCAGCCGCCACCTGCGCCGCTCTCTCCCGGGGCGCTTCCAGCGCGGCGCTCAACCCATCGAAGGAAGACACACGTCCCAGACCCTCAAGATCGCTCAGCTCCACGGGTTTGCTGAAGGTGAGCTTCAGGTGCTTGTTGTCCGTGTAATGGATGACCAGGCGCGTCAGTGAGTCGTCGTAGATCACGCGCCCGTGATCCACAATGACCACCCGTTCGCACAGCGCACGCACATCGTCCATATAGTGGCTGGTCAGAACGATGGTGGATCCGTCCTCGCGGTTGGTCTGGCGAATGAACTCGCGGATGCGCTTCTGAGACACCACGTCCAGACCGATGGTGGGCTCGTCAAGAAAGACCACCCTGGGCCGGTGCAGAAGTGCGGCCGCCAGCTCACACTTCATCCGCTCGCCCAGCGAGAGTTTGCGCACCTGAACGTTCATCAGATGCGCGATCTCCAGCATCTCCGTCAGCGTCTTCACGCGCTTGCGGTACTCCGCGGGCGGAATCTCGTAAAGCTCGCGGAAAAGCAGGAAACTCTCCTCGGGCGGCAGGTCCCACCAGAGCTGATTCTTCTGACCCATCACCAGCGAGAACTGCTTCTGGAACTCCGGCCGGCGCTCCCAGGGCACGAAACCCAGCACTTCCGCCCGTCCCGAAGTGGGATAAAGGATACCGGAGAGCATCTTGAGCGTGGTGGTCTTGCCCGCGCCGTTCGGCCCCAGAAAACCCACCAGCTCGCCCTCCTCGATGCGGACGTTGATGCGGTCCGCAGCCAGCACCTCCTGCCGTTTGCGCGTGAACAGGCTGCGCACGGCTCCGGCCAACCCCGGATCCCGCTGATGCGAGACATAGATCTTGGTGAGATCCTCGGCCAGAATGGCGGGCAAGATGAATCCTCCCTCAGCCTCCCGCGCTGGAATAGCTGCGGGTGGCCTTCAGCCAGAACAGGCGGCTGGCCACCATCAGGGACCCTGCGATCGCCAGCGCGGCGGGCAGCATCCACAGATCCAGCGTCCGTGCAAGGCCGCGGGCTGGGACGGTGGCCACGAATGCTAGCGGCAGAAAGAACGTCAGGATGTTGCGCAGTGTCCGCTCGAAGATATCAACCGGGTAGCGAGCGATCACGCTGATGCTCCAGAAGGCCGCATCCAGATTGCGGATGCGCACCAGCCAGAAGGAAAGCGTCATGATCAGGCTGTCTATTCCGAACAGGATCATGATGCTGCACGCCATCAGCACCACGTAGACCAGGGTGTTTACAGGGGTCACCTGGATGCCCGCCTCCCGGACACCGTAGGCTACCACCAGCAGGGACATCAGGGTCCGGGCGAACTCCGCAAGGTTCACCATCCGGGCGGTGGCCAGGAACTGGCTGTCTACGGGCTTGGTGAGCACCAGGTCGAACGTCCCCTTCTGAATCTCCTCCGGCAGGCGGGAGAGATTGGGAGAGAACAGCGCGTTCATCAGCCCCCAGCTCAGTGAGAAGCTCCCGGCCAGCACCAGAGACTCTCCCTTGGTCCAGCCCGCAACCTGGTCGGTCAGCGCGTAGACGATCTCAATGAAGAACAGGTAATAGATGAGCCAGGCCACGGTGGTGGCGCAGTTGGCCAGGAAGTTGCCACGGAACTCCATCTCCCGGACCAGGCAGTTCCGGAAGAACACAGCCCACAGCCTCAGATAGCGTCGGAGAGTTTTCATCCCGTAAACAGGCGGACACCCGGGCCGCTTTCCTCAGTAAGGAGGGACGAGGCCGGGTCTTCAGAGGCCAGTATACACGCTCTGTCCCTGCTCTGAAGGGGTCTGATTCAGCCGCTTCTCCTTCCACGATGTGGCAACCAGCGCTATTGCCCATCCCGCAGCGCCTGCGGCCGCTCCTGCGAAGACATCCGAGGGGTAGTGCGCCAGGCAGAAAACCCGCATGGCCGCCACCGCACCGGCGAACGCAAAAAAGGCAGGCCGGGCCCGCGGGAAGGCGTAGGAGGCGGCGAAGGCGAAGGCGAAGATCACCGCCGCATCCCCGCTGGGGAACGACTGGAAGTACCCGACCGGCACACCGCCCTCCTGGTGATAAGGGACATAGGGCCGTTCGCGGTAAATGTTGAGCTTCAGCATCCAGACGAGGCCCCCCGCCGCGGCCTGAGCCGTGATTCCAATGCGCGCAGCGCGTTTCAGGTGGGTGGACCGACGGAGAAATCCGTAGAGCCAGAGCGCCGCGAAGGCCAGGAGCGGGAAGGTGGCCTTCCCGAAAGAGATCAAGATTGATACCGCCCAGTATACCGGCGGCGATTGGGCCAACCGGTACAGCGGCTCGTGCGTCTGACGGTCCAGCACCAAGAAACTGGCCGCCGCGCACCCCGCAAGAGAGACGGCCCACCTGACTGCGTTCTGAACTTCCTTCTGCTGCATTCCGGTCCTCAGGATATCCCAACGGCCAGCGAGCGTCCAAGGCCGTGGAAAGAGAGAAAATGCCCGGCGGCCGGAGGGCCGCCGGGCACGCCTCAGAGATACCGAGATGCGCGTCTCACTGGACGGCCATCGGCGCTCCCGACTCGGACTCCCAAGAGTTGGTCCAGATGACGGGGATGGTCTTGTCTATGCCGAGCTGAGTGTTCACCAGCCGGTAGTTGCCCAACACGCCGACCACAGACACATAGTCGTCCACGAACGCCTGCGGCGGATCAATGCCGGTCGTCAGCATCGCACGGATGCCTTTCATCCTTGCGCCCAGGAAGTCCGTGAGGTTCAGCCCGTCCGAGTAGCCGCTTCCATCGTCAATGTAGAAGTAGCCCGGAGCGAGGTCGGTCTGCATCTTGCCCCACGCGCGCACCAGCAGTCCCTGGGCGCTCAGTCCGGCCGGGCCGGGATTCGAGGGCAGAAGCAACGGCTTCGTCAGGTTCTTCTGGTTCAATCCCAGAGGCTCGTTCGCCCTCGTCGGGGGGTAGGTGGCAGGGTTCAGAACGGTCACGGCGTGCCCCGCGACCTGCTGCTCGCACGTTGGCGTGAACAGACCACCGGAGACATTGACCCGGTCACCTGCCTTCACCTCCACCGGATTCCCGTTCCAGTCCACCGCGCTCTTGTAGTTGGCAAGCTGCACCTTGATGCCCGTCTGCTGGCGGTCCTGCTCGATGTAGAAGAACTTGTTGCCTTCAGGATCCGCGAACACCCCCGTGACATACTTGTTGTTCAGCTGACACGGCGCGCCTTCCGGCCCGTTCCTCTTGAGCGTCCCGATATTGTTGGTGTTCGGAACCTTATCCGCCGGGATCGGAATGCTCCCCGGATCGTGGCCGCCGTAGGCCAGCAGGAAGTGGTCCAGCAGAATGGTGAACGAAGCGCCGGATCCCAGGTCCTGCAGGAGACGCAGGTGGAAGTGAGCTCCCGCGACGCCGCGGTCCTGCACCATCGGATCCTGCTCCACACCATCCATCCAGATGCGGTAGGTGCAGTTGATGTCACTGCCGATATTCGGGGTGATCTTCATCCAGATGGTGTGCCACTCGCCGGGCTGCCCCGCTTCCTTCAGCTTGCAGATGTTCGTCCCCTGGCGGTAGTGCGCCAGCCAGACATTGCCCTCCGCATCCTGCCGGAGGCACAGCTCGGGACGAATGCGGTAGAACCCGCCTGAGCCGTTCGGGATGGCTGTGTTGAAGCCGCCCGTGAAGAACCTGCGGAGTCCGCCCGGGGAGGTGTCTGTGAACTCCTCCACTTTGATCCGGAAGACCACCGTCCAACCGGTCATCTCAGGAGATGCGTCCAGCATCGCCGGCGCCGCGCAGTCCGCCGGCGGCTTCATAACAGCCTCCTCGCCGATCGCGTATGTGGTCCAGCGGAAGGACGTAGCCGCACCCGGTATCTTGACGGCCTTCAGCGCCTTGCCGCCCATACCGTTGTCCACGATCTCCCAGTAGTTGCCCGGGCTAGGACTGTTGTACTGGAAGACGCAGGCTTTGCTACCCGGGAACGGCGCGCAGCGTATGTCCGTCGTTCCGTCGTAAATCCAATACCACTCCGCCCCATACGCCGCCGGAGCTGATACCAGCGCCAGCAGAGCCAGAAACACGACCGCTCTTTGCATTAGAGAGGTCCCCCCTTTCCCTCAAGATGATGATGTTCCTGGAGAACAAGGATAGCCAGGTCGCGCATAGCCACCCCTTCCAGCATAAGGCTCCCCGGCGCTTCCCGTCAACCCTGTTTTCGGCATAAATACAGAAAAACCCCGCCCGGCTCCGGGCGGGGTCTGTCTCTTTAATTCGCAACACTAAGTGCGTTGCGTTACTGGCAGTCCTTCCACCAGGGCCAGAGCTCGAAGTCGCTCAGGACCTCCACGTCCTGGTCCAGGTTCGAGACATAGATCACCGGCTCGCCGTCCTCGCACCCCAGCACGCCGCGGACTCTGAGATACTCGAAGCCCGTGAAAGCCAGGCCGTCCGCCCTCACCTTGACCCGGCTGTAGCACCACGGATCCTGGCCGCCGGGCTCATTCGCGTGGCTGGAGCCGTCGCTGATGTACAGATACGTGGAGTTGTCGCCAGTGTTCACGATCCGGCCCGCGGTCGCTACGAACAGCCCCTTCAAGGTGGGGGAGTCCGCGCGCAGGTCCCGGGCGTTTGCGAACAGCTCCTGACCCTCTGGCACAGCAGCGCCGCGCGCCACAAGCTGCGGCGCGAGCACGCTCAGCACCTTCTCGCACCCGTTCACCACATCAATGCGTCCCACCGGGATGATGACATCGCCTTTCGCGATGCGCGTTCCCGGACCCGCATCCGGGACGTTGTGCAGACAGCGTATGCCGGCGGAGCGGTCCGGGGCCTGGATCTGGAACCAGCCTGGTCCCACCCGGTTCACCACCGACTGCGGCAGCTGTACCCAGGTGCCTTCCGGCAGGCTGCGCGCCTCGCCGATGCTGTTCACCGTGACCACCTGAGTCCCCGCCTCAGGGAGCAGCCCCACTTCAATGTCATCCCAGAACGCCCATTCCTGGCTGACCGCCAGGCCACCTATCTGCAGGCGGTTGAACGGAATGCGTCCTTCAGCCGTGTAGCGCGGAGCGGTCCCCACGATCTGTCCGTCCACCAGAAAATGGAACTGCTGATGCTTGAACGGATTCGGATTGTCTCCGTAGACGCGGATCTCCAGACTGTGCCACCCGGTGAAGTCGTAGCCCCGGTGAATGCCCGTGTCCACCCAGGGAGTGTCATAGTAGCCGTTGACCCCGTTATCTCCCTGCCGGGTGAAGTACTTCCAGTTGTTCGTGTCGGAGCACTGGGGACCGGTGGCGGCCGTGGCCTCCCCTCCGAACCGGTGCCAGATGCCGAACTTGGCGAAGTCCCGCAGCTGGCGGTTCTCCACCCACATCTGCACGGCGCGGTAAAGCGGGGCGATGGCCCCGTAGATCTCATATGTATCCCCCGGTTTCACCCCGGCCGCGACCGGGTTCTGGGTATTGGGGGCTTTTGGTTCCACTTCCAGAGTCTGGTTGATGTTCCAGAACGGGTTGTATCCGTAAGGCGGCCCTCCGCAGGTGTAGAAAGTGGGCCGCCGGATGAACCACTCCTTGCCGGCCGCGTCCCCGCTGGTGATGCGGATATAGGCGATGGGCTCGGTGGACATATGGAAGTAGGTGTTGGAGTCTGTGATCCCCGGCTTCGATATGCGGCAGGCGGGCCATCCGGGAATGGGTGTCCCTCCATCGTCCGCGGCCGTCACCACTCCCGACTGGATAAACCGGTCCACGTTGTCGAAACAGGGAGTCTGCACGTTGGTGAGGCGCTCCCGCTCGCGGTCGAACCAGATCCACGCACGGACGTAGAAGTTGTCGTACAGGTCCATCCCCCACTCCTGCATGGCCGACCACTGTGAGAACGTCTCGTGCTGATAGGCGCTCCGGATGCCGGTGCGGGTGCGGACGGGGTTGAACAGGTTGGGGTCGTTGTCGCCGATGGTCCGCCGGGCCATCGGGTCGTTGGAGTTCTGAGCCCAGGGATGCCTGGGCGGCAGCCTCCACTCCGGTCCTCCGACGAAGGGAACATCGCCTTCAAAACTGGTGAAATAGATGGGCAGCGCTCGGGCGCTTCCCGCTCCCAGGAGAACGAGCGCCGCGATCAGGGCGACGGCGCGCTTCGGGGCTGTCAGGAACCCGGACATGATAGTGTTTCTCCTCCTTTTCCCTGCGGCGCGGGGATGCGGGTCAGAGCCCGCCAATCCCGCCGATTCCAGTATGCCATACGGCCCCGCATATGTAAAGCTTATGCGAAAAAAATGTGCCCGCACTGACAACAATCTCTCCCGCCGGACTCTATACCTCCCCCTGGGGTTGACAGATCGCCGGCCCGAGGGTAACATCATTTCGATGACTGTCGAAATGACAAGTGCCGTCCTCCGCTCAGCCGGGATCTTCCGCGCCCTCGCCGACCCCACGCGCCTTGCCATCTTCACCTTCATCCGCGCCTGCGGGGCGAAGGTGGAGATCAATCCGGATTCCGGGGATGTTTGCTGCGTCTCCGACACTTGCGTGGGGGATATCTGCTGCCGTTTCGACATCGCACCCAGCACCGTCTCGCATCATCTTCGCGAGCTGCGGGAGGCGGGGCTCATCCTGATGGAGCGCCGGGGAAAGTGGGTGTATGTGGCGGTCAATGAGGAGGCTATCGCGGAGCTGCGTGCGTTTCTGGACGAGCTTCCGCAATGCGGGGCGAGCGTTCAGACGGGTCCGCCATCTTGTACGGGAGCGCAGAAATGACTGACGATATGCGGGATGCGGTGCGGCAGCGCTACGCCGCGGCCGCCCGGACGGCTTCGTGCTGCGGAGAGGCTTCCTGCTGCGGAGGCAAGAAGGAGCCTATCTCCGTGGATCTTTACTCGCCGGAGGAGATCGCGGAACTGCCGGCAGAAGCCCTGCTGGCATCGCTGGGATGTGGCAACCCTGTGGCGCTGGCAGAGATATCGGAAGGCGAGGTAGTTCTGGATCTCGGAAGCGGCGGCGGTGTGGACGTGCTTCTCTCGGCCCGCCGGGCCGGTCCATCGGGCAAAGCTTACGGCCTGGACATGACGGATGAGATGCTGGATCTGGCCCGGCGGAATGCCCGGAAGGCGGGCGTCCAGAACGTGGAGTTTCGGAAAGGCCACATCGAGGCGATCCCTCTTCCAGATTCCAGCGTGGACGTCATCATCTCCAACTGTGTCATCAATCTGTCGGCGGACAAAGAGCGAGTCTTCGCGGAGGCGTTCCGCGTGTTGCGTCCGGGCGGACGGTTGGCGGTGGCGGACATCGTGGCCCGCTGCGAACTTCCCGGAAGCGTGATTGCCAATGTTGATCTCTGGACGGCGTGTGTGGCAGGCGCTCTCCTGGACCGGGATTACATCCGCCTGCTGCAGGATGCCGGTTTCCGCAACGTCACCCTCCAAAGCATACGGGAATACACTCCTGAAGACGCTCGCGCCTTCCTTGCGGCTCCGGACTGCGTCCCGGATGAGGAAGTGGCGCTGGCCGTGGCCAGCAGCATCTACAGCGCATTCGTGCGCGCGGAGAAACCTGCCCTATGAAACAGGTTCTGTTCGTGTGTGTTCACAACTCGGGCCGCAGCCAGATGGCCGAGGCCCTTTTTAATCGCCTTGCTCCGGAGGGGATGCGGGCTGTCTCCGCCGGTACCTGCCCCGGAGGCGCCCTCAACCCGGCCGCTGTGGAGGCGATGAAGGAGATTGGCATTGACCTGGAGGCGGACGGCCATCATCCCAAAGTGATGACCCCGGAGATGGTAGAGTCAAGCGTGCGCATCATCACGATGGGCTGCGATGTGGACGCATCCGCCTGCCCGGCGAACTATTACGTGACAGAAGACTGGGGCCTGGAGGATCCCAAGGACAAGCCCTTGGAGACGGTCCGGGGAATCCGGGACCAGATTGAAGAGCGCATCAGACGATTGATCGAGGAGCTGAAAGACGGATGAACGCCACCGTCGAGCTTGCTGATGCCCGGCTCTGTCCCTCCGGTCGAGGGCTCTCATTCCTTGACCGCTACCTGACCCTCTGGATCTTCCTGGCGATGGCCGCCGGAGTGGCGCTGGGCTACTTCGTCCCGGGGCTGGCGAAAACCATCACCCGGATGAGCGTTGACACCACCTCCATCCCCATCGCCATCGGGCTCATCGTGATGATGTATCCCCCGCTGGCCAAGGTGCATTACGAGGATCTTCCGCGGGTATTCCGCAACACGAGGGTTCTGGGGCTTTCCCTCCTGCAGAACTGGGTGGTGGGGCCACTTCTGATGTTCGCGCTGGCGCTCGTCTTTCTGCGGGACTATCCCGAGTATGCCATCGGACTGATCATGATCGGCCTGGCGCGATGCATCGCAATGGTCATCGTGTGGAACGAGCTCGCGCGCGGCGACACGGAGTATGCGGCGGGGCTGGTGGCATTCAACTCGCTGTTCCAGGTGTTCTTCTATTCCATCTACGCCTACGTCTTCATCAAGGTGCTGCCGCCGCTGTTCGGGGTGGACTTCGGAGAAGTGGACCTCTCGCGCATCACCATCGGCAAGATCGCGGAGAGTGTGTTCATCTATCTGGGGATCCCGTTTATCGCGGGCTTTTTGACGAGGGCCGTGCTGCGGCCGCGCAAAGGAGCGGACTGGTATGACAACCATTTCGTGCCGCGCATCAGCCCCCTGACGCTCATCGCCCTGCTCTTCACCATCGTGGTGATGTTCTCGCTGAAGGGCGACTACATCGTCAATAACCTGACGTCCGTCATCCGGGTGGCCGTGCCGCTCTTGATCTACTTCGTGGGGATGTTCCTGGTATCGTTTGCGATGGGCCGCTATCTGGGCGCCGATTACTCCAAGACGGCCACGCTCGCCTTTACGGCCGCCAGCAACAACTTTGAGCTGGCCATCGCCGTCGCCATCGCCGTGTTCGGCATCCACTCGATGGCGGCGTTCGCGGCGGTCATCGGACCGCTTGTGGAGGTGCCGGTGATGATCGGTCTGGTGAACGTGGCATTCTGGCTGCAGCGGAGGATGTTCGCAAGGGAGGCTGCGACGGTCTAGGCGGCGCGGGCAAGCGCACGCCGCGCTACACGCAGATTGTGGCCGGCCTCCTGAAAGGCCGGGTCCAGCTCCAGAGCCCGCTCCCAGGCCCGGACAGCGCTCTGCAGCCGGCCGCTGCGCGCCAGGGCGTTCCCCAGCCCGAAGTGCGCAGCAGCGTTCGATCCGTCCAGCCGGATTCCCAGTTGGAAGATCCCCGCGGCTTCGGCGAACGCTCCGGCCTGCAGCATGACCTCACCGGCGGCGAAGTAGGCCTCGGCGTGTGAAGGCTCCCGCGTGATGACCTCCTGGAAGCACCGGAGCGCCGCCGCGGGATCTCCGCAGGCTGCAAAGATCCGGCCTGCGTCCATCAACACCCTGCAGTCTCCCCGGGAGAGCGAAAGCGCCTTCGCAGCCGCGCAGTAGGCCCTGTCGGATTCACCCAGAGCAACCAGCGCGCCGGCAAGCTGGATGTGCGGGGCGGGATCATCCGGTAGAGCTGCACACAGGCGCTGCGCGGCGGCCACCGTCTCCCGGGATCTCCCTTCAGCCGCGAACCACGGAGCGGCCAGCGACAGGGCATCCAGGTTGGATGGGTCCACCAGCAGGGCCATCTCCAGAGCGGCGACCGCCCCTCGCCGGTCTCCTGCTGCGTCCCGCACAATGGCCAGCAGCACCAGGGTCTCCGGCAGATCCGGCCGCCGCGAGGCCGCCTGACCGGCCCACTCCAACGCCGCGGACGTGCGTCCGCATTCCAGCAGGGCCAGCGCGGCGCCCATCATAGCCCTGTAGTCCCGGATGGTGGGCTCCCGCATCAGCCAGGGGACGGGCCGGGTTCTTGCGTGGGCCGCAACGCAGAAACTTTCCGCCGCCTCGGCCGGACGCCGGAGAGCCATCAGCGCCCAGCCTCGGGCGAAGTGGATCTCCGGGCAGGAGAGGCCGGACTCCAGCGCCCGGTCGCACTCTTCGATGGCGGATGCGGCAAGGCCCGCTTCCCGCAGAGCCATCGCCCGGAGCCCTGCCAGATAGGGGGACAGCGCGTGTGCCGGTCCCGCAGCCTCAGCCGCCGCGCGCACAACGTCCGCCGCCTCCTGATACTCTCCAGCGGCATACAGCTCCCTGCCCAGCAGCGCCAGGCAAGCGGCATCGCCGGGATGCCCGGCGGCCTCCTGACGCAGCAATTCAATGTCGGTGCCAAAGGAACCGCAGCACGGCTGGGCCCTTTCTCGCCGCAGGGTCAGATCAGCGACACGAACGTTATGTCCGTGGCGTTCCGCCGTGCCGGCAACGCAGGGAAGGGATGAGCGCTCGAAACGGAGCGATGCGAGGTTCCGGAACAGGCGCGCCTGGCGCTGCTGGAAGACATCCGTCACCTCTCCGCACGAAGCAACGATCTCCAGCGTCACCAGAAACGCATCCGCGCCCTCCACCGCGAGGGTCTTGCCGAGGGTAGCGCGCGAGATGCCCTCCGGCGCCTCGTCTTCATCCAGCGACAGAATCCACGCACCGGTTGCACTGGCGGCGGCTCTGTTGCGGGCCTCGGTCGGGGTGAGCCCCGCAGCGTCAATGGCAGCCGCGCCGGACTGCCGTGCAAGACGCCGCGCCTCTCTGGTGGACCGCACAAACGCCACCAGAGTCTCATCTGAGACAGCGTCAACCGCTTTCAGACACTGCCTCAGCGCGTCCGCGTCACCCTGCGAAAGGATGCAGACGCTCAGCATTCTGTTTTCGCCATCCCGGGCCGTGCATTCCCGGCTCACCTTCTGCCTGGAAGCCATCGTATTCCTTGCCCTCCCGCACCCGGCCGGAGCAGTCCGTTCTGTCCGGCTGCCCGTTATTATGGCCGGATGCGAACCGCCTCAAGAGAGAAACTGTCTGACAATTGAGAGCAGGAGAGCGTGCGAAGCGTTTGCAGGAGATACGGCAATGCAGACCTTCGCCCTCAGCTTGAGAAACGTCCCGTCCTGCGGGACGAAAAACCCGCAACTGTGCGGGGACCGGATGCGCCGGTCTGGCATCGTTTATGCCGCTCCCATGGTTGGAGGAGGTTCGCGAAGGCGAGGAGGGATCTCTGCCATGTTCCGAACCTCGGCGCTCTTCACAATCCTTCCGGCCCTGCTGCTGGTTCTGCCCCACGGGACGCACGCACAGGCGATATCGTATACACTCCGTAACTTCCCCGGAATCCCGGTGCACGTTGTGACGGTGAACCTGAACAGCCCTCACGTCACCGTCGAAGCGCAGCTGGCGGCCGGCGGTCCTGGCAGCACGGAGACTTTCCGCTCCATGTTGCGCCGCACCCGGCCCGCGGCGGCCATCACGGGAGCATTCTTCGACACGCGCTCCAAGTACCCCGTGGGCGATATCGCGGTGAAGGGGCAGGTGGTGCATCGCGGGATCGTCGGCAACGGCATCTGTGTGACTCCGGAGGGACGCATCGAGTTCGTCAGGCGCTCGGAGGGCGTAGCGACAGGCTGGAGGGGTTACGTGACGGTGCTGTGCGGAGGCCCTACCCTGGTGGAAAAGGGGCAGCTGGTTCTGAATCCAGCCAGGGAGGGGTTCTCGGATCCCGGTCTGCGCGGCGCGAAGCGGCGGACCGCTGCGGGGCTGACCGCATCGAACAAGCTTCTTCTGGTTTCCATCAACAGACCCGTCACGCTGAAAAGGCTGGCGCTGATAATGCAGGCTCTGGGCGCGACGGACGCCATCACCCTGGATGGGGGCTCCTCGGCCGGTTTGTGGTTCAACGGCCGGATCATCACAACACCATCCCGCAGCCTGACGAACGTGCTGGCCGTGCACTACCGCCGTCCGGAACCCTACGTGGCCAGCGCCACCGGCGGAGCCAAGATGTAGGACAGTTTGAGGACAGCACGAGGAGAAAAGCAGAGGACCGGTGGTGAGGGGGCCCGGGCGCATACCGCCCGGGCCCCCTCTGTCGTTCCCCTAAAACCCTCTTCCTTCCTTGGTTTTGACACGTCCAGCTGCGCCGGACGGTTCAACCGGCGTAGTTCCGTACGAACCTGAGGGACAGAGACATCTGAAGTGTCCGCAGTGAATCTAAAAACCAGGGAACCAATGGGCCCCATCCGCACGTTTTGCAACCAGTAAATTGTGGGAGGCTCCGGGCAGCCAAGCTCTCCGGGAGCATACCGTGCAGGGTGGGAAGGAGGTTCTATCTCTTGAAAAGCGCATTGAAGTTCTCAGGGGCCGTTCTGCTGGCCGCGGCATGCGTCCTGCTCGTCCCGGCAGGAGAGGTTCTGGCGAAGAAAACGGAGGTGCGGCCGGGCTGGTGGAGAATCAGCGTGGAGTATCCGCGTTTCGGATCCCACGGAAGTGTCTCGTCCCGCGCCAATGCGGCCTGCCGGGCCGCCGAGCAAGCCGAGTTCAACGCGTTCCGCAGGGAAGCACAGCAGGCGATACCTACACTCAGGCAGAGAGGCTCCAAGGCGGAGTTTGAACTCAAAGTCATTCCCACCGTCTCTCTGGATTCCAACACCCTTTGCAGCGGTTACGTCGAGCGTTACGCATTCACCGGCGGCGCCCACGGCACGACCACTTTCACCGCCATTACCTACGGCAGGGTCCGGGGGCAGGTCAGGCCGGTCCAGCTGGCTGATCTGTTCGTGAAAGGAGAAGACGCGGTTGGCCAGGCATCCGAGGCCATCATCCAGGAGTTGCGCAGGCGTCCATCGCCGCCCTCCGCTATCGCGTCCGGAGAGTGGCAGCGCCTGACTCCCGCGCAGGCCAGACGGTTCACCGTCTACAAGCTGGGACTGGTATTCATGTTCGACCGGGGTGAGCTGGGTCCACAGTCTGAAGGGGCAGTGAAGGTGCTTGTCCCCTTCGATTCTCTGCCGGGGCTGGACCGGAGCGGCATCCTCAAGCCGGTACTGGCGCGGGCGGAAGTCCTTTCGCGGACCAGTCTGACCGGCGGAAGGTGGCATCTGCAGTCCATCATCTACAACGACGATACCGTGTTGCGCTCGCAGGATCTGAACGAGAACTGGATCGAGTTCCGGGACGGCCGGGTTGCAGGAAAGGCGGGGGCAAACCGCTTTACTGGCACCTATACCGAGGGTCCTGACAGGACGCTGAAGATCGGCCCTCTGGCGATGGCCCGCGCCCTGAATCCGCCGGGATCCATCGCCGCCGAGTTCGAAAAGCGGGTCGGCGAGATCCACAGCTATCTTTTCCGGGATGGTAACCTGATTCTGGAGTTGCCCTACGACTCGGGCGTGATGAGGTTCACCCGATAGCGGGACTTGGGCGACAGGGCTAACCGGTGCGGGCTGGCCCTCCGGCTGGACGGCCAGCCCTTTTCCTGAACGGTAAATGGCCCCGGGAGCAGGAATGTTGAGGCAGGACGCCCGCATTCGCGTGGTGCTGGACACAAACTGCTTTCTCGCCGCGCGCTGGAATCCGTCCAGCGCGTCCGCGCACATCATCAGGATGTGCCTGCAGGGCGAACTGCGACATCTCTGCACTCCCGCCGTCGCGCGCGAACTGCGCCGGTTGGTGGCTCAGGTCGGGGCCCGGCCGGGGTTCATCCGGCTTGTTGAGCAATATCTCAGCACGGCGGAAGTTGTGGAGCCGGTTGCGGTGCCGGAGCGGTCGGCAGATCCGGAGGATCAGAAGTTTTTGGAGTGCGCTGCCGCCGGCGCGGACTATCTGGTCTCCAGCGACAACCATCTGCTGGACGTCCGCGGGGCGGGACGGGCGCTGGTGGTGAAGCCCGGCCGGTTTCTGCGTTATCTGGAGGAGGAGAAAGGAGAGAAGGACCAGCCTTAGCCCGACGGCCAGGGGCGCGACCTGAGGGTCCGCGCCCCCGCCTATCGCCGTCAAAAAAGAAGGCGGTAGGCCGGAAAGCTTCCTCGGTTAGAAACAGAGACTCTCCGCCGGCTCTGTGGTGTCTTACTGTCTTCTCAGCGTAAAGTCCAGACTGTGTTCTAAACCGCAGGTTCAGCGGCCCACCGCCTCTATTGTAGCAGGCGCACGTCTGCAAGTCCAGACCGGCCTGCAACATTTTCATTCTTCCACATCACCCCGCCTGCGCGTCGCGTCAGGGAGCCGGAAGCGGATCGGGATCCACCAGATACTTGTCGTACGGCCAGAACGGGGCCCAGCGGTCGGGCATCGGCCCGGTCCAGCCGCCCCGGACACGGTAGAACACGAAACTGTTCGGCTTCGCTACGTATCGCCCCCAGCGCCCCGCGGCCCAGGTGTCGGGCGGAAAGACGGTCTCCACATGCCCATCACAGAAGACAGCGTTCATCTTCCCGTTGTGCATACAGACCGGCAGCCCTTCCGGCCCCTCGATGACCGGCGATCCGTTCCGGTAGCAGTAGACCTCGTTCGTGTAGTCCTGATATCCCTCGAATATCAGGATGGTGCGTGACGGGATCTCCACGGCCGACGCGCGCAGCCCCCGGTATTCCCAGAAGTTGCGTCCCCTGTTGAAGGGCCGCAGAAAGTCGTTGAAGGCATAGCTGCGGCCCAGACTGTTGGAGCGTCCGCCCACCGGCTCCGTAGTCAGGGGCCTTTTCCCGAGCGGACAGCGCCAGACGGTGTCCCCGGCGGACTTACTTCTGAGGTAGACGTCCAGCCCTCCGTTCACGAACTCGTCCCAGGCCGGAAGAGGGAAACCTTTCGCCGTCCTGAGGGCGAGGTCTTCCCCACCCGGATATGGCAGGATGCCGGCCCAGTCATCCACATACATCGCGGCTGCCCATCCGAGCTGCCTGAGATTACACAGACAGCGCGCCCTCTGTGATGTCTGCCGCGCCCTGGTGAATACCGGGAACAGCATCCCGGCCAGAATTGCAATCACCGCGATGACCACCAGAAGCTCGATCAGCGTAAACGCGCGGCTCTGGCCGCGGATGTCTGCTCCTCCTCGTGCCGGGTCCGGCTTCATACCCCCTCCTCGCCGCCCTGCCAGAGAGGCATCACGGGACGGCCGCCTGTCTTAAGGTTTGTGCCCGGTTGCTACGATCCCGCACCCGGGCGAGGCAATACTACAGCATCCGGGACCATCTGTCAACGGAAAATGGGGCAAAATCCACCGAAGGAACTGCCAAGTGTCCAGGGCGAAGCTTCCCGCAGGGACTGCCCTTCGGGAGGCGATTGTGAGAAGAGGTTTGATCCTGCTGGCGTCAATGGCGGCCCTTTCCTGCCCGGTGTCCGCCGCTGTTGATGCGGATCTGGCCCGGCGTGCGGCCTGGTGGACGGAGGCGCGCTTCGGGATGTTCATCCACTGGGGGGTCTACGCCGTTCCGGCCGATTCCACCCTGCTGAATGGCAGCCGGGGGGCGGCGGAATGGTATCTCACCAACAAGCGGATGCCCATTGACGACTACCGCCGCTTCGCGGCCCGGTTCAACCCCGTGCGCTACGATGCCGCGCAGTGGGTGAAAATCGCCCGGCAGGCGGGGATGCGCTACATCATCATCACATCCAAGCACCACGACGGCTTCTGCCTGTGGGACAGTGCGCTGACGGACTGGAGCATTTCAAAAGCCACCCCCTTCCAGCGCGACGCACTGCGAGAGCTTTCACGGGAGTGCAGGCGTCAGGGGATGCCTCTGGGATATTACTACTCCATCATGGACTGGAGCCATCCCGACTATCTGCCCCGGCGGGCCTGGGACACGCGGCCTGCGGAAGGAGCCGATTTCGAACGCTACGTCCAGTATATGAAAGGCCAGGTCAGGGAGCTGATCGAAGGGTATGGTCCGGTCCGGGTGCTGTGGTTCGACGGGGAATGGGAGGACACCTGGACACACGAACGCGGGGTGGACCTGTACAACTACGTCCGTAACCTGGCACCGGACATCCTGATCAATAACCGGGTGGACAAGGGCCGCAAAGGGATGCAGGGCATGACCTGCGAGGGAGATTTCCGCGGCGACTTCGGCACCCCGGAGCAGGAGGTTCCGCCAGAGGGCTTCCCCGACGGACGTCTGTGGGAAAGCTGCATCACCATCAATCACACGTGGGGATACGCGGAGAATGACACGGACTGGAAATCCTCCACCCAGCTCATCCGGCTGCTCTGCGACGTGGCGGGCAAAGGTGGGAACCTGCTGCTGAACGTCGGTCCGAAGGCGGACGGCACGTTTCCGGAGGCCATCACGGAGCGCCTGCTGGAGATGGGCCGGTGGCTGCAGGCGAACGGTGAGGCCATCTACGGAACATCGGCCGGGATGCTGAAAGGTCTTCCGGAGGGAGTCCGCTGCACACGGCGCGGCAGCACGCTTTATCTGCACGTGTTCGAGTGGCCGGAGGAGGGTCTGACCATCCGGGGCGTTTCCGCGCTGCCGGTGCGGGCGCGCGTGTTGGCCACGGGAGAGGAGATACCGGTCGCGCGCGTGGGGCGCACAGGGATCCGCGTCGCCCGGCCCTCCGAGACGGATCCGGCCGTTACCGTGGTGCGGCTGGACATCGGCTCCGGACTCCGCTGACAGGTAGCCCCGCGCCCGGCAACGCCGGCGCGGGGCTACTGAGACTTTCTCCGCCTGCTAAGAGCCTTCAGGCAGCCGCCTTCGTTCCCTTCTTCCAGGCCGGACGGCGGGCTTCATAGGCTGCGATCTTGTCCTCGTGCTGCAGCGTCAGCCCAATGTCATCCAGCCCATTCAGAAGACAGTGGCGCCGGAACGGATCCACCTCGAAGCTTACGCTCCAGCCGGAGCCGTCCGATATGGTCTGCGACTCCAGGTCCACGGTAAGCTGGTAGCCGGGCTGACTCTTGGCCGCGTCCATAATACGCCGGACCACGTCCTCTTCCAGCTTCACGGGAAGGATGCCGTTCTTGAAGCAGTTGTTGTAGAAGATGTCCGCGAACTGCGACGCGATCAGCGCCCTGAACCCGTAGTCCTTCAGCGCCCAGGGAGCGTGCTCGCGCGAGGAGCCGCAACCGAAGTTGCGGCCGGTCACCAGAATGGTGGCTCCCTGGTACTCCGGCTGGTTCAGCTCGAACGCCGGGTCCGGCGTCTTGCCGTCCTCAAGATACCTCCAGTCGAAGAAAAGGAACTGCCCGAACCCTGTGCGCTCGATACGCTTCAGGAACTGCTTCGGGATGATCTGATCCGTGTCCACGTTCACGCGGTCCAGCGGAGCGACGATGCCGGTCAGCTTGGTGAAGGGTTCCATCTCTCTTTTGACTCCTCAGATATCCCAGTCCCGGACGTCCACCAGATGTCCGGCGATCGCGGCGGCTGCAGCCATCTCCGGGCTCACCAGATGCGTCCGGCCGCCCTTGCCCTGCCGCCCCTCGAAGTTGCGGTTGGAGGTGGATGCGCAACGCTCTCCCGGCTGCAGGATGTCGGGGTTCATCCCCAGGCACATGCTGCAGCCCGCCTCGCGCCATTCGAACCCGGCCTCCCGGAAGATGCGGTCCAATCCTTCTTCCTCCGCCTGGCGTTTCACCGTCGCGGAACCGGGCACCACCAGCGCCCGCAGACCGGGTGCTACCTTCTTGCCCTTGACAATGGCCGCCGCTGCCCGCAGATCCTGCAGGCGTCCGTTGGTGCAGCTCCCGATGAAAACCGTGTCCAGTTTGATCTCCTGCATCGGAGTGCCGGGCTCAAGACCCATATACTTCAGCGCCTGCTCCGCGGCGCGGCGGTCGGTCTCGTCCTCAAAACTGGAAGGATCCGGCACGCAGCCTGTAATGGGAGCCACCTGCTCCGGCGAGGTTCCCCACGTGACATACGGCTCAAGGGTCGAGGCATCCAGCGTCTCCACGCGATCATAGACGGCATCCGGATCGCTCGGGAGAGACTTCCAGTATTCCAGCGCTTCCTCCCAGTCACGGCCTTTCGGAGCGTAAGGACGGCCTTCCATGTAGGCGAAGGTCTTCTCATCCGGGGCGATCATCCCGGCCCGCGCGCCGGCCTCGATGCTCATGTTGCAGATGGTCATGCGCTCTTCCATGCTGAGAGAGCGCACCACGCTGCCGGTGTATTCCACCACATAGCCGGTGGCGCCGTCCGTGCCGATCTTGCCAATGATGGCCAGAATGACATCCTTGGCGGTCACCCCGCGGGGCAGCGTCCCGTCCACCCGGATCTCCATGGTCTTCGGCCGGGACTGTGGCAGCGTCTGCGTAGCCAGCACGTGCTCCACCTCGCTGGTGCCGATACCGAAGGCCAGCGCGCCGAACGCGCCATGTGTGCTGGTGTGGCTATCGCCGCAGACGATGGTCAGACCCGGCTGGGTCAGTCCCAGTTCCGGTCCAATGACGTGCACAATGCCCTGGCGCGGGCTGAAGATATCATAAAGCTCGATGCCGAACTCCCGGCAGTTGCGCTCCAGGGTCTCCATCTGCTGCTTCGAGATAGGATCCTGGACGGGCAGAGAGCGGTCCGTCGTCGGCACGTTGTGGTCCATGGTGGCCACCGTGAGATCCGGGCGGCGCACCTTACGCCCGCTCAGGCGCAATCCCTCGAACGCCTGAGGCGAGGTCACCTCGTGGACCAGGTGCAGGTCAATGTAGAGCAGCGCCGGCCGCCCGGGCTCCTCGTGCACCACATGGTCTTCCCACACCTTTTCGAACATCGTTCTGGGCATGTGCAGTCCTCACCTGTCGCTGTCCGCACCGGTATGCGCCGGGATGGCGCGTGTGCGGGATATCATGGAGACTATATAGAGCAGACAGGGCCGGATGGGCAAATCCCTCTCTGAAAGGAGCTGCCCTCCGGCGGCAAGGAGAGCACCATGCAGAAGATCCGCGCGGCCGCCGTCTCGATGGAGAACTGGATCGGCCAGCAAGACCAGGCCATCGCCAGGATGGCGCAGTGGACGCAGAAGGCGGCGGAACAGGGAGCGGAGTTCATTGTCTTCCCGGAGCTGTGTGTCAACGGTTATATGCACTCCACGCACACCCTGAAGTATGCGGAGAGCATTCCCGGCCCTTCCACCTCCCGGCTTTCGGAACTGGCCGGCCAGCACAACGTGACGCTGTGCTTCGGGATGCTGGAGAACATCTCTGACGTCGTCTACAACACGCAGGTGATCGTGGACGGCAGCGGCATCCTGGGTTTGCAGCGCAAGATCCATATGCCGGGCAACGAGTATTTCTTCTGGCGCGGCGGGTTCGAGATCAACGTCATAGACATCGGAAAGGCGCGGGTGGGCATTGCCATCTGCTATGACGCCAACTTCTTCGAGATGGCGCGCACGCTGTTCTTCAAGGGGGCGGAGATCCTGGTGATGCCGTTCGCCTACAACACGCCCGGTGAGCGTGCGGATCTGCCTTCCTCCAATGTGGGTGTCATGCTGTACCGCGTGCAGTGCTACGCCAACGGCTGTTTCGGTATTCTGGCCAACAACGCCGGCGAGCGCGAGAAGACGGACATCGAGGAAAGTCAGATGGTTTTCCCGGGATGGGCGGGGATATTCGACCCGTTCGGCGAAGTGCTGGACTGGACCCGCGACCCGGGCAACGGCGAGGCAATGGTGGTGGCGGATCTGGACCCGGAGCGGCTGTTCGAACGGCGGCGGGACATCTACTTTATGCCGCGCTGCCTGCGCCCGGAGATGTATTCCAGCATCGTCGAGTCCACCCGGCGCGAGGTGACACCGGAGCGGAAATAGGCAAGAATGCAGAGGTCCCCCACCAAGTCCCGGAACAGGAGCAGATACGGTGAGATTGCTTTACACGTTCTGTTGTGTTGCGCTGGCGGTTCTTATGACAGCCGGATGTGCGAAGCAGCCGTCAGGTCAGGGCGGTGCCGGAGCGGACGGGCAAAGCGCGCAGGCCGCGAAGGATATCGTGGAGACGCTGGCGGGTGATGAGCGTTTCTCCACCCTGGTGAAGGCGGTGGAAGCCGCCGGGATGGTGGAGGTGCTAAAAGGAGCCGGTCCGTTCACGGTATTCGCTCCCACGAACGAGGCCTTCCAGAAGCTGCCCGCCGGCAAGCTGGACGAGCTTCTCAAGCCGGAGAATCAGGAGAAGCTGAAGGATCTGGTGGGGTTGCACGTGGTCGCTCAGAACCTGACCGGTCAGGAGATTGATCAGCTGGAGCCGGAGACGCCCATCCAGTCTTACTCCGCTGAGTTCCTGAACGTGAAGAAGGAAGGCGGAAAGGTGACGGTGAACGGCGCGAACGTCGTGGAAGCCGATATTATGGCCGAAAACGGTGTCATTCACGCGATAGACGCAGTCCTGACTCCGCCGCAGTAAAGCGTCAGGGCTTATACAACTGTCCCATTCATTCTGCCGGGAGCCTCTGACGCTGGAGGTTCCCGGCCGCGTTTTTCAGGTCAGGACAGACGTCCCACCTCGTTCACAGCCTTGCCAAGAGCCGCATCGGCGGCGGAGATGGCCCGCTGGGCGGCTTCGTAGGCGCGCATGCAGCTGATCATCGCCACCATTTCTTGCACGGGGTTGACATTGGATGTCTCCAGATATCCCTGCCGGACCACATATCCGCTGGCCGGAACAGGGGGACGCTGGCTAATGAACCCGCCTTCCACCGGCTGCATGCCTTCTCCCGGGACCAGGTCGGCGATCAGAAGCCTCCCGCGAATCTGGCCGTCCACCGCCACGTCGCCCTCCTCGGTCACCGTGATCTCGCCGCCGTCCACGTTGATGGGGCGTTCACGGTCGTCCAGCACGCGGAATCCCTGGAGAGAGGTCAGGTCGCCGTCCGGTCCGCGGTAGAAATGCCCGGAGCGGGTATAGATGCGCTGTCCGCCCGGCCCCTCCAGCACGAAGAACCCCGGTCCCTGGATGCACAGGTCCATCTTCTGGCCAGTATAGCGGGCTTCTCCCTGGGAGCGGTCGGTGGGAGCCGCCACGCCGGTAGCAGACAGTGTCACTTCAGCCACCCCGTCCCGGATGATCAACTCGGCCGGGCGGACCGGAGCGGGCGGAGTCCGGGGAGGAGCCTCTCCCTGCAGGGCGGCCGCCGCGATATCCTCATATACCGGTATGCGGCGCTTGTAGCCGGCGGTCGAGACGTTGGCCAGGTTGTTCGCAATGACATCCTGCACCGCCAGTCCGGCGCGCATACCCATTGTGGCCCTGTAAATGCCTGTCAGCATGGCCGTTTCTCCACAGAGGATAAACGGACTCGCCGCAGCCGGACTTTAGCCGGGGCGGAGCAGACTGAGACGCTTTGAAGTAAAATGGCAGACAGAGGGCCCTCAGGCCGGGCAGGCTCCGGCCGCAGTGAAGACAGGAGGTGCACAGCAGCGTGAGCAAACGTCCATCCAGCTACGTCCTGATCATAGGAGTCATCATCGCAGTGATGCTGCTGGCGGGTCTCAACCGGCTCATGAATCCGCCTTCGGCTGAGTATCTGGAGCACGAGCACGCCGCAGATCAGGCAGCCGCGAACAGCCACGTGCACGACGAGAACTGCAATCACGATCACGGGGATGCGAAGGCTGCCACACCACCGCCTCCACCCCCCGCGCCTCCGGCTACCGGGGGTGAAAAGGGTGGCAAGCAAGGAAAGGTCACGAAAGACAGAATGGTAGAGGTCGTCACGGACAAAGGGACATTCCGGATCCGGCTTTTCGAGGCGGATATGCCGGTCACCACGGCGAACTTCGTGGACCTGGTCCAGAAGAAGTTCTATGACAACCTGACGTTCCATCGCGTGGAGGACTGGGTGGTCCAGGGTGGCGATCCCAGAGGGGACGGCACCGGAGGCTCGGGCCGGAACATCAAGCTGGAGATCAATCGCAAGACGCGCTGGGGCAAGCCCGGCCAGGTGGGAATGGCGCGGGCGCAGAACCCGGACAGCGCTTCCTGCCAGTGGTTCATCACCACCAAGCCGGCCGAGTGGCTGAATCCCAGCCCCCAGACGGGTGCGGGGTATGCCCTGTTCGGCGAGGTGGTGGAAGGCATGGATGTGGTCCGCAAGCTTCAGCGGGGCGACCGGATGAAGACGGTGCGGCTGGTGGAGGAAGCGCCGAAGCAGTGACGGATTGAGCGCCGGAAGGAACCGTGGGCCGGGACGCTTGGCGTCCGGCCCTCTTTTTTCTGACCGCCGGGAACCGGCCGTGCCGGCTTGACGTTTTCGACAGGCGGGAAGTATACTATGTCTACTGATATAGTCAAGTTTATCGGCGGCCCTGCCGGGCCACGAAAGGGAGACCACCTTCCATGAGCTATTTCGCAGACAACTCGCTCAGCATTGGACGCACCCCCCTGGTGAAGCTCAACCGGATTACCGAAGGCGCGCCGGCGACGGTGCTCGCCAAGATCGAAGGACGCAACCCGGCTTATTCCGTCAAATGCCGGATCGGCGCGGCCATGGTGTGGGACGCCGAGGAGAAGGGCATCCTGGGGCCGGGCAAGGAGATCATTGAGCCCACCAGCGGCAATACCGGCATCGCGCTGGCATTCGTGGCGGCCGCCCGCGGATATCCCATCACCCTCACCATGCCGGAGACCATGAGCATGGAGCGGCGCAAGGTGCTGGCGGCCCTGGGCGCAAAGCTGGTTCTCACGCCGGGAGCCGGAGGGATGAAGGCAGCCATCGCGAAGGCCGATGAGATCCGCGCGTCCGACCCGGACCGTTACGTGCTCCTCCAGCAGTTCAAGAACCCCGCCAACCCTGCCATTCACGAGAAGACCACGGGGCCTGAGATCTGGAACGACACGGACGGGCAAATAGATGTGCTGGTGGCAGGAGTGGGCACGGGCGGCACCATCACCGGGGTCTCGCGCTATATAAAGAAGCAGATGGGCAAACCCATTCTCTCTGTCGCTGTGGAGCCCGCGGCAAGTCCCGTCATCACCCAGACGCTCAGCGGCCAGCCTGTGCAGCCCGGACCCCATAAGATCCAGGGAATCGGAGCCGGGTTCATCCCGGACACGCTGGACCTCTCTCTGGTGGACCGGGTGGAGACGGTGACCAACGAGGAAGCCATCGAGATGGCGCGCCGCCTCGCGCGGGAGGAGGGCATCCTCTCCGGCATCTCCTGCGGCGCTGCTGCAGCCGTGGCCGTGAAGCTCGCGAAAGAACCGGAGATGGCGGGCAAGACCATTGTGGTCGTTCTGCCCGACCTGGCCGAGCGCTACCTCTCCAGCGTCCTCTTTGAGGGTATCTTCAACGAGGTAGAGCAGATGGTGGCCGTTCCCTGAGGCGGCCATCTTTTTAAGCCGGATTACGGGAGAGGGGAGCGCCTGTCAGGCGCTCCCCTTCTCGCCGGCAGTCTTCGAAGCGTCGAACAGGCTAGGTCAGGATGCGCAGGCGCTCCTCGATCGCCTCCATCCGGGCCGTTAGCTCCTCCACGATGCGCCGCTGCTTTTCCACCACATCGGGCGGGGCTTTCGACGTGAATCCCGGGTTGGAGAGTTTGGCCTGCGCCTTTTCCACGTCCTTCCGGATGGCCTCACGCTCGGCGGTGAGGCGTTCGATCTCGCGCTGGATATCCGCGGCATCCCCGAGAGGAAGCACCAGTGTTCCGGCCTCCACTGGAGCGGTCAGTGCCTTCACGCCCGTGGGCGGTTCCTCCAGCGTAACGTTCAGGCTCTCCAGACGGATCAGTGTCCCGAGCGCGTCGCGGTTGCCTTCGGCCAGCGCGGCCATGTCATCAGATGCGGCCACAAAGGTCAGTTCGACCCGTTTCCCGGGGGCGATGCCCGCCTCCGCCCGCAGATTGCGGGCCCGGGTCACCAGTTCCTGCAGGATGGACATCTCCCGCTCGGCCTGCGCGTCCTCCAGCCGCTCGTCCGGAACGGCATAGGGTGCCACCATGATGGACGGAGCCTTCGCTGGACGCGCGGCCTCCGGCAGAGCCTGCCAGATCTCCTCCGTGATGAACGGCATCATCGGGTGCAGCAGACGCAGGGTGGCCTCCAGCACGCCAGCGAGGATGCTTCGCACCGACGGAGCCTCCTCCGTCTTCAGGCGTGGTTTAGCCATCTCCAGGTACCAGTCGCAGTATTCGCTCCAGATGAAGTCGTAGAGCGCCCGCGCCGCCCGCTCCATGTCGTACTGGCCGAGCCCATCGTTTACCTCCCGGATGGTCTTGCCCAGGCGCGACAGGATCCAGCGATCCTCCAGCCGCAGATGAGCTTTGTCCGGCACTCCTCCGAAGACGTCCTCCGGGTCTATGTTCATCAGCACAAAGCGGCTGGCGTTCCAGATCTTGTTCGCAAAGTTGCGGGCCTGCTCCACCCGGCTGGACTGCGCCTCCACGTCCGTGGAACCGCACTGGCGGCACTCGCCAGTGTAGGGTTTCAGGGTGTTGTTGATGGTTCCGCAGGAGCGGCAACGGAAGGTGACGGGAAACCGCAGATCCTGATTGCGGCCCGTCTGCTCCAGCAGAGCGAACCGCAACGCATCCGCCCCGTAGAGTTCCACCAGGTCCAGCGGATCCACCCCCGTGCCGAGCGACTTGGACATCCGCTGACCGTCCTGATTCTGGACGGTGGCGTAGATGTAGACATCCTCGAAGGGGATCTCTTTCAGGAAGTACAGGCTGGCCATGATCATCCGGGCCACCCAGAGGTAGATGATGTCCCGGGCCGTGGTCAGCACAGAGGTGGGATGGAAGTATTTCAGGTCCGGCGTCTCGTCTGGCCAGCCCAGCGTCGCGAAGGTCCACAGGGCGCTGGAGAACCAGGTGTCCAGCACGTCCGGATCCTGCGCCAGCCGTTTTCCGCCGCACTTCGAACAGCATTCCGGACGCTGGCGCGCCGCGATAGCGTCCAGTTCGGATATCTTCGTGCGGCTCCAGTCCACCGCGGAATCCGGGTCGTCACCTGCGCCATCCAACAGATGGATGCGCCCGGAGTTGCAGTCCAGGCAGTAGTAGACCGGGATGCGGTGCCCCCACCAGAGCTGCCGGCTGATGCACCAGTCCCGGATGTTGTCCATCCAGTTCAGATAGGTGCGGGCGAAACGCTCCGGCACGAAACGGATCTTGCCCTCCCGCACCACATCGGCGGCCGGACGTGCGATCTCCGCCATCCGGACGAACCATTGCTCCATAAGGAGCGGCTCCACCACCGTGTGGCAGCGCGCGCAGGTGTTCACGGAGAGCCGGTAGGGCTCCACCTTGCGCAGCACCCCCAGTGCACGGAGTTCCTCCACCAGCTCCCGGCGCGCCTGATAGCGCTCCTTCCCGGCATACTTTCCGGCTTCGGCGGTCATCACGGCGTCCGGGCCGATGACGGTGACTGACGGCAAGCCGTGTCGCTGACCGATCTCGAAGTCATTGGGGTCGTGAGCCGGAGTGACTTTCACGGCGCCCGTCCCGAACTCCGGGTCGGCATAGTCGTCGGCCACGATGGGAAGCTCGCGGCCTATGACCGGCAGGATGACGCGCTTCCCGATGACGTCCGTGTAGCGCGTGTCCTTAGGGTTCACGGCGACGGCCGTATCGCCAAGCATCGTCTCGGGCCGGGTGGTGGCCACCGTGATATGTCCCCCCCCGTCGGGGAACGGATAGTCTATGTGGTAAAGCTCCGCGTCGCGCTCGTCGTACTCGATCTCGATGTCGCTGATGGCGGTGGAGCAGCGCGGGCACCAGTTGATGACCCGCTCGCCCCGGTAGATGTGACCATCCTCGTAGAGGCGGACGAAATGCTCGATGACGGCTCGATAGTAGCCCTCGTCCAGGGTGAAACGGGTCCGCTCCCAGTCGAAGCTGTAACCCATTGTCTTGAACTGCTCCAGGATGGTGCCGCCGTAGCGCTCCTTCCATTCCCAGACGCGCTCCAAGAACTTTTCCCGGCCCAGCTCGTGCCGGCTGGTGCCCTCGCCTGCCAGCATGCGCTCCACGGCATTCTGGGTGGCGATCCCAGCGTGATCCATTCCTGGCAGGCATAGCGTCTCGTAGCCCTGCATGCGCTTCCAGCGCGTCAGCACGTCCTGCAGGGTGTAGCAGAGGGCGTGTCCGATATGCAGCGAACCGGTCACGTTCGGCGGAGGAATGGTGATGGAGAACCGCGGCCTCTCCGGATCCACGACCGCGTGGAAGTAACCTTCCTGCATCCAGCGGTCATACCATTTCTTTTCGACGCCTTTCGGATCGTATGCTTTCGGGAGTTCTGGCATGGTCTGAATCGTCCTTCGGGGGGCTTTGCGGACAGATACTGCGTCCGCAGTCAGCCAGAAAGGAATCTTACCCCGCAGGGACTCTCGACGCAAGGGAAAGGGGGGCGCGGCTCCCTGGGTCGTCTAGCAGGGCCTCTACGCTGGTTGAGCCGCCTGCCTGCGGCGGGCGAGTGAAACCACAGTCAGCCGCCGACGAGGTCTCGATACGCGCGCCTGCGGCGCGCTATTGGACCAACGTAGGTGCGGGCAGAGGCTGCTGGCGCGGGATCGCTGTCGAAACAGACAAAAACACGGCCGGGCCGCCTCTTTCGCGATGGCCCGGCCATAAGGCGGCTGCCGTGTCTGGAGGCATCCGCCAAATTCTGCAGGTCTTGAGCGTTTCCGCCGCCCCTGCCTCTTTTCTACCGTGAGAAGTAGATCACCCGGGGTGCTGAGGTGGTGTAAGGATTCCTCCATTTCTGAGAAGAATACGGGCTTCCGTACGTGCTGTAAGGGTTCATCACTGTGTTCCCGTAAGGATTCCCGTATCGTCCGTAAGGGTTGCTGATGCTCTCCGGGTCATAGCGGTTCGAGGACAGCTTCCCGAGATACGTGCCGTCAGAGGCGTAGATTCGCGGCGCGTCCGTCGCGTAGGGATTGCTCCAGGAACGGGTGCTGTAGGGACTGCCGAACGAGCTGTACGGATTGCTCAGCGTGTTTCCGTAAGGGCTTCCGTACCGGCCGTAAGGATTGCTGATGCTCTCCGAATCGTAAGGGTTGCTGGAGAGCTTCCCCAGGTATGCCGCGCCGGACCCGCTCCGCCACGAGCCGATGAATCCGCCAGACCAGATATCCGAGGCGGACCCGGCCGCAGCGCAGACGAGCGTCAGAAGCAGACTGAGACACAGCGATCGAGTGATGAGCATTGTTCAGAACCTCCCTTCGTATTTCCGTATGCGATCTGTGGACCGCCAGAGTCAGAATACCGGACCGGTGTGTCAGAATCTGTCAGATCGGGATTGAGATGACGTGAAAATGTGGTTTCGAGGGAAAAGTTTGAGCCCGAGGCGGCCGCCGGCTGCCACAACCCATCCTACGGTGGTTGAGCCGCCCGCCTCCGGCGGGCGTGTCGAAACCATTCTTCTAGGGTCTGGTCTCGATACGCGCGGCTGGCGCCGCGCTACTCGACCGGGGCGACTCCGAGGGGGAAGGCAAGCTAGTCCAAAGCGGGTCAGCCTATGGAAGGGGCGCAGGGGTTGCTGGCCCGGCCGATCTTCAGGGTAGCTCCTGTTTGACCGACTGCCAGAGATCCTCCCACTCCTCGGCGGACATCTCCGTCAGAGGCTTCCCGGATGCCCGCG
>Ga0101944_10002685_pt1 | contig 27647 bp, 18 predicted proteins | sample DewCreD2012metaG_FD_75245 | JGI IMG/M metagenome (GOLD analysis project Ga0101944, IMG submission 75245) | Hot spring sediment bacterial and archeal communities from British Columbia, Canada, to study Microbial Dark Matter (Phase II) - Dewar... ... | reverse complement strand
GACGTGTAGTACGTGCCGACACCAGCTTCACCGGCGAGCTGGGCGAATTCCTCGGCGCACGCCTCCTCGACCAGGATGGACTCGGTCTCGTACGGGCTTTCCAGCAGGCGGCGCGCCAGGACGCGGCCCTCGGCCACAAACAGGCTCTCGCCCCGCAGGGTGCGGTCGCGAAGATTCCGATAGGCCGCGATCCGCGGGTCGTCCAGCGACGCGATCGATTCCAACATGGGGCTCCCTCCAACCCTATCCTAGCGTTTGCGCAAGACCCCCGTCCATCGCCTGGGAGCTTCCCCCGCGATCCGATAGAATGGGCCGCATGTGCGGCATCGCGGGATTCCTGGATGACGGTCATGCGGGCGAGGAGGAACTCCGTGCGGTCGTCGGCCGCATGGCCGAGACCTTGGTCCATCGCGGTCCCGACGCCGGGGGCGTCTGGACGGACGCGGCCAGCGGCGCGGCCTTGGGGCATCGGCGGCTCTCGGTTCTCGACCTTTCCGAGCACGGCCGTCAGCCGATGCTCTCCGAGTGCGGACGGCTCTGTCTGGTGTACAACGGCGAGATCTACAACCACGTCGCCCTCCGACGCGAACTGGAAGGGCTCGGCCATCGGTTCCGCGGCCATGGGGACACCGAGGTCCTTCTGGCGGCCCTGAGCCAATGGGGCGTTCGGGAGGCGTTGCCGCGTTTGGTGGGCATGTTCGCCTTTGCGGTCTGGGATCGGAAGCGGCGCGTCCTGACCCTTGCGCGGGACCGCATCGGAATCAAGCCCCTCTATTACGGCTGGCAACAGGGGTGTTTCCTTTTCGGTTCCGAGCTGAAATCGCTCAAGGCGCACCCCAAGTTCCGCGGCGAGATCGACCACCGCGCCGCGGCGCTCTTCCTGCGCCACAACTACATCCCCGCCCCTTACTCGATCTACCAAGGCGTTTACAAGCTCCCGGCCGGGACCCTGCTCGGTGTCGCGGCTGGGGCGGGACCGGGCGAAGCCGAGCCGGAGACCTGGTGGGCCATGCGCGAGGCGGTCGAAAACGGCGCACGACGGCCTTTCGCCGGCTCGCCCGAGGAGGCCGTCGGCGAGTTGGACCGGCTGCTTCGCGAGGCCGTGGCCAGCGAAATGGAAGCTGACGTCCCGCTCGGGGCCTTTCTCTCCGGCGGCATCGACTCGTCGACGGTCGTCGCCCTGATGCAGGCGCAGAGTTCCCGGCCGGTGAAGACCTTCACCGTGGCGTTCGAGGAAGCCGAGTACAATGAGGCCGAGTGGGCGAAGGCCGTGGCCGGCCATCTCGGCGCCGAGCACACCGAATTGCACGTGACCGCCGCCGAGGCCCGTCGGCAAATCCCCTCGCTGTGCGTCCCATACGACGAGCCGTTCGCCGACTCCTCGCAAATTCCCACGCTGCTGTTGGCGAAGCTGACCCGGCGGCACGTCACCGTCTCGCTCTCCGGCGACGGCGGCGACGAGTTGTTCTGCGGCTACGATCGGTATTTCTATTTGCAGAAGCTTTGGCGTCGGGTCGCGTGGTGCCCACCGGGCCTGCGGCGCGCGGCGGCGAACCTCGTTCGCGGCCTGGCCGCCGTCAGGCCTTCGGGCGCGATCGCTCGCCGCTTGCGCACGCTGGCCGAGTTCCTTTCGCCCGCTTCGGCGGGGGAATTCTACGTCCATTTCAACACGCACTGGCGCGATCCGGCCCAGGTCCTCCTCCACGGCGAAGCGGCACCGCCGCCGCGCGATTTTTTCGGCGGTGCGGGAAGCCGGGGCGAGTTGGAAGCGATGATGGATTGGGACGCCCAAGTCTACTTGCCCGACGATCTCTTGGTCAAATTGGACCGTGCCAGCATGGCGGTGGGCTTGGAGGCCCGGGTGCCGCTCTTGGACCACCGCGTCGTGGAGTTTGCCTGGACGCTCCCGCTATCCTTGAAGGTCCGCGAGGGCCAAACCAAGTGGATCTTGCGCCGCGTGCTGGAGCGTTACGTTCCCCGGGCGTGGATGGATCGGCCGAAGATGGGTTTCGCCGTGCCGCTCGGCGCGTGGCTGCGCGGGCCGCTGCGCGGCTGGGCCGAGGATCTGCTCGACGAACGGCGCCTCCGCCGCGAGGCGTTCTTCCGACCCGAGCCCATCCGGCAAAAGTGGGAAGAGCACCTCTCCGGCCGGGTCAACTGGCAGTATCTGCTTTGGGACGTGCTCGTGCTCCAGACCTGGCTGGAGGCGAATCGAGGATGACGAGTCCGGCGCCGCACAGGGGGCGCGGGGCGGCGCGGATTTCACGAAAAGAGCGTTCGTTGCGGTCCCGGCGTCTCGGGCGACGGCCCCAGGCCAAGGTGCTCGAAGCCGGCCGCGGTGAGCTTGCGGCCCCGCGGCGTGCGCACCACGAGTTCCGACCGCAAGAGGAAGGGCTCGACCTCGTCGATGAGCGTGTCGGGGGCGACATTCAGGGTGTGGGCGACGGCCTCCACGCCCACCGGCCCCCCGCCGAAAACCCTCGCAATGGTCGTCAGGTACTTCCGGTCCAGACTGTCGAGGCCCAGGGCGTCGATTTCCTGCATGGCCAGCGCGTCTCGGGCCACGGAGAGGGTGATCCGGCCGTCGGCGCGGCTGATCGCGTAGTCGCGGACCCAGCGGAGCCGGTTGTTGGCCAACCGCGGCGTGCCTCGGCTCCGCGAGGCGATCTCCCCGGCCGCGTCGTCGTCGATCGGCGCCCGAAGTTTTCCGGCGTTGCGCCGCACGATCTCGGCCAATTCGTCCACGGTGTAGAAGTCCAAATGCTCCCGCATCTGGAAACGATCCCGCAACGGGGCCGAAAGAAGCCCGGTTCGCGTCGTGGCCCCAATCAGCGTGAACGGCCGCAAAGGCATGTTGATCGTCCGCGCGTTGATCCCCTCGCCCAACGTCAGGTCGATGCGGAAATCCTCCATGGCCGGGTAGAGAAACTCTTCCACGGCCTTCTGCATCCGGTGGATCTCGTCGATGAACAACACCGACCGTTCCTCGGCATTGGTCAAATAGGGCACCAGGTCTTTGGGCGCCTTGAGCGTGGCCCCGCTGCCAATCTGGAAATTGACCCCCAACTCGCGTGGAATGCAGGTGGCAAAGGTGGTCTTGCCGAGCCCTGGCGGGCCGTCGAAAAGGATGTGCCCTAGAGGCTCGCCCCGCTTTTTCGCCGCGTCGATCGCAATCTGAAGCCGCGCGTAAACCTCGCGCTGACCGACCATCTCGCCCATGCGCTGCGGACGCAAATCGCGGTCATCGTCGGGCGATTGAGACGGACGGGTTAGAAGCGGCTCGCGGGGCATGGAACCGGAAGGTTGACAGGGTTTGTTCAAAGTATATCAAGTCCGGATACGTTGCGCAAGTCCGGATGTCTCCATCCGATAGGGGGATAATGGACGCGTCGTCCGCCGCGGCGGGCCGAACAACGAGCCAGCCGAAGGCCTGTGAACACTTGCCAGGCAACAATTCCGGCCGCGTGCGGGGAGTGTTTCGGGCGGCCGCATCGCAGACATTTCGAGAACCCCGCCCGCGATCAGCCGATCGACGATACAATGGAGCGCCGGAAGTAACCGTTCACGGGCCGGGGGGCTCATTCTTCGGCCCGTTTCGGACAGAACCCTGCGCCTGTCCGCTTGCTGCCAAGGCGGACACTCCGATTTTCGCGGACTTCGCCGCGAAAACGGGGAAAATCCGCCTGAACCGATACCGCCGGACCACCCCCTGGAAAGCACCAACCCACGACGATGGACGTCTTGAAGCAACGTTTGCTCGCCACCCTTGCTCCCTTCGGGCAGGAACACCTGCTGCGGTTTTGGGAGGCGTTAAGTCCGGCGGAACGCGAGCGGCTGGCGGCGGAGATTCAATCCGTCGACTTCCGGCTCGTGGCCGAGTTGTTTGGCCGAACCGACGACAAGGCGGCCATCCGGGAACTGGCCGCTAGAGCGTCGGCCCCTGCGTCGTACCGATGGGGCGATCCGGCCAACCCGATCCCGCCCGAGGCAGCGAGGCAACGCGGCGTCGAGGCCCTCCGAGCCGGGCACGTGGCCGCGATGCTCGTGGCCGGGGGACAAGGGACGCGGCTCGGTTTCCCGCATCCGAAAGGCATGTTTCCGATCGGTCCGGTGACGGGCAAGACCTTGTTCCAGATCCACCTGGAAAAGGTCCTTGCCGCCTCGCTCCGCTATGGCGTGCGGATCCCGCTGTATCTCATGACCAGCCCGGAGACGCACGACGAAACCCAGGCATTCCTCGCCCGTCAGGGGCGATTCGGGATTCCGGCCTCCGATCTGGTGTTGCTTCGTCAGGGAACGATGCCGGCCGTGGATGCCAAGACCGGCAAAGCGCTGCTGGCGGATCGGCATCGCCTGGCCCTCAGCCCGGACGGCCACGGCGGCATGGTGGCCGCGTTTCGTTGCAGCGGGGCCTTGGACGACGCGCTGCGGCGGGGCATCCGCCACCTTTTCTATTTCCAAGTCGACAATCCCCTGGTCCACGTCTGCGATCCCGAATTCCTCGGCTATCACCTGCTCTCCGGCTCGGAATTCACCACCCAGGTGGTCCGCAAGCGCGAACCGCTGGAAAAGGTGGGCAATGTGATCCAGGTCGACGGGCGGCTCCATGTCATCGAATACAGCGACCTGCCCGACGATCTAGCCACGCGGCGGGCCGCCGATGGATCCCTGGAGATTTGGGCGGGCAGCATCGCGGTTCACGTCATGGAGCTGGCGTTTCTCCAGCGCATGGCCAGCGCCGCCGCGGGGCTGCCGTTCCATCGCGCCCATAAGAAGGTGCCCTACCTCGATGAACACGGCAACCTCGTCCAGCCGAGCCAGCCCAACGCCATCAAGTTCGAGCGGTTCATCTTCGACCTGATGCCGATGGCTCAGCGCGCGATCGTCGTCGAGGTCGATCCGGCGCGGCATTTTGCTCCCTTGAAGAACGCGTCCGGCCAGGCCGCCGACACGCCGGAAAGCGTCCGGGCCCGTTTGTCGGCCTTATACCGCGAGTGGCTCCGCGGGGCCGGCTTCGAGGTGGCCGACGGCGTGCCGGTGGAGATCAGCCCTCGGTTTGCGCTCGATGCCGAGGAGTTCCGGTCGAGAATGCTGGCCCGCAAACCGATCGTCGAACCGACCTATTTCGGATAGACGGCGAACGGCCGACGAGCCGTGCACACCCGGCGGTCGTGTGGTCGCTGCACGAGGGGCACGATGCTGGGATATTGACGGCCGAGGCGTCCTTGCGTCCCTCTTCTGGTGGGAAAGATCGCGTGCAGGGTCGGATGCAGAAAGGGACTCTCGCCGTTTCGGGGAATCTCTTGACGCAATCCCCCTAAGATTGAGGATATTTCTTGGGTATTTGTTTTCGCCTCGCCGTCCGATGCTGATAAGGCCGAAGAAGCGGAACTAGAGTCGGACGCCGGGATATGTTGACGCCTGATCCTCGCCCTCGCCTGAGTTTGAAGGGCGAACTCCCCTCGGCTTGTCGGACTTTCCATCATCGTTGATACGGAAGTTTTTATGACACAAACCACCCTTTTGTGGACTATAAAACAGTAAATCTATACTATTACAAAACCCTCAAATCACCCAGTTTTCGGACGCGACAAGGAATGCGTGGCCGCACGGGCTGCAACTCTAGCCTACGCTTGAGCATTAGGCAGAAAGGCGTTAAACACAAGTATAGAGGGGGACGAAGCAACAGCGAGGTACGGAGGCCTTGTGGCACGTTGAGACGTGCGGGGGAGTGGCTTTGCCGCCGGACTGGCGCGCGGGACTGCCGGGCAAAGGCGGCAGGCTTGGGCTTGTCCCCGCCGCGGAGCAGAGAGAGCTGTCGTCTGAGGGCGTCTAGGCCGCAGCTTGGATTTGTCAACGGGAGGCGCCGCTACTGGTCCGGGAACTCCGTCCAGCCATGACCACCATGAGCACCGAACAACCTCTCGATCCTGGGCTGATCGAACAAACCAAACAGCAGATCCGCGCCCTGTACGCGGAAATCGCGCAACTGGCTCGGAGCGAGATCTCGCCCGAGGAGTTTTACGCCGAGATGCTGCCGCGCGTCATTTCGGCGTTGGCGGCGGTGGGCGGGGTGGTCTGGTCCAAACAGCAGCAGGGACAGCTTGCCCTGCAATATCAGATCAATTTGCAGGAGTCGCGCCTCGGCGAGAAGAGCGAGGAGGAGCAGATTCGCCACGGCCGTTTGCTTCAAAAGGTGATGACCACGGGCGAAGGGCTGTTGGTGCCGCCGCGCTCCGGGGCGGGCGATTCCGACCAGGCCGCCAATCCCACGGATTGGCTTCTGGTGCTTGGACCGCTGAAGACCGAGTTGGAAGTGGTGGGGGTGGTGGAGATCTTCCAACGGAGCGAGGCGGGACCGGCCATCCAGCGCGGCTACTTGCGGTTCCTCCTGGAAGTCTGCGCCCTGGCGAGCGAATTCCTCAACAGCCGCCAATTGCGCCACTTCTCCGACCGGCAGAGCCTCTGGACGCAACTCGAGGAATTCACCCGGCTCGTCCATGGGAGCCTGAACCCGCGGGAAACGGCCTACACGATCGCCAACGAGGGCCGCCGCCTGATCGAGTGCGATCGGGTGAGCGTGGCGATCCGCAAGGGGGAACGCTGCTACATCGAGGCGGTCAGCGGCCAGGACATGGTCGACAAGCGCTCCAACACCGTGCGGCTGTTGGGCCGCCTGGCGACGGTCGTGGTGGCCAGCGAGGAGCCGATGTGGTACAGCGGCGACACGACCGACATGGCGCCCCAGATCGAGGACGCCGTCCAGGAGTACGTCGACGAGTCGCACACGAAGATGATCGCCGTGCTGCCGCTGAAGCGGCCGGTGCTCATCGAAAAGGAAAAGGAACGGCCGGACGAACCCGACGACTCGCCCCCGCCGATCGCCGCCCTGATTGTGGAGCAGATTGAGGACAGCCGCATCTCGCAGAAGATGCTTTCCCGGGTCGACGTGGTCGCCCAGCACAGCGCGGCCGCGCTGGCCAACGCCTTGGAGCACGAGAATGTGTTCCTCATGCCCCTGTGGCGGGCGCTGGGCAAGAGCCGGGTGATCGTCCAAGGGCGGAATCTTCCCAAGACGGTGCTGGCCGCCGTGGCCGTCGTCGTGCTGGCGGTCGCCATGGCGGTCGTCCCCGCCGACTTCCGCCTGCACGCCAAGGGAACCCTGGAGCCGGTTTTGCGGAGGGACGTCTTCGCCGGCATTGACGGGGACCGGGTCACCGAGGTGCTCGTCGAGCACGGCGACGCCGTGAAGCGGGACCAGGTCCTTGCCCGGCTGGTCAACTACAAGCTCAGCGAAGAAATCACCACGGTCCGGGGCAACGTGGCCACCACGTCGGACCAAATGGAACGGTTGCAGCGGCAATTGACCTTGACCCGCCAATTGGCTCCCGAGGAGCAGACTCGCCTTGCGGGCGAGATCATGGAGAAGCGCGCGGCGCTGGAGTCGTTGCGGAGCAGCCTCCGCATTTACCAGAGCATGGAAAAGGAACTCGAGGTCCGCAGCCCGGACGACGGCGTCGTCATCACCTGGGACGTGCGCAATCGCCTCTACATGCGGCCGGTCCAGCGCGGCCAGGTTCTCATGCGGATTGCCCAACCGTCCGGCCCGTGGCAATTGGAACTCCAAATGTCGGAAGACCGGATGGGGCACATCACGGCGGCCCAGAACGAACTCCGCGCCAAGGTCCGCCAGCGGCTCCGCGAGGCCCTGCGCCGCGACGAAGGCTTCCGCAACGCGGTCCGCGACAAGCTCCGCCGGGAGCCGGCGACGGCGTCGCCGCGCGACGCCGACCTCTCCGCGGACGCGCAGTTCGAATCGCGGTTGGAACAGGAAATCGACGCCGCGATCGCCCAAATTCCCGCCAACCAACTGGCCAAGAAGCTCCGCGAGGTTTCGGGCGAGGCGATGGAGGACCGGCTGCGCGTTTCGTACATCCTCGCCACGGATCCAGCGACCACGCGTTACGGGTATATCGAGGACATGCACCTGACGGCCGAAGTTCGCGGCGAGGAAGGCAACACGGTGTTGATCAAAGTGGCCATCGACAAAGAGGAGTTGCGGCCCGAACACATTCGACCCGGCGCGGGCGTCACGGCCAAGGTCGAGTGCGGCAGGCGCCCGATCGGCTATGTTTGGTTCCACGACCTTTTGGCCTGGTTCCGCAAGATGTGGTTCCGGTGGTTCTAAGGGCTCGCGCAGCGGGCCCTCGGGAAGAACGACGAAGAGGGAATCCTTCGCGGCGAAACCTGTGGGGAGCGCGGGGCCGCGGACTTGGGGGGCAGTGGGGCGCTGAACGGTGAGAGGATTTTGAAACCATGCGAGTCTCGATCATCAGTTGGGCCGCGGTCGCGGTGGCGATCGTGGCGACCGCCGGGGGAATTCTGGCTTCGGGCGCCAGCGCGGCCGGGCAGGGTCAAGCGGGAGTTTCGGACGCCAGCGACCCGAGCATCATCCACGACTGCCTGATCACGCCGATCAAGCTCATCCCGGTTCCCGCCGAGGAAATGGGCAGGCTCGTCGCCATCAAGGTGCGCGAAAACCAATACGTCAAGAAGGGGGAGATTCTCGCGCAGATCGACGACCGCAAGGCCCAGGCGGCGCTGAACGTCGCGGAACACAAGTTGGCGGCCGCGGAAAAAGAGGCAGGCAACAAGATCAGCGTGGATTACGCCAAGGCCAAGAACCTCGTCGCCCGCGCCGCCTACGACAAGGGCACCGAAGCCAACGATCGCGTGCCGGGAACCACCCCCGCGATTGAGTTGTTGAAACTCAAGCTCGAGGTCGTCGCGTCGAAACTGGAGACCGACCACGCCGAGTACCAGTTGGAGATCGCCGCGACGACCGTGGGCGTGCGCCGGGCGGAACTCGAGGCGGCCAAGCTGGACGTCGAACGGCTCAAGATCGTCGCGCCGTGGGATGGCCAGATCGTCAAGCAGGAGCGGGAAGAGGGCGAATGGGTCAAGCCCGGCGATCCCGTCTTCCAAATGGTCCAAATGGACCAGTTGCGCATCGAGGCGTTCGTGGACGGAGCCCGCCTCGCGCCCGCCGACGTGGACAAGCGCCCGGTGAGCGTCAAGGTGACGCCGGCCCCGGGCCAAGAGGCCACGGTCCAGGGACAAATCACCTACGTCAGCCCCCTGGTCGAGGCGGGCAATCGATTCCTCGTCAAGGTCGACGTGGCCAACCGACGCCAGGGCGAGCATTGGCTGCTCCGGCCGGGGATGAAGGCGGAAATGACGATCCACTTGAGGAAGTGACGTGGGACCACAAGGCCTCGTGCTGAAATCCGAATCTCACGATCCGCAATCCGAAGCGGATTTCCAGGCCGGAAAACCGAGCGGCAACCGTTCACGGGCCGGGGAGGGGCTCGTTTTTCGGACCGTTTCACGCCGAAAAATGGACCTCTCCCCTTGCTGGCCAGGAGGACAGGCCCGTTTTCGCGGAATTCGCCGCGAAAATCGGGACATTCCCCGTGAATGGTTACACCGAGGGTTTTTTAACGCCGCGCCCGGCCACGTCCGTGGGATGGCGGCTTTCGGCCCGGTCGAGGCTTCGCCTTGCTTCGTGCTTGCCCTCGATTTACCGCCATGGTGACTCTAGCCGATAGCCTGCTTTCCAGTTCCGCCCGCAAACTGCGGATCCGCGTGCGTCCCGACCTCACGGCGCGCAAACAGACCTACCAGGGGAAGACCTATTGGGTGATCAAGGACCCGGTGGGCTTGCACTATTTCCGCTTTCAGGAAGAGGAATACGCGATCCTCAACATGCTCGATGGCGAGATCAGCCTCGACGAGATCAAGGAGCGGTTCGAGGCCGAGTTCCCCCCGCAAAAAATCACCCTGGACGAGATCCAGCAGTTCCTCGGCATGTTGCACCGGAGCGGGTTGATTCTGGCGGGGGTCCAAGGGCAGGGGAGCCAGTTGCTCAAACGCCGGGGGGAACGCCGCCGCCGCGAATGGTTGAACCTGGCGACCAACATCCTCTGCATCCGATTCAAAGGGATCGACCCGGAACGAATCCTCGACTGGCTTTATCCCAAGGTCCGCTGGTTCTTCACGCCCGCTGCCTTGGTGATCGTGCTCTGCATGATGCTGGCGGCACTGTTGCTGGTGGCCGCCCAGTTCGACACCTTCCGCGCCAAACTGCCCACGTTCCATCAGTTTTTCACGCCGTCCAACTGGCTCCTCCTTGCCGTGACGTTGGCGTTCACCAAAGTGCTCCATGAGTTCGGCCACGGCCTTTCGTGCAAGCATTTCGGCGGCGAGTGCCACGAGTTGGGCGTGATGCTTCTGGTGTTGACCCCCTGCCTGTACTGCAACGTGTCCGACTCGTGGATGCTGCCGAGCAAATGGCAGCGCGCGGCCATCGGCGCGGCGGGGATGTACGTCGAGGCGGTGCTGGCCTCGGTGGCCACGTTTCTTTGGTGGTTTAGCGAGCCAGGCCTGTTGAACAGCCTCTGCCTGAACATCATGTTCATTTGCAGCGTCAGCACGATCGTGTTCAACGGCAATCCGCTGCTGCGCTACGACGGTTACTACATCCTGGCCGACCTGGTCGAAATCCCCAACCTCCGCCAGAAGGCGACCACGATCCTCGGCCAGAAAATGGGCCAGTGGTTCCTGGGCCTGGAGCCGACCGAGGATCCCTTCCTGCCCAAACGCAATCAGATCTTCTTCGCGCTCTACTCGGTCGCCGCCGCGTGCTATCGCTGGCTGGTGGTCTTCTCGATCCTGCTGTTTCTCTACAAGATCGGAAAGCCGTATCGGCTGGAGATCATCGGCCAGATCTTGGCGGGAGTCGCCTTGGGCGGCATGATCTTTCAGCCCATCTACCAGGTCTCCAAGTTCCTTTCCGTGCCGGGGAGACTCGATAAAGTGAAGAAACCGCGAATGTACGCCACCGTGGGCGGGATTCTGCTCTTGGTGGCCGGCGTGTTCCTGGTTCCCTTGCCCTACCACGTGATGGCCACGTTTGAAATCGAGCCGCACAAGGCCGCGTCGATCTACGTGGAAGTGCCCGGCAAGCTCAAGCAGGTCCGGGTCAAACCAGGCGAACGCGTGGCGAAGGACGAAGTCCTCGCCGTGCTGGAAAGCCCGGACCTGGACATCCGGCTCGTCGACGTCCAGGGCACGCGGGATCAATTGAAGGCCCAACTCGAGACGCTTCAGCGGCAGCGGTTCAAGCAGTCGCAGGCCGCCGCGGCCATTCCCGAAATCCTCGACGCCATCCGCGCGAAGGAAGAGCAGATCCAGCAAAAGGAAGAGGAACGCAAGCAACTCGTCATCCGCGCGCCGCGGGACGGAGTCGTTTTCCCGCCCCCATGGCAGACGCGCCAGGAAGACCCGGAGGAAGTGCTGCCGACCTGGGCTGGCATCCCCCTGGATCCGAAAAACGAAGGCGCCCACCTCCAGGACGGCACGCTGATGTGCAAAGTGGGCGATCCCGGCCTCCTGGAGGCCGTGCTCGTGATCGACCAGGCGGACATCGGGCTGGTTCGCGTCGGCCAGAAGGTGGACATCAAGTTCGACCAACTCCCCCACGACGTCTTTCATGGCACGATCGTGGAAGTCTCCCAGCAGAACTTGCGCGTCGCCTCCAAGCGGCTGTCGAACAAGGGCGGCGGCGAGGTCGCCACGAAGACGGATCCTTCGGGAATCGAGCGGCCCATGACCCCGTCCTACCAGGCCCGAGTTCCCTTGCAAGATCCCGACGGCATGTTGCGTCTCGGGCTCCGCGGCCAGGCCAAGATCCACATGGACCGCGGGAATTGGCAGACGATCGCCGCGAGGGCGTGGCGCTACGTGACCCAGACGTTCCACTTCCGGCTCTAGCGCCCCGCCCGAGCCGGCGCCCCGTGCCGCGGGCCGGGCGGAATTCTCCAGAATTGCCGGCGCTCAAATCTGTTCCAACTGGCGGCGGTAATCGTCGCGTTCGCGGCGGGTGGCCTCCAGGTCGAAGACCAGATACTTCATGTCGAGCCGGAGCTGGCTCAGCGCGTCCTGGACCATCGACAGGATGTGACGGCGGCGCCGCGTGCTTTCCACAACCCGGTTCAACGCCGGGGCGATCGCCGCCTGGCATTCTTTGGGCAACTGTTGGATTTTTTCCACCAGTTCACACAGTTCAGTGGGCAGCTCTCCCGTCTCACGATGGGTCGTCCGAGGGTGTTGGCTCATAGGTTGCCTCGTCTACGATGGGTCTGATGAACACGAGCTGAAGCACAAGTCGTGCCGAAAACCGCGCGGGAAGACCTGTTATCGACGCAACTGGCTGTGTGCCAAGGACTTGGAGACGCTCGACTGGCTTTGGGCGGCGTGGCCCCCCAAGAGCGGTTCCCCAGGTTTGGGCTGGAACAAAATCGCAAATCCTGATACAAGCAGGAGTTAGGATCAATGGCCCAGTCCCCTGCTGCGGTTGTGATTTGGCCACGCCGATGTGCCGTTTTGCATCGTTGTTGATCGGAGTCACCATCGGAGTCAGCCAGGCGACTCCCGGTGGGCTAGCGTTCGGGCAGCAGGGGCCCTGGTACGAGGGTTTCGAGGGGCCCGAGGTGAGCTGGCGGAGCGTGGGCGGCAACGCGCAGTTTGCCATCGAGATTCACCAGCGGGTTCGCAACGAGGCCCACACGGGCAACGGCTGCGAGCGCGTGCGGATGGTGGCGGGCAACGGCACCGAGGTTTTTCTCGCCCACGACGTGGGCCGGGCGAGAGTCATCCCGGATCTCCTGCCCACGGTTTGGGTGAAAGCCGACCGGCCCGGCCTCCAGTTCTTAGCCCGCGTCGTGCTGCCCCAAAGCCAACACCCGCAGACCCGGCAGAAGCTGTCCACCGTGGTGTCGGGGACGAGTTATTCGACGGTGGGCCGGTGGCAACAACTCCGCATCGAAGACATTCCGCGCCTCTTGGCGCGCGAAGTTCGCGTGCTTCGGGCCCAGTACGGACCGAACGTGGACCCTCGCGACGCCTACATCGACCGGGTTTTGTTGAACATTTATGGCGGGCCGGGGGCGACCAACGTCTGGATCGACGACCTCGACCTGGCGGGTTATGTCCCCTGCCCCCCGCTGGACGCCGAGCCTGGCGAATCCAAGCGGGCCGGCAACGCCTGGGTCTCGGTCGCCCCGATCGAAGCCGACCCGCGCGCGGCAGAGGCGAACGCCCCAACGGCGGAACGGCCCGAGCGCGGCCGGGTCAAGCTTTCGGGAACGGTGCTGTTGATCGACGACCGGCCGATTCTGCCCCGAATCATCCAGCATCGGGGAGAACCGCTCGCCCTGTTGCGGCAGTTGCGGTTCAATGCGGTTTGGGTCGCCGAGCCGCCGGGGGCGGCGATGCTCGACGAGGCCAAACGGCTGGGGCTCTGGTTGGTCGCCCCCCCGCCTCATGGCCCGAGGGCCGACAGCCCCGATTCGCTTCAAGCCCCGCGGCCGGTCCTTGGCAGCCAATACGACGGCGTGCTGGCGTGGGACCTCGGCCGCAACTTGGGGGCGGGCGAGGCGGCCGTGACCCGGCAGTGGGCCGAACAGGTCCGCATGGCCGACCGCCGGCACCCGGGGCGGCCGGTGGTCTGCGGGCCGGCCAGCGAGCTGCGGGCCTATGGCCGCTGCGCCGACATCCTGTTGTTGAGCCGCGCTCCGCTGGCAAGCAGCTTGGAACTGAGCGACTACGGCACGTGGCTCCGCGAACAGCCGCAGTTGACCCGGCCGGGCCTGCCCCTCTGGACAGTCATCCAAACGCAGCCGCCGGAGACTGTGCGCGAGCAATGGGCAGGGCTGGGAAGAGGAATCCTGCCGACGACCTTTTCCGGCGATCAGATTCAATTGCTGGTCTACACGGCCCTCTGGGCGGGGATTCGCGGGCTTGTGTTCGAGTCATCTTCGCCCCTGAGCGAAACCGACGCCGACACGCGAAGCCGCGCCGCCGCCTTGGAACTGATCAATCTCCAGTTGGAAATCGCCGAACCGTGGATGGCCACGGGCTCGGTCGTGGCCACGGTGCCCGCCAGCGAGCCGGGCAAGGGGATCACCGCCGCCGTGTATCAGGCGGAGCACGGACGCTTGCTCGTGCCGCTTTGGTCCGCGCCCAAGGCGCAATATGTGACGGGCCAGTCGGCGGGTACAAGCATCGCCTTCGTGGTGCCCGGCGTGCCGGAATCGTACAACGCCTATCACGTTGGGCCGGGCGGATTGCGCCCGCTCCGCCACAAGCGGCAGACGGGCGGCGTGCGGATCGTGGTCGACGAGATCGATCTGACGTCGATGATCCTGCTGACCGAAAATCCCCTCCTCGTCACCGCCATGACCCGCCGCGTGAACCAGGCGAGCCGGCGCTGGGCTGAATTGCAGCGGGAACTGGCGGCGGCGAAACACCAGACGGTCGGACAGGTGCTGGGCCAATTGCCCGCCCGAACGCGCGTCGCCAACGAAGCCGACCTGCTCGCCGCGGCGCAAAAAGCCTTGGCCCAATGCGATGCACTGCTCGCCTCGCGGGACGACGCCGGGGCCTACGGGCAAGCGTTGCGGGCGTTGCGGGGGCTTCGGCTCGTGGAACGGGCGACGTGGGAGGCGGCCCTGGCCCCGATCCTGGAGCCCTCGGCCAGCCCCGGCGCCGTCGCCTTTCCCACCCTCCCCTTGCATGTGGCCCTCATGGACCGCGCCAAGGCGTCGGCCTCGGGGGTCAATCTGCTCGCCGGGGGCGACTTTGAGGACTTCGCGGCGATGTCCCAGGCCGGCTGGCGGCACTTCCAGCATCCGCAGGCGGCGGTGACCAGCTCGGCGGAGCTGTCGCCGACCGCGGCGCGGGCGGGACAACTCGGCTTGCGATTGGCCGCGCGGCCCTCCGACCCCCAGACGCCGCCGCTGTGGCTCGAATCCCCGCCGATCTGGATCGCCACTCCGCCGTTGGCCGTGTCCGCCGGGCAAACCCTCCTGATTCATGGTTGGGTCCACGTTCCCCGGCCGATTGCCGCCAGCGTGGACGGACTGCTCATCGTCGATTCGCTCGGGGGCGAGGCCCTGGCCCACCGAGTCCGCGGCACGTCGGGCTGGCAGGAATTCGGACTCTACCGCGTCGCGCCGCGATCGGGTACGCTGACGGTGACGTTCGCTCTGGCCGGCCTGGGCGAGGCCTGGCTCGACGACGTCACGATCCAGCCCCTTGGTTCTACGGGGCCACCGACCCAACCGTTTCCCAAGTGAGCGACCTTCACGGACGGTTGCCCTTGCTCCCTGAACGGGGTGCCTTCGCGTTGCCTTTCTGACCATGACGCCCTGTGGCTTCCTGAACATTGACAAACCGACCGGGATGACCTCGCGCGACGTGGTCAACCGGGTGCAGCGGCTGGGGCGGGGCGTGAAGGCGGGCCACGCCGGAACGCTCGATCCTCTGGCCTCCGGCGTGTTGGTCGTGTGCCTGGGCGCGGCCACGCGCCTGGCCCGTTACGTCCAGGCCATGCGCAAGCACTATCGCGCCACGTTTCTCCTCGGCCGCGAGAGCCCGACCGAGGACGTGGAGGGGCCGATCACGCCGTGGGACGACGCTGCCGTGCCCACCGTGGACCAGCTTCGGGCGGCGGCCGCTGCGCTGACCGGCGAAATCCAGCAGCGTCCGCCCGCCTTTTCGGCGTTGAAGGTCCGAGGGCGTCGCGCGTACGACCTGGCGAGGGCGGGCGAGGCGGTCGATTTGCAGCCCCGCCCGGTGACCATTTACCGGCTGGAAATCCAACGCTACGACTATCCCGAGCTGGATCTTTGGATCGAGTGCAGCTCGGGCACGTATGTGCGTTGCCTGGGCCGCGACCTGGCCGCCTCGGTGGGCACGGCGGCCGTCATGGCGCGGTTGACGCGAACCGCCGTCGGCTCTTTCCGGATCGAGGACGCGACGCCGCTCGATCGGCTCGGCCCGGCGGATTGGCTCGACTCCCTGGCGCCGCCCTTGCGCGCCGTCGAAACCCTCCCCCGCATGACGCTGACGCGCGAGGAACTGCGGCGCCTTCAATGGGGCCAGGCGATCGTCCGGGACGCTTCGGCTCCCGTCGGGACGGAAGTCGCGGGGATCGACCCCGACGGCCAACTGGCCGCGATTCTCTCCCCGCGCGGCGGGGGAAGGTGGGGCGCCGTATGGCAGGCGGGTCATCCGCCCTCGGCCACGAACCGGTAGCCAGCGTCGCGGAGGGTCAGCAAGTGGCGGGGCCGGGCGGGATCCGGCTCGATGGCCTTGCGCAAGCGGCGAATGAACTGGTCCGGCGCGCGGGTGAGGAGGTTGCCAGGAAGGTCCCAGACGTTCTCCAGCAGTTCCCGCCGCGGGATGATCCGCCCCTCGTTCTCCACGAAATAGCGAAGCAGCTTCAACTCGAGTTGGGTCATGCGCACGGGCTTGCCGCCCACCGTGACTTCATGCCGCTCGAAATCGATCCGGACGTTGCCAAAGGCGTACGACGACATCGCCGACGCCGTCAACGGCTTGCGATGGACGCGCCGATCGTAGAGGGTCAACAGGCTTTTGACGCGGCTGAGGAATTCCTCGAGGTCGAAAGGCTTGGTGAGATATTGATCGGCGCCGACGTCGAAGCCCCGCGTGCGGTCCTCGGCGAGCGTGCGGGCGCTGAGGATCAAGACGGGCATGATTTGATCGGCCGCCCGGAGCGCCTCGCACACCGCGTACCCGCTCATCCCCGGCAGCATGATGTCGAGCACCACGAGGTCCACGCTGCCGGCGTTCTGTTCGATGAAGCGGATCGCGCTGGGCCCGTCGCCCACGATCGACACCCGGTACCCCTCGGCCTCCAGGTTGTACCGGATCCCGTTGGCGAGATGGGCTTCGTCCTCGACAAGCAGGATGTGCTTCATGCGTCGCGTCCTTCGCGAGAACCTTGCCTGGCCGCCGCGTCGTTGGCGGCTTGTGGGGTGCAGGCGACGCCGCCGGGCAGGCGGACTTCGAAAACGGCCCCGGGGCCGTCCGGCCGGTCGGACACGCTGATCGAGCCTCGCAGGTTGCGGACCAGCGTGCGCACGATATAGAGTCCGAGGCCGGTTCCCGGGCGGTTCCGCTCCAGCTCCGTGCCCAGCCGGACGAACCGCCCGAAGATCTTGCGGCGCAGCTTGGGCGGGATGCCCGTCCCGTTGTCGCTGATCCGCGCGACGATCCATCCCCGCGGTTCGAGGCGGATGGATACGCTTACCCGAGGTTCGGCCGCCGCGTACTTGACCGCGTTGTCGATCAGGTTGCGGAAGATCATGTCGAGGTCGGCCCGCCGGGCGCGGATCGTGCACGGCTGGGCGTCGATGACGACCGTCTCGGGTTTGACGCGGTAGCGGAGGCAAACCATCTCCGCGCATTCTTGAACCAGCGGAACCAAGGGCACTTCGGCCAATTCCCCGTCGACCAGCCCGGCGTCGAGCCGGCCGGCGTCGAGGACCTGGTTGATCAGCCGGTCGAGGCGTTCCACGTCCTCGAGCATCGCGCGGTGGAAGGCGTCTTGCTGCTCCGGCGGCAGCGCCCGGCGATGGAGCGTTTGCAGATAGAGCTTCAACGAGGCGATCGGCGTCTTCAATTCGTGGGTCACGCTGTCGACGAAGTTCGATTGTCGCCGGTTGAGGTTGATGGCCTTGATCGAGAGGGCCAGGTACATGAGCACCCCCACGACCAATACAAGGTAGAAGATCGATCCCACGGACAGCAGGGCCCAGTACAATCCGGCGAACCGGGAGTCCGCCAAGGCATTGACCACCAGCAGCAGCACCCAGCCGATGGTCAACAGGATCAGCAGGACGATCATCACGATCGCCAGGGTGATCGGCAGGCTGAGAGATCGCCGTGGGGACATGGCGCGTTGTTGGCTAATCCCGAGTCAGCGCCGCCTCGGCCCGCAGGCCTTGCGGCTCGAACGTCAATCGGAATTCCGCCTTGCGGAAGCCGCCGAGCACCGGCGGGGCGGCCGGTCCTCGCTTCGGCTCGCCTGGGTGGCCGTAAACGGTCGATTCCATCGTCGCGTAGCGGTCGTTCCAGACGTACTTCCCACCGCCCGGGCAAACCAGTGTCGTTTGCCACGCCAGGCGGTGGACTTCCACGGGATCGCGGTCCGGGTACCGGCGTTTCCATTCGTTCAAGATCGGCAGATTGCTCCAGCAGGCCGCTTGCATCATGGCTTGATACTCGTCGCGGGCCAGATGGTTGGCGATTTCCAGCATCTTTCGATCCACCGACAACGCGACGTTGCCGCCGGCCCGCGCGAACAAGCCTCCGCCGGTTTTCGACGGCGCCTGGCCTTCGCGTTTCGCCTTTTCGTTCGCCGCCGCGCGGTCCAGCGCGCGGTGAAGCACTTTTTCGTTGAGGGTCACGGTCAGCGCGTCCGGCAAGGCCGCGTAGTAGAGGGCGATGGTCCGCAATTCGGCGGGAAGGCCGCCGCCCTCCCCGGCCGCGCTGATTTTCACGTAGGCGAGGCCCTCGTGGTTAAGCGACTCCCAGCGGGTAAGCCCCGGAGCCGTCTGTTCCACCACCGCGCGCAGGGCCGTGAGGAACGCGGCGAGTCGGAGGCTGTTGGACGATTCGATCCGCACGGCGACCGGCAACCGGCCGATGTGCTCCGGGAGGAATCGCTCCAGGTCGCTCGGCTTCTGCCGGGCAAGCTCGCCAAAGAACGGATCGTCGTCCACGTAGACCTCGAACGTCCGTCCGATCCAGCCCAGCGACGCCCCCTGGGTCAACCCCGAGGCGATCGTGTTGGCTTGCTCGAAGAGGCGCGACTGGCGGTTCAGGGCGATGAGGAAATGCGCCAACGCGTCGTGCCGGTCGCCCGCGCCGGGGGGAATCGCCGCTCCCTGCGACACGGAGATCATTTCGCGGTATTGCGTGCCGGCGATCAGCGGCATGACGGTCATGTCGGCCGACAGGCCCTTCGGGTTCACGCCGATCCGCAGCGCGATGGGATCAAAGGCCCAGCTCCAATTCCGCTGATACCCGTCGCGCCACTGTTCGTAGGCGTCGGCCTCGGCCTTGGAGACCTGCTCCAGCGGAATCTCGCTGATGGGCGTCATGAATCGCAGCGAGCCGTAGGTCGACGAGGCCGCGCCGCCTGGCCCCAGCGTCCACGCGCCGGCCTCGGGAACGGACCAGTCCGCGGGGAGGGGGCCGGGCTTGACCTGGCCGCGGACGAGCGATTCGAGCTGCGAGGCCTGAAGTTCCGCCAGGACCGCCGCGGCCCGAGTGCGGCGCGAATCGGCGATCCGCCATCGCGGGCCGCACCAGCGGCGGATCGTCGCGTCGCTGAGGAACACGAAGGCCGTCTCGCTCGGGTCGCCAAGCGGGTAGCGGTGGCGGAAAAAGGAGTACTCCGGAAGCGAGGCGATCGACTTCGCCCTCTTGCCGTGGACCTCGCCGAGACGCCGAAGCTGGGCGGGGGAGTTGGTCACCACCACGGCCGCGTCGAGGCGGGCCACATAGCTCGACAAGCTCCGATCCGGCGAGCGGACCGCCCGGTAACGAAGCCCCGCCACTTCGCCCTGGTCCCACTGCGCGGCCGCCTGGTCCTTGGCCTCCAGGCCGATCCGCGCCAGAAGCAGGTTTTCCAGGATGGCCGGCTGGGCGGTCTCGAACAGCACCGCCACGTCCGTCCCCGTCGGAAAGAACGGATCGGAACCGGTCAAGGCCACGCTTTTCGCCACCTGCGGGCCGACAAGCCGGGCCAGTTGGCTCAGGGGCAGGCCGAGCTGCCTTTGGTAACGTTCAACGACGCGGGCGTCTTCCGAGCGGGGCTGGGCCGCGCGGAGCAGCGGCGTATCGTGGGCCGCGGCCTCGTCGGCCAACGCCAGCGCGGCTTGGAACGACGGGAAAAACACCGCGTGCTGGTCGGCGGGGATCGCCGACGCCAAAGGATCGAGCTTCGGCCGGGCATCCTGGAGCAGCGGCTGCCAGTCGATCTCCTGAATCGTGATCCCCCGAATCGCATCGAGCTTCACCGGAGACTCGTTGGGCTGGACGCGGGGCAGCACGCGGTCCAACTGGAGGTTCTCGCTCATCGCCCGACCGCCGCTGAACAACTCGTAGGTGTCGACCAGCTCGCCGGGTCGTGCGCCTCGTCGGGCAGGTCCGCGGCCCTCGTTCGACGCCGGCGTCACGTGCAGCGCGAGCCGGGCGTCGCGGGCCTGATGCCGAAACCAGGCCCCGCCCGGGATGTCGAGCGAAAGCAGGTATTCGTAGTACCGACGCTTGCCCTGATAGAACGCGTCGCGGGCGTCGGCGCGCGCGGCCGATGCGGGCAGGGAAAACCGAAGGACCGCCATTCCGGCCAGGTCTGGCTTGGGGACCACGACGCGGCCTGTCGCCGCGTTCGCGCCAGGAACCCGAACGACCAACTCGCTGACGCGGAGTCTCGTCCGATCCCACGGCCAGCCCGGTGGCTCGCCGAGGTCCACGTAGGCCTCGCCCCCTCCCTCCACGTCGGCATAGGGAAACAACCTTTCCCACGGCCGCAGCGACCAACCCGGCGGCTGGGCGGCCGCGGGGGAGTCGAACACCTGATTGGCGCCGGGAAGATCGACCAGGGGGATGCGGAAAAACGCATCCTCTCCACGGGCAGTGCCCAGCGCGGCCATTACCCACGCTGCCAGGCCCCCCGTCCAAACGAGTCCGCGTCGAATTCGCATGGCATCCCCTCGCGTTGCGATGGTTCAGAACCCTTCTGTCCTTAACCTACGGCCACCGAGTCCGTTCCGCAAGGTCGATCGCTTCGCGCGGCCACGGCAGGCCACCGGCCGCGGCCGCACGGCCGCGTTCTTCGACCGCCAGATCATGAGGCGTCCTGCGCCGCTTGGTATCACGCGGCATTCGTGAGAAACGCAGGCCATGGCGGGACGAGGGCTGCGGCGGGGCGGACCGCGGGGCGCCGGGCCAAGGGAGAAGAGCCGCCGGGCAGGGCCCACGCCGCCCCCGCTGCGGCTCGAGCCCTGCCCGTCATCGCCGGCCGGCGTCCGCTTTACGTCGCGAAGATTGGATCGCCGTTCGGTTCGTCGCCAGCGGAAAAGTGATCGCCCCTTCCACCCCGACGCGGACCGGCTGCATAAGGAACAACGGCGGGGCTATTCGTTTTCTTTTTCCTTCTTCAGCGGCACGGTCCACAGGTAGATCGTGTGCTCGACATTGTCCTCGCTGGAGGTCATGTGGACGACCTTGTCGGGCTTGACGCCTTCCATGTCAAAATCGTGCGACACGATCCGCGAGCCCGGCTTCAGCTTTTCCAGTTGCGGGATCAATTTGACATTGAGGCTTGGCAAGAGGTAGAGCGTGACGACGCTGGCCGGGCTCAGGTCCAGTTCGAACACGTTCTGTTCGCGAATCTCGGCCAGCTTTTCCACGTTGTTCTTCTTGACGTTCTCCCGCGATTCCTTGACCCGCTCGGGATCGATGTCGAATCCCGTCGCCTTGCAGCCATACTTCTTGGCCGCCATGACGACGATCCGGCCGTCGCCGCAGCCGAGGTCGTAGAGAACGTCTCTCTTGGTCACGCCGGCGATCTGGAGCATCTTGGCCACCACGTCGTGGGGCGTGGGAACGTAGACCACGTCCGGCTCGGCCGACTTGGCTTTCTTCTCCTGGGCCGCCAGCGGCGAAACGAGCGTCGACAGGGCCACCACTTGGGCCAGGACCACCAACAAAAACCCGCGTCGCATGAGCGAATCTCCTCAAGGTCAGGGGAAACATCAACAGCGAGCCCGGCGAAACAGGTCGCCGTTCCGGACTCGCCGGGGCCGTCAACGGTAAATCGACAACCCGGAAATGGCGTCGGACAGCTTCTCCTCGCCGGCGTCCGTCACCTGGGAATCTTTCAGATACAGCATCCGCAACTCGGTCAAGCCCTGAAGATGAACCAGGTCGGGATCGGCGATGCGGCAGCCGTTCAGGTTCAACACGCGGAGCGTGGGAATGCGTTTCAAGTGGATCAGTCCCGCGCCGGTGACCTTCGTGCCTTGCAACCCCAGCGTGTTCAGGCTGGGAAGACGCCGCAAGTGGACCAGCGAGGCGTCAGGGATCGGGCTGTTCGTCAGATTCAGGACGCAAAGCTGCTTCATCTTGGCGAGCCGGGCGAACTCCTTGCCCGTGACTTGGGTGTTCGAAAGCACCAGCACTTCGAGCCGCGCGAGAGGCTCCAAATGCTCAAGACAGGCGTCGGTCACCGGCAGGTCGCGCAGGTAGAGACGCCGCAACTCGGTCAGCCGCTGAAGGTGCGCCAGCCCGGCGTCGGTCACCCGCCCGCCAACGATCTCCAGCGACTCCAGCTCCGGAAACGCGGCCAGGTGCGCAAGATCCGCGTCGGCGATCTTGGTGTTCACCGCGGAAACGCTCTGGACCGCTCCCGACTCCCCGACTTCCAGCCGGGCGCCCAATCGTCGGAGGGCTGCCATCGCCGCTTGTCGATCCTCGGAAGCGGGCGCCGCGGACTTCGGCTCGTCGGTTTCGTCCGACGCGTGCGGGCCGGCGGGGGCGGCAAGCAGCAGAAGCGCAAACGCGCCGAGGGGCAAGAGGTATCCAAACGTTTTCATGGGCATCTCGTGAATCGTTTTTGTGCCGCAGCGTCGCGTGCGCCTCTGGAACGCCGCCATCCGCGGCTCGGTCAGGCCGTCCAGGGCCAGTCCCCATGCCCTGATGGGCGATGCCCTGCCCCTCGCAACGCGTCGTGGCCAATGTTGAAACGGTCTTCCAGCATATCCCCTGCGGCGGTGCGGGTAAAGACGCAGGGCAAAACAGGAGCAACCGTTCACGGAGACTCGTCGAGTCTTCGCGGCGAAGTTGCTGAAAACAGGGTTGCCCCCTTTCTCCCTGACGGGGCGCAGGCCTGGTGCAACGCGCTCCGTCGCGTCGGTCACGGGGTTGATTTTGGCCCCGACGGGGTTGATTTTGGCCACGACGGAGCTGATTTTGGCCCCGACGGAGCGTGGCCTTCCAGGGGGTGTCGTGAGCGATTGCAAAGCGAAGTTCCGTTGAGAGGTCGTAGGCGTGGGAAGATCGCTGGCGGCGGAGCGGGCAAGGGTCCGCCGGCCCGCCGGCCATTCAGGGAGAAGCTTTGGGAAGCAGCGGGGCCGTGGTCTGGCGAAACTGCTCGACGCTGGGTTCGGCGTCCACGGTGTCTTGCAGCGTTGGAACCAGGAACAGGGCGAGGAACACGAGGGCGGCCACGAACACCAGGGCGTGGAACGGGTGGTCGTAGCGGAGGTGCATGAAATAGAGCGCCACCAGCGCCGCCTTGATCGTGGCGATGACCATGGCCGCCACCAGGTTCCACGGCCCAAGGTCCACCCAAGTCGCCGCCACCGTGAGACCCGTCAAGACCAGCAAGGTTGCAAACACGGCCACGAGCACCTGGGCCGGGATGACGTGGGCCAAGGGGGCCGCGGCGCCGGCGTGGTCGGCGCCAAGGTCGTGCGTCGCCAAGGGCTTGTTCATAGCGTTCCTCGTCTTCGGTGGGTCGTCTGTCTTTTCTCGCGCCGACGCGCGGCGTCCGCGTCGCCGCCCGGCGGGCATGGGATCAATGGATCAAGTACAGCAGCGGAAACAGGTAGATCCAGATCATATCGACCAGGTGCCAGTACAGCGCCGTGTAGTCCACTGGGTTGTAGTATTGGCTGGAGAACCGCCCCTGGACCGCCAGCGCCAACACCCAGGCGATCACGCCCATGCCCGCGACCACGTGAATCCCGTGCAGGCCGGTCATCGCGAAATAGATGCTGAAGAAGATGCCGGCGTCGCGGGGGCCGGCGGCGGGATCCGCGGGGTGATGGGCGTCCGGCGAATCGGGGGCCTGCGCGGCGGCTTTCGCGGATTCCGCCGCCTGGTAGCGCCCCGCCCACAACAGCCCATGCTCCCACTTCTGTTTGTACTCCACGTACTTCACGCCCAGGAACACCGCGGCCAGCGCCAAGGTGATCGCCAGGCAGGCGACCAGGCCGCGCTGGTGGTCGAGCTGGGCGCAACGCACGGCCCAAGCGATCGAGAGGCTGCTGGCGATCAGGACGACGGTGTTCAGCGCGCCGAGGTTCTTGTCGAGGAACTGGTGGGCGTAAATGAAGATTTCGGGATGGGTCGCCCGATAGACGGCGTAGGCGCAGAACAGACCGCCGAAGAACAACACCTCGGTGACGATGAAGATCCACATCCCGAGCTTGCCCGCGTCGAACTGCTGCTTCGGCGTGTCGTAGTGATGCGCCAGAAACGGCGGATGATCGCCGCCGGCCGAATCGTGGGAGGTCGCCTGGGTTTGGGTCATGGCTGTCTACTTGCGGAGGAGACAAGGAAAAGGGCACGTGAACCAACGCGTCTTCGTCGTCCGCATCGCGAGATCCCTCCACGATCGGCCTGGGCCCTTCAAGGTTTCGGGACAAAGCCGCGATCGGGCCCGGCGAAAACGAGGTCGGAAAAATCGTAGGGGTCGCGGACGGGCGGCGGGGCGGGGAAGTTGTCGTGGGGCGGGGGCGAAGGGCAACGCCATTCCATCGTGCCGCCGCCCCAGGGATTCGCCGGGGCCGGACGCCCCCGCCACAGCGAATGCAGCAGACAGACCATCGCCGCCGCCAGGCCCCCGGCCGTCACGTACGCCCCGAGGGTGGACAGCAAGTTGAGCGTGGCGAACTCGGGATGGGAGTCCAGAAGTCCCGAATAATCGTAATAGCGCCGCGGCATGCCCCGGCTGCCCAGCAGAAACTGCGGAAAGAACGTCAAGTTGAAACCGACGAAAATGATGAGGCACGCCCATCGTCCCGCAAGGTCGTTGAACATCCGCCCGGTCATCTTGGGCCACCAGTAGTGGAGTCCGGCCAGGAAGGCCACGAGCGTGCCGCCGAACATCACGTAGTGGAAGTGGGCGACCACGAAATAGGTGTCCGTCACGTGGACGTCGACCGACAGGGTGCCGAGAAACAGACCGGTGAGGCCCCCAATGCCGAACAGGAAGATGAACATCAGGGCGTAGCACATCGGCGTGGCCAGGCCGATGGACCCCTTGTACATCGTGGCCAGCCAATTGAACACCTTGATCGCCGAGGGGATCGAGACGCTGAACGTCAGCGCGCTGAAGATCATCGCCGCCAGGGGCGTCATGCCGCTGACGAACATGTGGTGCCCCCAGACCAAAAAGCCCAACAGCGCGATCGCCACGCTGCTGAAGGCGATGAATTGATAGCCGAAGATGTGCTTGCGGCTGAACACGGAGACGACTTCGCTGATGATGCCCATGCCGGGCAGGATCATGATGTAGACGGCCGGGTGGGAATAGAACCAGAAGAAGTGCTGGAACAGGATGGGGTTGCCGCCGTACTTGGGATCGAAAAACCCCAGGCCCAGCAACCGCTCCGCCGCCAGGAGCAACAGCGTGATGCCCAGGACCGGCGTCGCCAGGACCTGAATGATGGCCGTGGCGTAGAGGCTCCAGACGAACAAGGGCAGTTTGAACCAGGTCATCCCCGGCGGGCGGAGCTTGTGCACCGTGACGATGAAGTTGATTCCCGTGAAAATCGAGCTGAAGCCGAGGATGAACGCCCCCGCCACCGCCGTGACGACCGCCGAGTTGGTGCTCGTGCTGTACGGGGTGTAGAAGGTCCAGCCCGTGTCCAGCCCTCCCGTGTGCAGGGTGACCACGAAGAAAATCGCCCCGAAAAGCCACAGATAGAAGCTGGCGAGATTCAGCCGGGGGAAGGCGACGTCCTTGGCCCCGAGCATCAGGGGCAAGACGAAGTTGCCGAGCACGGCCGGGATGCCGGGAATGATGACCAGGAAGATCATCACCGCCCCGTGGAGCGTGAACATGTGGTTGTACAGATCGCGGCCCTTTTCGGTGGAACGGGCCTGGGGGACGGCGTCCGCGCCCGCCGCGGCGCCCGCGCCCGCCGCGTCGGCCGGGGCCGATGCGGCGGCCTCGGGGAAGCCCATGATCGTGGGGCCGGGGGTGGCCAATTCGGTCCGCACGATCAGGGCGAAGATCCCGCCCAACAGAAAAGACCCCAGGATCCCCGCCATGTACAGGATCCCGATCCGCTTGTGGTCGAGGGTCAGGGCCCAAGACCAGAAGCCGCGGGCGTGGGTCAGGTAGTTGTCGGAGGCGGCGGCAGACATCAATATCACCCGAATTCAGGATTGGTTCGTCGGTAACCGTTCACAGGCCGGGGACTGGCACGTTTTCCAGCCCGTTTCGCGCCGAAAAACGTGCCTGTCCCCTCACCGGCCAGGGGGACAGTCCCCGTGAACGGTTACGTTCGTCGAGGCGCCGCGCGGAGCCGACCGCTGCGTCGGGCGCCGTCGCGGGCGCGGGCGGGAAGGGATCGCCGTCGCCGGCGACACGGCCCTTTCCCGCCGGTTACTTCAGCGTCTTGATGTACTCGATCAACGCCGTGATCTGGTCGTCGGAAAGCTGGCCCTTGTAAACGGTCATCTGGTCCGGGTAACCCTTGCGGATTTTGGCCGAGGGATTCAGGATCGACTCGCGGATGTAGTTGTCGTCGACCAGGGCCGGCGGGGCGTTTTCGAATTCATGGGTTTGGCCGTAGATGCCCTTGAAACTGGGGCCCACCTTGCGCGTGCCGTCGATCGAATGGCACACGGCGCAGCCGCCAGGGGCGTACAGGTACAGCTCGCGGCCCAACTCCACCGGCGACAGATTCTGCCGGCGCCGCTGCGCCTCCTGGAGCCACGCCTCGAATTCGCCGGGCCGGTGGACGACCACCTTGGCCAGCATTTCCGAATGGCTCGTGCCACAATACTCGGCGCACAGCAGGTCGTACTCGCCCGGACGCGTGGCGGTGAACCACATGGTGGTGTAACGGTCGGGCAGCAGATCCTGCTTGATCCGGAAGGCGGGAATGAACAGGCTGTGGATGACGTCCTTGGACGACATGGTCAGCTTGACCGGCGCGTCGACCGGCACGTGCAGGTTCGTGTCCACGTAGCCGTTGGGATATTGGAAGCTCCAGCTCCACTTCTGCCCCGAGACGCGGATCTCGTACGCTCCCCGCGGCGGCGTTCGCAGGTCCATGTAGCCGGCGAACCCCAGGCCGAACATCGCGATCACCAACAGCAGCGGAACGCCGCTCCAGGCCAGTTCCAGAGCCAGGTTGTGGCTGGGCGACCGGCCGGGCTCGACGCCCTCGCGCCGGCGATACCGGACGACGAAGAACGTCATCAGGGTCACGATGAGCAGGAAGAAGAAGGTCGAGACGTACAGCAGGAAGTAAAACGCCCGATCCACCCAGACCGCCGACGTCGAACTCGGCGGCGGCAGCCAGAACGAGCCGCCGGACTGGCCGATCACCAGGCCCACCGCGGCGTCGGCCACGAGCGACGGCTTGAAACCAAAAAGCGTCATCGGACTTCAGGCTCCGGAAGGGTCGCGGTTGTCGGACTCCGGCGGACCAGCGGCCGGGCTTGGCTCGGGCGGCGCGCCGCCGTCGCCGGGCGGGGCGTCCGTGTTTTTCGATTTCCGCCATTCGCGCCGCCAGAACACCAGCAGCACGCTGCCCAGCGCCGCCAGGGTGATCACCCCCCCGAGCCGCACGATCTTCACGGCCGCCGGGCCGCCGCGACCCGCGACCCTCCCGGAGCCCGAGGCCCGATGACCCTTTTAGGTTAGCTGGGAGGAGGGGGGAGCGGCGGGAGGGGGAGGAGTGGAG
>Ga0101944_10002684_pt1 | contig 27656 bp, 23 predicted proteins | sample DewCreD2012metaG_FD_75245 | JGI IMG/M metagenome (GOLD analysis project Ga0101944, IMG submission 75245) | Hot spring sediment bacterial and archeal communities from British Columbia, Canada, to study Microbial Dark Matter (Phase II) - Dewar... ... | reverse complement strand
GATTACCAAAATCGAGGAATTGGAACTGAATTGCTTTCATACCTGACTCTACTTGCGCGCAGACAGGGTCTTCTTGGTTTTACTGCTGAAGTATTGGTTGAAAACCAGCCCATGCTCCATCTCTTTGAAAAGATGGGTTTCATCATGGATAAAAGAACCGAGGATCAGGTTTACGTATTAAAGATGGCTTTTAGTGAGGCAGTTAGTCATGGACAATAAGCCGGATATCAAGTACTTATTTGAACCAAGAGGGGTAGCGATTATAGGGGCATCCCATGACAGGAACAAAATCGGCTACAAGTTTGTCGAAAATATGACCGCGTGCGGTTATAAAGGTGGAATTTACCCGGTGAATCCTGAAGGCGGTGAGATTCTTGGACACCGAGTTTACCGGAGCGTTGCCGAGATAGATGGCGATGTGGATATTGCCTGTGTCGTTATTCCAGCAAAGTATGTTTTCGACTCGATTAAAGCCTGTACAGAAAAGGGAATAAAATTTGCCGCAATAATCGCTTCAGGTTTTTCCGAAATTGGCAATACGGCTGAAGAGAGGAAGATTGTAAATCATGCCAGAGCACATGGTATGAGAATTCTTGGTCCCAACATCTTCGGAGTATATTCATCGGTAGCTTCTTTAAATGCCACATTTGGACCAAGCAACGTTAGACCGGGTCACGTTGGGGTAATTACTCAAAGCGGTGCTATTGGTATTGGTATGATGGGCAAAACCGTTACTGAAAACATTGGATTGTCTGCCATCGTATCCGTAGGGAACAAATCTGATATCGATGAATCTGATCTACTCGAATATCTGGTTGCCCAGGAAGAAACCCGCATTATTTTAATGTACATCGAGGGAGTGAGCGATGGCGAAAGGCTGGTCAGGATATTAAAGGATGCAACCAGAAAGAAGCCCGTCATCGTCATCAAATCAGGACGTTCTCGACGAGGCGCCATAGCTGCTGCTTCCCATACCAGCTCACTCGCAGGAGAAGACAGGGTCTTTGATGATATCATAAAACAATGCGGTGTAATCCGTTCTGAAAGTATTTTGGATGCCCTTGACTGGTGTCATTTTTTGGCAAGTACGCCTTTACCAGCAGGTGAGAATACAGTAATAATAACAAATGGTGGGGGTATGGGTGTTCTGGCAGCTGATGCCTGCGAAAAATATAATGTTAATCTTTATGATGATTTACCAAGCCTTACTCAAACATTTTCCAGTATAATTCCGGCATTCGGATCTTTGAAAAATCCCATAGATTTATCGGGACAGGCATCTGCAGATCTGTACGATAAAGCACTGACGGCTGCCCTGAATAACCCCAGTATCCATTCTGTGATTTGTCTTGCCTGCCAGACAGCGGTATTCGACCCAGATGGATTCCGTCAAATTATTGAAAGGCGTTTCCCCGAGTTTAATCAGAGCAAACCGCTCGTGTTATCTCTGTTTGGCGGTGCCAAAATTCAGGAATCCCTGGATGAGTTTCAGAAAAAAGATATCCCTGCTTTTCAAGATGTTTATGAAGCGGTATCTTTGCTGGGAGCAATGTATTTCTATTACCGTGCCAGGCAAAATTCTTCAGATGATATCCAGAATATTGACATTGATATTGAAAGAATAAATGAAATTATACGAAGGGTAAGGGCTGATAACCGGACTTTCTTGCTTTCCGCTGAAGCAATGGCTATTATGCAAATCGCCGGTATACCTGTTCCTCAAAGTTTTATCGCACATAATCTGGACGAAGCAGTCAAATATGCCGAGAAGATCGGATATCCGGTGGTGATGAAAATCGTATCAAGGGATATTATTCATAAAAGTGATGCCGGCGGAGTAGCTCTCGATCTTTCCAGTCGGAATGAAGTGATTGACGCATACCAGGCAATTATGCACAATGTCAGGGAATATAATCCCGCTGCAAAGATTGAGGGCATTGAGATTGACGAGATGATTCAATCTGATATAGAAACCATTGTTGGTTCCCGCCGAGATCACGCTTTCGGTCCAATTGTTATGTTCGGACTTGGTGGAATTTATGTAGAAGTAATGAGAGACATAGCTTTCCGGGCGTTTCCACTTGGGCGGAAAGAAACATTTAAAATGATCAGTCAGATAAGATCTTACCCGCTTTTACTTGGTGTTCGTGGCGAGAAGCGAAAGGACATCGATGCAATAGTAGATATAATCCTTAAAGTTGGCACTATTGTGGCAAAATGCAAAGATATCTCTGATATAGAAATCAACCCGCTGGTTGTATATGAACAGGGTAGAGGAGCCAGGGCAGTTGATATCAGAATTTTGCTCTCAAAACCTCAGGAGGCAGTATAATGAAGACACTTATTATTGGGTCAGTATGTGAAGATGCTGGCAAAACCAGTTTGATTGTTGGTCTTGCCAGGATACTGGGGAAAAAATTCGGTTATTTAAAACCGTTCGGAGATAGATTAATCTACCGCAAAAAGCGTCTTTGGGACTATGATTCAGCACTTTTGACCAATATCTTCGGGCTTGAACAAAGTTCTGAAGATATGACTATTGGATTTGAGCATGCCAAACTCAGGTATATGTATGATGAAGCCAGTACAAGGTCAAAGCTACTGGAAATGGTACGCAATCTGGGAGATGCTAATCAGATTTTATTTGTTGAAGGTGGGAAGGATCTGACGTATGGAACCTCGGTGAGACTTGATACGCTGTCTCTAGCCAGGTATCTAGGTGGTAAACTGATTATTGTTGCCAGCGGTGACGAGGGTACAATTCTGGATGATGTTACTTTTTTGAAAAAATATGTAAATATGTCCGACCTGGAATTTACACTTGTAATCAACAAAGTCAACAACATTGATGATTACGCCAACACTCATCTACAGGATATAAAAGAGATGGGAATAAAAGTGGCTGGAATTATACCGTTCCAGAAGGATTTAACTTATGTAAATGTAAGTTATGTTGCTGAAAGACTACAGGCAAGGGTGATATCTGGAGAAGGAGGGTTGAGCAATAAGGTTAAGCACGTTTTTGTAGGTGCAATGTCTGGAGATGCCGCTGTAAGACTCCCTCTATTTAAAATAGAAAATAAACTGGCTATCACCTCTGGAGATAGGAGCGATATGATTGTCGCTGCACTGGAAAGCAGCACAGCCGGTATCGTTTTAACTAATAATGTTATTCCGGCTCAAAATATTATCGCTAAAGCCGCCGAAAAAAATATTCCATTATTGCTTGTACCTTATGATACTTTCCAGACTGCAAAACGCGTAGATGATATGCCAACGCTCTTGACCAGGGATGACACCGAGCGTATTGATCTCCTTGAAAAATTGATCAAAGAACATATCGATATAGATGCTATCCTGTAAACCTGTATAAATTAATAAACAATAGATATATTAGGGTTATATTAGGATTCGTCTGCTATGGATTGAAGAAAATTGACGCTCTTCGATCCATATGATAGTATTAATGCTAATTACCTGTAAAACATAATGAAAATCAATCATTTTAATTACTTGTCTTATCGTTTTTATATAAGTTTCCTCTGTTATCAGGGTTAGTGCGAGGTTATACCGTGCAACTTGATCGAGAGTTAGCCATTTATTCACCTGCTAAAGATAGTATCATTACCATCGGCGTTTTCGATGGAGTTCATATCGGCCATCGGTATCTTGTCTCACACCTTAAAAAGCTTGCCAGCGAAGCGAATTTAGCCAGCATTGCCATTACCTTCCGTCAGCATCCACAGCAGATTCTTAATCCTGATTATCAGCCACCTTTCTTAACGGATCCAGAAGAAAAGGCCGAATTGTTAAAAGCTGAAGGCATTGATATCGTAATTGTACTGGATTTTACTCGCGATCTAGCCCGAATGGGCGCAAGAGAATTCCTGGAAGTTCTCCAGAATAGATTAAGAATGCGCGGATTGGTAGTTGGACCAGATTTTTCTCTGGGGAAAGATAATGAAGGCAATATTACCACCCTGAAAAAATTAAGCCAGGAAATGAATTTCAGCCTGACAGTAATTCCACCGGTAGTTAAAAATGGAGAAATAATTTCCAGTACTGCAATTCGTCGCAGCCTCGCTGAAGGTGATATGGAAAAAGTTCATAATATGCTTGGCAGACCCTTTAGTCTGCATGGGAAAGTGGTTCATGGAAGGGGGCGCGGAGCCAGTCTAGGTTTCCCAACGGTTAATCTCAATATCAGCCCTGGTCAGGCTATTCCTTCAGATGGAGTTTATGCTTCACTGGCTTGTGTGAAGAATCAAATCTTTGACTCGGTAACTAACGTTGGTAAAAACCCTACTTTTGGGGAAAACGAACGTACTGTTGAATCTTACCTGCTGGATTATCAGGATGATTTGTACGAACACAAGGTCAGGATAGATTTTATCAAAAAAATTAGAGACGAGATAAAATTTAACAACCCTGCTGAACTCAGAAACCAGATATCAATCGATATAAAGTTTGCCAGAAAAATATTGGCAGACATTGAGAAACCTGAACATTGCAGGATCAAAAGATCTAGTTCCACATCTCCAATTTAAATGTCTCATATGTATCTTGACGGATTTTCCAGAAACATCGAAAATAGGTTTATCACAGTATGAATAACGTATATTATATAAGTAAGGATGTATAAGGAGTAAAAAGGAGAATAATATGGCTCAATTAAGGATACCTGGTCCTACCCCGTTACCACCTGAGGTTTTACAAAGTCAAACCAAGCAAATGATCAATCATCGCGGTTCTGAATACCATGCAATGATGACTGATGTCACCAATAAAATAAAGTATATTTACCAGACTAAGAATGATCTCTTTATTCTTACCGGTTCAGGTACCGGTGGCATGGAAGCTGCGATAGTGAACATGCTTTCACCAGGAGATCAGGTACTATCAGTCTCCATTGGTGTATTTGGTGATCGTTTTGCCAGCATTGCTCAGGCATTCGGCGCCAAAATAATCCCCTGCAAATTTGAAATGGGGAAAGCTGCAGATCCGGACGTAGTTCGTAAAGCTCTGGAAGATAATCCAGATGTGAAAGCAGTATTGATCACTCACAATGAAACTTCAACCGGTGTAACCAATGATCTGGCTGCATTGAGCAAGGTAGTAAAATCGTTCGATAAACTGCTTATAGTTGATTGCATCAGCAGCATGAGCTCAATAAATTGCCCTGTCGATGAATGGCAAATCGATGTAGCCATATCCGGTTCCCAGAAAGGATGGATGGCACCTCCCGGGTTGACTTTTGTAAGTGTTAGTCAAAAAGCCTGGGATGCCTATTCAAAGGCAAAAATGCCACGCTTTTACTGGGATTTTGGGCAGGCGAAAAAGTACCTGGCAAAAGAAGAGACTCCCTGGACTCCAGCAGTATCGGTTATTTACGCCTTACAGGTCGGATTGAATATGCTGGTCAAAGAAGGACTGGAAAACATTTTTGCCAGACATGCGAGAGTCGGTAAAGCCACCAGAGAAGGAGCGAAAGCGCTCGGACTGAAGCTGGTAGCTGATGAAAAATATGCTTCCAATACGGTAACTTCAATCTGGTTGCCCGCTGGTATCGAATACAAAGCCCTGAGTAAAACCATGAGAGAAGACTACCAGATAACTATCACTGGCGGTCAGGGCGCTCTGGATGGGAAAATTTTCCGTATCGGTCATCTAGGATGGGTCGATGTTAATGATATCGAGGAATGTATGGCAGCTCTTAAAGGAGCATTGACCAAGCTGGGTTATAAGAATTAGTAAAGCAGGAGAATATCATGAAAGTTCTTGTCGCGGATCCACTTTCGAAAGAAGGCATAGAAATTATGAAATCCGTCGCCGAGGTGGATGTAAAGACGGGTCTTAAACAGGACGAAATCCTTCAAATTATCGGTGAATATGAAGGGCTGGTTGTTCGCAGTCAGACCCAGGTTACCGCCGCGATTATTGAAGCAGGTAAAAAGCTGATTGTAATCGGCAGAGCTGGTGTGGGTGTGGACAATATCGACCTCGATGCTGCTACCAGGCGGGGTATCATTGTTGTTAATGCTCCTACAGGGAATACAATTTCAGCAGCAGAACATGCTGTAGCCCTGATGCTCGCTCTGGCAAGGCAGATTCCTCAGGCAAATAACTCACTTAAATCCGGTAAGTGGGAAAGAAATAAATTCATGGGAACCGAAGTACGGGGAAAAACTCTGGGAATTATCGGACTTGGTAACGTCGGGTCTGCTGTAGCCAGGCGTGCTCTTGGTCTGGAAATGAAATTGCTTGGATACGATCCCTTTATTTCTGAAGACCATGCGCGCAATCTTCAGGTCGAGCTTGTACCTCTGGAAAGAATATATAAAGAGTCAGATTTTATAACTCTCCATATCCCACTGACGCCTCAAACAAAAGGGATGATAGGGGCAAAAGAGCTTGCAATGATGAAGCCTTCTGCTCGAATCATCAACACTGCAAGAGGAGGTTTAATCGACGAAGAAGCTCTGGCTAATGCACTGAAAGAGAAAAAGATCGCAGGCGCTGCCGTTGATGTATTTCCTCAGGAACCCTGTACTTCAAGTGTACTTTTTACCCTGGATAACGTTATTGTTACTCCACATCTGGGTGCATCAACCGCCGAAGCACAGGTTATGGCAGCCAGTGATGTTGCATATCAAATTGTAGACGTATTCAAAGGTTTACAGCCGAGGTACGCAGTAAATGCTCCGTTTATCCCACCTGAAATGATGTCAACGCTCGGTCCTTTTATGCAGGTTGCCAGAAAGATAGGGAGACTTGCCAGTCAATTTGCAGAGGGGCAGGTAAACTCCCTGAAAATAAAATTCGAGGGAGAAATCACCCAATATGATACTAATGCAATAAAGGCAGCCCTGCTAGGTGGTTTACTCGAAAACGTTAGTGAAGAAAAGATCAACCTGGTTAATGCCAATCTGATTGCCAGCCGGCGCGGTTTGACAGTGATCGAGCAAAAGGAAGCAATCTGTCAGAACTATGCCAGTTTGATTACCGCAGAAGTAAACACCAGCACTGGCTCCACTGAGATTGCCGGGACTGTGCTTCGTGGCGAATCACATATCGTAAGAGTTAATAAATACTGGATCGATTTTATTCCAACCGAAGGTTATTTCCTCTTTGTGGATCACCGCGACCGACCAGGTCTAATCGGTGCCGTTGGAAACATTACCGGAAGCGTGGATGTAAATATCAGTGCTATGCATGTCGGGCGTCAAAAAGCACGTGGCGATGCCCTGATGATTCTCGATCTTGATGAAGAGCTTCCGCAGGAAGCTGTCAGGAAAATTGAAGCCATTCCGGATGTTTATAAGGTGAAGGTAATTAAATTATAGCTTCTGCACCTAAGATAAAGGATTTTTATAAGGGGTAGTTATTTGCTACCCCTTTCTATTACCACTGGTAGAAAACCAGACCAGCAGGAGATTTAGGATAGAAATAAGTTGATTTTCGGGGCATACGGTCACCCTCATTAGCAATAGCTTTGATCAAATCGGGTTTGACAGGATTAAGGATGAACAACAACTGGTATTCCTGATTCCTGATACGCTTTATTGCCTCTTTCCAGTCGTGGCTGTAAGCCAGCGAAACCTGTTCCTGCTCACTGCTTAAGCCGAGCATATTCGCCAATATAACATGGTCGACAAGGCTAATATCCAATTTATGATAAATTTCGCCGTGAAATTTCGGCATTAAATTGTTTATTTCGGCTTGTGAACGCAGTTTAAGCACCAGCAAACTGCTTTCCTTTAATCCATATATAGCCAGCATGATCTGATCAGTTTCAGCAGTTATTCCACGGATCTTTTGATCCACTCGATCCTCAAAATCCGGTAAGAGGGTATCTATTTCTTCAATATCAAAAAAGGCATTGAGCTTATCACGAAGACTATTTAAAACCGATCTGCTGATTCCCCTGACCAGTCGATGTGTGGGCAGGATAACCAGACCAGCATCATCAAAACTCACAAGGCTCATCATGATGTAGTTGTATCCTTCTTCTCCGGTTCCGGGACCTTGTTGAAGTATTTTCTCTTTGCGAAAGGTTAAAGCGCTGTCATATCTGTGGTGTCCATCAGCAATGTAAAGAGGCTGTTCTCTCATTATATTTTTAACTGTCTGGATTATCTCTGGTCGCGTAACCACCCAAACCTGATGTCTATCGCCAAAAATATCGTAGATGTCAATTTCTGGCTTTCCGTTTTCCTCAACAGAGAGAGTCGAGTTAATAGCTCGACCCGGATCTTCATAAAGTGCCAGAACAGGACTGGTGTTAGCATGGCATGTCCATAACATATTCAGGCGGTCGCTTTTTGGTTTTGACATGATATTCTCATGCGGCAGTATTTTTCTGGTTTCCCATTCTTCCAGCTTTACCAGTGTTATTAAATTTCTTCTAACATAGCTTTTCCCATTAAGAGAAAAAATATGGTGGTGAATATATATTGCTGGTCTATTTTCATAAATTAAAACGTTTTCTTGCAACCACCTGGATATGCAGGAAGCGGCACGTGTATAGCGATTATCATCCATTGTATCCTGTGGTAACTCACGATTATATTCGATTCGTACGAAATTATACTCGGAAATTTCATATAACTTGTTTTGAAGTTCCAGATCAATTATGTCATACGGTGGACATATCACTCTGGAAAGATCTGAAATTATCGCAGGATTATATCTGATTCCGTAAAATGGACTAATTTCAACCATGTACAGACCTTCCTGATATTATAAACGATGAAGCAAATATGCTTCATCGCTGGACTTAACTGCAGACTTCTTTAAGTTTACTTGATATTTACAGATTAAAGCAAGTTAAGAAAATCGGCGCAAAATTAAAATAGACAAACCGCATTATTTATTCTAATATCAAAACGAAGGTACCATTATAATTTATATTAAAATCTCACATTAAGGGTTTTTATGGCTGAACCAAGAACATATCAAACTGAAGCAATTGTAATTAGAAAAATGAAACTGGGTGAAGCAGATCGGATATTAACTCTATACACTCTGGAACGTGGAAAAATTGAAGCCGTAGCCAGAGGTGTTCGGAAATCCCAGAGTAAATTAGCCGGACATCTTGAGCTTTTAACTCACAGTCTCGTGACATTGGCCCGCGGACGCACCCTGGACACAATAATCGGTAGTCAGACAATAAATGGTTTTTACGAATTGAAAACTAATCTCTGGCTTTCATCGTGCGGACTTTATGTTTCTGAGCTGGTCAACCAGTTTAATGCGGAGCATGTTGAAAATAAACCTCTCTTTTATCTGTTTCTTGATACCTTAAAGCAGTTATGTGAAGCTAATAATGCTCTGATAATCATCAGGCATTTCGAAATGCAACTTCTTGAATTGTCCGGGTACAAACCGCAGCTTCAGGTTTGCTCCGCCTGCCAGGCAGAGCTAAAACCAGTTGTGAATTTATTTTGTGCCAGAGCAGGTGGCATAATTTGTCCCAAATGCAGGGACGAAAATCCTGCCAGCATTCCAGTTTCAGTAGATGCGCTAAAGGTGCTGCGTTTTTTACAGCAAAATGACACGGCAACTGTCAGACGATTAAAAGTTAAAGTTGAACTCTCTGAAGAATTGCAAAGGATTATGTCAAACTATATACACTATATACTGGAACGAGAAATTAAATCCTCTGCATGGTTGGATACTCTCAGAGATCAGATAAGAAGCATGTAAAACAAATTAACATTAATCATCGTATTACGAATCATACAGGTATCCTGCTACCAGCTTTGATCAGGGAAATACAACAGGAGATCACTCAAATTGCAAAACCGTGAAATAGTACTTGCTTCATCATCTCCTCGTCGAAAGATGCTTCTCGAACAGATTGGTTTGAGATTTACAGTGGATTCGGCAGGAGACACTGTTGAATCTAACGTTGGTGAATATCAAAAAGATCCAGTTAGCTTCGTGATTAAAGTTTCTTTTTTAAAAGCCAGCACCGTAGCTTCCAGACATCCGGATGCTCTGATAATCGCTGCGGATACCATTGGTTATCTGGATAACATGATAATCGGTAAACCTGAAACATCTGAGGAAGCAGTTGATATTTTGAGAATGCTGAATGGCAGGTGCCATACAGTAATAACTGGTTTGACAATTCTAGACACGCGACAAAAGAAATATGTTTCCCGTTCAGTGGAAACTGAGGTGTATTTCAGGAAATTAACATCAGAAGAAATTGAGGCTTATGTAAAATCCGGTGAGCCGATGGATAAAGCTGGTGCATATGCAATACAGGGAAAGGGAGCAGTTTTCATCAAAAAGATTTGTGGTGACTTTTATAATGTCATGGGAATGCCGTTATATACACTTGCTGAGTGTCTAAAAGAATTTAATCTGCAGATTATCAAATAGATTTGATATGAATAAAATCATAGATTTATCTCGAGAGATAGAAAATAACATGTGTGTATTTCCCGGTGATAACCAGACACGCCTGATACAAACCGGGTTTCTCGGGAATCATGGTTTTAACAATTATCTATTGGAAATCAATATGCACGCCGGTACGCATATTGATGGTCCGATGCACCTGACGGAATCAAACCAGTACGTTTCAAATTTGTGCTTAGACTCTTTTATTGCTCAAGGTTGTGTACTTGATGTAAGAAGGGAAAATCCAATCAGGTTTAAGCCAGAATTTCTCAATAAGATACCCTCTGGAGGAATTGTTCTGCTATATACAGGTCATGGTGCCTTATATGGAACACAAGAATATTATAGTGATTACCCGCTGGTTGATCAGGACTTTTGCACTTTTCTGATTCAAAAAGGAGTGAAAATGATTGGAATTGACTCCCCTTCTCCTGATCGTTTTCCTTACCCGATACACAGGTCTCTTTTAAATCAGGGGATTTATCTGATCGAAAATTTAACAAACCTGGATAAATTGCTGGGAATTAACAGCTTTGATGTAATTGCACTGCCTTTAAAAATCAAAGCCGATAGTTCGCCCGCCAGAGTTATTGCTGTGGCGCATCAAGTACCGGAAGCGATCTAATATAACTGGCAGCGCTCTCTCCAGCAAGATATCCGGTAGAAAAAGCCGCCTGTAAATTATATCCCCCAGTTTCAGCATCGATATCAATCACCTCACCGCAAAAAAATAAACCTCTGATAATCCTCGATGCCATAGTACCCGGATCAATTTCATTCAATGCTACACCGCCAGATGTTACCATGGCTGCTTCCAGAGGGAAAGATTTAAGCACGTTCAGACGCCACATCTTAATAAAGGTGGCCAATTTTTCTTTTTCGTGCGCATTGATTTGATTGGCAGTTTTTTCGCCCGGTATTTTTGAAAGCAAAATGAGAGGTTCAATTAATTTAACAGGTAAAAGCTCTTTCAATATTGTGCGCAAGCTGCGCTTCCCGGCTCTATCAAATTCTCTTTGCAATCTGGCTTTGAGTTGTATTGTGCTGAGGGCTGGCTTTAAGTCTATTTCAAGACTGACCGCTCCACTTTCCAGCGCTTTCACAATCGCCAGGCTCATCTGCAAAGCGATCGGTCCTCTGATGCAATTACGAGTGAGAGTTATCTCACCAAACCTTTTATCTATAACCATTCTTTTACTTACATGGCTGATATCATCTACCCGGCATTTGTATGCGGTCAGTTTAATGTTACGTAAAGTTACTCCTTCTTTATCGAGTCCTTTAATTTCCTCCGTGTAGAGAGGAACCAAAGATGGTCTGAGTTTGATAATGGTATGACCAAGCTCCTGCGCTATCCTGTATCCATCTCCTTCAGATCCGGTTTCAGGAAATGAGGCTCCCCCGGTTGCCAGAACCACTGCTGTTGCAGGATAATCTTTCTTTGCAGTCTTTACTCCTGTAACTCTGCCAGCATCGGTAGTGATTCCCATAACTCGAACACCGGGCGTTATTTTAACTCCATTTATTTTAAGATACCATTTCAGTGCATCAACAACGTCAGATGCATTATCAGAAACGGGGAAAATCCTTCCTCCCCTTTCAACTTTAGTTTCAATGCCGATGGATCTCATCAAATCAAGGAGTTCTGGGCGAAAAAATTTGTGAAAAGCGGGGAACAGGAATTTTCCGTTTGAACCATACGCTGAAATAAACTCATCCAGATCGGCGCTATTGGTAAGATTACATCTGGTCTTGCCACTGATCATTAATTTTTTCCCGGGCTCTGGCATCTTCTCCAGAAGTAGAACATCAACTCCCAGCTCTGCTGCTCTGCCGGCAGCCAGCATACCGGATGCTCCAGCTCCGATCACTATCAATTTTTTCATATTATTCATAACCTTTAAAAATTAACATGAAGTGGATTAAAATTCAAAAGGTACAACAAAAATCAGGTCTTTAAAAATTACATTATAACTGATTTCATGCTTTATAAGGCGGTAGCTAACTGGTTATACTTCTAAATGAATTGTGCTATACTTAGATTCATCAGGTAAACTGAAGGGTGTGATATGTCAGAGAACCTGGAAGAAATTCGTCAGAAAATCGAAAAATTAAGAGAAGAAATTAATCATCATAATTACCTTTATTATGTTCTTAATTCACCGGAAATCAGCGATGCTGAATATGACGAATTGATGCGCCTGCTCAGGAAACTTGAGGATCAGTATCCGCAATTTCTGACTCCTGATTCGCCTACCCAGCGAGTAGGAGCTGCCCCGGTTGAGGCTTTTGGAATTGTTGAACATCGGATTCCTCTTCTTTCACTGGCTGACGTTGGAAATGATGAAGAGCTTGAGGCCTGGTATAAGCGGTTGATGAAACTGATTAACGGGCAATATTGCAACTTTGTTTGTGAACACAAAATTGACGGTCTGGCAGTTTCATTAACTTACATTAATGGCAGGCTCGAAATTGGCGCAACTCGTGGTGACGGTTATCGTGGCGAAAATGTCACGCAGAACATCCGCACTATACGGAGTGTGCCCCTTACACTTCCCAAAGGCGCTCCTTCCGCATTAGAGGTACGCGGTGAGGTTTATTTACCTAAATCTGGCTTTTATAAGCTAAATGAGGAAAGAGCTGCCGAAGGATTACCGCTTTTCGCCAATCCACGTAATGCAGCGGCGGGTTCTGTCAGACAATTAGATCCACGCATTACAGCAAAGCGTCCTCTAGATATTTATATTTATCATTTGGGCTGGATAGAAGGTGATTCAACGAGAGAGACTCACTGGGAAAATCTGGAGTATTTAAAATCACTGGGCTTTAAAATTAATCCTCATAATCGACTGGTAAGCAGCCTGGAAGAAGTTAAAAAATACTATCGTGAATGGCTTGAGAAAAGGGAAAGCCTGATTTACGAGGCAGATGGCATCGTGATCAAGGTCAACCAGCTAAGACTTCAGGAACAGCTTGGAGCAGTTGGACGCGAGCCCAGGTGGGCTATTGCTTATAAATTTCCACCGGTTGAAGCTACCACCAGGTTGGTAGATATAGAAATTAGCGTTGGTAGAACCGGTACGCTAAATCCGGTTGCTGTTCTTGAACCGATTGCAATTGGAGGCGTTACTGTAAGCCGGGCAGCTCTCCACAATGAAGATGATATACACCGGAAGGATATCAGGATCGGGGATATTGTGATCGTCCGCCGTGCTGGAGATGTGATTCCGGAAGTGGTTGGTCCGGTGAAAGGAAAACGCACGGGCAATGAAACGGTTTTTAGCATGGTAGAAATCCTGAAAAAATTTGATCCTGAAAAAAGAAAACCGGTTTGCCCAGCCTGTGGATCCGAGGTGGTAAAACTGGAAGGTGAGGTGATGTACTACTGCACCAATGCTGCCTGTCCGGCTCAATTGCAGGAACACTTGCAGCATTTCGCTTCCCGTGAGGCTATGGATATACGCGGATTGGGAGAAAGAATGAGCATGGCGCTGATCAATGCTAATCTGGTTAAAGATGTGGGAGATCTTTATTATTTGAAAAAAGAGCAGATTGAAAACCTGGAACGCATGGGATCTAAAAGCGCTGCCAAGTTAATCGAGCAAATACAGAATAGCAAAAACAGACCTCTACCGAACGTTATTTTTGCGCTGGGTATTCGCCATGTGGGAGAAGAAATGGCAGAACGGCTGGCAAAACATTTCAATAGCATTGATCAATTGCAAAAGGCTTCCGAAGAAGATTTAATGAAAATTCCAACAATTGGGCCCAAAATTGCTGAAAGCATCGTCTCGTTTTTTAGCCTTGAAAGAAATCAACAAATTATAGAAAAACTAAAAAAAGCTGGAGTTAAACTCTATGAGGAAAAACCGGTCAGAGCCGAAAACCTGCCTTTAGCTGGGCTTGAATTTGTAATAACCGGGAAATTGAAATCTTTTTCTCGTGAAGAAGCAGAAGAACGCATCCGTGCCCTTGGAGGAGCTGCCAAAAGCGATATTACCAGAAAAACAAATTATCTTGTGGTCGGAGAAGATCCCGGTTCAAAGCTGGCACGAGCCCGTGAACTCGGCGTGCAGCAAATCACAGAGGAGGACCTGCTGAAATTCCTCGGTAAGAAATCCTGAATATGAAACTGATAGTTGGGTTGGGCAATCCAGGGAAAGAATACGCCTTAAATCGTCATAATATTGGTTTTATCTGTCTCGATTTTCTGGCAAATAAATACCGCATAAAATTCGATAAAAAGCAATGCAAGGCCAAGACAGGTACAGGTGTAATTGCCGAAAATGAAGTTATATTGGCAAAGCCCCAAACTTATATGAATGCCAGCGGACAATCTGTAGTCCTGTTATTGCAGAAATACAACATAATAAATCCTGCCGATGTTATAGTGATTCATGATGACCTTGACCTGCCACTTGGGAAAATCCGCATTCGCCAGGGCAGCAGTTCAGCAGGACACAAAGGTGTCGAGTCCATCATTATAGCTTTAAACAGTAAGGATTTCATCCGGATCAGGATTGGTATAGGTCGTCCTGAAGCAAGCAGTATTTACACGCAATCAGAGATCATTGATTATGTGCTTGGTGATTTTACTCCCGACGAAATGAAGATTGTTGAATCAATTTCTGAAAAAGTTAGTGAAGCTGTCTTTTTTCTCCTTAAAGAAGGATTGATTGCTGCGATGAATAAATTCAACTCATGAACCGCAGCGGAATATAATTAATTCAGAGGTATAACAAGGTTGATTGCACAACTTGCTGGTCTGGTTACTCGCTGGGAAGGAAAGAAATTTCTTAAGCTCAAACATGATTTTAACCTTGAGCAGATATTCAGTAGTGTTATAGACAAAAAAGGAATGCCGCTCTATATCCATATCCCTTTCTGTCGTAAACTTTGCCCCTTCTGCTGTTTCAATCGATATTTATTTAAAGAAGACCTCGCAAGAAACTATTTCCTGTATTTAAAAAAGGAACTTGATATGTATCTTGAAAGAGGTTTTTCATTCTCCAGTTTTTATATCGGTGGGGGAACTCCAACTGTTTTGATGGATGAGCTTATGAATTTTATCAATTATATTTATCAAAAATGCAATGTTAATGAAATATCACTTGAAACAACTCCCTCAGAATTAACGGACGATAACATCCGGAGATTAAAAGAAGCAGGAATAAAGCGACTTTCTGCAGGTGTCCAGAGCTTTAACGATGAATATCTGAAAGCGATGGGCAGAACCCTTTGTACAGCAGAGGAAATCAAAAGCAGGTTAATGAGAACCCAGGGACAATTTACTACTCTGAACATCGATCTGATTTTTAATTTCCCTTTTCAGAATCTGATTAATTTCCGCAAAGATATTGAAACCTTTAAAGCCCTTGGAATCGACCAGGTCACCTTTTACCCATTAATGCCATCACCTCACAAAAAAGATGCTCTTGAGAAGAAATTTAATAAGGTTGATTTCTCGCGTGAGAAACAGTTTTATGATGTTATATTAGATGAAGTTTTTCACAGCGGTTATGTTGCCTCTACTGTGTGGTGTTTTTCAACCAGAAATCAGATGATCGATGAATATATCGTGGACTCCGCTGATTATGCAGCTATTGGTTCAGGTTCAGTCAGCTTAATGAATGAGAATTTTCTGGTTAACACATTCTCTCTGGGTAATTATGCCAAAATGCTTTCCTCGGGAAGCTTTCCTGTTATATTATCCAGAACACTCACAAAAAAAGAGTATATGAGATACTATTTTCTGACCAAACTTTTCGGCTTAAAAGTCAATAAAAAGGCATTTTCACAGCAATTCGGTTCACAAATTCACGATTTGCTTGAAGCTGAGTTGGCAGTTTTAAAGATTGCAGGAATCGTCAGGGAGACCGATAGTGAGATAACGGTTACTCCCGGTGGTATGTTTACAGTTAGTGTGATGATGCGAGAATTTTTCGCTTCGTTGAATACTCTCAGAGAAATATGTATCGAAAAACAGATGTGAATTCGGTACGTGTATCATTTGCTACTTGAGAGCCAGTCATCTAGTGGAAAAGAAGAAGATAAAATCCTCACCGAACTCGGACAGTTAAACCTTTTTAAAAAATTATTTATACTTCTTTCATGTATACTTATATTAGGAACAAAATCTGAAAGATCCCCGGTCTGTTTTATAGCGAGATTAACAGGAATATCAAAGTAAGGGAGAGAGAAGAACATGAGCGCCGGGAAAATAGTTTTGTTGGTTTTTGGAATCATATTTATTCTGGTCTCCTTCCCATTACTGGTTGGTGGCAGTGTTATGGTTGCTATAGACAGATCTCTGAAGGACGAGGAGGGATTTTATTCGATACACGGTTTAGATGTTGAAGCGAATTCTCCAATCATAATTACTGCTCCTGCAGATATTCACATGGAAAATCTATGGCTCTGGAGATATAGCAATCCCGTGTCAGTGAAGGTAGAGGCTGCCAGTAAATCTGGCAAAGATGTTTTTATCGGTGTTGCCAGAGAATCTGATTTACGTGTATATATAAACGGAGCAAGTTATGATGAAATTACCAGTTTTTCTCTTTATCCTGAGAAGATAGACCAGAAGCATTTTCCCGGAAATCCTTCACTTCCTCCGCCAGGAAACCAGAGCTTCTGGGTAGCTTCCTCGGCAGGCTCAGGTGACCATGAATTGCGCTGGGACATCACCACCGGCATTTTTTCTCTGGTGCTTATGAATACAGACGGATCATCGCCTGTTAAAGCCGATGTTTCCGTCGGAATTAAGATACCGCCAATAGTATCAGCAATTGGCTGGGGTTTATTATCAGGTGGAATTGTTTTCCTGATTGCAGGTGGTGTAATGCTCTTTTTCGCTGTGCGGAGAACTCAATGAGCACTAGAAAATAAATTGTGAAGCATTTTCTTAATATGGCAATACTTTATAATATAAGATTTCTTTGCTAATCTTCTATTGAATGCTATAATCCAGACAGGAAAGGTTCATCCTCTAAAGAATGAATAGCAAGTTATTGATTGCAATCATCGGAGGTTACCCATGTTCTCCAGAAGAAGCCAGCATGGCAGAAGCTGCTGGTAGAGAACTGGCTAAAGCCGGCGCCATACTGATTTGCGGAGGAGAAGGTGGTGTAATGGAAGCTGCCTGTAAAGGCGCTCAATCAGAAGGCGGTGTCACCGTTGGAATCCTTCCTGGAGATTCAAAAAATAAAGCCAATCCTTACGTAACCATTCCTATCGTAACCGGCATGGGGTCTGGACGTAATATTATTGTAGTTAAATCTGCTCAAGCTGTGATTGCCATTGGAGGAGGATACGGCACTTTATCAGAAATCAGTTTTGCTTTAAAAAACGGCATCCCTGTTATTGGTTTAAATACCTGGTCTATATCCAGGAATAACCAGGTTGATAGTTCGATTATTGTCATGGATAATCCTGAAGAAGCTGCTAGACTCGCGATTGAACTGGCCTCAATACAAAACGTTGAGAAATAAGATTTCTTGTATAGCTAGAAGCAAATTTTCAGAAAACCTGGAGGAGAAAAATGTCTGTCATCAAATGTGTGCGTGCGAGAGAGATCCTGGATTCCAGGGGAAATCCCACGCTGGAAGTTGAAATAGAATTAGCTGATGGTACCAGGGGACATGCTTCGGTGCCATCTGGCGCCAGTACAGGTAAACATGAAGCTCTCGAGCTAAGGGATGCCGATTCTAACAGGTACAACGGGATGGGAGTACAAAACGCGATCAATAATGTCTGCCAGCATATTGCGCCTTTAATAACTGGCATGGAGGTAACGAACCAGATTGCTATTGACACTGCTATGATTAATCTGGATGGCAGCCCCAATAAATCCAATCTGGGTGCCAATGCAATTCTGGGTGTTTCACTGGCAATAGCCCGAGCAGCAGCTAATTATCTCAAAATGCCGCTTTACCGTTATCTCGGAGGAGTGGGCGCCTGTGTTTTACCCGTACCATTTATGAATATTTTAAACGGAGGCAAACATGCTGCAGATTCAACTGACCTGCAGGAGTTTATGATTGCTCCAGTAGGTGCAGATAGTTTCTCACATGCCCTGCAGATGGGAGTAGAAATCTACCATCAGCTTAAAAAAGTGTTAAAAAATGCCGGGTACAATACAAACGTAGGAGACGAAGGTGGGTTTGCTCCTCCATTGGAATCAAATCGGGAGGCAGTTGAAGCAATCCTGATGGCAATTGAAAAAGCCAATTATCATCCAGGGAAGGATTGCTTTATCGCTCTCGACCCTGCCGCTTCAGAGTTTTATGATAATGGATGGTACAAACTCGCTCGTGAAGGAAAAACTTTTAACAGTGAAGAAATGGTAGAATTTTATTCTGATTGGGTTGCCACTTATCCAATCATCAGCATTGAAGACGGAATGGCTGAAGATGATTGGGAAGGCTGGAAAATGCTCAATCAGAAAATAGGTAATAAAATTCAACTGGTTGGTGATGACCTGTATGTCACCAATGTTACCAGGCTGGAAAGGGGAATCCGGGAAAAAGCCTCCAACTCGATACTTATCAAATTAAACCAGATCGGCACTCTGACAGAAACTGTGTCTGCAATTCGAATGGCTCAGCAAAATAACTGGACAGCAATTGTCAGCCACCGCTCGGGAGAAACAGAAGATACTACCATCGCGGATCTGGCAGTTGCTTTCAATACTGGATTTATAAAAACCGGAGCACCCTGCCGGACAGAACGGGTAGCTAAGTATAATCGCTTACTAAAAATTGAACAGGAACTTGGAAGCAACGCCAAATATGCTGGTATGCAGGCGTTCTATAATCTAAAACGTTAGAACATGGTGAAAGAATTCTTACCAGGCATATACCAGATCACTTTGACTCTCTCAGGTTTCAGTCCAGGTTCAATTAATGTTTACCTGATCAGGGATTATTCCGGTTATTGTTTGATTGATACCGGCTGGGATACCCCTCCATCGGTACAATCGCTCCAGGAACAACTTGCTGAAATAAACGTACGCTTCCCGGATATTCACAGTGTAATCATTACCCATTGTCACCTGGATCACCTTGGTATGATAAGTCGTTTTAAAGACTCTCATCACGCAACAATCTATCTTCATAAAAATGAAATGGAGCTGATCAAAGTCCGTTTTTCTAATGGTGATCAGTTCATCCCTTTAACAGACCAATTTTTAAAGAAGCATGGAGTACCCGAATACGAACTTACACCTCCTGAAATCAAAATTCCTGAAGTTAATTTGACTCAACCCGATGTGTTGCTGAAAGGTGGTGAAAAAATTACGATCGGTAATTACCGATTGAAGGTTTTACACACCCCCGGACACACGCCGGGTCACATCTCACTTTACGAGGAGACAAAAAAATTATTATTTTCAGGCGATGTTTTACTTCCCACCATTGCCACAAATGCCGCTCTGCACGTCCAGCATTTTCCCAATCCTCTCAGCCAGTATCTTAATTCACTCAGGCTTCTGAGAAATTTGGACATTGAATGGGTTTTGCCAGGGCATGAATACATCTTTAACAATCATCGAGCTCGCATTGATGAATTGATAGCACACCATCATCAAAAATCAAATGAAATATTGAGAATTTTAAACGATGGAAAACCAAGGACAGCCTTTGAAGTTGCCAGGGAGCTTTTGTGGTCTCCAAGAACAAAAGCACTTTCCTGGGATAATCTCTCTGGGTGGGATAAACGGTTCGCAGTTTTACAGACCATTGCTCATCTCGAGGAAATGAATGCTTCCGGAATAATTGAAAAATATTCTCACAATAATAAATATTATTACTGCATAAGAGACATACAGCCGAACTTGAATAAATGTGCCAATTAATGCAATAATAAAGCAATCTTAACCCGGCAAACTATACTATCTCTGGAGATCGCATCTTTAATGTTCAATCGCCTCACCGAAGTCATCCTCTTAATATTGAGTTTATCTAAAGGCATTACCTTTTCAGAAAGATCAGGTGCTTTTATATCTTAAAAATCTAAGTTCAGGAGGTGCATATGGCAATTAAAGTCGGTATAAATGGTTTTGGTAGAGTCGGCAGATTAACACTGCGAGCAATCAACCAGTATCACCGCAGTGAAATCGAGGTTGTTGCTATAAACGACCTTACCGATACCAGAACTAATGCCCACCTGTTTAAATGGGACTCCAGTTACGGACGGTATGCCGGAGAAGTAAATTTTACCCAGAACTCTATTATAATTGATGGGCAGGAAATTAGAGTTCTAAGTGAACGGGATCCAGCCAATATCAGATGGCAGGACCTGGGAGTCCAAATCGTTATCGAATCCACCGGTCTTTTTACCGATGCTTCCAAAGCTTCAGCCCATTTAAAAGGAGGAGCCAAGAAGGTAATTATCTCAGCACCGGCTAAAGAAGAAGATATCACGATTGTTCTGGGGGTGAATCAGGAAAAATACGATCCCCAGAAACACAGAATTATTTCTAACGCTTCCTGTACTACCAATTGTATTGCCCCTGTGGCAAAAGTCCTGCATCAAAATTTTGGTATTGTTAAAGGGCTGATGACAACAATTCATTCATATACTAATGACCAGAGGATCCTCGATCAGCAACATAAAGATCTACGAAGAGCCCGGTCAGCGGCTTTGAGTATGATTCCCACTACAACCGGTGCAGCTAAGGCCGTCTCACAGGTATTACCCGAACTCAAAGGCAAACTGCACGGGTTTGCCATCAGAGTCCCAACTCCCACCGTTTCCATAGTCGATCTGGTTGCTGATTTAAATAAAGAAGTAACTGTTGAACAGGTTAACACTGCATTCAAAAATGCAGCGGAAGGCTCATTGAAAGGCATTCTGGAATATTGTGATGATGAATTGGTCAGCGTAGATTTCAAAGGAAATGGTGCCAGTTCCATTGTAGATGCACCCAGTACAATGGTAATCGGCGGAAACATGGTCAAAGTCATCGCCTGGTATGATAATGAATGGGGGTATAGTTGCAGGCTGGCAGATTTAACAGCTTTTATCGCAAGTAAAGGTGTATAAATTTTCCGGGTACTCAGGCAGGGAACAGATACCCATGAGTTTCTGTTCCCTGCCATTATTGGTAAATCACATAATTTTCAGATTAGATCTATATCCACGGACTGAATAACTTCCTTCTTAATACTTTCACTATAAAAGATTTGGTTCATGTTATGCTGTATTGATCCACTTTAAAAATGGTTAATCCGTATGGTTGGTTTCCAAACAGTTTTACTACAAGCAACAATCGTGATGTGCTATACTATGACCAGATAAAATAAACTGTTGTACCTGAGATGAATTTTATTAACAGTTATTATTTATCATTTTAATTTGAGAGGTTGTATCTTAATGTCACCTGCGATAGATAACATCACACGCGCAAAGATGGAAAAACTGGCAGCATTAAGATCTGCCAGTATTGAGCCATATCCGTATGGTTATCATCGGAGTCACACAGCCAGACAGGCAGTTGAATTGATTGAGCAAAATAAAGATGCTCTGCAGAATCTCGAACTCAGGGTTAATGTTGCCGGTCGTATCATGGCTAAACGAAACATGGGCAAAAGCACATTTATGGATTTGAGAGATGGCTCCGGAAAAATTCAACTTTTTCTGCGTATCAATACACTAGGTGAAAATAAGTATAACTTAACAAAGCAGCTGGATACAGGCGATATTATTGGGGCAAAAGGAAAACTGTTTCTTACCCGGACGGGTGAACCTACAATTGAAGTTGAAGATTTTATTCTTTTGGCCAAAGCTTTACAGCCTTTACCAGAAAAATGGCATGGGCTGGTGGATGTTGAGAAACGCTATCGTCAGCGTTATCTGGATTTGATTTCAAACCCGGAGACAAAAAGGATATTTGAAATTCGCAGCAGGGTTATATCTACAATCAGAGAATTTCTTGATGCCCGGGGATTTCTGGAAGTTGAAACTCCAATTCTCCAACCCGAAGCAGGAGGTGCCTCTGCTCGCCCATTTATAACACATCATAACGCCCTTGACCAAGATTTTTACCTCAGGATAGCGCTCGAGTTACATCTTAAGCGGTTGATCATCGGTGGATTCGATAAGGTTTATGAAATTGGTAGAGTTTTTCGCAACGAGGGAATAGATTACAAGCACAATCCCGAATATACCTTACTGGAAACTTATGAGGCTTATGCTGATTATCAGGATGTGATGAAAATGGTCGAAGATATGATCTCGACTGTTTGTCTTAAGGTGCTCGGAACGATGAAAGTTGAATACAACGGACATTTACTCGATTTTACTCCTCCCTGGAAAAGACTGGAAATGCGGGAAGCTATATTACAATATACAGGAATTGATTTTGAAAAATTTCCTGATACTGAATCTCTAAAGGCAGAGATGACCAGACGTGGTATTCAATTCGATCAATCCAAAGAGCGCGGTAAGTTGATCGATGAATTGGTCTCAACCTTTGTCGATCCAAATTTGATTCAACCTACTTTTCTTTATGATTATCCAATTGAACTTTCTCCGCTCGCGAAAAAGAAACCCGGTAATGATCGCCTGGTTGAACGGTTTGAGCCTTATGCCGGCGGCATGGAAATAGGAAACGCTTTTACAGAGCTGAATGACCCGATTGATCAGCGGGAAAGATTCATTAAGCAAATGGAACAGCGTGCCAGAGGAGATGAAGAAGCTCAAAAAATGGATGAAGATTTCCTACTCGCAATGGAATACGGGATGCCACCCACAGGAGGACTGGGAATTGGGATCGACCGACTGGTGATGCTGCTCACCAACCAGCAATCAATCAGGGAAGTTATATTATTCCCGGCTTTAAGAAGCAAAGAATAACGTCTGAGAAGGATGATATTATGCTAGACCTGAAGTATATACGCGAAAATGCAGACCTTGTAAAAGAGGCAATTTCTCACCGTAAAGATACAGCGCCGATTGATGATATTCTTAAGCTTGACCAGGAACGACGGCAAAAATTAACGGAACTGGAAAACCTCCGCCATGCTCGCAAAGGAGGTAAAATGTCTCCAGAAGAAGGGCGCAAACTCAGAGACCGAATTAACACCCTTGAAGCTGAAGCAAGTCAGCTTGAAGCTCAGCTGAGAGATCTTCTACTCAGGGTTCCCAATATTCCGGATTCCTCTGTACCAGTTGGTACCAGTGAGGAGGATAATGTAATTGTACGCTCTTGGGGTGAGATTCCGCATTTTTCTTTCAAGCCCCTACCTCACTGGGATCTTGGAGAAAAATTAAATATCATCGACTTTGAGAGAGGTGTCAAACTTTCTGGAACACGGTTCTATATCTTGAACGGGCTCGGAGCCAGACTGCAAAGAGCACTGATAAGTTTCTTCCTCGATGTCCACACGAGGGAACACGGATACAAAGAAGTCTATCTGCCGTTTATGGTCAAAGAAGAAACCATGATAGCTTCAGGTAATTTGCCAAAATTCGCTGACAACCTTTACAGGGATATCGAAGGTGAAATGTGGTTTGTACCTACGGCTGAAGTGCCCATAACAGGGCTGCATGCCGGTGAAATTCTTCCCCCAAATACGTTGCCGCTGTATTACGTAGCCTATACAGCCTGTTTCAGAAGGGAAAAGATGTCTGCCGGCAAGGATACCCGTGGAATCAAAAGAGGGCATCAATTTGATAAAGTGGAAATGTACAAGATTACTGAACCATCTACCTCGATGGAGGAGCTAGAGAAATTAGTGCATGATGCTGAGGATCTCTGCAAGAGGCTGAAGCTACCGTATAGGGTGAAATTACTGAATACTTCAGATATGGGCTTTTCTTCCGCAAAAACGTATGACATCGAAATGTGGGCGCCCGGTCTAGGAGAATGGCTTGAAGTCAGTTCTTGTTCAAACTGCAAAGATTTTCAAGCCCGACGTGCAAATATCCGCTACCGTCCTACTGGCGATGCTAAACCTGAATTCGTGCATACTCTAAATGGATCCGGGCTGGCTCTACCCAGGGTTTTAATTTCGGTGATGGAAAACTATCAAACAGAGGATGGATCAATCCGTGTGCCAGAGGTATTACAGCCATATGTCAAATGTGAAATAATCGGAAAGCAATAATTCTCAAAAGATAAATGGCGCTCAGGTTTTGAAACCGATCAGAATGATTTCAGAACCTGTTACAAATTACCGGGGTAACCAGGAAAAGCCCATCATCATAGCTAAGATTGACTTTATCACTTTATATTCATAAACTTTAAATATCATCTGAAGGATAAATATTATGAAATGTCCGGTGGATAAATCAGACATGATCGTGGTCGAGTACCACAATATTGAACTCGATCACTGTCTGCAGTGTGCAGGAGTATGGTTCGATTGCGGAGAATTGGAGCTTTTACTGGAGATGACCAACAGTCAGGGTCAAACCTGTCAGACAATTGTTCAGAAGACTCCTGTAAGAGTTGCTGAAGCGAAAAGGAAATGCCCTGTTTGCGGACGAAAGATGGAAAAAGCCTGGCTTGGTCAAAAACCGAGAATACTTATTGACAGTTGCCCGGTTGGAGATGGTCTCTGGTTCGATGGAGGTGAACTACATCAGGCACTTTCTCAGATGGAAAATCGCAAAGAGGAAAACGGCAGGGATATCCTGTATTTTCTAGGAGAGACTTTTCAGGCTCATCCTCCTGCGAAACAGGAATAAGATTTCGTAGTGTTTTTGAAATAAAATCCAAAAAATTTTAAGATATTCTTGCATTTTAACAAGAAACGCATATCATGAAGTAAACCATTATTTCATACAAATAAAATTTGTCCATTGGAATTATTAAGGAGGTGTTCATGGGAGCCGGTGCAATATTAGGCATCATTATAGGGATTCTCATTTTGATCTTGCTTTTTATTTTTATTGGTATTTACAACGGTCTTGTTGGACTGCGCAACCAGGTCAAAAATGCCTGGGCACAAATTGATGTTCAGCTTAAAAGACGTTACGATTTAATTCCCAATCTGGTTGAGACTGTCAAAGGATACGCAGCGCATGAAAGACAGACTCTGGAGGCAGTTACAAATGCCCGCAACCTGGCTCAATCGATCGCGGGAGGCGGAAGCGTTGCCGAAAGAGCCAAAGCTGAAGGAGAACTCAGCAGTGCTCTGGCAAGGTTACTCGCAGTGGTAGAAAATTACCCGAACTTGAAAGCTAACGAGAATTTTCTGGCACTTCAGGAAGAATTGACTTCCACAGAAAACAAGATCAGTTTTTCACGTCAGTATTATAACGATTCTGTCCTAAGATACAATAACAAAACCCAGATGTTTCCTTCAAATATCGTCGCCAGCATGGCTGGTTTCAAACCGGGAGAATTCTTCGAGATTAAAACTGCCGAAGAGCGAGAAGCTCCAAAAGTATCCTTTATTACTCCTACTACCAAACCTGGCAGCTAAAAGCTTATGTGGGAACAGATAAGATCTAATCAGATCAGATCGATGATACTGGTTATTCTGATGGGTGCTTTGTTGCTCGCCATCGGATATATCATTGGTATCTATTTTTTCGGTAGCGCGGTTGCAGGATTGATTATAGCCCTGATCGTCTGGGGAATCATGAACCTGGTTGCATATTTTCAAGGTGATAGTATCATCCTGAATATGTCGGGGGCCAGAAAAATCGGACCCCAGGATCACCCAAGACTGTACAACGTTGTTGAGGAGATGAAAATAGCTTCCGGGCTAGAAAAAATGCCGGACATTTATATAATCGACGATCCTGCCCTCAATGCATTTGCTACTGGGCGTGATCCCCAGCATGCCGCAGTAGCGATTACTTCCGGACTTCTGGAAAAGCTTAATCGTGATGAATTACAGGGGGTAATCGCTCATGAAATCGCACATATCAAAAATCGTGATATTTTGCTGATGCTGATGGCGAGCATTTTACTTGGTAGTATCGTGATTCTTGCCTGGTACGCTTCCAGAATATTGTTTTTCAGTGGTATGACGGGTGGCAGGAGAAGAAGTTCTTCATCGGGTGGCGGCGGATTTCAAATTATTATTCTTGCCGTGGGCATTGTTCTGATGATATTAGCGCCGATAATCGCTCAGATTATTTACTTTGCTATCTCCAGGAGAAGAGAATATCTCGCGGATGCTTCTGGAGCTCTGTATACCAGATATCCTGAAGGTTTAGCCTCGGCTCTGGAAAAGTTATTAAATAGCAATACTCAGGTAAAAAGTGCCAATAAAGCCACTGCGCCCATGTATATTAGCAATCCCTTTTATAAGAAAGGTATGGCAATCAACGACTTGTTTGCCACACATCCTCCTCTTACTGACAGAATACGCATTCTAAGAGCAATGGGCGGAGCTTCATATGTTGATTATGAGAGTGCCTATCGCAAAATCAAAGGTTCAGGCGTATTACCTGCCTCTGCGCTAACTGCTTCTGAAAAAGTGGGTATCCGTCAGGCATCTGCTCCTGAAACTGCAGTTGATATCGGGAAGAAAGAAAGCTCCGAGATTAAAGATAAGATTGAACGTACCAGGGAAACTTCTGATTTAATGTGGCGGTTGAATAACTACCGTACAATTACCTGTGAGAACTGCGGTACCCGGATGCGCTTACCTCCTACATATAAAGCTCCCCTGATCCGTTGTCCTCACTGCGGATACGTCAACCAGGTTTAGAAATACAGAACTCCCTGACATTATATAGTCAATTATAATTGAAATAATTTTTTCCCAGCAAACACAAGATTTCATTCATACGTAATAAACTGTATTTAGGAAACGTTTAAAAGAAAGATGATGGCAGAACTTCCATACGTTTTTATTGTTGCCGGAACTGCCCTGGTGGGGCTATGGGTTTCAAATACCGTGTTCGATCTTAAGGTCCCGCACTATATTTCAAGAAAAATCGGGCACAGTGCGGGTGGATTAGCCTTCCTGCTTGCGGCTTTGCTCTTTTCATCTGCGTTATGGCCATTAATCCTGACTTTTTCGTTTGCGATCATGCTCTGGTTAGCCAGGATTGTTCGTCCGCATACTTTTCGGGGAGTAGGAGGTAGTGGTCGTAATCCCGGAGTAATGGCAGAAGTCTGGTTCGCTTTTATTGGAGTGCCAGTTTTTGCCGTTGGCTGGCTCTGGTTGGATCAACCTTTTTTAGCTGTATCCTGCCTTTTATTCATGGCGTGGGGCGACTGTGTAACCGGGCTTGTCAGGGCTGATTTATACGGAAAACCGGTTAAGGGCTTATGGGGCTCT
>Ga0101944_10002682_pt1 | contig 27669 bp, 30 predicted proteins | sample DewCreD2012metaG_FD_75245 | JGI IMG/M metagenome (GOLD analysis project Ga0101944, IMG submission 75245) | Hot spring sediment bacterial and archeal communities from British Columbia, Canada, to study Microbial Dark Matter (Phase II) - Dewar... ... | reverse complement strand
AGGTACTTACCACATCCACCGTGTTTGGCTGCATCAGCACAAGACCCATCGCCTCAAGCAGCTACGACTTCCTGCAATTAGAAGAGGCCGCTGTTGCATTTGAAGGCAGAGTGTACGCGCCCGTGCCCAAAGCCGCTCTAACCAGTCAGCTAGCTAAAGAGCCGCAGCACTGCGAAACCAGCCTCCAAACCCTCATTGAACAGGTAGACGGTGACTATGCGTTTTGGATGCTCAAAGAGGGCTGGGTAGCCGCAGGCAGAGACCCCATCGGCGTGCAACCCCTCTATTATGGCGAAAACCAAGACATCGCCGCCTACGCCACCAACCGTAAAGCGCTCTGGCGACTCGGAATCGAGAACCCCGCGTCGTTTCCGCCGGGAACTTTGGGGTTCGCAGACAAAAACGGCTTCAAATTCAAACCCATAAAAACCCTCAAGTACACCGCACCCAAGGAGATAACCCTCGACCAAGCAGCACAGGAACTTCAAACGCTCCTTGTGGAGTCGGTTAAGCGCCGCGTACAGGGCTTAAAAGAAGTTGCAGTTGCATTTTCAGGTGGCTTAGACAGCAGCGTCGTTGCCTACTTGGCGAGCAAGCAAGGCGTCAAGGTTGAGTTGCTGCATGTGAGTTTGGAGAATCAGCCTGAAACCGAGGAAGCCCTCGAAGCCTCAGAAGCATTGGATTTGCCCATGCAGATACACCTCTACAAAGACTCCGACGTGGAAGCTGCATTGCCCAAAGTGGTTGAGTTAATCGAGGAAGCTGACCCCATCAAAGCCGCCATCGGTGTCCCCTTCTACTGGGCAGCACAGCAAGCAGCAGAAGCAAAACACAAGGCGCTATTGGCGGGGCAGGGCGCAGACGAGTTGTTCGGCGGCTACCAACGCTACGTCACCGAGCACTGCAAAGACGGAGCCGAAAAAGTCCGACGCACCATGTTCAGCGACGTCGTCGGCATTCATGAGAGTAATTTGGAGCGGGACCTCAAAATCACAGGGTTCCACGGCGTGGAGCTTCGGTGCCCCTTTGCCTCGTTTGAGGTCGCCGAGTTCGCCATGGCTTTGCCTGTGGAATGCAAAATCGAGAACAAACCCGACACGCCACGCAAGTTGGTGCTGCGAAAAGTCGCTGAGAACCTCGGTGTTCCAGCGGTAATTGCAGCTAAGCCTAAGAAGGCGGTGCAGTACTCGACGGGGATAAACGACGCGGTCAAGAGGATAGCTAAAAAACACGGCAAAACAGTTAACGAGTACATTGGGGAACTATTCTTGAAGACTAAGGCGTAGTTGTGAATTGGCTGCTTTAAATAAGGGAGGGGAGGTCACCGCTGAGAGGTCGCGTGTTTTCCGTGTTGTTTACGGGGTTAGTCTTACGCGGTCTCTTGGGTACAGGGTGACTTCGCGGATGTTCTTTATACCCGTCAAAATCATCGTGAGCCGCTCTAAACCAATAGCCCAACCCGCATGCGGAGGCATACCGTAATCAAAAGCTTGCAAGTGCATCTTAAACGATTCAGGGTTGAGGCCTTTCTCTTTTAGGCGCGCTATAAGCTGGTTTTTGTCGCAGATACGTGTACCGCCTGAAGTTAACTCTATGTAGCCAAACATCAAGTCGAAGCCCTCACTGACTTCTGGGTTGTCGTCGCGGGGTTTAATGTAGAAGGCTTTGGCATGTGTTGGCCAGTCAGTTATGAAGTAGAATCCGGGGTAGATTTTGCCCAAGACGCGGAAGGCTTCTGTGGATATGTCTTCACCCCATGGAACCTCGACGCCCTGCGCTTTGAGGTCAGCTAGCACCTGCGTGTAAGTTAACCGCTTAAACGGTAAAGCTGGAACTTCTAGGGTGTGACCCAAAACAGCGAGTTCCGCTTGGCACTTCTCTTTAACTACGCCGAAAGTGTGATGGATAACTTGTTCAAGCAACTCCATAACGTCGTCAGCGTCAGCAAAAGCCAACTCGATGTCGACCGAGGTGAATTCGCTAAGGTGACGTCTGGTATGGGATTCTTCTGCACGGAAGAAGGGCCCGACTTCGAAAACCTTTTCAAAACTAAGCGTCAACTCTTCTTTGTAGAGTTGGGGACTCTGCGCAAGGTAAGCCTTCTGCCCAAAGTAGTCGATGCAGAAAAGTTCCGCTCCACCCTCCGTTGCCGAAGCAATGATGCGTGGGCTATGTGCCTCCATGAAGCCTTTCTCGAAGAGGAAGCTGCGGATAGCCTCCAACGCTACATGCTGAATTTTAAAGATAGCTAAACTGGATTCCAAAGTAAGATCAAGAGGCCGTGCATCTAGGCGGACTTCGATGTTGGCAGGGGTTTTGCCCGTAATGTCTATGGGTAACTGCTCAGTTGCGGTGCTAAAAACCTTGATGCCTGTTGGGACAACTTCGACGCCGCGTTTGGTCATGTTGGTTTTTTTAACTGTGCCCTTAACTGCGAAGCTGAAACGTTTCTGTAGCACATCGGATTTTGCTAAAACTTCTGGAGCGACCCTTTTTTTAGGTATGGTAATTTGGACGGTGCCTTCACGGTCTTGCAGTATGAGAAAGCGCAATCCGCCAAGGTCGCGCACTTCTTGAACCCACCCAAACAGGGTGATTTCTTTGCCGTCTAAGTCAGGGGTTACTTGAGATGAATAATGAGTTCTAACCCAGTCGCCGATAGAGTCCAAGTTCATACTGCTTGCCAACCTTTTTAGTCTGCAATTTCAACACGCAAAGACATCTTGCGTACTTTAGTCGCGATTTCCTTGAGGGCTTTTAGGTCCATGGGCAATTGCGCGCCACGTTTTCTGCGTAGGATTACTCGGGTTTCAGTGGTTCCGTCTGGAAGCCAAATCGTGTTGATGGTTAAGATGCTGAAGGGAACAAAAAGGTCTTCGAGGAATTTGCGGTCATCAACACCGTACTCGAGTACACGCACGTTTCTGTTGGTTTCGTCGCCGATGGCTTTGACGATTTTGCCGCCGTAACCCAAAATCTTGGGGACATCACCGTGCCCGACGAGGATGGCTAAGGTTTTGTCAACGTCCACTGCCCTATAGAAGCAGACGTTTTGCAGGGTGGGATACTTTTCTTCTAAGTTAAGCAGTAAGCGGGCGATTTTGAGGTCTAAGTCACTGATTTCGCCAGCTTTAACTTTAGCTGAACACTTCTGGCATAGTATGCCGCTTTTGAGGCAGAAACTGCATAGTTCTGTTTTCATTTGCGAGTCGGTTTTCCTGCAAAGAAGGAGATCCGCGTAAGTTTAACCTGTGACTTAACGTGTCAACACGATTTCGATGGTGCTGACGTTTGTGCCGCCCTGTGTGCCTTCCTCTGCGTCTATGGGGAGAAACTGGTCTGTTCCGATTTTGATGGCTTTGATTTTGGCGTCGGGGAGGAATCTGTGTCGGACTACTTCGGCGACGTCGATGGCTCTGCAGATGCTTTTGCCGCGTGCTTTTATGCTGACGTCTTTGGCTCCGCCGTGGAAGAAGGTGATGACCGCAAGGACGTAGTTCATGATTGGCTTCTTGCCGATGAGGACCGCGTTGGGGGCTTCTGTCACGGTTTCGCTTCACTCCTAGTTTACTTTTAAGTGGCTTCATTTACATTTTTTTCCACATAAATACATTGTGGTATGGCTGAAGTTTTCTGGCGGCAAATCAATCGCTGTTAAAACCTTCTACTTTTTTATCGCTAACTGATGCTTAGATGCTTTTTTGTTTTGGTTTTAAGCCATCAAATTCTTAAGCAACCACAACTATTGTAAAGGTTTATCTTACCAAAACTTACCAATAGTGAGCAAATTGGAGCCATTAACTAAACGATCAATCCAACTCCTAAAAACCCTCTTCGAAAAAGGAAAATCCACTAACACCTACACACTCAGAGTCAAACAAGACGAGCTTTCAACCCAACTGGGTGTAAGCCGCCAAGCCCTCAACGTTCATCTGCGGAAACTTAAAAACCGCGGCTACATCCGCACAGGTCGAGGCTTCATAGACGTCACCGAAAAAGGTCTATCTGCACTGGGTATCTCCACAACCCCTGCGTTTATTCTGCTCAAAGTTGCCCCCATGAAGCGGGTTCATGTGTATGAGCAAATTCGTGAGTTGGCGGTTTCGCGGGCTTTTCGTATTGCAGGTGAGGTGGATGCTTTGATTATGGTGGAACGGGAGAACCTTGACGAGTTTCTCAAAAAGCTCTACAGCATCGACGGCATAGAAGACACCCGTAGTTATGTTACCATCGAAGTAATCAAGTAGCTATCTTCGCGCATGAATAAGGGTGTAGTAGACAAAAGGTATATCAGAGACTTAGGCATCAAAATGTAACCCTAAACGGAAGGAACACATAAATGCCGATATTAGACCCAGTCAAGAAAACCATCGCGCAGAAGCATCGCCTATACATGAAAATCTGCAGAGACTGCGGCGCACGCAACGCGGAAACAGCGCTCAAATGCAGAAAATGCAAGGGTAAAAACCTGCGCTGGAAGAAACGAGAAATCGTAAAGTAATAACCCACTTTCTTATTCCCCTTTTAACAGTTCAAAAAATTTAGTGTACGCCCTTTTGCTTCCTCTGCACCTAAAAGGAGGGTTAGAGTTTTTCTGTAACTAATTCCTTAGCGAACCCCGCCAAGAACTCGACGTTAAGCTTGGTTAGATACCAAAACGTGACCAAACTTAACCGTGACAGCGCCGCGTACGGCGTAAAAATAAACCTTGCCGCCATCCGTCGTGCCAGCTTGTAGAAGCCAAAGTGCCCATACCGCCTATACGAGATGCCGACGGTTACATAATTTTTTGAGGTCCCCAAATGGGTTGCACCCAAAAACGGCAGCACCTTCCACTTGTAACCCGTCTTTAACACGTAGCTTTTGAAGTATTGATCTTCTCCAAAGAAAACTTTAGGCGGATTATAGTCCTTCATGAGGACGCGGCGGATAAGGATGTTGTTTATGTGCGGGTTAGTGTCCAACTTGCTGAGGTTGTAGACGGTTCCGACGACACGTTCGTATGCGGCGGCGTGGGGGTTTTTGTGGACTGCGACGGTTCCGATGGCTCCGACGTCGGGTCTGATGTGAGCGGAGACTTTTTGGAGCCAATCTGGCGGCAGCAACATGTCGTCGTCGATCATGGCAACCCACTCCGTTGACGCTGATAAAACGCCGTGTTTTCGTGCCACGCTGAGGGGTTTTTCATGGGTGTTTATGATTTGTCCTGCACTCTTCATGGCTCTGATCTGCTTTAGCAGTGTTGGGTTGGCTTCGTCGCGGGAAGGCACAACAAAATCAACCTTGAAGTTGGGGTCAGAACTGGGTGGCATGAGCATTATGTTTTGTGGGGCAGATAAAAAGATTGCCAAATTGTGTATGGAAATAGAAATAGTTGCATATCAAAAACAAGTTCAAGTTCAGAACCTGAATACTGGGTATCGATTCCCAATACACAACCTATTAAATACCCCCCAACCCTTGAAGCACATGGATTGGAACGTGTGACCCCCCACCACATAAAACAGCAACTCCGCCGAATAGCAAAAAGCAAATTTGCACTAAGCACAGTAGTCACCTCTCTGATTATCCTCGTAACAGCCGTCCTCTTAGCAGGCGTGGTTAGCTACTTTGCCATAAACGTCACCAGCACCCGTGCCCAAGAAGAAAGCTTAGCTTTAACTAAACAACACATTTGGCATGACTTCAACACTGGAACCACCCAAGCAGCAATCATAGCAATCAACACGGGCGGAAGAGACGTTGTAATCGATAAGTTAACCGTTCGCGGTCAAGAATGTGAATGGTCTAAAGTGTTCTATGCAGTCGTTTCCGACTCTATTTCTGGGGATTTACTTTACAATTCAACTTTGGTGGATGGCGGCGTGATCTCCGTCGGCGGCGTGGAACGGGTATTCAAGCAAGCAACAACTGATCTTACTCTGCAGTCAGGTAAAACTCTAATTTACATGTTAAACCCTGACAGCATCACCGTAAGCGACGTCGGCTTAACCGTTTCTATAACCATCTTTACGTCTCAGGCGATGTATTACAAAGAAACCAACGTGCAGGGCGCAGGAGGAATTGCAAATGTGTCAGGCTCCTCTGGGTCCGGTGGTTCTGAAGCAAGCCCGCTTCAACTGGTGTATGTTTCGGCGTATTACCGTGAGTTTGATGGCGATCAGGTGGCGATTGTTCTTACGAACCCAAGCGGTTCCGCGGTGTCTCTCTCTTGGAACGCCCTATACGTTGATGGTGTACAGGTGAATGGGGATTGGTGGATTTACTATGACACGACACCGTTTACTTCTAATTTACCCTACTACACTGGTAAAAACACCATCCAAGGGCACACTCTTGAAGTTGGACCAACCACACACACCGTTAACCCCGGCCAATGGATGATAATCTACTATCAAAAAGATACACTCTTTGATGAAACAGATGTAGGTTCAACAGTTTCTGTAGTGCTTAAAGACGGCAACGGCCAAAACACAAACACCAAACAAGTAACTGTCCAATTAGGCTAAAAGAAGCCAAATGTGGCTGAAACTCAGCGGGTTATGCAGCCATTACCAGCGTCCACTTCACTGAACCACACGCACGGCAGGGTGGAAACGTCTCAGTCTTTGACAAGGGAATGGTAGATTTTTCGCCCTTGCCCGTGCAGAAGTGGGCGTAGAGTCCTGATTCGGGGCATTTTTCACCTGTGCGGTAAACCTTTTGCTTTTTTGCCGTTTTGTTGGTGGTTTTTGGTTTGGGCGCTGTTTTCTTTAAAGGTTTCCGCTCAGGCATAACTGTCGCCAATTTCTTTTGCGGCAGTTTTTGATTATAAGCTTTGTTAACATCAACCGATATATGCGCAGTGATTTGGTTTTCATAAAAGCAACAGTTATCCGCCTTTAAATAAGGGAGGGGAGGTAGACGCTGAGACGTCGCGTGGTTTGATGTTATTACTTTGCTTTGTGACTTTTAGGGCGATCAAAGAAAAATTGCAGCTACCCCGTCAATAATGATTTCTCAAGCATGAACTTATTTTGGAAGTCGCTACAGGCGCTTTTGGCTCTAAACATTTTTCTATACCCTCGTCATGCTATTTGGCTGAAGGCAAAGTTATGAGTGAAGAAATCGTTGGCCACGGCACATGGTACGACATGATGGCAAAGAAAGTCATCGAACGCGAGCAATCGCTTAAGCGTGACATGAACCTTGTGCGCACAGAAATGGGATTAGGCGCCTCAGGTTTTCCGCATATCGGTAGCTTAGGAGACGCCAGCCGCAGCTACGCCGTCACTTTGGCACTCAAGAATTTGGGGTGTAACTCGGAGTTGGTTGCCTTCTGCGACGACAAAGACGGCTTACGCAAAGTTCCCGCAGGCTTACCCGCCGATATGGCTCAGAGCTTAGAGAAATATCTCGGCTATTCCGTCTCCACCATTCCCGACCCATTCGGTTGCCATGAAAGCTACGGTAAACACATGAGTTCGCTGTTGCTTGAGGCGCTTGATAAGTGCGGCATAGAATACAAGTACTACAGCGCTAACGAGGTTTACAAAAAAGGCCTTCTCCTAAACGAAATCCGCACCCTCCTCGCCAACGCCAAGCAAGTCGGCGAAATCATCAAAGAAGAAGTCGGACAAGAAACCTACAACGAAGTCCTGCCCTTCTTTGCGGTCTGCGAAAAATGCGGCCACCTCTACACCACCCGAGCATACAAGTTCGATCCCAAAACTGACAAAGTCACCTACAAATGCGAAGGACTCGAAATCAGAGGCAAACTCATCGCGGGTTGTGGTCACGAGGGCGAAGTGGACATCAAAAGCGGCCAAGGCAAACTGACTTGGAAAAGCGAATTCGCCGCCCGTTGGAAAGCGCTCGACATCCGTTTTGAAGCGTATGGCAAAGACATAGCCGACTCGGTACGCATTAACGACCGCATATGCCGTGAAGTCCTAAAGTTTGAACCGCCCAACCACGCCAAATACGAGATGTTCCTCGACAAAGGCGGCAAAAAAATCAGCAAATCAGCAGGCAACGTATTCACGCCACAAGTCTGGTTCAACTATGGTTCACCTCAATCGCTGTTGCTGCTTATGCTTAAACGGTTCGTGGGCACACGCAGCCTCGATGTCTCCGATATCCCCTCTTACATGAATGAACTGGACAGTTTAGAAGATGTCTACTTTGGCAAGAAACAGGTCGGAGAAAAGGAAGCCATCCGACTCAAAGGACTCTACCAGTACTGCTACGTCATGAAACCACCCGCTAAACCAAGCATACATGTGCCCTACAACCTCATGGCGTTCCTCGTCAAGATGGCCCCCAAAGAATGCCTAAACACATACCTCGAGGAAAAACTGCAAAACTACGGCTACCTCCAGAAAGGCCAAAAAATCGACGCAGACCTACAGAAACGAATCGAATACGCCCAGAACTGGACACGCGACTTCGACGAAATCAAAGAAAGCAACGTGGAACTCTCCGTTACAGAACGCAAAGCCATCTCCGAGTTGATTCTGAAACTGCAAACCGAAAACGACCCCGACGCCATCCAAAACGCCATCTTCAACTCAGCCAAAGACAACGGCTTAAAACCCGGAGCCTTCTTCAAAGTGCTCTACTCGGTTTTGATGGGTGCTCCGCAGGGTCCACGTTTGGGACCTTACGTATTGGCAATGGGTAAACAGAACGTGATTGCCGCCCTTGAGCGGGTGCTCAGCAAAGGCTAAAGCTTCCCTTTCTTTTTAACTCCCTTTTTGACTTGACAAAAGCCTTAACTTTTCTGTTGCCCTATTACTATATGGAGATCTCTTTTTCCGGAGGCATCTATGGTTGAGTTATCTCCTTCTGTCACCATAAAACTCAAAAAAACCCGTTTTAGACATGAACAAGTCGCCTCCTCAGATGCAGCCATTCCACCCCGCGACATCTCCATGACCAAAGAGCGCCTAGAGCAAATTTTAGAGAACATTCCCTCAGCGGTTGTGGTGTTTGATAAACCAGACGGCAGAGTAGTTTATGCCAATAGACGAGCAACAGAAATCCACGGCTTAAACCCCTGCGGCATCGCCATCGAAAAGCACCCCCAGGAATTGAAGATTTATGGCATGAATGGGAAACCTTGTCCTACACATGAACTCTACACTTACCGCGCCCTCTTCAAAGAGGAATCCTTCCGAGACCAACCTCTAATCATCGAACGTACCGACGGCAGACGCTTCATCGTTAACGTCAGCGCAAAACCCCTCTACAGCAAAAATGGCAAAGTAAACGGAGCAGTAGCCATATTCGACGACGTAACTGAACGCGTCAAAACCCAAAAGGCGCTTATGGAAAGTGAGGAACGTCTAAGGATGGCGCAGAGAATCGCCCACGTAGGCAGCTGGGAATACCTTGTCGAGGAGGATAAAGCACTTTGGTCAGATGAACTGTTCCGCATATTCGGCTTACCTCCCAGAGAGTTTGGTCCAAATAGGCAGGAATATTTGAGTTTAGTTCATCCTGACGACCGAAAAGCGATGGAGCAAAACATGGCAAGTCGTCGGGGTATAAGTGCAGAGGACAGTTTTGATTACCGCATCGTCCGCAAAGACGGCACAATCCGCGTAATCCACACCGAGCGCAGAGTCCGAGAAGTCGGAGCAAACAATATACCCATACGAGTTATGGGTGTTGAGCAAGACATTACGGAACGCAAACAGTCAGAACAGAAGCTTTCTGAGTACACAAAAAACCTTGAACGCCTAGTAGAGGAAAGAACCCGCCAGTTAAAGAACGCCGAACGCTTAGCAGCTATCGGTCAAACTGCTGGCATGATTGGACACGACATCCGCAACCCCCTGCAAGCTATAGCAGGCGAACTCTATTTAATGAAGCAAGAAGTCGACAACTCCCCTGACAGCCAATGCAAAAGAGACGTACAAGAGAGCCTAATCAGCATCCAAGAGCAAATCGACTACATGAACAAAATCATCGCAGACCTACAGGATTTCGCGCGACCCTTAACGCCTGAATGGGCAGAGGTGGATTTATGCACCGCGATTCCGCAGATGGTTGCAACTGTCCATGTTCCAGTTAACGTGGAAACCCAGGCGGTATGCGACAGCCAACTGCCTAAACTCAAAGCCGACCCCACCTTTCTCAAACGCATCCTAGTAAACCTCACCACCAACGCCATACAAGCTATGCCAGACGGCCGCAGACTAACCATTAAAGCCACCCAGCAAAACGGCGCAATCACCATAACCGTCGCAGACACAGGCGTCGGCATCCCCGATGAAGTTAAACCCCTGGTGTTTCAGCCCTTAATGACGACGAAGTCAAAGGGGCAGGGATTTGGGTTAGCGGTGGTAAAGCGGCTGGTGGAGGCGCAGGGCGGCACCATCGGCTTTGAGAGCAAAGTCGGCGAAGGCACCAAATTCCACGTCAAATTTCCCAAGCAAACGGTTTAGGCTTGGTTGTTTGTGACCACTATTTTTAAGTTTAAGCAAAGTATTTAGTACACTGCCCTGCTTTTTGGTAGGGTACAGACAGTTGGGCCTGTCGTCTAGTACGGATTATGACACCGGCCTGCGGAGCCGGAGGTCCTGGGTTCAAATCCCAGCGGGCCCGCCACCCCCAACCTTCCAAGTCAGTTCTTATCAATCCATCTCTTAGACATAGAAACCAGAAGCATCACATTAATTACCACAAGATAGGCTGGGAAAGCCAACTCCGAGAAACTCCAAACTGTTGCCGCCACAAAGCTGGTTAGCGGCGTGAAAGTGCCGATGAGGTACGGCCAGACGGATTCAGTTTTGGGGTTCCGCCACGCTTTTGTGAGAGTGGGGACAGCGGCGAAAGCGTCGCTTGCGATGGCGAAGGTTATGGCTAGGTTTGGGTCGCGGGTCAAGTACCACAACACCAAGGCTGCAGCTGAGAGGACTCCACAGAGGTAATCGAAAGTTGAAAGTTTCCAGTAGGCTTTCTTACAGAAAAACGAAGCTGCAAAAATCAGAAACGGCGAAAACCCCGACATAAACACGGGCACCACTGCCCAACCCACCCCGCTGGAGACCGCCGCTGCAGTAGCTATGAAGGGTGCAACCGCCCACATGAACCAAGTTACCCTATTGGGTTTAGTTTCGCCCCTAAACATGGAGCGGATGTAAACCAACGCGGCGGTCAACGAGGCTGCGGCGGCGACAAACACTAGATACTCAAACATATGGGGTACTTCTTGGGTGGCTCAGGTATTTTAAGAGACTACAACGAACCCACTTAAGGGTGTTTGTTCTATATATAAGGGAGGGGAGGAGGCAGCAGAGCAGTAGCGCCTGCGATTACGGTCTCTTTTAGAGGGTTTTCATGACGGTGTCCATGTTGAAGGAAGTGTTTGCACAGCCATTCTTAATCAAAGGTATGCCTTGACCGCGAACATCTAGGCTGGCTAAGAGGTGACCCATCATCTTCATCTCTTCTCCACAAGCCACCCCTACAACGCCTTCATAGCAGTTGTTTTTAAGAATCTTTGGAATACATGAACCGCCGGGAACAACGTAGACGTCGTAGCCTTTGCTTCTGGCGTATCGGTCAGCCTTGTTAACTATGCAGTCATCGGAGCAATGAGCGCAAGTGTAAGCTGGAACTTCAGGGTCAAAGCTGGCTTTACATCTGTTGTCCATGTATTTGCGGGAACAGTGCGGGATGAAGAGTGCCCGTTTCTTGGTTTCTAAGAACCTTGGTCGCTCTGTAAGGTTGACTGCCTGCAAATCCAAGAGGTCCTGAAGTAAAACCACTGCGTCTGAAATGTTTAAGCCTGTGGCTTCTTGAATTCGAAATTTAACAATCAAATCGTTAGCGGTGTTTAGAACCGTTTTATGCATGCCCCGCTGGTAACTGATCATCGCCAGCTCTGTAAAGAAGAATCGGGGAACTTTTGACAAGTCAAAAGTGAATTTATAGGGCATAATGTAGGATAGCTGTTTACATCCTTAAAAAAATACCTGTCTTTTGGTTAAGATTCAGGCGTTTTTTTCTTCTCCAGATCCTGCCCTAAGAAGTCTTTGATTGACTTGAGGTCATCACGCAACCGTTTAACCTCAGTCTCTAAATCCGTGGCCCGTGACTCTACATCCCTGCGTAGCTTGTCAAGGTTGCCTTGCAGTTGAGGTTCCGCATCAAGCAACGCAAGCTTCTCTTGAAGGTTGCCTAAAACATGTTTTAAGCCCACCTGTATCTGCCGAAGCCGAACAACAGCCTCATCTAAGCTCAAAACGTCCTCAGCATCTGGTTCAGAGTCAGGTTCAAACGTGAACTCCATAGACAACCCTTAACTTAAAGAAAGAGTGTGAAGGGGTTTAAATGCTGATCTGGAACATCAGCTTTTCACTAAGTTCTTTGTAGCGGTTTCGGATAGTTACTTCGGTAACCTGCGCGATTTCAGCGATTTCCCTTTGCGTCTTGCGTTCTCCAGTTAAAACCGAAGCTATGTAGCTTGCAGCTGCAGCGATACCTGTGGGTCCACGTCCAGAGGTAAGTTTTAGTTCTTTAGCGGACGTCAAGATTTTGTGGGCGATTTCCTCCACTTTCCCCTGCATGGTGAGCTGATTTGAGAATTTAGTGATGTATTGACTTGGGCGCAGCGGCGGAATCGAGTAGTTGAGTTCCCGAATCAAGAACCTATAGCTCCGCCCAACTTCCTTTTTGTTCACTACGGATGCCTGAGAAATCTCATCCAGCGTTCGAGGCAAACCACACTGCCTACACGCCAAATACAAAGCAGCGGACGTAACACCCTGAATTGACCTGCCACGTATGAGGCGTTCTTTGACGGCTTTACGGTAGATAACTGAAGCGGTTTCCAGGATGTTTTTTGGCAAGTTCAGGTTGTTGGATATCTTTGTGATTTCTGAAAGCGCAAACGCCAAGTTACGTTCTGTTGCATCGGAAACCCTGATGCGGCGCTGCCATTTTCGCAAGCGATAAACTTGGGCTTTCTGACCAGGCGAGAGGCTTTTGCCGTAGACGTCTCTGTCATGCCAATCTATAGTCGTGGATAAACCTTTGTCATGGATGGTGTAGGTTAAGGGTGCGCCGACTCTGGTGCGTTTTGAACGTTGCTCATCATCGAAGGCTCGCCATTCGGGTCCGCGGTCAGCCATTTTCTGCTGAACAACTATGCCGCAGTCCATGCACACGATTTCAGCGGCTTCAGAATCATGCATAAGTCGGGCGCTTCCACATTCAGGGCAAACCCTTGCTTTTTGGGGTTCAACCTTTGAGGTGGGTTGATCTTCTTCTTGTGGGGGCTGTAATTTGGGTTCCCTACTCATTGTCTCTTCTGCTCCGTTTCGTTTTCGAGAGAAGCAGATAGACTGGTTTATTCACCAATTTGGCGGGTTCTCTAACACTGGGTTTAATCACTGCATAAGGTGACGAGACTGGGCCAATGACATCGAAAACTTTGCCTACAACATTTAGGTTTTCATCGACGACTTCGGAGCCGATTTTCGGGGGATTCTCAGCTTTAACTATGGCGTTTCCTGAAGGAGATACATTTGAAATCCTGCCCAATCTTTGCAAACGCAATTCCCCTCTCGAAAACATGGAAGTGACCGTAACTGTGAATTTAAACGTTTCTGGATACTATATATAGGCATGCGACAAGTATGCGATTTAGGCGTCGAAAACTTATTAAACAGGAAGTGTGGATAAGACTGTGCCTTATCAAGGGTGAGGCTAAGAAATATGACTAAACCATTCTATGTAAAATATGAAGTCCCAAAAGAACTCGTAGATGCAGCCTATGAAGCCCTAACGATTGCTTCAAAATCAGGATCAGTTAGGAAAGGAACCAACGAAGCTACAAAAGCTGTCGAACGTTCCCAAGCAAAACTTGTCGTTATCGCTGAAGACGTTGACCCACCAGAAGTCATCGCACACTTACCACTGCTCTGTGACGAAAGAAAGATTCCATACGTCTTTGTTCCAAGCAAAGAACAACTCGGCAAATCCATCGGCATCGATGTTCCATGTGCAGCGTCAGTCATTATGCGAGAAGGCGAAGCAGCAGGCTTAATCAAAGAGATCGTGACACGTATCGATCAGGTTAAACGAGGCACTCAGTAATGAGTAGCAAAGAAGTAGCTGAAGAACTAATTCCCGCGGAAGTTATCCAAATCATCGGACGCACGGGCGTAACAGGCGAAATTACACAAGTCCGCGTTCGTATCATGGAAGGTAAAGACAAAGGCAGAATCATCACTCGCAACGTCAAAGGCCCAGTTCGCACACAAGATATCCTGATGCTTCGAGAAACAGAACGTGAAGCAAAGAAAATTACCAGATAAACCTAACATGGAGACTTTGTCATGCCAAAACCGAGAAAATGTTCATTCTGTGGTGCTGATTTCCCAGCTGGCACAGGCATGATGTACGTTAAAAATGACGGCTCAATCCTTTGGTTCGATTCCAGCAAATGCAAAAAGAGCAGCTTAGCATTCAAACGTGATGCCCGTAAGCTGAAGTGGACTCAGTACTTCGGTAAAGAAGAAAAAGGCAAAGGGTAAACCCAAAACCTATCCTTTTCTACAATTTCATCTTATTTTTTTAGTTCAAGTTTTTGAATTGTTTACTCGTGGAAGTCTAATGGATACGTCGGTATATAGTCTGGAGCGTTTGTATCGACGTCACTTCTCAGTTGTTCTTCATCTAGTGGCTCTCTCTCGCAGGCACGTCTAAGAAGCAGCGGAGCCACAAGGGTAGTAATCATAATCATACCTAAAATCGCTGCGTAGGTGCTCTGGGTGATGGCTCCTGCAGAAATGGCTACTCCAGCCACGATTAAACCTACTTCGCCACGTGAAATCATGCCGTAACCAACTTTGGTTCCTTTACTGCGGCTCTTTAAGAAGTGCGCAGCGGGCCATCCGCAGCCTACTAATTTACTGACAATCGCCACTACCACCAAACTTATGAAGAGAACGTAGAACATCCAATCAGTTGTGAAGAAGCTCCTTATGTCAAATTGGGCGCCTGCCAACGCAAAGAACACAGGCGAGAAAACTACGCTGATTTTTTTGGTGTAGTCACGGATTTTCTCAATCGCGTTTGAGCTAGCAACAGCCATGCCTGCTGCGAAGGCTCCAACGATGGGTGATAATCCAATCGCGGCGGCTAATGCGGATGCGCCAAAGCAGGAGGCGGTGGCGGCGGCTTCTACGGTTCCTTCTTTGCCTTTGGAGGTGAGGTTGATTATTCTGGGGAGTATTATCGAAGCGAAAACGGTTAAGCCAAGCCACAGTGCCAGTGAAGTGGAAATTACGATTACGACGTTTAGCGGGGTTATGGCGGTTGAAGTGGTGATGAAGGATACGATTACTCCCAATATCGCCAAACCTAAAACGTCGTCAACTACCGCGGCGCTAATCATCATCCGTGATTCTTGTCGTCTGCATTGATTGAGTTCTTCAAGTACCAGTGCAGTGATGGAGATGCTTGTGGCAACCAACGCTGAGGCGATAACTAAGCTGGCTATCGTGCCAAAACCAAGAGTCAACGAGAGTGCATAACCCATTATGAAGGGAACGAGTACGCCGCTTGTTCCTATGATGAAGCCTGCTTTGCCGACTTTTCGGAAATCCTTAAACGTCATCTCTAAGCCAGCGACGAAGAGAATCAATATGCCTCCGATTTCTCCGAAGGCTTTAACGATTTCATTGATTTCAATCAGAGGCGTTCCGTTTATCGTTAAAAATGATCCTAATGCGAAGGGTCCAAGGATGATGCCTGCAACCAGTTCGCCTAGCACTGAGGGGATTTTGCGCCAGGAAAAGATTTCACCCAGCACCTTTGCTGAGAAAACCAGAATGCATATGGTCACGATTGATGAAAGCGCAGCGTCTAAAGCCACGAAGTGCACCCCTCTCTGTGGGAAGGCAACAACGATGCTCTATTTAAAGTGCTTTATAGCGCCAGACCTTTTGGTGTAGTGAAAGTTACATAAGAAACTAAAAAATGAAAGAAGAAGGTTTGGATGCTAACCTGAGAGTTTAGTTGCCCTTTTTATGCTTTCTTGGTAAGGGTTATCTCCATTGTGGAAACCATTCTGGACTTGTTCTCGCCCTCACGAGGTGGCATCTCAACGGTGCCGATTGCGATTTTGCTGACTTTAAGGTCTTTTATGAAACGGTTCCTTGCGATCTCAGCTACGTCGACAGCGGTGGTTATGGCTTGGCCTCTGGCTTTGAGGGTTATTTCGTTAAGTTTGCCTGAGGAGAGGCTTGTGATGATGGCCAATACATAGCTCATTGGGGGTTTGTTTCCGACGAAGATAACGTCTGCGTTTTCAGTCATACTATCATTTCTCCATTTGTTTGCTTTTGTGTAACGTTGCTTTTTTGCGCTCTGCTGCACAATAGAACGTTACTGCCCAATATTGCATCGAAGTTCCTAATAAGTCCATTGAAAAAGCATCCATATGTGGTGAACTGTTGGACGGGTCACTAAAGAAAGGCTTTTCTACAGCTAACCCGTAATTGGCTACAACATACACGCAGCGTGAAGTTGTGCTAACCAAACTTAAACAGCAAATCCAACAGATGCTAACCCTCGAAGCAAAAATAGCTCACAAACTACACCTAACCCCCAACCGCATCAGCATAATCGGTTTCATTCTCGCCTTAGCCTCCGCCGCCTGTTATGCCTTAACCACCCCTTCAACGGCATGGTTTTTGCTGTTGGCGGTGTTCTTCTTTTTAGCGTCAGGGTTCTGTGACGCCATGGACGGTATTGTCGCCCGAACTTACAAGCAAACCACCGCTTTCGGCGGTTTCTTTGACTCTGTACTGGATCGATTCGCTGACGCAGCCTCCTATGCAGGCATAATCATAGCGGGACTGTGTAGTGCAGCTTTTGGGTACCTCTGGGGCACCGTCGTTGCTTTAGTGGCTTTGATAGCGTCCATGCTGGTTAGTTATACGCGGGCTCGCGCGGAAGTTCTCGGGGTAAAAATGGAGTCAGTGGGTATCGCGGAGCGAGCGGAACGTATGATAATTTTGGCGGTGGCTAGTGTGATTGGGTTTTTCTATTTACCCATACTTGGTTACGGAGTTGCCCTAATAGCGGTGTTATCGATGGTGACTGTTGTACAAAGAGTTTGGCATGTTTATAGAGAATTAAAGAAAGAGAAAGCAGCTACCTAACTGCTTAGTATCTTGGGCGCCTGTATTTGGAGTGGCGCTCGTTTTCAGCTCGAACCTTAACGATGCCACGGTGTACTGCACATGAAATGCAGTAGTATTTTGTGTCTACCCAAGAGGCAAGGAATGTACCTTTCTGGCGAAGTTCCTTGGCAAGTTGAGGCTCAACGAATGAGACGCGGCGTGTGGATTTCTTGGCTTTATCACGCGGCACCATCGATCCGCAGTTAACGCATTGAACTAATGTGCTACTTCCTTTGCTTCCTTTTGATCTTCCTCGGCTTTTTCGCTTAAATGGCAATATTTTTGTCTCCTTTATTACTTTGTTGCAAATATGGACTTTCCTTTCTTATATATCTGCTCTTAACTTACGCGTATATGCGATGTTTGCCTTCTGCGATACATGCGGATTGATTTCTCAATCAATCGTTACAGCTGTAACGCCCAGACGATAACCTTAGTAATGAAACAAAAAAGTTAGCCGATTTTGCTACCTTCCGCAACATCCTTCTCAGGCTGCAAAACCGACACGTTGCCAGCCGCGTCTTCAGCCGCCAAAATCATAGCCTGCGACTCAAGCCCCGCGATCATACGACGCTGCAGGTTGAGGAGAAAGACGCATTTTTTGCCGGCCAACTCTTCGGGTTTGTAGTATTTGAGGAGCCCCGCAATGCATTGACGTTTTTCGGCTCCGAAATCCACTTGCATTTTGATGAGTTTCTTAGATTCAGGAACTGCCACGGCTTCGACGATTTTGCCTACTCGCAAGTCGAGTTTTGTGAAGTAATCAAAAGTTATCTCTTCTGTGGACTTAACTTCTTCAATCATACTTTTTCACGCTTAAACGTTAGGTATCTGTTTTTGTGGTTATTTACTTTGCCTTCTTGCAATGTTCTGGCGGGTTTTAGTTGCTAACTTGTGCGCTTCAAGCAGCGGTTGAGGGATGCGGTTTTGGGCGCAGTGCCGCACGATAGCCACTGCAGTTACAAGGCTGACCATGTGTCCGACGCTCACGTAAACCGGTTTAGCTTCTGTTGTGGTCTTTACCACTTCACCCACGACTTCCCCCTTATCCAACAGCAAGGTTCTCTCGGCTACCTCGGTGGGTTCCCCGATGAGTCGGCTTTTAGCTGCTCCAATCGTCGGTTTTTTCAAAGCGAGGCCGAGGTGGCTGGCAAAGCCGAAGCGGAACGGATGCGCCCACCCTTGTGCATCGACTAAGAAAACGTCTGGTTGAACCTTTAGCTTCCTAATCGCTGCAACCGCAGGCGGAACTTCCCTAAAAGACAGCAACGTCGGCACATAAGGCATCTTCACGGGGCAGGTGGCAACCGCTGCCTCTAAAAGTTCAAGTGAATCATAATCCAAAACCACCACTGCACCGAAACCCAAGTTGTCGACGTAAGAAACATCCACGCCGCCCACCATCCGAATCTTTCTTGGCAAATGGTCTTCGTGGATAACGCGTTTGGATAGGTACAGTTGGATGTTGTGGGCTTTTTTTACTGAAAAATTTTTGGGCAGCTTGGGCAAGTCACTTTTTACCCTTTACCTGCTTTTGGCGTTTTTTGGGTTGAAGTTTGTTTAGTTTGTCTTCGAGGGCTTTGCGTCGCACTTCAAGGGTTATGTCGCCGCGGGTTGTCTCGATTACACGTCTTGCGATGTCGGATTTATGCCTCAACCCCGAAACCAGCATGTAGGCTTCGTCCAACGCCAACAGTTGAATAAAGATTTCATCCATGAATTTGAGGCATTCTTCACCTTTTTCAACTTCCCCTGCCCGCAGAAAGTCCAATGCAAGCCGCCTGTACTCTCCGATGACGTCAGCTAAACCCAAAATGTAATCCACAGAAGGCACATTGATCTCCGCTGGCGTTACAAAGCGTCCCTCCTTAACCAGCGTCAGCAAAATGTAGGCTTCCGCGTACTCCTGCAATGCGGCGCTGAACATGCCGCCGTAGACGATTTCTGGGCTCTTCTCCGCCAAGTTGTTTAGGTTGGAGATGATTTCTTTGGCGTTCTGTAACATTTTAGCGGCGTCTTCGAAGCGTTTTTGGTGAAGCAAAAGGATGGATTGTTTGGAGAGGCTTGTGGCTTTGCGCATGCTTTCGTGGGTTTCTTCGCGGATTTTACTTTTTGCCATTAACTCGGTTTTTACTTGTTGAATGACGGTTTCTAGAGAAGACAAAACTTTGGCACCAAAATAGAATAGGAAGGCTTGTTTATTTAATTTCTTAAAGGACAGTTTAGGGGGCTTGCCATTTTTCAACCGTTATCTTGTTGTCACCTAAAGCGAAGCTGACTTTAACGAATATGGTGTCAGCGCCTTTGAAGGGAAACATACTGTCCTCAGCTAAGTCTTTAGGTAGATACACCAAGTATTTGCCGTCTTTTCGTTTGAAGAGTCTCCCTTTTCCTTCACTTACCATCCGCTACACCGCTCTTTATTGCTTATTAAAAAGATTCATGGCTAAAAATGGGTATTTAAATTTATCCAGACTCGCCGCCAAATCAGTTGCTGCCCACTTTGATGGGTTTCTTTAGTCGACTAAGTAGCACCACGCGGCTTTCAGGCGCCTCATCAATAACCCTGTAACCCGATGCCTCAGCCAATTTCTCAGCAAACTCCCTGACCTCTCCATGCAGCGGCATGTGGTCAAACCCCAACCGCAACCCTGAGAAGCCAATATGCATGTAGGCTTTGGCTTCAATGTAGGTGGGTTGAGCTTTCTCAATGAGCTTCGCGTAGCCGTCCACTTCGTTCATGTTGTGGTCTTTAACCAGGGTCATGCGGGTGACGGTGGGGCAGCGGAAACTCTTAAGCAACTCCAAGCTTTCGTTTAGATTCTTCCACGCCTTTGGGAATTGGGGTCGGCAAACCTTATTGTAGACATCCTCGTTTGGAGCACATAGTGAAACATAGAGTTGGGTGGGTTCTTGGCTGAGTTTTGAGAGCTTAGAGGGCAAGTTGCCGTTGGTGACAAGGAAAGTGGTTAAGCCTTTCTGGTGAAACAGCCCAATTAAATCCCCCAGAGGCTCATAAAGGGTGGGTTCGCCGGTTAGGCTGATGGCGACCTGTTTGGGTCGGAGGGCTTCTTGGAATTTGCGCCAATCTGTCTTCTCGTTACCCTTATACCCCGAGATTATCTTTTCTTGTGCTTTGAAGCAGCCTTCTACGATTTGTTCAGGTGTGTCCTTGTTGGGGTTGCGCATTTCATCCCAAGTGACTTGCATGTCGCCGCTTTGTGCGCGCCAACAGAACAGGCAATGCTGCGTACAATAATAAAGCGAGGGCGTCATTTGGATGCAGCGGTGTGATTGGATGCCGTAGAATTTCTGTTTATAGCAGACTCGGTTGTTGACTATGGATTCATAGAGCCACTTGCACCGTTTTACCGCTGAATGCACACCTATTAGATGGTACTTTTGCTTCTTGAGGGAAGCTAAAAGCGGTGACATAGCGGTTTTTTCCAAGATTTCTACACCAAAGTTCCTTCTAAAGTATGAAATGCTGACTTTTAAAAATCCCTATCCCGAAAACCACTTTCAAAGCTGATTTGACAAGAAAACATACCTGCAGATTTACACAGAGCCTCCTTAGATTTTGGGCAAAGTTTAAAATGACGCCAAATCTTACTTGAGCATACTCTGACGGGGTTAATTCGGAGGACTATGTTTGAATCGAAAAATTGCTGCATTCACTCTTCTGTCGCTCGCGGTTTTTGCCGCATTTACCCCGTTAGATGTGAATGCGCAAAACAACCCATCAGTTGTTAGAATCCTCCAAGTCACCCCCAGCAGTGGTCCAGCAGGATCATCAGTTAACCTCCAAGGAACCATAAGCACCCAAAACGGCTCATACCAAATCGCATTAGCCAACATTATGGTCGCCAGCGGCACCGCTGAGGGTTACCGTGTTAACGCAAACTTTGTTGTTCCTGAACTTTTAGCTGCATCATATCCTCTAGCGTTAAGAGACACAAAAAGTGGAGCTGAAGACTACAGTCAATTCACCATAACTCTGGGCTACACAGTTACCGCTACACCCTCAACTGTGCAGGAGGGAAGCAGCGTAACCTTAAACGTCACAGTAACCGGCGGCCAACCCGGAAATTCATACGATGGAAACCTGGTGGTTACTCTCCCAAGCGGAACAACTTACAGTGCTCCAGTAGCTTTAGGAACACCCAACGCGAAAGGAACCGCAAACGCCCAAGTCACGTATCCCAGTAGCGCTTTTTCTCCTTCAGGAGCCTCAACCGACTACGTTGGAGCCTACAAAGCTACCTTTGGGGGAACTTTAGCAACCACCCAATTCACCGTAAGGTTCACTGACGCAAACAGCTACCACCGCGGAGACACCATGAAAATCCATGCCACAGGCTACCAGCCAAACCAAGCTGCCACGATAACCATAATCACGGGCGGCTCCACAATCGACGAGAAATCTGTCACTGCATCCTCAAGCGGAGTAATTGACACAACTTGGCTAGTCTCTGCAAGCACTCCACTGGGGGAATGCATCATAAAGATAACGCCGCAAGGCACCGCTAAAACACCCGTGGACCAACAAACATTCACCGTTGTAGGCTACATCGTGCACGTCCAAGTAATCAACCTCATTGATCGCCCAATCCAAAACGTTATCGTGCAAGCCGTTGACTCAACTACTAAAGCCGCAACAAACTCAACTACCAACTCGACAGGAGGAGCAACATTTAGGCTTGAAAAAGGCGCCCATAGCTTAACTGCCTACCTAAATGACCTCATTATAGGTCAAACAGACATCACTGTAACAGGTGACGGAACATTTACACTACGCTGCCAACTAACTGATCTTACAATTACTGTTTTAACTGTTGACGGAATACCTGTTCCCTTCGTAAACTTGGCAATTAAATACAACTACCAAAGCGGCAGTATCTCTCGAAGCGGCAACGCATCAGGGCAAACTGGACCATCGGGCTCTTTCACTTTATCATCCGCTTTAGCAGGTGCCACCTACACTATAGACGCCTCACTATATGGGCAAACTTTTAATGCCCAAAACAACACCGCGACAAGCGCATCCAACAAAGTAAATGCCCAAGTTACAATAATCTGCCCCACCAGAAACGTAACTTTAGCTGTAACCGACCGCAACTATGAAGCTATTCCTAACGCTCGACTGGAACTTGTAGAGATTTCAAGCGGGTTGTTTTACTCTGCTTCCACCGACGCCGATGGGGTAGCTTTTATGGAACCGACATTTGGGATGTATCGAGTGAGAGTCTACAAAGACGGCTTATTAATCCATCAAGTAAACTTGCAAGTTTTCAACGACAGCCACAAGGAAGTCCGTTGTTCCCTGTATGGTATCCCCATTTCAGTGGCTGTTGTTGACTTCTTCGGTGTCCCAATCGCTAACGTAAACGTCACCCTAAACGGGTCAACCCAAACTGTGGGGGTTACCCAAAACAATGGTATAGCCAAATTTGACAACATCATCGGGGGCAATATGCAGATAATCGTTCAGCCTCAAGGAATCCAAGACGCCTCCCAAGCCATAACAGTCAACGTTGAGGAACCTACAACGGTGCAGGTAAAAATCGACAAGTATGTCTCAGTAGGCGGCGTCCTGCTTCAAGCAAGCACCCTAATCTCCCTCGTCGTTGTAGTCATCGGGTTGGCGCTGTTCGCCGTCGTGGAGGTTATTCGGCGAAGAAAAACCAAAAACTGATGATTCAGTATTGATTTTAATTCCACACTTACAATGGATAAAGTTTATATGGCGTCTAATGAACTAAAGAAAAACAAGGACACTACACGAAACCACAAAATTTTGACCGACCAATGAGGTGTATCTGTTGGCACAACCAAAACCTTGTTCTCCAACATGTCAATCGTTTAAATGCGGTAAAAACGCAGCAATTTTCCGACGTGATTCAGTTTGGTGCAGAGACGGCGAAGAACCCTGCACAGTCGCCAAATGCACATATGCCATGTGCTTCAAAAGACGACTACTGCCCGGAGCCATATGCGGCGAAACCGTCAAACGCAAAACCATGGAACGCGACTTCGACGACGACTTCTATAAAGAAGACGATACTTCGACTGTTAAGTTGAAGGGTAAAGCACTGCGTAAGCTTGGAGACCAAGATTACTACTAAACAAAACTAAAAAGATTCAAAAACAAAATGTGCTCGTGCAACGCACGAGTATAATTCCATTCTATTTGGCTTGAACCCGTTTCACTACGGGGGGCTTCACTTTCTTTAAGATACGGTAGCCGCAGATGATGCATTTGGTTTCTCCGCCTCGGAGCTCTAACTCTTCAGAGGGCACACGTGAACCGCATCTCATGCATTCGTAAACAATTCCTGATTTTTCCATCTGAAACGCCTGTTCCCATAAAGAAAAGCATTTTACTTTTAAACATTTCCAATACCTTAACACAATGAGGATATACAGTTGCGCAAACGCCTCAAAATGAAGCTTGTAAACCAGCTTTCAGCCGAAGCCCTAAGCAAAGTGTACAGCGCTTTTGACATAGTCGGTGACATAGCCATCATAAAAGCCCCCCAAAACCCCGCTGACGCACAAGCCGTAGCCAAACAGATAATGGAGACACACAAAAAAATCCGTACCGTCTACTCGCAGACCAGCGGCATCAAAGGTAGCCACCGCACACGACAGCTAACGTTGCTGGCAGGCGAAAACAACCCTGTAACTAAGTATAAAGAAGCAGGCTGCACTTTTTCTGTTGATGTTGAGAAATGTTATTTTTCGCCTCGACTTAGCCATGAGCACCTGCGGGTGGCAAGTGCGGTTTCAAGGGGGGAAACTGTGGTTAACATGTTTGCGGGGGTGGGTAGCTTCAGCGTTATCACTGCGCGTATGGTGCCAGAAACCAAGGTTTACTCCATCGACATTAACCCGGTGGCTTACGAGTTTATGGTGGAAAACATACGCGTCAACCGCGTCTATAACAGAGTAATTCCCCTGCTGGGAGATTCAAAAGAAATCGTGGAAACCAAGCTGCAGGGCGTCGCTGATCGGGTTTTGATGCCACTACCCGAAAAAGCCCTCCAATACCTGCCTGCTGCGGTTTCAGCGCTCAAGAAAACTGGCGGCTGGATACACTACTACGACTTCGAGCACGCCACTGGCAAGGAGGACCCTGTGGAGAAAACCGAGACAAAAGTCTCCGAGAAACTGGGCAGCCTTGGCGTCCGCTTCATGTTTGCACACTCGCGTGTGGTACGTAGTACTGGACCTAACTGGTACCAAACCGTGCTAGACATCCAAGTAGCTCACCTGCCGAACAAGCTTTAATAACTAAACGGTCACCTATCATATTCGTGGTTTCAGATGAAACGTAAACTCATGGAAATCCTCGCTTGCCCAATCGACAAGTATCACCCACTTGACTTGCATGTCTTTGAAGAGAAAGACGAAATCGTCGAAGGCTTAATCGTCTGCCCAAAATGCCTCCGCTGGTACCCCATCCGCGAAGAAATCCCCGAAATGCTGCCCGACGAACTTCGCAAAGAAGCCGAGGACCTGCCCTTTCTAAAAAAATGGAAGGCTAAGGCGCCCCAGAATGTGGTTTCTGAAGGCAAACCCTTCAACTTAAAATAAACTTATTCTATTTTTATTGCCGTATTTTTAGCTGAAGACTCGATGGCGGCGGATGCTACCTTTAGTGCTTTAACGCCGTCTTCGCCTGTTATCAGCGGCTTCTTCTTCTCTACAATGCAGTCGACGAAGTGCTGGAGTTCCGCTTTGAGGGGTTCTTGGAATGGCAGACGGGGCTGCACGGTTTCGGTTTTTTGTTCAATCCAGAATTCCTGTGTCATGTAGTCGAGTCGCATGATGGCGTCGCTTCCCGTCACGGTTAGCGAGCGTGTTTTATAAGGGGTTAGCCAGTTGGATTCGATGAAGGCTGTTCTGCCGCCCTCGTAGGTCAACATGATTTGCGCGTAATCCTCGAACTTTTTGATTCGCATACTACCCATGTTCGCGTAAACCGAAGTGGGCTGCTGGTTAAAGATAAAGTTCATGACGTCTATGTCGTGGATGGCGGTGTCTTTGACGACGCCGACGTCGCCAATGCGCTCTGGCCACTGTGAGACACGTTTGGCGGTGGCGCAGACTAATTCCCCGATTTTCTTGTTCTCAACCGACTGCCGAATCTGCTGCAACCCAGGAATGAAACGCATCAAAAACCCAACGGTCAAGTGTAACCCGTTTTCTTGGGCTGTTTTGACGAGTTGCTCAGCCTGTTCGGGTGTGGTTGCCATGGGTTTCTCGACGAGGACGTGTTTGCCTGCGTTTAGGGCTTTCATGGCTTCCTGCGCGAGTATGGTGGACCATGTGCAGACGTTGACGGCTTGGATGGATTTGTCTTTGAGCATCTCGGTGCTGTCGGAGTAGGCTTTTGCACCGTACTGGTCAGCCATGGCTTTAGCTCGCTCCATGTTAACGTCGCAGACCGCGACAAGTTCAGTTGAGGGTAGTTCTTTGTAGACTCGGGCGTGGTTTTTGCCCCACTGTCCCGTGCCGATTACTGCAACACCAAGTTTTGTCATTTCTTACCAGTTCCTCTTCCCAGTCCAGTGTATATGAATCCTTCTGTTTCCACCTGACTGGGGTCGAATTTGCCCACTAAATCCACCACGACAGGGGGTGATTTCATGAGTGCTTTGAGTTTTTTAAGGTTTAAATGGCTGATTTGCTCCTGCCCCGTTAATGTGACGATGCAGTCGGCGCCTTCTACGGCTTCGTTTAGGCTAGTTTTAATCAGTCCAGCTTCTTTTGCTTCCTTTTTTGCGGCAGGGTCGTAAACTGCAACTTTTGCGCCTTTCTGCTCAATCAACTTGGCGAACATGCAGGTGGCCGCCGCTGGGTTCGCTGACCCCAAAACCGCCACTCTGCCCCGCCTCAAACTTTTACCCGCATTCCGCAGCGCTTCCTGAGTCAAATTAACAGCATGTTTAACCATGTCTTCGTTGATTTGCCGCGCCAACGCTGCTAACCGTAGTTTGGCGTTTAGGTTCTCGGCGCTTTCAAGTAGCAGGTATGCAGCTTCATGGTTTTCTCCTTCGGCGATGCTGGGATGGAAACTGGGGTCGTTTAAGTTGAGGACGTCAAGAACATTATAGTAGTCTATGTTTGCGGTTTCGCAGAAAATTGCCAGCTCGTTTGTGAGGGCGTTGGTTGCGTCTTGTTTGGCGATGGTGAAGAGTGTGGCTACTTGGGCGGTTTTTAAGTCGTTGACTTCTTGGACTCTGTTCGTTAAGGTTTTGAGGATAGTGCTTGCTGCAGCCAAGCTGGCTTTGTCGTCTGCGGCAACTCTTACACCAGAGTTGGCAAGCGAAACGTTGGTGGTTAAGATTGGGCAGTAGGCTAAACCGAAGTCTTGCCCCACCTTCAAGCCAGAGGTGTTCTCAAGCAACTCCCTAACAGTGCCATCCACAAAACCCAACGCTGCGATACCACCGTAAACAACCAATGCACCCTGCTGCAGGGCAGCTCCAACCTGTTTACAGGTGTTAATTAAGCCGTTGTCATCTGTCTTTTTTTGCTCATCAACCCTTGTCGAAATCGCAATGACCACTACGTCGCTTTGAGCAACCGTTTTTTTAAGGTCACTGGTTACATCGATTTTCTCTGCGGCTATGTGACTTTTTAGCTTCGCCTCCGCCGAAGCATCACAGAAAGCGGTTTTCCCCTTTGCTACCTTCTTTACGACGCTGGCGTCAGCATCGGTGCAGACCACGCTGAACCCTGCGTCTGCGAAAGCGTTGGCGAAGAATATGCCCTTGTGCCCGCAGCCGACTACAGCAACGTTGAACTTTCGGCGTTTGTCGAGGCTGTCGACGTCTTGGGGGTTTAGCTGTAGAAGAGGGGGCAAGGGCTACTCCTCAGGTTCTGTTTAGAGGGCAGCTAAGATTTTTTCTAATCTGGCGGTGTAGTCTTTGACTAGTTTGAGGGCTTTTTCTTGGTTTTTAGCTTCCGCATAGAGCCTAAAGACGGGTTCAGTGCCGCTGGGGCGAATCAATATGGCGCTTGCGTCTTGGAACCATATTTTAACGCCATCTATGGTGCTGACGTTCTCGTTTTTGACTTGCTCATAGATTGCCCGCTGAAGAGCCTCTTTTTTATCGTTCGGGCACTCGATTTTGCCTTTCTCGATGAAGTACTGAGGCTGCTCAGCGACAAGTTCTGCGAGTGATTTGCCTGTCTCGGCCATGATGTTTAGGAGCAGCGCGGTTGTCATGGCGCCGTCTCTGACGGCTTGGTGTGGTCGATAGAAGATGCCGCCGTTTTCTTCCCCGCCCAAGTTGGCGTTCTCTGCCTTCATGGTCTGTGATACGGTGACGCTGCCGACTTTAGTCCAAATTAACTCGCCCTTGTAGGCGTCAACGGTGTCTTTGATTAATGTGGAGCTACTGACAGGTGTGACGATTTTTGCGCCAGGGTTCTTGATAAGATACTGCTTGATTACGACTGCGAAGGTTTTGTCGCC
>Ga0101944_10002679_pt1 | contig 27749 bp, 23 predicted proteins | sample DewCreD2012metaG_FD_75245 | JGI IMG/M metagenome (GOLD analysis project Ga0101944, IMG submission 75245) | Hot spring sediment bacterial and archeal communities from British Columbia, Canada, to study Microbial Dark Matter (Phase II) - Dewar... ... | reverse complement strand
CGGGCAGGGTGAGGCCGCGGGTGCGCATGCGGCCAGGGTAGGCGGGGCGCGGGCGCCCGGCCGGACCCGATTCGCGCGGAGCGGTGCCGTCTTGCCCTGCGTCTGGGAGCGGACCGAGCCATCGAGGGAGATCCGGAAGCGGCCGCCCTGGCTGTGCGGGACGAAAGCGGCGGGCCGGATGTGGTCTTCGAGTGCGCGGGAACCAACGAGGCTGTTCAGCAGGCGGTGGCTGTTGCCGGGTTCAATGCGCGGGTCATCATCGTGGGCATTCCTTACCCTGACGAAGTCTGCTTCACCGCCTCCACGGCCCGGCGCAAGAACCTGACTCTGATATTTGTGCGGCGCAGCCGGGACGCCGTGGAGCGCGCCATCGAGTGGGCTCGCGATGGGCGGATAGACCTCAAGTCGCTGGTGACCCATCGCTTCCCCCTTGAGGAGACGGACAGGGCGCTCCGTCTGGCGCGGGACCGGGCTGACGGGGTCATACGCGCGGTCATCGAGGTCTGAGCAACACAGAAGGAGTCCCGTCGTGAACTCCGCGGAGCGGATGACGCGCACGCTGAACGGGGCATCCGTGGACCACCTGTGCGCGCAGCCCATCACAATGACCTTCGCCGCCCGGCACGCGGGCGTGCCGTATGGTCTTTATTGCCGGGACTGGCGCGTGCTTGTGCGTGCTCAGACGCTGGTGGCGGCGCGGTTCGGGATTGACATGCTATCGCTCTGCTCCGATCCAGTGCGCGAGGCCGCAGATTGCGGAGCGCCCATCGTCTGGTTCGAGGATCAGCCTCCCTCGCACCATCCCGATTGCATTCTGCTGCGCGAGCGCGCCGATCTGGCGCGCCTGAAGTTGCCTGACCCGCTGGGGGGCGGCCGCATGCACGATCGCGTGCTCGCGGCGCAGGCGCTGCAGGAGATCTCGGCGGGAGAAGTCCCGGTGCTGGGGTGGATCGAGGGACCGCTCGCCGCCGCCGCCCAGCTCCGGGGGCTGCACAATGTCCTTGTTGATCTGGTGGACGATCCGGCCTGGGCCGGCGAGCTTCTGGACTTCACCTGCGAGATGGAGCTGGCCTTTGCTGCGGCGCAGGCTCCTTATGTAGACATCATGGGCATCGGCGACGCCGCCTGTTCCCTCCTGGGGCCGGATGTCTACAAGGAACTGGTCCTGCCGCGGCAGACCCGGCTGGTGCGCGGGGTGCAGGCGCTCGGGCTCCCGGTGCGGCTTCACATCTGCGGGCGGACGGATCAGCTCTTTCCCGGCATCGCCACGCTTGGTGTGGAGATGATGGATGTGGATTCTGCTGCGGACCTGACCCTTGCCCGCAGCGTGCTGGGGCCACGGGTGGCCTTGCTGGGAAACTGTGACCCGGTCACCGTCCTGCTGGAAGGGACTCCCGCATCGGTCCGGGCGGCCTTCGAGCGCTGCTGGGGCGAGGCGGGCTGGCCGTTTGTGGTAGGGCCCGGCTGCGAGGTGCCGCCAGACACTCCCGTGGAGAACGTTGAAGCGATGATGGAGTTCGCCCGGCAGACCGCCCCGGGTCTATAGCTCTTCGACTGGCTCGACGTCTTCAGGTTGCCGCGTCCGGACCACCGGCAGGGTGGCATTCCCGGATACGGCCACTTCCACAATCCCGGTGACGCGCACAAAGCTTCCCACCGGCGGTAGTGTTCCGCCTGTCAGCACGCGGACCCCGGCCGATCCCCCGGCATCCGAGAGCCCGGATCCGTCATCCACCGTGAACCATCCCGTCCCGGAGGCCGTCACGCGGCCGGAGATGCGGACCAGACGGCCCACCGTGTTCACCCCAGTCCCGCCCGTCACGCCGGGAGTCTGACCGTTCAGCGCATCTCCACCCAGAGCACTCTGGCGCATGGTGAGGGCAGGCGGCGCGGGTCCGAAGCCCGTGATAATGATCTCCGCGTCCGCCAGTGTCCGCATTCCTGCGATGGTCTCCAGGCGTCCCACCGCTGTGACACGGTCGCCCACCGAACAGGAAACCGAAGGCTGCACGGCCAGAGCGGGCCCGAAGGGGTAGTCGGCGATCCAGATTCTGTCCGGGAATGCTGCGCTGACGGCGCGGGTGTTCAGCGTCACATAGCGGCCGTTCGTCATGGCCAGCGCAGCGCCAGCGCTTTGCGCCAGCGGAGCGTAAATGATGCCGTCCGTCGTCGCGGCGTTGCTGTAAAGCCGTGCGCCGTTGCGCGCCCGCACGGAGCCGAAGACGGGCGTGTCCGCGGGCAGATCGAGACCGGTGGCCGTCACGGACGTTACATTGCCAACCCAGGTCCATCCCCTCAGGGATGTGGGATTCCCGGACGTCCCGACGGCGTATTCATAGCCCTCGATTCCCGACTCGGGGTCGGACGAAGGAGTCCACTGAAGCGAAAGCTGATTGGGATTTCCCGTGTATCTGCCCGAGTCTGTCACAACAGGGACAGTCGGGGGCGTCGGGTCTAGGGCGGCCAGCAGGGTCACGTAAGCGTTGGCACGTCCCGCTCCGGTAAAAATGTCATAGCCAGGATCGCCGATGTCATCGGCCGCGCGTCGCAGAAATTGTCTCATATCGGCCAGGTTCGTCGTGGGCCGGACGGCGAGCACCAGCGCGCAGATGCCGGCGACATGCGGTGTGGCCGCGGAAGTACCCGCGAAGAACTGCCAGGTCCCTCCGCCGCGGGTGGTGGTGGTGATGGATACTCCTGGCGCAACAAGGTCAAGATGATCGCCCCAGTTGGAGAAGGACGCCCGCTGATCCCAGCGGTCCGATGCGCCCACTGCGATGGCATCGTCATAGGCTGCCGGATACATCTTCTTTTGCAGGCCATCGTTCCCGGACGCCGCCACCACGATGGCCCCGGACAGCCGCGCGTAGCGCACCGCGCTCCGCAGAGTGGGGGTGTCGCTGCTGGAGACCAGGCTCACGCTCAGCACCCTGGCGCCGTTGTCCACTGCCCAGATGATGCCCTGAGAGAGCCAGAGGTCGGTGCCATAAGGGTTGCCGTTTGCATCCACCCCGACCACCTTGACGGGCATTATGCGGCTGTTCCAGCTGATGCCCGCCATCTGCAGCGCATTGTTGCCCACTGCGCCGATGATGCCCGCGCAGTTCGTTCCGTGGCCGTTGTTGTCGTCTGTGCTGGACTCTCCGTCCACGAAGCTGCGTCCCGGAACCATGTTCGCCGCCAGTTCCGGATGAGTGGAGTCCACGCCGGTGTCCAGCACGGCCACGGTTACCGCCGAAGAGCCGGTCGTGATATCCCACGCCTGGACCGCCTTGATGTCGGCCCCCGCCAGGCCCGATCCTCCGCCAGTATTGCGCAGCGACCACTGCTGGGAGAAAAGAGGATCGTTGGGCACGAGCGCGGGGACCACGAGGGCGGGCGGCTCGGCATATTCCACCGACGATGAAGACTTCAGCCGGCGGCGCATCTCGGCTGTGGACTTGCCGCGGGCGATGTAGAACCGGTCCAGCCCCAGCTGGCGGGCCAGATCATGGTTCTTCGGCGAGAACACCGGGACGAGTGATTGCACGGGGCTGCCCTTGCCGGCCAGCGCTGAAGCGCGATGTAGTTCTCCCTGCCGGAGTTGGACGACAAGCTGGGCCTGCGTCTGAGCGGAGGCGCAAACAGAAGAAGCCACCAGCAAGACGGCGGCCAGCAGGATGCGCAATATGGAGTTGTTGCGGAAGGCGCGGCGGAAGGACACTTTATCTCAAAAACGCGGCCGGATGCGGCTCTTTCTTCTCTCTGAAAAGCCGGCGGGTTGCACCGTCGGCTACAATCCCATTATACCATCCGGGAGACTTCCGCACTGCATACCGTTTGCAAGAGGATGCGGCGGTGACCCGGCGGAGATAGGGTGTGTTCGATCTGGCCTTGACAATCGGCATCATTGTGGGATGTGTTGTGATCTGGTGGCTTGTCCTCCAGGTGCGCCGCAGCGCCCTCAGGCTGGATCGCCGCATCGAGGAATACCGCGAGGAGGGACCGCCTCTGGATCCCTATGCTGAGCTTGCAGCTCTTCTGGCGGAAGCGGAGAAGACCAAGATCGGAGGCCGCAGGCCTCCGGAGGCCGAGAAGAAGGAGAAGTGAGGCTTCGCGCTCTGTTTCTGGGGACAGGGACGTCGCACGGCGTCCCGATGATCGGTTGCCGTTGCCCTGTGTGCACCTCGGATGATCCCCGCGACCATCGCAACCGGCCGGGCCTTCTTTTGCGCACGGAGGAACTGAGCCTTCTGGTTGACGCCCCGACCGAACTGCGCCTGGCCTGTATCCGCTACAGAGTGGAGCGGGTGGACGCGGTCCTTTTCACGCACCATCACGCCGACCACATCTTCGGGCTAGACGACATCCGTCGTTTCAATGTGGAGCGTGACGGTCCGATCGAGTGCTACGGGACCAGGGAGACCCTTGCCGAAATCCGCAAAACCTTCCGCTACGCGTTCGGCACGCGTCATTACGGCGGAGGGCTGCCGGTGCTCCGGCTGATTCCCGTGGATGGCAGGTTCCGCGTGGGCGATCTAGAGTTCCTCACCCTTCCGGTTTGGCACGGACCCACTCCGGTCACGGGATTCCGCGCCGGCGGTTTTGCCTACCTGACGGATGTCAAGACCATCCCGCGGGAGACTCTGCCTCTCTTGCAGGGACTGGACACACTTATCCTGGGAGTGCTGCGCTGGAGGGAGCATCCAACCCATCTTTCAGTATCGGAGGCGCTGGAGCTTCTCGATATTATCCGGCCGGGCAGGACCTATTTCACGCATATCGCCCACGATCTGGGACATCGGGAGACCGAAGAGCGCTTGCCTCCCGGCGTACGTCTGGCCTATGACGGGCTGGAACTGGAAGTGGATATCTAGCAGATCGGCCGGTAATTCTGGCAGGCGGAGCCGGGTTGCGCGTGTAAGAAACCTTGTACCGCGTCCGGCCGGGCTCCAGGGGCGGGTAAGGGCGGCCGGCGAGCGCCTGTTGCCGGAGGTAAGGCCGCCGCAGCCGGGCAGAAATTGTCAGATCACTTTTCTGGAGGGTTCATAGCAGATGGCAAAGATCCTTGTGAGCGACCCGATTGCTGCTGAAGGGATCAAGATCCTTGAGCAGTGCGGTGAAGTGGACGTCAAGACCGGTCTCACCAAGGAGGAGCTCATCTCCATCATCGGGGAGTATGACGCTCTGGCGGTGCGCAGCGAGACCAAAGTCACGGCGGATGTCATCGAAGCCGCAAAAAAGCTGAAGATCATCGGCCGGGCCGGGGTGGGTGTGGACAATATTGACGTCCCCACCGCCACAAGGCAGGGCATCCTTGTCGTGAACTCTCCCGGGGGAAACACCATCGCGGCGGCCGAACTGACCATGGCTCTGATGCTTGCGATGGCCCGCAACATTCCTGCTGCCGTCGTCTCGCTGAAGAACGGTGAATGGAAGCGCAAGCAGTTCACCGGGGTGGAGCTCTATAAGAAGGTGCTGGGGGTCATTGGGCTGGGCAAGATCGGACGGGAGGTCGCCCGGCGGGCTCTCGGCTTCGAGATGGAGGTCCTTGCCTACGATCCCTTCCAGTCGGCGGAGACGGCCGCGCGGGCCGGTATCCGGCTGGTGGAGCTCGATGAGTTGATCAGCAAGAGCGACTTCATCACCCTGCACCTTCCGAAGAATCCTCAGACTGCGGGGATGATCTCGGATGATCAGTTTGCCCGGATGAAGGATGGGGTGCGCATCGTCAACTGCGCGAGGGGTGGCATTATTGATGAGATGGCGCTGGTCCGGGCGCTGGAGTCAGGCAGGGTGGCTGCGGCAGCCGTGGACGTGTTCGAGCAGGAGCCGCCGCCTGCGGATCATCCTCTGCTTTCGATGAAGCAGGTAGTGGCCACGCCCCATCTTGGCGCTTCTACAGAGGAGGCGCAGATCAACGTGGCCATTGACGTGGCGGAGCAGATTGTGGACGTGCTGTCCGGAAAGCCTGCCCGCAGTGCGGTGAACATGCCGGCTCTCAGCCTGGAGGATCTGGGGATCGTTGAGCCGTATATGAGGCTCGCGCAGGCGATGGGCACACTGGCGAGCTGCATCACCGACGGCGCGGCGCGTTCCGTGGAGATCACCTACTATGGATCCATCGCCGAATCCGACGTGGGACCTGTGACCCGGGCTGCCCTGGTGGGCTTCCTGCAGCCGTTCTGCACCGAGAACGTCAACTACGTGAATGCTCCGATGCTGGCGGAGAGCCGGGGCATCAAAGTGACCGAAGCAAAGGCCGGGGCTCACGAGGAATATCAGGACCTGATGACCATCCGGTTCGTCACCGACACCGAAGAGCGCAGGCTAAGCGGGACGGTGTTTGGCAAGAGCGACATCCGGATCACTCAGATAGACGGCTTCGGGATAGACGTGGTCCCCCAGGGGATCGTCATCTTCTCGTCTCACGTGGACAAGCCCGGTATCATCGGCAAGTTCGGCGCAGTGCTCGGGAAGGCGGGCATCAATATTGCCGGAATGCACCTCGGGCGCGAGGAGCGCGGGAAGCAGGCGGTGATGATCCTTTCCGTGGATGATCCTGTCCCTCCGGAGGTCGTGAAGGAGCTGGCCTCTCTCGAAGGCATCGAGCGCCTGCGCGTCGTGCAGTGCTAGGCTATCAGGCCACGGCAGGAGCCGGACGGGGGCGGCGAACGCCGCCCCCGTTTTTGTTCTGCATCGCCCGCGGACGGGGCGATGCGTGTTACACTGTGCGGGTAGAACGTAATGCGGTTCGACAACCTGGTGCCCTGGAGGGCGCGGCCCAACTTCAGACTGGATGCTTCCGCCGCTTTTCTGTCCGGACTGTATGCGGGCGGCATCTTCCCGTTCACGGCATTCATCGCGCGGGACCGGCTGCAGGCCGGCGGGTTCGAGCTCGGTCTCATGACCGCGGCTCCCTTCGTGGGCAATCTCATTGCTCTGCCCCTCTCGCACCTGCTGGACCGTGGACATCCGGTCCGAGCTGTGGCGCTTGCACACACTGTTGCCAGATTCACGATGGTGGCCGCCTCCTTCGTTCACGGAAGTGTGGCGTTTGCCTGGGTGGTGTTCGTCGTTCAGTGTATTAGCGCAGTGTCCGCCCCCCTTGCCGCCACCGTCCTGCGCCAGATCTATCCGTTGGAATGGGTCGGCCGGCTTCTGAGCTATTCGCGATTCCTCCTTCTGGGAGGGATGATTCTCTCTACGCTGGTCGCCGGGGTGCTCATTGAGCGCTTCTCCTATCGCTGGGTGTTCCTGGCCTATGCGCCGCTGGGGCTGGTGGCGATGTTCATCTATTCCCGCATCAGGATCCCGGGCGGGGCGGCCGCTGCGCCTGAGGGCGATGTCGTGCGGCATACGCTGGGAGCTCTGCGCCTGCTGAAGGAGGATCCGGCCTTCCGGTGGTTCTCGCTTGCCGTGTTCGTCTACGGATTCGGCAACCTGATGAGCGTGCCGGTCTGCACCATCTACCAGGTGGACGTGTTGAAGATCACATCGGCGCAGCTTGCCACCCTGAACATTGTGACGCAGGTGGTCTGGATGCTGTCCTATGTGTTCTGGGGCAGAATAGTGGACCGGGTGAGCCCGCTGCGCGTGGTGCTGGTGAACACGTTGCTGGGCGCCGTGATGCCGCTGAATCACATCATCGCCACCGACGTCTGGATGCTGCTGCCAATGGCGCTGGTGAACGGGGTGGTCTACGCCGGCATAGAGCTTTCATACTTCAACAGCGTGATGCACTTCTCGACGCCGGAAACCACCGCCAGGTATCAGGGGGTCCATAGCCTGCTCCTGGGACTGCGCGGATGCGTGGCTCCTTTCGTCGGGGCAGTGATGGCCCAGTGGCTGCAGCATTCGGGCCGGGATGTGCGCTGGGTCTTCCTGGCAGGCGTGCTGCTGGTGTTTGCCGGAGCCTGGCTGCAGTGGCGAGGACTGAAAGTGCCGGGTGGTCTACAGGCGCGGCGGTGAACGGAGGATGCGGGCAATGGCGGATGGAGTGAGCTGGTGCGAATGGTCGGCTGATGTGTTCCGTGAGGCGGAGGAGACGGGAAAGATCGTCTTCCTACTGCTGGAGCAGCGCTGGTGCCCGCTCTCCCGCCTGATGGACCGGGAGGTCTGGACCGATGCCCGCGTGGCGGAAGCCCTTGCAGACGGTTTCCTCTGCGTACGCGTGGATGCGGCACGGCGGCCCGACATAGACCGGCGTTTCCGGATGGGAGCCTGGCCCTCACTGGTCTTCTTGACGCCGGACGCCGGGCCGATTGCGGGCTCCACCTTTATGCCACCGGATGTGCTGTTGAACGCCGTCGGAAATGTGCGGCAGATGATGCGTGAGAAGAGTGGTGAGGTGCGCCGCCGCCTGATCGAGATGGAGCGCGCGCGCGAGGCGCAGCTTGCGGCGCGCTCCGACCCGGCCCGCAAGCCCAGCCCGTGGATGCTCACGCGCGTTCTGGATATGGTCCGCGAGTCGGCCGACCGCGATCAGGGAGGATTCGGCGGGGCTCCGAAGTATCCACGGTTCCCGGCCATCGAGCTTCTGCTTCACCTGTCGCTGCGGCTCCGGGATGACCGGCTCCGCCAGCTTGCCGCCGATGCCGTGGATGCCATGACCCAGAACGGGCTCTACGACTGGGATTACGGCGGCTATTTCCGGTGCTCCCTCACGGCCGACTGGTCCGCTCCGTCCATGGAAAAGCTTCTGGCTGACCAGGCTGCGCATCTGCGGTTGAACGCGTGGCTGCATCGCCTGACAGGCGAGATTGAATATCGCGAAGCGGCCGAGGGAACGCTGGAATACTGCCGGGACTGGCTCTACGACCCGGCGGCAGGATTGTTCTCCGCTGCTCAGGCGTCCGACGTGGAAAGTCTGGACATGCTGGAAGGAGGACGCGGCTATCTGCGCTCCGCCGACGTGGACCGCACGGTCTTCACCGACGCCAACGCCGAGATGGCGAGGGCATTGATGGTGGCGGGCGGAATGCTGGGCGAGGACTCCTGGATTGAGATGGGAGTCCGGACGGTGGATGCGCTGCTTCAGAAGACGTGTCAGCCGGGCGGGTTCGCGTTTCACTATCTGGAAGACGGCCAGCCGCAAGTGCCGGGCCTGCTGCAGGATCAGGCTGCTCTGGCACTGGCGTGTTTGGAGGCGTGTCAGGTTACCGGGGAGGGCAGGTTCCTGCAGACTGCCGCCGGGCTTTGCCGCCGGATCCACGACGAGCTAAGGGAGGCAGGGCGGCCGGGCTACCTTGACTCCGCCGACCCCTGCGGGCTGCGCAGGCTGAGCCTCCTCGACCGTTGTTACGAGGACAATGTCAATGTCGCCGTTCTCTTCTCTAGGCTGGCCCGCCTGACGGGTGAAGATGAGTGGCTGGAGAGGGCGGCCGCAGCGCTTGCGGCGTTCACGGGCATCTTCGAGAGGATCGGTGTGGAGGCGGCCGGCTTCGGGTTAGGATTACTGGAGATCTTCGCGGAGCCAGTGCTGGTGACGCTGGAATGTGGTCCCGGTTCACAGGAACGCGACGATTTCCTCCGCGCCTGCCTGCGGGTCCGTCAGCCGCCGGTGCTGGTGCGCTTCGAGGAGAAAACCACCCCGGGATGCTCGGCGCGCGTGCGCCCGCCGGAGGGGGAGGAGAGCATCACAGCTTCGCCCGGAGCTCTTTCGGCCGCTATCTCCGGGGCTCTGGAAAAGCTGGCGCTTGCGCCTCCCGATCCGCAGGCCGCTTCCTGATGCCAAACGGCCGTGGCTGCGGAAAGAGACAGATACACCCACCCGTCTCTCACATGCGCCCATGAGCTCCGCCATCTATCTGGACAACCACGCCACCACCCCCCTGGACCCTCGTGTCTTGGAGGCGATGCTGCCGTATCTCACGGAGCATTTCGGCAACCCCTCCAGCAATCATCTCTTCGGGTGGGTTGCGCGGGAGGCGGTTGAGAAGGCCCGTGAGGAGGTGGCCGCGCTCGTGAACGCCACTCCGGAGGAGATCATCTTTACCGGAGGGGCAACGGAGAGCAACAACCTGGCGCTGCTGGGAGCCGCACGAGCGCTCGCAGACCGGGGACGGCATATCGTCTCCTACGTCACGGAGCACAAGGCGGTGCTGGACCCCTTCAAGGTCCTTGCGGGAGAGGGCTTCGATGTGACGCTTCTGCCCGTGGAGCGCGACGGTCTTCACGATCTCGGCTTGCTGGAGCGTTCTCTCCGCCCGGATACCGTGCTGGTCAGCGTGATGGCTGCCAATAACGAGATCGGAGTGCTGGCGCCCCTGGAGGAGATCGGCGCGTTGTGCGCGGAGCGTGGCATTGTGCTGCACACCGATGCGGCGCAGGCGCTCGGCAAGATTCCCGTGGATGTCCGGAGGACGCGTGTTGCACTGGCGTCGTTCTCCGCGCACAAAGTCTACGGTCCGCGCGGGGTGGGGGCACTGTTCGTCCGCCGCAGGCCGCGGGTGCCGTTGCAGCCTCTGGTTCACGGCGGCGGCCACGAGCGCGGCCTGCGCTCGGGCACACTGAATACGCCGGGGATCGTGGGATTCGGGGCCGCCTGCCGCATCGCGGCGGAGGAGATGGCCTCGGAGGCGCAGCGCGTCCGCGCATTGCGGGACAGGTTCCTGCAGGCCATTCTACAACGGGTGCCGGACGCGGTGCTGAACGGGCATCCAGAGCGGCGCCTGCCGGGCAGCCTGAACCTGAGCTTTCCCGGCGTGGAAGGGGAAAGCATTCTGACGCATCTGGGAGACGTAGCTGTCTCGTCCAGCTCCGCGTGCACATCCTCTCTTCGGCAGCCATCCCACGTACTGAAGGCCCTCGGTCTCTCGGACGAGATGGCTTATGCGGCGCTCCGCTTCGGTATTGGGCGCTTCAACACGGAGGACGATATCGTCCGCGCGGCAGAGAGGGTGGGTAACGCCGTTAGCGCGCTTCGGGAACTGGGCCGCGCATCGGCTTCCAGTGCCTGACAGGGTCTATTCCAGACTGGGCCGGGGCTGCATCTCCGGCACAGGGATACCGGCCGGCGGAGCATCTGCAGGCGCAAGCCCCGGATGCGCCGGATCCTCCACCGAAGGCGCCGGGGAAACCGTGGCGGGCTCTCCCGTAGCTCCCGGCAACTCCAGGATGCGCGGACGCGGCTTGCGCACGTCGCGGCAGATCTCCTCTTCGGCCACCACCCGGCCGTTCTTCAAGAACTGCCGGATCAGCCGCCGGTCGCAGCCGGGCGACCCCTCCTCCACGACGACGGGCCGTGAGCCGCTTCCGGGCCTTGTCTCAAGCGGCGGCGGGATGAAGGCCTCACCTTCCTCCACCAGCCGGACCTGCAGGGGTGGCCGCTGGAGTGTCAGCAGGCTCACCCGCACGCGTCCCTCTTCTACGATGGCTCGCAGCCAGATGGGATGATTCGTGCTGTTCTTGATGCGCAGATCTTTTGCGCCGTAAACGACGGCAGCGTCCCGTGTGGGAGCGGCGTAGCTGGTAGGGCCGGAGTGCATCCAGCGCTCCAGCACCGGAAGCCCCCCGAGCAGCGCCGCATTATAGAGCACTGTGGACGCGACGCACACCCCGCCTCCCACCCCTCGGACCACCTTGCCCTGAGCAAACATCAGGCCAGGCAGGAATCCCCTCTCCTCCAGACGCGGCCCGACGGCCTGGTTGAACGACAGCTCCGCTCCCGGCGGAATGACCAGCCTGTCCAGTGCCTCCATGGCCAGCGTCAGGTTCACCAGCTCGGCCCCGTCTTGATGATGCTCCATCTCGTAGGAGGCGAGCACCACGGAGGGACGCATCATCGCCGCCGTGGCCAGGCCGCGGGACGGCAGAATCGAGCGGTACGCCGTCTCGGGCTGCCGGAGGGCCCGGTCCAGTGGAGTCAGGCAGGCGAGCCAGACTGGCGGGTCGGGTCTCCGCACTTCCGCAGGCGGCGCTTCGAGGAGCCGCGTTCCCGGTTCGGGAAAGGGAGGGAGTAGCCAGATCCCCGCCGCGGCAGCCACGCTGCCGAGCGCCGCAAAAAACAGCCCTGTTGCCTGCCGGAATGTCATACGAGGGTTCGAGAGTGCTTTTGTGCCAGGGCTGGTTAGCAGAGGCACGTCCCGCCCGTTGTATCGGTTCGAACGCAGCCGCTCATCAGGCGGGCACGCCTGCCAAGCCCTTTCCATTCTAGCACAGGATGCTGCTTCTCCGGTACAATGTCCCGGGGCCGCCCGGCAAGGGCTGCAACAGACCGAGGAAAAGGAGAGAGCGATAGAGTGCCCGGAAGCATTGCAGTCATCGGAGCCTCCACGGACCGCAGCAAGTATGGAAACAAGGCGGTCCGGGCCTACCTGCGTCAGGGCTACACTGTCTATCCCGTGAATCCCGGCGCGGATGAGGTAGAGGGCCTCAAGGCGTATCCTTCGGTGCGCGACCTGCCCGAGACTCCTGATCAGGCCACATTCTATGTTCCCCCGGAGGTGGGCCTGAAGGTCATCGAGGATGTCGCGGCGGCGGGCATCCGGCGCGTGTGGTTCAACCCCGGCTCCGAAAGCCCGGAACTCCTGCAGCGGGCTGCCGAACTGGGGCTGGAGACGGTGGTCGCCTGCAGCATCCTTGGGGTGGGTGAGGATCCTTCGGATCTTTAACCCGCCTCAATGTCCTCCCGGACGCTGGCCCTGTCCCGGGGCTCCTCCGTCCTGCTGAGGAGCAGCAGGTCTCGCTCCCGCAGCCTGAACGGCCTGAATGTCCTGCGGCGAGACCTTCCCGCCCTTCGCCTGAGCCTGAGCGATCAGCACCCGCGCCTTCTCCTCCAGCTCGTCCGGTTTCTCCGCCACGCGGAGCATCTCCTCGTAGGAGATCTTCCTGTGCGCCCACAGCTCGAAGAGGAACATGTCCAGGCTGATCATGCCCATGTGCTGTCCCGTCTGGATGGCGGAGAAGATGCTGTGGGTCTTCTTCTCACGGATCATGTGCTGGATCGCGGGCGTGGCGATCATCAGCTCGAAGGCAGCCACGCGTCCCTGCCCGTCCAACCGCGGAAGCAGGAGCTGGGAGATGACCGCGATCAGGTTTCCGGAAAGCTGGGTGCGGATCTGCTCCTGCTGATCGAACGGGAAAACGTCCACGATGCGGTCCACCGTACGGGCCGCCCCAGTGGTGTGCAGGGTAGAGAAGACCAGGTGGCCGGTCTCCGCAGCGGTGATGGCCGCCTGAATGGTGGCCAGATCCCGCATCTCTCCCACCAGGATTACGTCCGGGTCCTGGCGCAGGGCCTTGATGACGCCCGTGGCGAAGTCCGGCACGTCGCGCCCCACCTCTCTCTGCGTGATGACGGAGGTCTTGTGCGTATGATAGTATTCGATCGGGTCTTCGATGGTGATGATGTGGGCCTGACGCTTCTCGTTGATGTAGTCGAGCATCGTGGCCAGCGTGGTGGTCTTACCGGAACCGGTGGGACCCACCACCAGGATGAGGCCTCGGGGGCGCATCAGAAGCTCCTTGGCGGCCTTTGGAATGCCGATCTCCTCGAAGCTGAGCAGCTTGTAGGGGATGAGGCGCAGGTTGATGGCCACCGTCGCCTTCTGGATGAAGATACTGACGCGGAACCGGGCTTTGTCACCGTAGCTGAACCCGAAGTCCGACCCCTGGACCTCTTTCAGCTCTTCCTTCGCGCGCTGGGGGGCGATCTGGCGCATCAGCTGATCGGTCATCTCCGGCGTCAGGTCGCCGTACTCGTGCATGCGGTGAAGCCCGCCGTGCAGGCGGACCGTCGGCGGCTCGCCCACCAGGATATGGAGGTCCGATCCCCCCATATCAATCATCTTGTCCAGAAGCTCCCTGATGTCTATCATTGCGCGTCCTCCTGCCCGGGCGCGTCCCGGCGCCGCCCGGCGCGCGGCCCTCTCTGCCGGCCGCTCTCCCGCCACAGAGCTTCGACACAGACCGCGCTCGTCCCTCTTAGCCGGAGGGCATTTCCTCTTGTGCTGACACTGCTGCTCTTGATGGCCGTAATGAACCGCGGGGGGGGTGTCTGCGCCGCCTCCCCGGAGGGATCTGGGCGGCCGTTCCAGCCGGCCCCGGTCCTGTCCGTGAGGGGCCGGGACATTCTGGCGGACGGTAAGCCGGTGCGGGGGATGTTCGTCTTCTGGCACATTCCGTCCGATGCGGCCGCGAGAGAGAAAAAGATCCGCGCCGAGCTCGGCCGCATTCGCAACCTGGGGTTCACCGGCGTCAGTATCGAGACCGGATGGAAAGAGTGCTTCCCGGCCGAAGGACTCAGCGCCCTGGGAAAGACGGCTGCGGACAGCGTGATCCGCTGGGCTGCGGAAGAGGGCCTGTGGGTCCAACTCCTCCTCACTCCGCACTATGTCCCGGACTGGGTCTTCCGGAAGTATGGGGATGTCCGGATGCGAGGGACGGACGGTCAGCCCGTGGATGGCCAGTTCCTGCCGTTCAGTCCTTACAGCCCGGCTGTCTCCGACCTCATTGCCTTCCAGCGGGCCGCGGTCCGGCATTTCTCGCGCTACCCGAATATCCTCTGCTTCTGGTTGACGAACGAGATGGGGTTCGGAAAGAGCTGGCCGGACCGTTCGCAGTGGGGTTTGAGGGCGTGGCGGCATTGGCTGGGCCGCGTTCAGCCGGATGTCGCCGTCTGGAACCAGCGATGGGGGACGTCGCTGGAGAAGCTGGATGATGTTGACATTCCCTCGGAGGGTGGGGGAACGATGTGGGCGGACTGGGCTCGCTTCCGCCGCCTGAGTCTGATCGAGTTCTGGAACACCCTGTATGAGGAGACGCGCCGTGTACGGCCGCGCTTCATCCCTGTGGGCCATAAGCTGTCTCCCTATCAGGCGGTAGATGCGTTTGCCTCCCCGTTCGGACTGCATCTCTCCTGGAGGCTTTTGCGGGCGGACGTGCTGGGCTTCGACAACTACGGAGTGAGCGCGGGACTTCTTGCACTGCAGCAGTCGGCTTCCTGTCCTGTCATCATCGCGGAGACCAATCTCACGCGGACGGCTGAGACTCTTACCGGAAAAGCACGAACCCTTCGGATGCTCCTCCAACAGAGCTTGGCAGGCGCAGCGATCCAGACGATCTATGCCTGGGATGAGTTCGACCCGGAGGCCTTCCCCTGGGGGATGCGTTATTCGGACGGGACTCTTCTGAAAGGCGCTGAAGCGGCGGTCGAAATGGCAACGCTGATGCAGGACGCCTCCGGCACGTCGGGACGAGTGGGGGCGGCTGATCCCGTAGTGGCCGTGGTTCTGCCGGCATCTGCCCTGTCTGTGAGGTCTGCGGACCACGAACGCTTCCATGGCGTTCTTGACGCTGTGGCCGATCTGGCGCACCGTGCCGGCGCGGTGTGTCTGGCGATGATGTCCGATGACCTGGCTCCGGATGCCTACCTGCAGCCGAAGGCGGATGCGACTCCTCCCCCAGAAGCGCCGGGAGGCGCCTCACTGCTCCGCTTCCTTCCTGAGAGCGTCCGGCTGATCTGGATTCCAGATGATACCGGGCTTGATCAGGCGTTTCTGGAATCGCCGGCGCTCCAGAAGTGGGTGGCTGCGGGTGGCATCCTATCGCTGGGTTACCGGGAGCAGGGGCCTCCGGCCTGGACCGGGATCCGGCAGGTTCGCAGGGAAGGTCTTCAGCTGGTTAGCACGACGCCCGCATCGGGCCGCTGGGGGTTCCGGCAGCGCGAGTACAACGGGGCCGGTGTACTGGAACTCGCCGGAACCGGCGAAGGTCCCCCACCGGAAGTCACGGTCACGGCCGTGCTGGAGAGGTCTCAGGAGCCCGTAGCGCTGCGGGTGCGCCGTGGCGAGGGTTTGATTCTGTATGCCGGACTTCCGATGGACGGAAGCGGCTTGCGGGGACGCGATGCGGGCTACGTGCAGGACGCTCTGGAACTGGCCGGGGTCATCGCTCCCGCGCTTCCTTCCGGCCCTCGCATTCAGATTTCGGATGGCCGGATGCTGCTCTGGACCGATTCAGACTGGACGGGGAAGGTGGCCGCTCCCGGCGAGATAACCTCATTGACGGTCTACGACCGCGATAGCCTGAGGGTCGAAAACCCGGAGCTTGCGGTAGCCGGAAGCATAGTGACGGGAACCCTGTATCAGGATCAGTGCGCGGTAGTTTGCTGGAGGACTCCTGATAGCGGGCAGTAGTGGCGGCCTCTTCAGGGCTTGCGGAATGGCGCCCGGATGCATAAACTGCACCCTGGCGCTCTCGCGCCGGAACCTTTTGGGAAAAGGGGTGCCTGCTTTGTCGCGTTTTGTCACTTCGCTGCTGGCGCTGGCGGTTCTGGTGTCTTCCGCCGGCGCACTCCTCGCTGCCCCAGACCTTACGTGGGTCGGGCCTCCGCCCCAGCTCCCGCCGTATGCCCGGCAGTTTGCTGGCCTAAAGCCGGAGCCCATCTTCAATGGCCGCAACCTGGACGGATGGACGGTCGTCGGGGGGAATAAGAACGCTTTCTACGTGCGGGGCGGAGCCATACTGTGCAACGGACGGGGCGGATGGTGGCTGCGCTATGAACGGCCGGTCGCCGACTTCATCCTCAGTCTGAAGTACATGCTCTCGCGGGACGCCAACAGCGGCGTCTTTATCCGCTGCACGCGTGACGGAGACCCGCCCTGGACGGGCTGGGAAGTACAGATTCTGGACACACACGGCCAACAGCCCACGGTCCATTCTGCCGGAGCCATTTACGACATTATCAAGCCCCGCATCGAGAATTCCCGGCCCGCATTCGAATGGAATGAAATGCAGATCGTGGCGCACGGGGCGCACGTCGAGGTCTGGCTAAACGGCGAGCAGATCATCGAAGCCAATCTGGATGAGTACGACCGGCCCATCGGGAAGTTCTCCGTCCCACTGAAAGAGCTGCCCCGCTCGGGCTATATCGGCTTCCAGGACCACGGGTGTCCGCTGGCGTTTAAAGACATCTATCTCACGGAGCTGCCGCCTGCGGCGAAGTAGCGGCGCTCCAGAACGGACGACTTTCCCGGAGGTAAGGGCTTTTGCCGATGGAGTATCGCAAGCTTGGCAACAGCAGTCTGGAGGTCCCGGTCGTGATCTTCGGCGCCTGGGCCATCGGAGGATGGGCGTGGGGGCCGACGGATGATGCGGCTGCGGAGGATGCGATTCGCGCCTCCCTGGATGCCGGAGTGACCTGCATTGATACCGCTCCCATCTACGGATGCGGGCACAGTGAGGAAGTGGTCGGTAAGGCGCTGAAAGGCCGCCGCGAAAGTGCCATTATCGCCACCAAATGCGGGCTGCGCTGGGATTCCACGGAAGGGGAATTTCACTTCCGCACCACCGTTCAGGGTGTGGGGGATGTAGACGTATACCGGAACTTGAGGCCGGACTCCATCCGCCTGGAGTGCGAGCGCAGCCTTGTCCGCCTGCAGACGGACTACATAGACCTGTATCAGTGCCACTGGCCGGATCCCACCACGCCTCTGGAGGATACGATGGAGGCGCTACTGGATCTACGCCAGCAGGGCAAGATCCGGGAGATCGGTGTCAGCAACTTCACTCCTGAGATGATGCGGCGGTGCCTGGCGGTGGGTCCCATCGCCAGCGACCAGCCCCGCTACAGCCTTCTGGACCGCTCCATCGAGCAGGATGTCCTGCCGTTCTGCCGCGACAACGGCATCGGGGTCATTGTCTACAGCCCCATTGCCCAGGGACTGCTCACGGGCAGGGTCACGCCGGACCGGGAGTTTCCTCCCGGGGATCTCCGGGCCTCCCATCCGTGGTTCACCCCCGAAAACCGCAGGAAGGTGCTGGAGGCTCTTGAGCGTGTGCGCCCTATAGCAGAGAGTCTCGGCTGCACGTTCGGTCAGCTGGCCCTCGCGTGGGTGGTGCATCAGCCGGGGGTCACATCGGCCATCGCCGGAGCCCGCACGGCGGATCAGGCGCGGGAGAATGCCGCCGCGGCCAATGTCCGGCTCTCTCCGGATGATCTGCAGCGGATCCGCCAGGTTTTCGAAGAGCTGGAGCTCAACTGATGCGATACCAGTCCGGCCCTTACCGTGTTGGAAAGGAGTTTCAGAAGCCGTGAGTGATTTCAAACCTCAGTTTCTCCACTGCCGCATCCGGGTGCGCGACCTGGAGCGGTCGGTGCGCTTTTATACGGAGGTCTTCGGCTTCCGGGAGCTGCGCCGCAGCATCTCTCCGGCTGGGAATCAGCTCTGCTTCCTGGAGCTGCCGGACAACCCCACCAAGCTGGAACTCTGCTACAGCCCGGATTTCGGGGACTTCGACTTCCCGGAGGATATCTTCCACTTCGCGTTCAGCGTCCCGGATCTCGACGAGTTCCGGCGGAAGTGGGAGCCGGAGGGCATCGAGTTCTGGCCGTCCGATGGGCCGGTCAACGGCGCGTTCTACTTCATAGATGACCCGGACGGTTACGAGATCGAGGTGATGAAAGTCTGAAGTGCCGCCGCCAAAGCGCGCTTTATCGTTCCTTTTTTCATAGAGCACAAAGACCGGGGCTGATACACTGACTGGCAGACCAACCTGTTTGTTGCGGAGGTTTGCCGATGTCAGAGGAACGTTCGGCCGTTGCTCCCGGGGTGGAAACGGAAGGCGGCATCACTTCCAGTTACGCCGTGGATGACGGCGTTCAACTGAAAGTACCATACTCTTTCTTCGGGTCCATCTACGGGGAGGAGGAGAGACAGGCTGCCTGGGAGGCCATGCAGCAGGACACCCTGACGATGGGCCCGCAGGTGGCGGCCTTCCAGCGCGAGTTCGCCGCCATGTGCGGCGTGAAACACGCCTTCGCCGTCACTAACTGCACCACAGCGATGCACGTCGCCACTCAGGTCTTCGGCATCGGGCCGGGCGACGAAGTCATTGTGACTCCCAACACGTTCATCGCCACTTCGCTTGTCATTCTGAAAGAGGGCGCAAGGCCCGTCTATGCCGATATTGACCCTGTCACCTTCAACATAGATCCTGAGGATGTTGCCCGAAAGGTCACACCGCGCACAAAGGCGATCTATGTGGTCCATTACGGCGGTCAGATGTGCGACATGGATCCCATTATGGAGATTGCCCGCCAGCATGGTCTGTTTGTGCTGGAGGACTGCGCCCACGCGCCGGGGGCTTTCATTTGTCCGCCGGAGTGCCCGAAGCCCGATCTTGACTGTCCTCTGGAGCCCCGGCAGCCCTGCAAGCGCCGGATGGCCGGGGCAGTGGGGGATGTGGGCTGTTTTAGCTTCCACTCGCTGAAGAATATGACCACCTGTGGTGAAGGGGGAATGATCACCACCAACCGCGACGATTTCGTGGATGCCATCGAAAAACTCCGGTGTATGAACCTGCAGCACTGGCCGGATCAGAAGGATTACTGGATCCCGTCACATTTCGATGTCGTTGACGTCAACGGGCGGTGGGGCAACAACTACAGGATGAACGAAGTGCAGGCGGCGGTGGGCAGAGCGCAGCTGCGCCGGCTCCACGAGCTGAACCGCAGACGCCGCGAGATCGGCCGGCGCATCACCGCGGGGATCGAAGGCATCCCCGGGATCACACCCACACGCGAGGCTCCGTACGCTTACCACGTCTATCACCTCTATACCCTGTGTGTTGAAGAAGAGGAGCTCGGTGCCAGCCGTGACGACTTTATGCGGGTCCTCTACCGCGAGGAAGGGGTGCAGGGAATCCTCCACTACCAGCCCACGTACCATTTCACCGGTCTGAAGAAGCTGGGTTATGCGGACAACCTCTGCCCCGTCGCCGAAAAGTTCTTCTACCGCCGGGAGATCAACCTTCCGATGCATCCGCGGCTTACCGACCGGGAGATCGAGGATATGATCTCCGGAATCCGCAACGCTGCGGAGAAAGTCCGGAAACGCTGAAATGCCGGGCACTTCCGGGGGAGGATCAGGGCGGGTGCGTCAGAGCGCCTGACGCACCCGCCTCATGGCTTCCTGGACGTTCTCACGGCTGTTGAAGGCGCTGATACGGATGTAGCCTTCGCCCGCTGCCCCAAAGCCGCTGCCGGGCGTGCAGACCACGTGTGCCCGTTTCAACAGCGCATCGAAGAACTCCCAAGACGGCATCCTGCCGGGAGTCTCCACCCACACGTAGGGGGCGTTGACGCCGCCGAAAACAGTCAACCCCGCTTTCTGAAGTGTCTCGCGGATGATGCGGGCGTTCTCAAGATAGAAAGCGATGATCTCGCGCGTCTGCTGTCTGCCTTCGGGCGAATAGACAGCCTCCGCGCCCCTCTGGGTGATATAGGAGACGCCGTTGAACTTGGTGGTGTGCCGCCGGGTCCACAGAGCGTGGAGCTTCACCGGCCGTCCGTCCTGCGTCCGGGCCTCCAGATCAGATGGTATCACCGTGAATGCGCAGCGTACCCCCGTAAAGCCCGCCAGCTTGGAGAAGCTGCGGAACTCTATCGCGACTTCGCGCGCGCCGGGAATCTCGTAGATGGAGTGGGGGATGTCTGGATCCTGAATGAACGCCTCATAGGCCGCATCGAACAGCAGGACGGAGCCGTTGTTGCGGGCGTAGCTGACCCACTCCTCCATCTGCGTGCGCGTCAGAGCCGTGCCGGTGGGGTTGTTTGGCGAACACAGATAGATGATGTCCACCTTTTCTTCCGGCAAAGGAGGATTGAAGCCGCTCTCAGCCGAGGCTTTCAGGTAGACCAGCCCCTCGAACTCTCCCGATTCGTTGGCAGGACCGGTGTTGCCGGCCATCACGTTCGTGTCCACGTATACCGGATACACCGGGTCCGTCACGGCGATCCGGTTGCCGGGGCCGAAGATCTCCAGAATGTTGCCTGTGTCGCACTTGCTCCCGTCCGAGACGAAGATCTCTTCCGGAGAGATGTCGCACCCTCGCGACCGGAAGTCGTGCTCTGCGATGGCTTCCCGCAAGAACTCATAGCCCTGCTCCGGGCCGTATCCGCGGAAGGTCTCCCGTTGCCCCATCTCCTCCACGGCGCGGCGCATGGCTTCCGTAATGGCGGGTGGCAGTGGCTCCGTGACATCCCCGATGCCAAGACGGATGACCCTGGCGTCCGGGTTCTCTTCGCAGAAGGTTTTCACACGCCGGGCGATCTCCGGGAAGAGATACCCGGCCTTCAGCTTCAGGTAGTTCTCGTTGGCGTAAGGCATGGCGCTACAGTATACACCGGACTGTCAGTCTCCCTGCGCCAGCAGTTCCTGCACCTCGGCATCCGTATACAGCTCGCCGTCCGCTGTGATGTACATCGCGCCGTCGCACCGGATGTGCCGGGTCCGCGCGTCGGGAAGCCGCAGCCGCCAGGAGTCCCTTTTCTGGATGTCTGTCCCTTCCAGCGCTTCCAGTGCGAACTGCAGGCCCCCTTCGAATTTAACCACCAGCCCTGCGGCCGGTTCGTCCACTTGCCACGAGGTTACCTTCTGCCCCAGCAACGGTCCCAGCGCCCGTTCCAGTCCTTCCGACTCATCCTCCCAGCGCGCCAAGATGGCATCATCCCGCGTCAGTTCCCATCGGGCCAGATGGGTGCTTACATAGGCGGGGGAGGGAAGAGGACGGTCTTCGTCGGCTGGCGCAGATGGGTCGGCCTCGAACTGCAGGGTCACGCTATCCCCTGCGCCGAGCCAGCCCGATACGCAGATCCGGTCCTGCACCCCGATGTTCAGTGCAGCCGCCAGCCCTGTTCCTGTCAGCTTTTCCATTGGTGCCGCTCCTTCCGGAGCGGGTCTGGCGCACGGCGCGTCATAATGGCTTCTCCCACTCCTCGAAGACCGCCGCTATGTTTTCCGCCGGAGTCTCCAGTCCCCATTCGCACTGGGCGATCACTCCCCCCTGTCCTCGGTCCAGAGCCGCGCGGACACGCCGCACCGCGGCGCGCACGTCTTCGGGCGTCCCGAACGAGAGGATCTGCTGACGGTCTATCTCGCCCCAGAACGTGATCTTCCCGCGGTACAGCTCCCCGAGCTTTTCGATGTCCATACAGAACAGCTGAGAGTTCACGGCGTCAATCCCGAGTTCGATGAGATCCCCGTAGATCGCCTCGATGTTGCCGTCGGAGTGGAAGAACACGTATTTCCCGCCTGATTTCAGGATGTTGCAGTAGTCGCGGTAGAGCGGCTTGAAAAGATCGCGCCACATTTGCGGCGAGATGAGGAGCGCTGTCTGCGATCCCCAGTCGTCCATAAAGTGCACGCCGTCCACGTCTGTCGCGGCCCACATCTCCATTTCGCGGCAGTAGAAGTCGTGGAGCATCCGGATAAGGGTCTCGATGGCCGGCTCCCCGTAGGCCAGATCCATCAACAGCTGCTCGGTACCTCTCAGGAATTGAAGCCGTTCGAAGGGCCGCGTCTCGGTGCCGACGCGCATGAACAGGTCGGATTCCGCACAGCTACGGTTCACCTGCGAAAGGTCCGCGTTGTCCAGCAGCTCGAATGGCGGCCGGTAGCTGGCAACATCCGCCAGATCCTTGATGGCGGGCTCTTTGACTTCCCCGACGACGCCATCCTCGGCCACGTGCCAGACGCAGCCCCAGGCGTCCACGTATTGACCACGCCGGCACGGCTCGCCCTTCGCTCGCTCTGCTCTACCGTACCGGTAGACCGGAGTGCCAAAGTCCGGAGGAAAACGGCGCAGGAGGGACTCCAGTTCCCCGGCGCGGAACCAGTGAACGCCGGGGAGTGTCCAGAGGTCCCTGGGCACGCGCTCCACGGGGCGATGTTCAAGGGTCAGTCTGACGAGTTCGCGTGAAGTCAAAGGATCGGCAACCTCTCAGCGGCGCTCTCTCGCTTGCAGGAGCGCCGGGATCTCCGTGCGTCTCTCTCCCGCACTCCCGCCATTATATCTGCCGGGGCTGGTGCGGGCAATCGCCTTCTTCCCGGGTCGCGCGGTGAACCCGAAGCGGGTATAATGCCCCGCAGGCGGCGCGCCTGCCTGCGAATGGTCCGCCGCTTTGTATTCTCTGGAGGATTCCTGAGCCTTGCGCTGGATCCGTGAGCCGTTCAGCGGCCTCTCGCATTTTGCCGGTCTGGGTCTGTCGGTCGCCGCGCTCGCCGTGCTCGCCGTTCTGGCAGCCGGGAGCGCCTGGAGCGTTACGGGCGTCGCCATCTACGGTTCCAGCCTCATCCTGCTGTATCTGGCCAGCACGCTGTACCACAGCCTGCGCGTTCCCCCGCACTGGGAGAGGCGCCTGCAGCAGTTCGACCACATCGGGATCTATCTGCTCATCGCCGGGACGTATGCCCCTGTCTGCCTGACCGTGCTGCGCGGGGGATGGGGCTGGAGCCTGCTGGGTGTCGAATATGCCCTTGCTGCCACGGGCATTGGAATCACTCTTCTCTGGAAGGACGCTCCCGCCTGGGTCAGAATGGTCCTCTACATCCTGATGGGCTGGCTGGCGGTCATCGCCATTGCTCCGCTGGCAGCTTCACTTCCTCCGGCAGCTTTTGCCTGGCTGGTGGCAGGCGGGATTGTGTACAGCGTCGGTGCGGTCATTTTCGCGCTGGACAGGCCGCACCTCTGGCCGGGGCGCTTCAGCGCCCACGATCTGTGGCATGTCTTCGTTCTGGGCGGCAGCATCTGCCATTTCGTCGTTGTTCTCCAGTCTGTCAGCGGAGCCTGAGTCCAGCGGGGCGCTCCGAGGGAGATAAGATCGTGAAGCCTGCGCACCTCATCTGTTGTCTTGGTGTCTGTGTTCTGGCGGCCGTGCCTGGAGAGACAGCCGTCCCTCCCGGAACGGAGGTCCAGTATTACGTCAATGCCGGATCGGAGTATCAGACCGTGCCGGTCCGCCGCGTCCGCATCGTCGCCGGAGCCACGGAGCGCGTGGGAGGCCGATCTTACCAGTGGTGGGAGATGACCCTGGAGAAGCCCGGCCCGGAGGCCATCAATGTGGAGGGCGGTCCCCGGGTGTTCGGCGTCAGGGTGTTGAGCGAGCGGGTGCCGATGACCGGTCCGGAGGGGGTGGGGGATGTCGCGCGCTACGTCTACCGGCCTGTGGACGGCGGCCCCATCGAGTATGTCAATGCGCTGACCGGGCGGGCAGCCCTCTCGGAGCATTCCACCTTCACTCGGGATTTCTTCCCGCAACCGGCGGAGTTCTCCCGCTATAGCGCCGGCTTTGCGGATACGGGCCGCCTCTTCGGGCACACTCTGGTGCGCTACCCCGTGCGTCCTTTTCCCTCTCTCAGCTTTGAGAACCCGCGCATTCTGCGTCTGCGGGAAGACCTGCGCATCGGCTGGCATGTGGATGCGCGCGAGGACCGGGACCCATCCATTCCTGTCGAGGAGCGCCACGGCCAGCCTCTGACCAGAGAGGAGTATGCGGAGCTCATCGAGGCCGGAGCCAACTATTTCCACCCGCCGACTGCGGAGGCGGTGGAGTGGGTCCGCGACGAGCCGGTCTACTGGAATGGCCCGGCGCGTTTCCCGGACGACTTCTACCGCTCTAACTATGCTCCCACTCACTTCTATATTGACGAGCCGGCCATTCGCTTCGGGTGGGACAAAGGGATTCCGGGGCAGCTTCCCGGTCCGGAGGCGTTCGCCAACGCGGTGCAGATGCGCGTTGAGGGGTTGCAGCGGCCGGACCGCCGCATGATGGGGATGGCGGGGATCCAGGACACGGGCGCGATGTTTCCGTTGCTGGATCCGTGCCCGTCGTGGGAGACGTTCCTGTGGACAGCATCCTACCAGATGGCGGGCGGCGCCAGCGCGCTGACCTATGAAGGGCGTTATGTCCGGCGGGGCTACGGGTGGGCACCGGAATTGCTGCTGGGAGAGGGGCTGGAGGGTCTGGACGACCGCCAGCAGTTCGACTATTTCAACTCCTTCCTTCGTGGAGCCGCGCGTCAGTGGGACCGGGAATGGGGCGTGAGCGTCTACCCCGAGGGGGACCCGGCGCTGATGGTGCCTGCCTTCATCCGCGCTTATGATCAGGGCGCGCGGAACTTCTGGTTCTGGGGAGGGCCCGGCCTGGAGTACACCCAACGGGTCCGTGTTCTGCGTGGCCTGAAGGCGCACATCGAGACCCATCCGCGGCCGTCGTCCCGCAGGGAGCGCAATGCGCTGGCCGAGGCGGCCATCGTCCTTCCCGCCGGCTTCATCCCGAACGAGAACGGAATCTTCGGTGTGCCGCGCGAGGCCCGGACGCCTTCCGGTGGCAGCTATGCGGACATTGCAGCGGCCGCTACCTTCTACGGCATCCTCTACAGCCGCCAGGGCGTCGAGTATGATACCGTTTTCCACCATCCCGGTCTGGAAAAGGCCGGCTACCGGCGGCTGATCCGCATTGGAGAAGATGGTTCGGTGGATCTTTCCCGCTCCGGGTTGGCTCCCGCTGCCGCTGAGTCGCTCCGTCTGGAGGTGGAGAAACGACCCGATCCTGATGCCGTGACCGGACGGGTCAAGCAGACCGCTCCCCGGACTCTTGAGGAGGAGCGCCCTGGAATCAGAGGCGGGGCTGCGCCCTACGGCAGTCCGTCTCAGCCTGACACTGCCGGCGCCCCGGTGCGCCCCATTCCCAGGGCGGGCGCCCTGACGATAGATGGTGATCTTTCGGACTGGACGAATGCCCGGTGGGTGGACATCTCCGATGAGGCCCACATCCAGGCGGACAACTGGCTGCTTGAGCTGCAGCTTACCGTGCCGGAAGGAGCGGCGGAGCTGCGGCCGGAGCGCGCGTTCGGGATGCAGTGGGACGGCATCAACGCGCAATACAGGGAGAACTACATGCTGGAGGGATACCACCCGGATGAGGTGGTCGTCACCTCCGTGGAGCCCGGCTCCGCGGCGGCGCAGGCGGGCATCCGGGAAGGGGATGTGTTGCTGCGCATCGGCAGCCGCAACATCCGCTGGGCTTTTGAGCTCTGGGGCGAGATTGACCGCTTGAAGAAGAACACCGGGGCATCCGTTCCCGTCCGCATCCGGAGGGGCGGGCGCGACCGGCACACCGGACTCTCTGACCTTTCCGGCCGGTTCGCGCTGGCCTGGGATGACCGCTTCCTTTACGTGGCGGCGGATATCACCGATGACGTCCACGCGCAGACCATGGCTCCACTGGATTTCTGGATGAACGACAGCCTGCAGATCGGTCTGGATCCGGTGCTCGCCCGGACGGACGGCTACGGAGAGACGGGTCACGAGATCGGCCTTGCGCTGGATGGCAGTGGCCGGACCGTAGCGGTGCGGTGGGCCGGCCGCCGGGGGCAGACCGTCGGGCCGATGCCGAACGCTCCGGCCGCAGTGCGCCGTGTGGATGGACGCACTCTCTATGAGCTGGCCATTCCTCTTGACGAGCTCACCCCCCTTTCCCCGGCGATGTGGGATACAGTGGGTCTTAGCCTTGTGGTCAATGATAGCGACGACGGCGAGACCCGGAAGGCGCGCCTTGAGCTGGATCCGCTGGCAATGACCGCTGGCAAGAGGCTGAGTCGTTTTTCGCTCTGGCGCTTCCAGCAGCCGGAAGGATGTCAACTGCGGGGTGCGGCGCTCTTCTGGGAGCGCCGCTGCCTCAGGCCCGGCGGCGCAGCGGAACTAACACTCTCCGCGGCGGGCAGGGAAGGGGAGCGCTTCACTGTGGAGACTCAGCTGTCGCCTGCAGACAACCCTCGCGCCCGTCCCGTGAAGGCGAGTGCGGAGGTGAAGGTAGCCTCCGAGCCAGCCGCCTTCCTGGTCAAGGCCCCTATTGTTGCGACTCCAGGCAGGTACCGGCTGGCTGTCACGGTGAAGGATGAAGACGGGAAGACCCTCGCCGGGGAGAGCCTTCCCGTCTACGTCTATCGCTGATCCGCCTTTTCAGGCTTCCACGATGCTGCGCGTCTCCGGGACATATCGCATCTTCCTGCCCCGGATGAGCGCCTGATAGGCCAGTATGTTGGCCACGGCGTGCTTGTGACCCGCCTCCACGGGAGCGGCGGGCTGCGTGCGGGCGCGGACGGCCTCCAGCCAGTTGCGCACGTGGCTTTCTCCCGGTTCGGGTGTCAGTTTGATGGCTTCCTTGATGGCATCCTTGCCACCTCCCGAGCCGCTGATGGTCCAGGTGGCGTCCGAGAACGTGCCATTGGTGCCGTAGATCCGGCAGCCGCTGCCGGTGGAGTTGCCAAGCATGGAAGTGTACTGGCACTGGAACCCTTCCGGGTACTCCAGCAAAGCCGTGGCCGTGTCCTCGTGCTCCCGATGGTCCATCCAGACGTACTTGCCCCCGCTTGCCACGGCCGACGCCGGGTAGCCGGTCTGCAGGAACCAGTGCACCACGTCAAAGAAGTGCGTCCCCAGCAGCGCGAACGTTCCGTTGGTGTAGTCGCGATACAGTTGCCACTCCCGGTAGCGGTGCGGGTCGAACGGACGGTACGGCCGGTTCATCAGGAACCGCTTCCAGTCAACGTCCTGCTCCGTCAGCTCGAAGTTTCCCTTATTCCAGCGAGGATTCGAGTCGTTCCACATGATCTCCACGCGGCTGATCTTGCCCAGGATCCCGGACTGGATGGCTTTGGCCGCCGCCCGCCAGAGCCCCGCGCTACACCACCGTGTACGCGGTCGATGACGTGTCGTTCGAGCTGCAGGCCGGTGAGCTGGTGGGCTACCTCGGCCCGAACGGGGCAGGGAAATCCACCACCATCAAGATGCTCACTGGCCTGCTCGTGCCCACCAGCGGCGAGGTGTACGTTGGCGGGATGGTGCCCTGGGCGGAACGCGAGCGCTACGTGCGCGGCATTGGCGCGGTGTTCGGCAACCGCACCACCCTGTGGTGGGATTTGCCCGTGATCGATTCGCTTGAGCTGCTCCAGCCAATGTACGACATCCCCATGCAGCGCTTC
>Ga0101944_10002677_pt1 | contig 27756 bp, 26 predicted proteins | sample DewCreD2012metaG_FD_75245 | JGI IMG/M metagenome (GOLD analysis project Ga0101944, IMG submission 75245) | Hot spring sediment bacterial and archeal communities from British Columbia, Canada, to study Microbial Dark Matter (Phase II) - Dewar... ... | reverse complement strand
CATAGTCGGTCCAAAAAGTATTAGGAGCGCGGACTGAATATTTGGCATCAGCAGTAATATTATCACCAGCCCCAAAAGTTCCGGAAACTCGCAAAAGATATTTTTGCCCTGATACAAGAGTAATATTTGAGGTTACCGTTGGCATATCTTTGGCAACAACATTTATCTCATCAACCTTCTGAGCCGCTAGAATCTTCCAGTTGCCAATTCCGGGTTCTGAATTATCAACACCATTTTGATTCAAATCGTTGAATTTTTTACCTGTAATTTCAGTATTTTTCCTCGCATTAAAAGCCACACAGTAATAAGTTTGCCCATATTGAGGATTATTTATCCATTCCCAGTTATCGTAGTTATAAACATCGCCGGTGCAGTAGAATTCAGCGCTAACACTCCCAGCATTTGAGAAAGGAAAGTAAGTATTGTCTTTAAAGACTTCTCTTACCTCAATTCTCCCACCAAAACTTGAGACATCAGAAATAATTGCAGTTGCTTCCCCCGAAACTGTTGGACCAAAAGCCACCCAAGGAGCACCCAACTCTGAAGTATTTGTTTGGAAATCACCGAAACTACCAGATCCAGCTTTAGCGTATTGGAACTTCCAGCCATCTTCAAGGCGGCAATGGCCCTGTGAGTTATTAACAAAATTTTGAGCAGTTGTTGCTCCAATTGTCGCTCCATGATTACCCCAATTAGGCAAATACTGTTCCGAATCACAAACAACTTTATAACCTTTAATAATTATTGGATTAATTTCATTTTTTATCTGAACTTTTGTAGTCTGATCTTTATTAACAGTTACTGTTTGAGGAGAACCGGTAACTATCCAATTATTACCAGGGTTTGTTTCAGTGATTGTATAATCACCAATCTGAATATTATTCCAAGACAAAGTCTGACCATCATAATCACTATTTTTACAATTTCCTGATGGATAGGAAGGTCCGGTGATACAAATTTCAAAATTCTTGGAGATATCAGGGTTAGCATTCTTCCAATCAACTACTTTTGTTACTTCTAAATTACCCAATTTAGGCAATTCATTATTGACAATAGTGAAAGTTTTTTGAGGGTTATCAATAGTTACCGTACCCGAACCACTTGTTTCTTGCCAACCATCCTGTAAAATCTCACCCAATTGATACTGACCATAAGGAACATTTTCAAATGTAACACAGCCATTTTGACCTGTGTCACCTACATAACCTTTGTAGACATCAAGCTGCAGCGAACCTTCATTATCGCCATAACATCCCTCACCACTTGTTGAACAGCTGTCCCAAATTTTTAGACTCAAATTCCCTCCAGAAAATGATTTAGCATATTTGTGTTGAGGATTATAATAAGTTCCCCAACCAGAAGCGGTTGGACCACCACTGGTTGAGAAATTTAAGGAAAGATAATTATTCATACAAGATGAACCCTCGCCATTTACCCAGCCATCAGTTGGACCAGCACAAGACAATCCCACATATCGATAAGAATTGGCCGCATCAGAAATCATCCTTGAATCACCATAGTTATAAGTACCTGATGCTAAAAGAACATAATTGTCATTAGAATAACTACCAGCATTAACAATAGAGCCGTCAGAGGCAACATTTATTGTATTCCCAACTTTATCCCCCAAAAGATAAAGCCGCCAGCCGGAAAGAGGTCTTTGATTTTGATCTGTTTTGCAGAGAGTAACAGTTGATACTGGCTGGCATTCATAAACATTTAAGGTTAAACTACCACTGTTGTCACCCATTGAACCTTGATTATTTGACGAACTATACCAACCGTCATACCAGTCGCTAATTAAAAATCTTGCTTCTATATCATTAGTTGGTGAGAAATATTTTGTATAAATATGATTTGTATTAACATTGTGATCATTATCCCATTCAATTACCCCAACACCATTTCCTAAATCACCAAGAAGGGAGGTGACACCCCGATTTGCCCCCCAAACGCCAATGTCATTTCTTATGGGAGTTGGCCAGTCTGTATCTGAAACTGCATAGGCAGCGTCAGCCAATCGACCTTGACCATAGCTATAATCACCAGAAACTTCAAAAAGATATTTTCCGCCAGAGGTTAAACTAAAAGTTTCCCCATCAGGATCTTCTGAGTGAATTAGTTTCGTCACCACCGGGTTTTGGCTCTTAACTGTTCCTGCAGGGCATTGATGCTCTCCATCATAAATTGGGACTAATTTACACTGAGATATGCAGAAATTTTGTCCCGGGGTTACTCCATCAGTGCCATCACATTCTTCATTACCATTTTTTACCCCATCACCACAATAAGGAGCGGGAGTTGGTGTTTCGGTTGGGGTTGGGGTTGGTGCTTCGTAACAATTTAAGTGATCTTTGTTGAAATTGTTTGGATCTTGAGAGGTAGCAAAATACAGATGCCAAGTAGAAAGGCTAATTCCCCGATTTGTCAATTCGCTTGTCTCAATTCCCCATTCGACAAACCAATTTCCATTTCCATCAGGATATGCCCGGGCATAGCCATCCTTAACCTTTTTTTCTAATATTTTATCTTCTGGTTTATCTCCAAAAATTGGTGACCATTTTACTTTTTCCGTTTCATTAGTATTTTTCCACAACTCAACAGTATCATCACCACCTCCCTTTCCGGTAACTGCTAAAAGATATTGATAATATTCAGAGGTGGGATTTTGAAATAAAACAACCCACGAACTTTCCTTAAACTTATCATGACTATTTAATGGATTACCAACAACCCTTTCTCTAAATAATGTCCTACCGCCCTCTTCCTTATAAAAAGCAGCAGAATAAGTTAAACCATAAAGATCTATCTCGCTCGGATACTTATCCCCCTTAGGATCATATTTGCATAGAGGCTCATTCCAATTGTTTTGGACACTAGCAATTACTTCAAAACTTGTTTCCGCTTCTCTATCCTCATGACTGTTACAACCCGATTTAGTATAGCTATAAAGCTTAGCTTTCCAATTGGTGCCTAAAGTTGCATCGGAAGGAAGGGTATAAGTCGCCTTTAATTCATTATTCTCATCCCTCTGACTACAACTACCCACTACAGATGAAGAGCCAGACGGCGGATCAATTTTTATCTGATAATAATAATCTTCTTGTAAATCTCCTGCTTTAATATAAACCGTCTCGCCTCGGGCGTACTGGTATTTATCGATAGAAAAAGTATTATCAGAATAAGTAGCAATAAAAATTGTAAAATGATCAATGCCTTCAACTTTAACTTTATCTCCTTCTTGATTTACTTTTCCTTCCTCAATTTCTTTAACCTCCCCATTTGGCTGCTCCATATAAGAAACTTTCGCATTTTTATCTTCCGGCTTGGGCAAAGTCATATCGTATTCAAAAGAGCCATCTTTCATTCCGGTAGTAATGTCATAAGCATATTCGCCATAAGGATTAACCCCTTCGGGAAGTTTTAAATCGCTGACTTTAACTTTTTGAATTTTTAATTGAGTTGTTCCCTCTTTAGGTAAACATTTGAAAGTGACAGATACTTTGTTTTCTTGGGGAAAAAGATACTTAATGCCTAATTTAACCGGTTCTTTGGTTTTTGCCCAACCTTCTTCAAAGTTAATTTCCCAATCTTCATTTACAGTATCTTTAATTTCTTCTCCTTGGCTAAGGCAAACCTTCTCAACCGGCTCATTTGCTAAACCAGCAAGAGGAGTAGCAGAAGGAAGAGGCTCATAATCAGCCAGAGGAGAAGGACCTGGTATTGGTGTTTGATTTAACTGATCTTCTTTTTGGAAACTATCCGATGGAGAAGGAGCTATTGTTACTTCTGGTATCGGCGTATTATAGTTTGTTTGAGCATCTGATGTCGGCTCTACTGTTGGTTCAGCGGTTGGTTCTACTGTTGGCTCTGGCGTCATTTCAACAACTGGAGTTGGTTCTGGAGTTTCTTGGGCTAAGACAAGCAAAGGAGACCAAAAGGATATGGAGTTAACTAAAATAGAAAAGGCAGATATTAAGGCAATTAACCTTCTTTTGCTTTTATTCATTAAGAATGGGCTAACTAGCTCGATTATAACACTGCTATAGGAGTTGTCAATAATGTCAAGATAACCCTATTACAATTACTATATCCTATTTTAATTCAACCCCACCATCTTGATGTGCAATAACAACCAGCCTCCTCAAGGTTGTTCCCGGCGGGTAGCAGGTTTGAAGGGTCAATGTATTCCATTTTCCTGAATTGCCAAGATAAAAAACATCTTTGGCATCTACCACCTTTTTATCGGATACCTTATAAACAAACTTCTTTTCCTTATAATAAATATCTATCTCGTCTCCTCTTTCAAGTTTTCCAAGAAGATAGAAAACGGCATTGTAACGGCCGACATTGTAAAAAGCGTCAGTTGAATGGGCAAAAAGATAGGTATTGCCAAAACTGCCAGGCAAAGCGGAATATTTTGCATGAGCCACTCCCTTTTTCAAAACTGGCAAATACTCAGAAGCATTAAAAGGATCAACATTGGCAAAAACAGGAGCCGAAGCGCCAATTTTGGGAATAACAATTGAAAATTCAGTATTTGGCGGTTCTATTTCTTTAACTAATTTAGAATCAGATTTAACCAATGCCTGCCTTGCCTGATAGACAATTTCCTCCTTTGTCGCAGGGCCGTATATAAAAAACAAAGTCAAAAGCGAAAGAAAAATGAAAACTTCACCAGCCAAGTTGAGATAATAAGAGACCTTCTTTTTCTCGCTTTCTATCTTGCCTGCCATTAATCAATAATAACACAAATCAAGAAGAGTCAAAGCCTAAGAACTTCTTTAACAAAGGCGGAAATTTGTTTTGATATTTATTTATAAGATAGACTGCAAAAGAAGCGCCAAGAGTGTCTATTACTACGTCTCTAATTCTTGGCTCGCGGCCAGGAACAAAAGATTGATGATATTCATCAGACAGGGCGTAGAAAAAAGAAATTAAGATTGACAAAAAAGCAGATTTTTTGAACGAAAACTTGCTACCCCAAAAAGCACGAAAATAAAATAAAGAAAGAACCGCATATTCAACAAAATGAGCTGTTTTTTTAAGCAAAAAATCCTGCCAGTAGAATTTGCTTGTCTTGATAGTCGGAAGGGAGCTAAAAAAGAAAATAAGTGCCATCCATAAAAAGGGCGGCAACCATAAATTAAAAATCTTCCCGATCTTCGCTATCTTTGTTTTCATTTTGTTTTTCTTCTTTCTTCTTTTTAGACTTAAAATAAGCATAACTTGCCGCTGACAAAAAAGAAAGACCCGCTATTATAAAAAAGACAGCCGCCAAATTAAAGTAAGAATCAGAGCCACTAGCTTCTTTATCCTCCTTTATCTTTGCTGATTCAAGACCCAAGACTCTTGGCTCAGACGAGGAATTTAGAGTTAACGCAGATTCACTGGCTTGGATAGTGTTTTCTGCCTCAAGCGAAGGGGTTGGCGAGGTCTTTGATGTTGCTGAAGGCTTTGGAGTTGAGCTTGGAGTTGGAGTTGAAATAGTAAGAATAGGAGTTTCTTCATAACTATTACCCACTGAAATATCAATCGTCTTTGTCCAACTCTTATAACCAGTTTTTTCAACTTTTATAGTATGGCTGCCAAAACCACAGGAAACTTTGTTTGAACCGCATTTGCAATCATCGCAAAAAGTATAAGTTTCAGGGGCATAATTGCCTGTATAATTTCCATCGATATAAATCTGTGTTGCGCCAGCTACAACAATATCATTTTGATCCCTCGCGTCATTGATCTTCAAAGTAGCCTTAGGTTTCTCAGAACTCTGTGTCGGCGTCGGTGTTGGCGAGGGGGTAGGAGATGGAGTCGTAGTAGGACAACTAAAAGATAAAACCTCACCGTTTTTTGAAGGCTCGTTTGACACCTCCCAGTTTGGAGATCCATCGGGATTTCTCCTAGCAGATTGGTTAGGTCTAAGTGTTGGTATAGCCTGACCAGCGCCATAAGAAACAGTATCCACTATGTCATCGTATTGCTTCAGGACTATCGTGTCTCCATCATCAGCAAGATAACGTAAGGTCTCAATCAGAAGAAAACTATAGGGAGCGATTTTGTAATTTGAGCAGAAAACCTTTTTTTGAGTAGTACCAGCCTTGGAATCAAAATAAATTACAAAACCATCCAAACTTACTTCATTACTCGTCGTATTGTAAATTTCAACCCATTCAGGAGAACTGGCAGGACTAAATTCATTGATCACTACCTCAGCTAGTGCTTCAACATTACTTGCAAAAAACAAAAAGAAAATAGAAGAAAATACAAAAGAAGCAAAAAATAAAAATATCTTTGAATGATTCATATTCTTTAAAGCTTTATCCGCTTTAATTCTCAACTATGAAAAACAAAAAATCAAAATTTTAGCCTCGTTTGTATCGATACACTAAAATAAGTATCAAGTATCACGAATCAAGAATCAAGTATTAAGAATAGTTAAAAGTTAAAAGTTCAAAGTTAAAAGTTGGAATTTATTTGTTTGGAATTTGTGATTTGTAATTTGGAATTTGCCTGCCCGCAATCGCTAAAGCGATAGCTCTTGCAGGGCGGGGAATTTGAAATTTTGATTTTTTCCCTTTGTTCTCTGTTCTTTGTTCTAATCTAGTAGGTAAAAGGCAAGAGGTAAAAGGTAAAAGAAATTCAAATAGAAGGCAAAGGATTTCAGATATCAGCTATCGGATATCAGATATCGACTGTCAACCTTTGGCTATCAGATATAAGTGCTACAAAATTCACAATTTATAGATTACAAAAAATCTCACACCCAAATCTAATAATCTATCGTAAAATGCTAATTTTTATAAGTTTAATAAAAAAGAGTAATTTTTGAACTCCTTGCTATTCTATGGTTCCACCAGTTATAGATCTCTTTCAAACTAGCCTTTTTTACCAATGCAATTTTCTCACTCATTGAGAGAATATTAGTAGTTTCCCATTCTAGTTTCTGAATAATTTTGTCTTCTAGCTTTATTACTATGTTTTTATTTTTTTCTTCCAACTCTTGTATAAGCTTTTGCCTTGTAGCCTCAAAGACGTATCTATTGCGAGGAGGATTCTTTGCTACTTTTTCAACAACATCTAGAAATGACTGGCAATCCTTCGAGTCAACCAGAGAAAAAAAGGTCGAAAAAATTTGAGGTGTAAAATCTTTGTCCATTTCTAGTTGGCAACTATAGGAAATCCCTTCTTGTCTTATTTTTTTTTCCACTTCTTCTTTAATGATTCTCGAAATGAAAACTAGCTTATAAGCATCTATGACTGAATGAATTGGAACCTTGATAGAATAGGCGGGATAAATAAGTTTCTCCCTAGGATAAGAATAAATATCATCAATCATTGTGTCCTTGTTTTCAATCTTCCCTTTACCAAACCTATTAGCTACAGTATAGATTAGCATCTTAAGTTCTTTAGCAAGAGATGTGGGTGCATATATAATGGAATGTGTTAACTTGATATTTTTTAAAATCTCATCCTTTTTAGAAAAAGACAGGTTTCTTTCTACTAGCTTTAAGTGTCTTAAAAGAGAACTTTTGTTTTTTTGTTGATATTGAATTAGGTTGTGAATCAGCCATCGGTGTCCCCCTATAGACGATAGTGCTTCTAAAACTATTCTTTTTTTCTCTGCCACGATATCTTCAACTGAGATTCTCCTTAGAAGAAGAACATCCGAAAGAAATTCTGGCTCTACTTTATTTCCCACAGCTACCTTAAGTATGCCCGACCCCACCTTTCCATTTTTCTTGCATTTGTCATCCAGAGAACGAAAAAATAGATGTTCATAAAGATGAGCATATAGGTGGTTAGCCTGTTGATAGTTGAAAAACAGACTTAAAACAAAGTCTCTACTTAAACCTTTTTGGGGTATAATCTTGATATCCGGCATTTTCTAAAACCCTTGAATATTGTCTAACATCAAAGAAAGAGAGCGCCTTACCCATCTAGGGAAACACTCGCCTCTTGCGAGTTGTTTTCTGTTTTACAGATCGGCGCTCTTGCGTAACCTATTCAGTTTTGTCAGTTTGCCCCCTCAGAAGCTGCATCAGACCAAGCTTGGTCTACTTCAGCTCTGCTCGAACCAGTGTCCCTGGCGGCATCATCTTTCGAATAGCCATCCCTTACCGCACCGGCGTAGTTATCCCAAACGCTCCCGCTGATATCCCTGTCTTTATCTTTATCCCTGTCTTTATCTTTATCCCTGTCTTTATCTTTATCCCTATCACCAGGCCCATAAGTATTCGTCTCACACCTCGCTTCTTGCTTGAATATGTTTATCTGGTAACCAACTTGAGCTTTCCAAGCTCCAAACCGAAAGATTTACACCTCCAAAACCGAATTTTAAAATGTGCTCGGATTTTCCTTCGCCCTCGAAGTGAATCCTGATTTCCCTTTTACCAAAAAAAGGCGCAAAAGTCAAGGGTATGTACGCGCTCGATACATTTTCGACATTCCTCCTTTCTTGATAAGATAATCCACTGGTGTATTATGGTTTAGAGGGCGGGGAATTTGAAATTTTGATTTTTTCCCTTTGTTCTATGTTCTTTGTTCTAACCTAGTAGGTAAAAGAGGCAAAAGGCAAAAGAATCGGGATTTCAGCTATCAACCACCGGCTATCAAATTTGAGCGCTATTCTTGACAAGGACGGACCTTGTCACCCCCCTTTAAAGGGTTCATTTCCTAGAGTGATATAATAGCTTATATATTTCTGACCCGCCTTTTATGTCCAAGATTAAAAGAGACAGATCTTCAATCAAGGTATCTTTACCCAAAAAGAAGGTTGAGAAGTACCTTAAATTTTTCAATCTTTCTTCAATTAAAAAAGCCAAAGAAAACCAATTAAAAGATTTGTTTATTAAGATAATTGATGATTTTTTAACAGGTTACCTTTCACTTGATGAATTCTCCTCTATCTCCAATTATTTGTGGTGGAAGGGTGTTATTATGTCAGGAAAAGGAAAAGTCAATAAAAAACTTTACAACCTTCTACAGATGGCTGGAGAATTAAGCTTCTATGTACGGGGTGAGACTAAAGAAGTACGCAAGACCGCTTTAAGGATTTTAGATCTTGTCTTCGATTACTACAGTAAATTTAAGCAGCAGTGAACCGGACATCAGCTATCGGATATCGGCTGTCGGATTTGATTACTATCTTAATCCATAAATCTTAAATCCTAAATCTAGATTCTGCAATCTGTTTGTAATTTCTTTATTGGTACTTGTATATTGCTTGTATATTGGAGTTTGTGATTTGTAATTTGTAATTTTCCCTTTGTTCTCTGTTCTTTGTTCTAATCTAGTAGGTAAAAGGCAAGAGGTAAAAGGTAAAAGAGACACAAGCAGAAAGTAGAACGTAGTAAGTAGAAAGCAAAATTCTTAAATCCTAAATCATAAATCAAAATTCTGTAATCTAATTTTTGACTTTTGAGTTTTAAGTTTTGAGTTAACCTGTAATTTGGAGCTTGTGATTTGGAATTTTGTTCTCTAATCCCTAATCTGTATTCTGTATTCTGTAATCCGTAATCTAATTTTTAACTTTTGACTTTTAAGTTTTGAGTTATACTTTTGACTTTTGACTTTTAAGTTTTAAGTTTCTAATGCTATTTGAAGCTTACCAACCTCAAGCTGGTAATATCTGAGACCTTGTATTTTTCGCTTAACTTGCGATTTCCGCCATCAGGCATAAATGGGTCATGCATTATGTAGTCGCTACCCTCCTTCTTTAAAATAACTATAAAATGATCAGGGCCTGAATAAAGGCCGGCAATCACAGGACCGCTTGAAAGCAAACTATCAAGTTGTGAAGCAGAAGCTGTGCTAATTGTAAAAGGCATCCCCTCTGCTGAATGATAAATATAGCCTGTCCCGGGAACAAAATAATTCGGGTTAACAGCAATATCACCAGGCGTCAACTTTTTACCATAATGAGTTGAAATCATTGCGATTGAAGAAATAAGGCAACCATATTCAGCAACGGAATATGAAGAACCACCAATACCAATTGTTCCCCACTGACTGTCGCGCTGATTATAATAACAACCCCAAGAATCGCATTTTGTCTGATTTGACAAAATTGTCGCTCCACCCTGGCTTGTAACGAAGCGCCTTAAAGCTGCAAGCTGGCTTTTTGCTTGAGCCAAAAGCCTCTGATAATATCTTTCGTCGTTTTTACTTGCCGCAAGCAAGTTTGCTTTGGCTGCTTTCTGAGCATCAAGATTGGCTTTCTGCTTCTCAAGCTGTTTTTGCAAAGCCTCCTTATCGCCCTTTTGATCTTGATAAGTCGTTTGCGTTGACTGAAGCTTGACCAATAAATCCTGATCATAGCGCTGAATTAATTTAAGATAATGAAAACGCGAAACTGCAGTTGAAAGATTGGGAGACGAGATTAAAAAAAGAAGCGGGTCGCCAAGCTTCACCATCTTGTAAGTTTCAGCAGCACGAGATGAAAAAGCACGGCCCAAAGCATCAAGAGAAGTCTCAAGCTGATCAATTCTTCCTTCAAGAAGTTCAATTTCCCTTTGAGTCTCTTCAATCTGAAGACTAGCAAGTTTAATCTGGGCATCATACTGAGCAATTTGGTTACTTAAAGTAGCAGACTGTGAGCGAAGGCGGCCAAGCTCTTCTTCATACTGTTTTATCTGATCTTGAAGCTCTTTCAGTTTTTGGTCTTGGGTATTTTCTTGAGCCTGGACTTGAAATATAAAAGCAAGACCAACAAGAAAAGAAAAAGCCACAAAGATTAAAGAAAATCTTTTTAGGAAAGAGTGCATTTTAGAATACTAAACTTTTTTCTTTGACAGACGCGATATGGCAAGGAAGCTGCCTACAAATGCCAGAACTAAGCCAAGAAACCACTCAACCACCAAAACCAAAGCTGACATCTTAAAAAGAACAAAAGTATCTTTAGGCAAAATCTCTATCTCCCCAAAATAAGAAATTAAAGAAGGCGCAAAATATAAAACCAAAACAAAAGCCAAAAGCCAGCCAATAAAAACACCCACTAAAACATAAATAAATGCTTCCAAAATAACAGGGCTTGCAACAAAAAACGGAGTTGCACCTATCAAATTTAAAATATCAACCTCCTGTTTTCGCGACATCAAACGCATACTGATAACAACCAAAAGAACAAGAAGCGAAGTTGTCGCCAAAACTACAGTAAAGATCCCGCCTCCAAGCCTCAAGTAGGTAACAATAGATTTAAGTCTATTAATAGTATTATTTAATGTTGCCTCGCCCCCAAGATTAGCAGTAAAACCAACCTGATCCACCAATTTATTTTGTTTCAACTCGCTTACTAATTCCTGGGCATAATCAAGTTTGACCAAAGAAAGCTCAAGACTTGCAGGAAAAGCTGTTGGGCTTACAAGTTCTGCCAAAAGGGGTGTTTCTGAAGTCGCATCTTTATAAATTTTAAGCGCGTCCTCTTTTGAGACATAACGTACTTCTTTAATCCGCGAATCAGAAGATAATTTCTGCTGAAGGTTATAGATATCACCAGGAGAAGCATCAGTTTTAAGAAAAGCAATCACCTGAGGCCTAGTTTCAAAATAATGCAGAATTTGCCCTGAGGAATAAAGGAGAGTAGATAATATACTGACAACAAAAAAGGTAATAGCAAGAACAAAAACAGCGGCAAAAGCTTGAAAAGGAGAGCGAATTATATTTCTGATGGCTGTTTTAAAGTGAATTCCCATACTTATGAAAGGCTAATAACTTTAGTTTTAATTTTACTTCCTTTTTCAACTTTAGTATATTTCTCAACCAAATTTAAATGATGAGTTGCCATTATAACCAGCTTCCCTGATTCTGCAACCTTTTTAAACACCTCCATAATCCCTTCCGAAGTTTCCCAATCAAGGTTGCCTGTTGGTTCATCAGCCAAAAGCATTTCAGGGTTAACAACCAAGGCTCGCGCCAAAGACACTCTTTGAAGTTCTCCTCCTGAAAGCTGAAGTGGAAAAAGTTCGCTCCTTTTTTCAAGCCCCACCATCTTTAAGACACCATCAACACGACTGTCCCACTCAGATGAAGGAACGCCAACAACAGCAAGAGCAATTTCAACATTTTCTCTTACCGTCTTTTCCGTCAAAACTTTAAAATCCTGAAAAACAACACCAACTTTTTGCCGATATATAGGTACTTGGCTGCCCTTAAAAGAAAAGATATCCTCACCCTTAAACAAAATCTTACCTGTGTCAGGAGTTATTTCTCTCAAGATTAATTTAAGAAGAGTGGTTTTGCCAGACCCAGAGCGGCCGGTGATAAAGACCAACTCACCGAGACTGGCCTCGAAAGAAACTTTATTCAAGGCGACTATATCGCCATAAGTTTTGCTAACATCAATTACCTCAAGCATTATCTTTCAGATTACTAAATTTTTGAAGTCTTAACAAGAAGTAAAACTAAATTGACAAGGTCCGTCCTTGTCAATCCTATAATTAATCAAGCACTTTGACTTTACCCACATCCATCAGCCAACCAGCCTTGGCGCCTTTAATAGTCTCGCCCCAAACCTGCACATTTTTACCCACAAAAGAATCAAGATCAATAACAGATGATGTTAAGTAAACATACTGGGAAGGCCCTCCATCTCGCTCTAAGTGATGCGTTCCTTCCCCGTTAATACCCCCTTCTTTGAGAAGCCCCTGAGCTGTATCTTTAAAAGTCTTCTCATCAGAAATTCCTGCTTCTTTCTTAGTTTGAGTTATACCTGTTGTACCCGCGGCCTTGTTTTGGGTTTTACCCTTTGAAGTTCCGGAGAGTATCCAACCTGTCAAGATCCCTAGTCCTACAACAACTATTGCAACTACTACCATTACCAAATTTTTAGAACCCGAAGCATTGAATTTACCCACAAGAGGTTTTTTCTCAACCTCAGAAGCTACATTTTCAACAGGCAGTTGATTATCTACCCTATTTTCCTCTTCCATAATAATGACACTTTAGCCTACCTAAAAATAAAATTCAAGTAGCAAGAGATAATATTTCGGCTTCAATAAATTCATCTATTTCTCCATTTAAGACCGCCTCTGTATTTGAGGTTTCAACATCTGTCCTTAAATCCTTAACCATTTTATAAGGATGCAGAACATAACTTCTAATCTGACTACCCCACGAAGCAGGCCTGTATTCACCCTTAATTTCCTTGACCTCTTTACTTTTTCTTTCCTCCTCAAGAGCCCAGAGCTTAGCGCGCAAAAGCTCAAGAGCTATCTTCCTATTCTGCTCCTGGAATCTTTGAGTCTGACAAGAGACTGTTATCCCTGTTGGGATGTGTTTGACACGAACTGCTGTTGAAACCTTTTGGACATTTTGCCCACCTTGGCTTGACGAGCGGAAAAACTGCCATTCAAGATCTTCATCTTTGAGGTTGATATCAGACTCATCTACATCGCCAATCTCAGGTAAAACTCCAACCAAGGCAAAAGAAGTCTGACGCAGACGGTCTGCATTAAAAGGAGATTGCCTCACCAAGCGATGCGTACCGCTTTCACCTTTTAAATAACCATAAGCATAAGGGCCAATTACCTTGAAAGTGACGCTTTTTATTCCAGCCTCCTCGCCCTCGGTCAAATCCAAAGTCTCTACCTTGAAGTTCTTCCTTTCAGCATATCTTAAATACATCCGGTAAAGCATACTGGCCCAGTCCATTGCTTCTATCCCACCTTGGCCTGCATGTATTGAAACAATGGCATTGCCGCTATCATATTTTCCAGAAAGAAAGGAGGCCAATTTCAGCTCTTTTAGTCTCTCCTCAAGAGAAGAGACATCTTTTTCAAAAATCTCATCATCTTTACTTTCTTTGACCAAATCAAGAAGAACCAAAACCTCATTCTCAAAAGACTCAAGTTTATCTATTAAATCACGAAGACTGCCAATTTTTTGCATTACTGACCTTGCTTTTTCCTGATCATTCCAAAAATCAGGGTCCAAAGACTGAGCTTCAAGCTCCTTAAGTTCTATTTTCTTCTTCTTGATATCAAGAGATTTTTTAATCTCCTCCAAAGAATCTTTTATAATCCCCGCTCTTTGCTTAATTTCAGGCATAATTTAGGGTTTACAAATTTCAGCTTTTACTTTTTCTTTATCGCTTTTACTTAGACTAAAAAAGAGCTTAATTAAAGTCTCGGAAGCTGATTCCTTCGCTTCTGAAGTCTTAATTTCTACGCTTTCACCCAAAACTTGAGCTAATCTATTTCTTCCAATATCAAGAAATGTAGAAATAGGCTTAGGCGGATTTTTCCAACCTAAAAGCTCAGTAAACATAGTGCGACCAGCAAGAATAAAAAATCCTTCTACAATCAAGGCTACAATAAACCCCCAAACAAAAATAGCAATCGAATGCTTGCCCAAGCTCCAGCTAACAAACATATGTCGCACTCGAGCCAAAGACAAAAGCAAAAGAAATATCAAAAAAAGTATCAGACCTGCCTGGAAATAAGAAGCACTAAAGTCAATTTTACCAATGCGATAGGTAAAATCATTCCTGTAAAAAAGCGAGCTTAAACCTGAAAAGTTCATAATCTCATATTATCACAAAATATAAGTTTAAAGAGAAGTGGTAGGGGTCGGAGAAGAGGTTGGTTTGGCAGTCGGAGTAGATGTGGGTTTTGTGGTTGAAGTAGGTTTTGGTGTAGTTGAAGCCCTAGGAGTCTGACCTGACCTTAAGCCAGTAATTATTTCTACATCATAGCTGGTCGATGAGCTTTTCTTTGTTTCTACTTTCTGATAGATTTTTTCTAGCTCTTTTGTTATTTCACTTACCGCGCTAGACGAGAGGCTTGAAGAAAAAGTCACCTGTGTTGTTTCATAATCTTGCTTTGCCGCATTACCAACTTTGACAGAAGTATAGCCAAGACTATTTAATCTATCCTGAAGATAAGCTGCCTCGCCTACTATCCCCGTACCATTTAAGACTTGTATTGACACTGATTTTTTATCCACTACTTCAGCTGGAGTGGGCGTGGGAGTGAAAGTAGAAGTTTCTTTCTCTTCAATAACCATAGGAGCAGAAGTTTCAACAGTATTACCCTGAGTTTTGTTCTCTTGGTTCTTCTTCAAAGAAAGAAAATAAAAAACTCCCCCTCCAACCAAGACCAAAGCAATTAAAAGTAAAATTAAACCAACTGTTTTCTTGTCCCTTTTTGAAGATGGCCGAGACATTTGTCCTGAACTCAAAGGAGAGGAGGCTGGTTGTTGTTCTTCAAGCTGATTTGGATCCATGGTAAACGAAATATATAAAGAAAAAAGCGTTTTGTCAAATTTTGTCCTAAAGAATACCTTACTAAATTATAAACTCGAAATCCTAAATTTTCTAAATTACAAATTACAAGTTCCAAATTACAAACAAATTCCAAATTCCAAGCTCCAAGATCCAAACAAATTACAATATACAAATCACAAGAACCAAATTCTAAATTCTAATATCTAAATCCTAAACAAATTACAATTTTCCAATTTTCCAAATTACACACCATCTTTTTCTAAATATTATTACTGTTTATAACATTGGAACATTATTTTATTTGATATTTTGTTTAGATATTAGATATTAGTGCTTAGAGATTGGACTTCCTTACTGCTTACTACGTTCTACTTTCTACTTTCCTTTCCTGCATAATACATAATACAAGATACTAGATACAATCTTTCGGCCAACTTTGACCAACCTCACTGTAAGTGAGGACTAACTTTTGACCAGCTCCGCCACAGGCGGAGACCAACTTCGACCAGCTTCGACCAACTCCGATAGCCGACGGCCGATGTCCGATGTCTGATGTCCGACGTCTGATGTCATACGTGATTCGTAATACTTGATACAACTTGACTCAAACCTTCTTTATTATGAAGTTGTTATCTTGGGGATTAACTTCAAGTCTAACCAAATCGCCGCTCTTAATTTTACCCGATAAAACTGCTTTACCAAAAAGATCACCCAGAGTAACATTAATAATTCTCCTCATTGGTCTTGCGCCAAATGCTGGTTCATAGCCGTCGCGGGCTAGCTTTTCTGCCGCTTCGTCACTAATTTCAAGCTTGATTCCTTTCATCTTCAAGTTTTGAACTAACTCCAAAAGCATCAATTTAGCAATCTTCACCAAATCGTTTTGACCCAAAGGATTAAAAACCACAACTCCGTCAAAACGGTTTAAAAATTCAGGCGCAAAAAGACCTTCCTTTAAAACATAATCCACAACTTTATTCTGCAACTCTTTTTTATCTACCCCACTATTGACCAACTGTCTAATATATTCAGCCCCTGCATTTGATGTGCCAATTACAAATAGATTGCGACAAACTATCTTGTTGCCAAAAGCATCTGTAAAAACTCCCTCATCAAGAAGCGATAAAAAGATATTCATAATCTCGCGACTTGATTTTTCAATCTCATCAAGCAAAAGCAAGGCAGCAGGATTCTTTTTAATAGAAACTGCAAGCTCCCCCGGTTGGTTATTTGAGACGGAACCAATAAGCCTTTCCAAGCCCTCTCTCCCTGAAAATTCAGCCATATCAAAGCGAATAATCTCCTCCTCACTGCCAAAATAAACCCTCGCTAAAATTTTTGCTACCTCAGTCTTGCCAACACCAGTGGGCCCTAGAAAAAGAAAAGAGCCAATTGGTCTTTTCTCATTTATCACCCCAACTGATTTTGCTCGCAAAGTCTGGGCAATCAAAGAAACTGCGATTTCCTGGTCAACCAGTCTCCGGTGAATAATTTCCTCTAAATTTTCAAGCTTTTCTCTTTGAGCTTTAGTAATCTCGGCAAAGGGAACTCCAATTCTTTCTGACAGGACCGCGTCTACATCAGACAATTCAACAACGGTAGATTTCCTCTGCAAACTAAAGGCCACAACCGCTTCAAGAAGCTCTAAAGCTTTTTCCGGAAATGGAGTTTCTGTTATATACCTGTCTGATTCATCAAGAATTTTTCTTAAAACAAAAATTGGTATTATTATCCCCTTTTCCTTCTCGTATTTAATTGCAAGTCTGATCATTATCTTAAACGCATCATCTCTTGAGGGAACCTCAGCTTCCACTAAATCAAAAAGATTTCTGATCCTGATATTGCCCGCAACAAATCTTTCATAGTCCTTATTTGTCAGAACAGCAATAATCAGGAGGTTTCCTTTCTCAAGATTTCTCTCAAAAACATCGGTAAAATCATAGCCTTCAACTTGAGGATTAACCAAGCGATGAAAATCGCGAATCATTAAAATAACATTACCGGCAGAAGAAGCTTCTTTAAAAATTTCCTCAAGCCTTGTTTTTTTAGCGCTGAGATCAATGTTTTCTGCCAAAAGAGCGTTGTAATCAAATTCCAGGATTCTTTTGTATACCATCTTCTGCCCCAACTCACCTGAGGACGACCTTCTGGCAAATTCAAGAACTATTGTTTTTTTGCCAACCCCGGCAGGCCCAACAAGAAAAATGCTTTTACCGCTTCCCAGAGACCTTTCCATTCTTTCAACAATCTGAGACCGTCCTATTAACCTCTCGGCAAAGTCCTGAGGAATAGTTAAATCAGTAGAATATTTATCAAGGTTGGGAGTGTAACCTGTTAAAAGCTCAAGAGCAAGCCCCGAAGGAAAAGATGGCTTTTCAAAAAAACCAGACTCACCTCTTTTGACATCATCCCACCAAGAAGCTACGCTTATAAAATCTTCTTTTGAAATTTTATGCTTGATAAAGAAATCATCGTCCCAAACATTTTGCAAGACTAGAAATTTGATAACACTTTCAAAAGAGTCCTTGGGAAGCGAAGAAAAAAGCTCCTCTTTAGCTTTAGCTGAGGATAAAATATCATTAAGAGAAATTCCCGTGTGAGATAAAAAGAAAGACCCAGCTCCAGAAGTAAAAAGTTCTTCCAGAAACTTACCGTTTTTATTCTTTAAAACTCTTGAAAAATAGATATCAGGCCTCTTTAAATACCTATTGTAAGTAAAAACGCCAAAGAAAGGCAGGAGTAAAACAAAAGGTAAAATAAAAACACCAAAGACAAAAGCAAAGAGAAAAACCAAAAGACCTGTCAAAAGAAGAAAAATACGGACAAAAGCTCCTATAAAACGAGAGATTAAATTAAAAGTAAAAACCTCAATGTACTTCTGAAGATTAAACCCCGTCCCCTCATAAACTAAGACCATTCTTTTCCAAGGCGCAAAAAGACTCAAAAGAAGATAAAGAGGAGAGAAATAATGAAAAATAGACTTCAAAAAACCAACCCACCTTGAAACCAAGATCTTAATTCCTTCTCGATAGTACCAGAAAAGATAATTCATTATTTAAATAATACAACAAAAGAGAATTATTCAACAGAAAGAAGCTCAACTTCAAAAATTAAAGTGGAATTGGGAGGAATATTACCCACAGCTTGGTTTCCATAGCCAAAACTTGGAGGAATAACAAGTTTTCTTTTTCCACCCACCTTCATTCCGACTAGTCCCCGGTCCCAACCAGGAATCACTTGCCCTGAGCCCAAAACAAAAGAAAATGGCTGGCCCCTGTCATAAGAGCTGTCAAATTTTGTTCCATCAACTAAGGTGCCAAGATAATTAACTGTTATCTTTTTACCACTCTGGGCCTCATCACCTGTACCAGGTCTTAGATCTTCCACTTTTAGTTCTTTTACTTCTTCTGTCTGGCTCATTGTTTCAGCTTTTGGATTTTGATTATTTGCTTCTTTCTGGCCAAGATTAATCTTAAGCTCAGCTTGAGGCGTAGGAGTAGGAGAAACACTTGATGATTTACTATCAAAACCCACCAAGGCCGCAAATCCCGCCGCAAGCACTAAAAAAATAAAAAAGAGAACCCCAAAGTTGACTTTCAACTCATCCGGTTTTTCTTCCACATCAAAATACTCTCACAAAAGAAAAAAATCTGCAAGATGCGAGTATTATAGACCTAGCCTTTAAGACTAAAGATTCAAAGCGTAAACTGATAGATTGAGAATTGTTGCAAAGGAAACCCAAAAAATATAAGGAAGATTAATAAGGCCTGCAATTTTATTAAGACGATAAAACTTGATTACCATTAAAATAAGAGTAAACCACAAAGAAATAATTATAAACGCTCCAAGAAGGGGATTTTTCAATCCAAAAAAGCCAATAGACCAGAAAGAATTCAAAATTAATTGAATAATAAAGATGCGAACCGCTTCATTTTTTTCTTTCCCGCCTTCTGTCTTTAAGATAAGATAAAAAGAAATACCCATTAGAAAATACAAAAATGTCCAAACAGGACCGAAAACAAAATTTGGAGGGCTAAAAGATGGTTTTTTCAAAGTAGAATACCAAGTTGGAATACTAGAAAAAGTAAAAACGGAGCCCACAAAACCTGCTAGAAAAGGTAAAAGCAAAGAAAAAAACAGCTTTTTCAGATTTAGATTAAGAGAAGATTTCATCAATCAAATATTAGCACTTTACTAATCATTAACCAAGCCATTTCTTTTTGAGGTCAACAAAATCACCATTGATAATAGAATCTCTAATTTGATTCATTAAATTATTGATAAAAAAGACATTGTGAATTGTCGCAAGCCTCAAGCCCAAAATCTCACCAGAAGTCAAAAGATGGCAAATATAAGCTCTCGAAAAATTAAGGCACGAATAACAATTGCAAACCTTGCTAAGAGGTTTTTCGTCTGACTTAAAAGCGCTTTTTTTAATATCAAGCCTAAATTTATTTGACCTTTTTCCTCCATCTTCAGGGTGAATAAAAAGAAGCCCAGTTCTTGCCATTCTCGTAATCCCGGTATTGTCAAAAGTATCAATCCCTCTTGCAATAGCTTCAAAAATGCCCTCAGGCCCACCCCCTAAGCCTAAAGCGTGAACTGGTTTTTCGTCAGGCAAGATATCAGAAATTGTATTAAGGGCTTCAGAGGTAATTTTGGGATCAGAGCCTATTGCCTCGCCTCCAATAGCAATTCCAGGGAATCCAAGGGAAAGCACAAAATCAAGGGATTGTCTCCTTAATTTTTTATTCAGATCCCCTTGAACTATACCATAAAGCGCCTGAAATTCACCTTTTTTATTCAACTTTTGCCAAGCCAAAAATGACCTTTCTTCCCACTTCAAAGTTCTCAAAAAAGCCTCTTTAGCTAATTTTTTCGGCATATTTAAAGATTGAGGCTCGTCAAGCGCCATAATAATGTCAGCACCCAATATTTTTTGAATCTCAATTGATTTCTCAGGTGTTAAAAGATGCAAAGAACCATCAAGATACGATTTAAAAAGCGCACCTTTATCATCAATCTTAACGACTCTAGCTTCGTCTTCTTCGCCTTTTGACCACAAAAAAGAAACTTGATAACCACCACTATCTGTAATTGTCGGGCCTTCCCATTTCATAAAATTTGCAAAACCGCCAAACTTTTCTATTACTTCAAGACCAGGTTTAAGATAAAGATGATAAGTATTAGCCAGAACCACCTGTGTTCTTGCATCTTTTAAATCCTCAGGGCTTAAAGTGCGAACAGAAGCGCGGGTTGCAACAGGAGAAAAGGCTGGAGTTTTAATTATTCCATGAGGAGTCTTGATAACACCAGCTCGAGCTTTAGTTTTTAAATCTTTGCCAACTATTTTAAAAGAAAAAAGAGACATCAGCAAATTCTAGCAAAAAGATTGGGGAAACTAAATTAAGGCGAAGATTATTCGCTATCCTCAGTGTCAATTCTTGCCCAAAAGCAGTTCTGACATTTCTTAGGTAGTCGCCCCAGAACTTTCTCTGTTTCCCCAATCTTTTCGAGGCTCCGCTCAAAAATCCTGTCTTCCATATCGGGAGGAAGACGGAAATCTAAAACTGAATTCAGACCTTCCAGAGCTTCTTCATACTCGTCTTGAATCCGAACAATAGTCTCTACCCAAGGACATCCGCCATTGCAACTAATTCTTTCAACCATAAACTAAATAGAAATTAAAATAATATAAACAAAAAGTCAAGTCAAAAGATCAAGCTCTTTCTATCAAGGACTAGTTGCAATCCATGCTATCTTATACTTGCCAGTTTCAACCTCTTTAAGATTTATCCATCTTTTATTTATTCCTTCCACCCAACCGTAATTGGGAATAGGAAGATCAGTTAAATTCTTTTTAAGAGAAACATCTATATCAACCTCAAAAGAATTGCGAGTCTTATCTATCTTTGACTCTTTGATATTAACCGATTTAAAAGAAGAAAAATTGTTTAAAGAAACAGCCCAACTTTGCATTCCTGCGTCGTCTTTCAGATCCATCATAAGAACAGCATCGGAAATTCTGCCTCCATCTATTAATTCACAAAAAGTCCTGACCATATCTTCTTTTGATGGCAAAGGGGTACTAATTTCAGAAGAAGGAGATAAAACAGCAGTTAAAATCGGAGAATTCAAGACCTCGGGCTCATTAGTATTTTTCTTATTTAAAAATTTACCGGCCAAAAAGAAAACTCCAACAAAAGCAGCCAAAATCACAAAAAACAAAATCCACCTTTTTGCAATTTTTGCAAGCATTATACACACAGATTATATAGCAAAAAGAAGATTAACAAAAACATCAATTTGGTCCCGGATCAGGGTAATGGCATTTCTTGAAGTGCTAGCCAAATAGGAAACCTTATATCTCTATTTCTTTCATCTCCAAAGGTGACCAATCGATATACCTCGCTAAATCAAGAAATACCAACTGATCATATTTTTTTCCCGCAGCAATAACTCCAAGTAGATGCCTGAAAAATATTGCGTGTCCAACCACAGCAACTCTATTATATCTCTCTTTTTGTTTTTTAAGAAATTTTAAAAATTTCTCTGCCCTTGCCTTTATTTCGTTAAAACTTTCGCTGCCATCATATTTCCAATTAGGATCTTTACGATATTCTAAAAGCCCCCAATCCCAAAATTTTCTTGCCTCTTCTCGACTTTTACCGTCTAAAAACTTGGGCCTAATATACTCATAAATATAATCGACAATTTCATAGTTGCCTTTACCAAAAAGCAAATCTGCCGTTCTTGTTGCCCTAACTAAAGGAGAACAATATACTTTATCTACCTTTAGATCAGAATAAAGCCCTTTTTCAACTGAGGTTTCATCTATTATTGCATCTGGGCTTTGAGATTTCCCCTCTTCTGAATCAATTGTCTTAGCATGGCGAATTAAATATAATTTCATACAGTCAAAAGTTATTCTATATAAAACATCAATTCTTTTCACCTTTTCTATAAGATTCTAGGCTCAGAAAAAACAAAAAGAGGCTTGCAGATGCTTTCGATTCCTAACTTTTGGGTGTGTAAAGCTTGCGAAGAAGCCTTCAGGTTCCTAACTTTCGATGTCTTTTGGTTTTTCTTCCAGCCTTTTGGTTCCTAACTTTCGATGTCTGCATTAATTTTTCCAAACCATCGGCTACATATTCTAGTATTTTGGTTTTATCATCAAATAGAAACGTATTTCTTTGGCAAGAAAGTTTTTCTGTTAAAAATTTATTCAATTTTAAAGCTGTTTTAATTTGTTTCTTATTCAGAAATCTCCTATGAGTAATAGATTGCATGTTATTAATTAATCTCTTTTCATCATCTAATATTAAATAAAAATCTAGGCAATCCACTCCCTTAATCTCAATCAATGTTTTTAATTCAGGAAATATGTGGTTGCCTTCTATAATAAAATTCTGCCTTTCGGTTTTGGAAAAGCGTAAAATATTAACAATCGGTGTAAATAAGGCTTTCGCCTGGCTAAAATAATTATTAAAAAGATCTTTATCTGAATTTGAGTATTTGTAAAGATCGTATGTATGACAAGTAAAAATTTCTCCTTTTTCCTCTAATAATGAATAATAAACAGCCCTGATTATACCGGTAGGAATAATAGCCATACTATGTAAGAAACCCTGAAGTTCCCTCGCTATTGTTGATTTCCCGGTACCACAATAACCGCCTATAAGGATTACTAGAGGCCTCTTAATTCTGCCTGAAGACCACATTTCGTTAAATCTATTAAAAACCGAAAAAATTCTCTTATTCATAACCCAATATTTCTAAATAAGTTATAAACTCTATCTTTTGCAACTTGTTGTGCACCAGGATCTCTAAAATTATTTAAAGAAAAGTTTATTATATGCCACCACCGCATTTTCTCCTCATCGGGTAAAGAGGAAAAATTATTTACAAGCAATCTTACATCTTTAAAATCTTTTTCACGAGGCGGTATTTCTCCTTTATTTGCTAATTTTTGGACTAAAATAATTGCGGGGTGGACTATTAATACTCCATGATCCTCACGCTCTATCTCAACTGCGCTAGACACTAGAAAACCATCCTCGAACGATAAACCATTCCAAAAAGTATTAGGCCTTACAACATCAATCCTCCTAAAATGTAAATCTGTATCCAACCACCCATTTACAACCACAATATCTATATCTCTATGATACCGACTCTTTCTACCAATAAAAAAATCCATCGCCAACCCTGAGGCTAAAAGGTAATTAATTCTCCCCTCTGAAGAACGTTGAGGGAATTTTGATATCAATTTGAAAAAACCCTCAAATGTTCCCCCTTTCAAAAGCATTCCTAAAGACAGTCTTCTCAAATAACTACTAAATTCTTCTAAACTAAAGCCCTTTCCTCGAAAAACTTCTAATTCTTTCATGGTATGAACAAGAACTTAAAATATTAAAATCTCACTACTATTTTTAATGCTACATGATCAGATAGTAATCCTTTATTAAGCTCTTTATCAATCAATGGTTTTTTAAAAAGATGCTCTCTTTTTTCAACTCCAATATCTTTGGCTGATGGCTTTAACAAAATGTAGTCTAACCTCTTTCCTTTTTCACCTTTCGGTAAAAATACTTTTTGAAAAGTTGGAGAATCAAAATTTTTGTAAGGGTCCATAACTCCTAATACCTTAATCAATTCTTTATAAAAAGCCGAATTTTTAGAAATATTAAAATCCCCGGTCAAAACAATCAGTTTATATTTACTCAATCTCTTAATAACATTTTTTAACCTCTCAATAGAAGCACTATAGATTTGATTAAATTTATTAGCCGAAGACCAATCATGAGTAGGATTAGCCACCATGTGAGTATTTGCCACTACAACTTTCCCAGAAAGAAACTTTGAAAACAAAATTCCTTTTCCTGAAAGAAGGTTTCGAAAAATAACTCTTAACCATCCTTCCACAGCCAAACAAGCCACAACACTTAAAGGATAAGTATAGGCAAAATAAGCGCTTTCAAAAGGTTTTAATTTTGAGAAGGTAACCACCCCCCCTCTTGGGCCAAGCAATGCCCTTTCATAAACACAATAAGGAAAATTAGTAAGTTTATTCTTAATAATTTCTAAATGTTTATATGTAAAAACTTCCTGAAGGTTAATAATATCCAGATTTTCGTTATTTAAAAAATCCCCTATCTTAACTAACCTTTTAACAGTAGATTCGCTAAAAATAGGTGTTCCTTTTATATTAAAAGTAACTACAGATAATTGCATTTTTTTGATATTTTACAGAGCGTTGTTATTTTTTTCAAAAAAATTACAATATGTTTTTTCTGAAGAACCAAAACTAGTAATATCATAGTATAATCTCCTGTGCTTAGAAGTACCGAGACTGCTATATACATGGGTAACCAGACATAATAAAAATCAGATAGAGGAAACTCATTTAAAGAAAAAATATTAATAAATCGCCTACTATGAGGGGAAAATAGATAGACCAAGATCCAAAAAATTAAATAAACAAGAAATAGAATCTTCATGTTAATATTTTTAACCAAAAAAGAAAAGAATAAAAGAAGCAACACTTCTGGCAAATATAAGATCTTAATAAGCTTTTGGCTAAATTTCACATCTTTAACAGTGGTTAAAGTTTTAACACCTGAACCTAGATCACTAGAAAAATCTTCTATTTGGTGCATCAACATAGCTCTCAACCCCAAAACGAAAAGTGCAACCGAAAAAAGATAACCCTCAGTTTTATTGTAATCTAAAACAGAAAACACCAACAAAACAGGCAGAGTCCTTTGGATCAAAGAGCCAACAACTATATCAAGAAAAGGCTTTTCCTTAAATCTCACTGGCGGAGAAGAATAAAAAACTACCAAAAAAAACATTATTACCCACCAAAACATTATTTTTAAAACAAAACCTCCAAAAAACCACCAAAAAATAGAGGATAAAATAAAAAACAAAACCGAAGTTAAAAAAATATGATAATCTTTAATATTAGCACTTGTGCGAATTTTGCCAGCTTTTAAATCTACAAATTTATCCCAATAATCGTTAAGGATAGAGGCAAAAGAACCATAAAGCACAAAAAATGCAAGAAGAATCCAAAATACTATTCCAAAACCTGGCGTCAGTTCTTTGAGACCTCCTTTTTCTATAATAACTAGACCAATTGAAACAATAAAAAAAATTAACTTTGTATTTGACCAAGAATGCCAACGAATAAACTTATTCAAGAATTCAAGTCTACCCGCTAATGATCCGAACATTTCATATAATTAGAATAAGTTTGTAAAAACTTTTCTCTCAACCCCTTAATTAAAAAATTGTCTGGTAGAATAATTTCTTTTGATTGATTTATCCACTGATCCAGGTATCGACTATCCGGGATAAGGGAAACCAGATATTCAAAAAAACTATCTAGTTCTCTTCGAGGTAAATTTTTACTAACATAATCAAACATCTCGTTATATATACCGTGGCCGATTATTTCAAGATCACGTTGTTTTATCGATCTCAACTTAATAAAGCTTTCAGCTAAACCAATAATTTCTGCCCAAACAGGCAAGTCCCACAACCAATAAAGATTTTCTAATTTATTAAAAGCAATCCCCCTTATTAGAATCATTCTAATCATTCTTCTTAAAACCATCTTTAAGTATTCATCATTATTTTTATCCAAATCTAATTCTCCTGGAAATTCCTCTCTCGCTAAAGAAAAAACCTCCGATTTGTTATTGTTTAGTTTATAACCTTTATTTTCATCTTTTTTCCCCAAAAAAAATATTTCCCTTCTAATACTAGCTAATGAAACAAAAGGACTCACATAATGATTTATTCCCATCCTGTTTGCCACAATACCAAAACGATTATTCTCCCCCGTTACCGGATTTCCTTCATCATCAAAGGGTTGAAAGTGTCCAATTTTTTAAAGGTCTGAACATGCATAGCATAACCACCCGAACCTCTAGTCTCCTTGATCCCAGACAAAGTTAAAGACCAGACGACCTGAAACCTTATCCAAGCTGATCCAACTATTAGCATCAAACTACTTTTTCTGCTCTTCTGACTATTAACCCATTTGATCAACTCAGTAGGATTATTCCTCTCACAAAAACTGACCAATTCGAAATTCCTATTAATAGCAGAAACTATTTCTTGGAAGAACATTTTATGAACAAAAACATCGGCATCAACCGTTGAAATAATCGCATTATCTTTAGAATTCCCTAATTCCGAATCTAAAAGATTTAAAACATATTTAAAACCAGTATTTCTTGGTTGGCCTCCGCACCTCAATTTAGAATTTTCCTCAATAACCTTAAAAGAATCAAAACCATTTTTATACCTTAACCCTACCTCTACAGTTTTATCTTCGCTCCTATGATTTACAAGAACTAAATTAAGACTAAAATTACCATAACTACCAGCATCTAACAAACTTTTTAATATAAATCCAATATACCTCTCCTCATTATAGGCCGGTACTATTATAAATATTCTTTCCCTCACGTTTTTTGGAAACACTTTTTCACTTTTTAATACTTTCCCTAAAAAAACCAGCTCTTTCCTTAAATCAGGCTGGTTTCTAAGTATCTAAAATAATCTAAACGTTAACTGACTATATCTTATCACCAAACCCCTAATTCATCAAATTCCGGTTTAGTGTAAAGACATATGCGACACTTTTAGGTAAGATAACAGATTATGTAGGTGAGAAATATGCATATTGTCAAACTAAACGATAAAGAGGTTTTAAGGCCCAAACTTTTGGGCGCATATGAGGCTATGGAACCTAAAAATGTCAGGTATTTGTGTAAACTTTCTGAATACATCATTCAACTTTCCACAGGGTTAAGAAAACCACACAAACATTGTACAATTGATTTTGTAAAAAACTTTTGACTGAAACTAAAAAGAAAGTTATAACAATTAAGTTAATCCAATCTGATAACGACCATGAATTTCAGGCTAAATTTGAAGAATATTTAAAATCATCAAACATTAGTATTCAACATACTTGGATTCACACACCTGATCAAAATGGAGTTGTTGAAAGAAGCCATAGAACCGATGAAGAGGAATTCTACCAAGAAACTGAGATAGACTACTCAGATTTGGAAGATATAAACAACAAGCTCAAGCTCTGGCTTGAATATTACAACACTAAAAGATTACACTTTAGTCTGAATTATTTGACACCCGAAGAATACCAGTGTCGCATATCTAGTTACCTCGCACGACATCAATTCGGTCCCGGATCGGGGTAATGACATTTCTTCCATTTCTTCCCCGACCCGCACCAACAGGGATCGTTTCGGCCAATCTTTTTGGAGGAAGCCTGAACCCTTTTGACCAAAGGCTTGTCTCCACTTACCGACTCTTTTACTTCGGGAGATTGGCTTAAGCCCATCATATCGGATGTATCAACATTAGTTTGAGCCATATCAAGCGGAATCTCCTGAGGCCTTTCCATAACACCAATCCTAAATATTCTTCGCGTAAGTTCGTCATCAATTTTTTCGAGAAGACTTTCAAAAGAATTATAAGCTTCATTTTTAAACTCA
>Ga0101944_10002675_pt1 | contig 27785 bp, 13 predicted proteins | sample DewCreD2012metaG_FD_75245 | JGI IMG/M metagenome (GOLD analysis project Ga0101944, IMG submission 75245) | Hot spring sediment bacterial and archeal communities from British Columbia, Canada, to study Microbial Dark Matter (Phase II) - Dewar... ... | reverse complement strand
TTGTCCCTGGCTATCGTACGGTCGCTCCCGGCGGACGGCGACGGTAATGCAGTCGGTGCCGGAGAGGGCTAGTGCCTGCTGCATCGTCGTGAAGTTTTCATATTTGCCGGTTCCGACGATCAGTCGGCTGCGAAGCAGGTGCCGGCCAAGACGCCACCCTTCTTCTTGGGGGCATGGTGCAGACTGGGCGTTCGATGTCATACGGGAAGCAGCGGTGGTAGCCATTGAGCCTATTGTATCGCGGGAAAGCCGAGGCGGCGTCCCCCAGTCTTGTGGCGGGCGGCGCTGGATGCTCTGCGGACGAGGGCCGCCAGCGCTGGCGACTTTCTCTCGAAGGAAAGCCCCTGCCGCGATTTGTCTTGCAGCCGGCGTGGCGTAGATAGCCATGAGGGTCTGCGCGGTGCCTGTCAGGGCATTGCCGACCGCACAGCAGGAGGAACCAGACGATGATGGAAACCGACCTGAGCATCGGCAGCGACACGAGCGACGTGCGCGAGGCGTGGCGGGGCGTGACGTGGGTCGGACGTGCCATGCGACGGTACTGGCGTTTGGGCCTGGCCGTGCTGGCCGCCACAGGGACGGTGGTGGTCGCCGGGACATGGATGATGCCGCGGACGTACTATTCGGAAGCACGGTTGTTTGTCCGGTTCGGGCGGGAAAACCAGGTAGATCCCACCGCCGCGGGAGGGCAACTCGTCTCGCTTTATGAATCGCGAGAAAGCGAGATCAATTCGCTGCTGGAGATCCTCCGCAGCCAATCGATCCTCGACCGTGTGGTTGCCGAGCTAGGGCCGCAGACGATTCTTGGTCGGCAATCGCCGGCGCGGCGAGAGACAGGGGCTCAGGCGGACGCTGGACCGTCCCCGAAAAGCAACCCTCGCGCCGCTGGTGAGTCTCCGCCACGGCCCTCCGCGACGGGCGCACCGCCCCCATCCCCCAGTCGGGACCACCAGCGCGCGGTGAAGAAGTTGCAGCGGGATGTGACGGTGGCGGCGCCCCGAAAGAGCCATATCATCACCGTCGGCTGCCGGGCCTCTTCGCCAGTCCTCGCGCAGCGCATCGTGGAAAAACTGATCGAGGTCTATCAGGAAGAGCATGTACGGGTGCACCGTTTTCCGGCTTCCTGCGAATTCTTTCAGCAGCAGGCAGACCGGTCGCTGGCGGCTTGGCAGCAGGCGGCCCAGCGCCTCCGTCAGCTCAAAGACGAGCTGGGCATCGTGACCCTGGAAGCGCGGCAACAGACGCTGCAAGCCGAACTGGCCAGTCTCGACAGCCAGCGCACGACGGTGCAAGCCGACCTGAAAACCGCGCAGGCCAAGGTCGCAGCACTCGAAGCACTGCTGCAAAATCTGCCGCCGCGACTGGTGACGCAGAAAGTGGACAGCCCCAGTGCCGCGTTCGATGGCATGCGACAGACCCTGTACCAGCTCGAAGCACAAGAGCAGGACCTAGCCGCGCGGATGCAGGACAGCCACCCTCGCTTGACCGTCGTCCGGGACCAGATCGCCACTCTCCGGGCCATCCTTCGGCAACAGCCCGACGAGCGTGCCCAGACTACGGAGGCGATCAATCCCGCCTGGCAGACCATCCAGACGGCCCTGCTGAACGAACGTGCTCTGGTCGAGTCGCTTACAGCACGCGAAGCTGCCCTCGTCGCAGCCGAAAAGCGGCTGCGTGGCGACTTGGAGGAACTGAACCGGCAAGCGATCACGCTCCAGACGCTGCAACAAGAGGCCGCCCTGGCCGAAGCACAACACCGCGAGTACGCGCAGCGGCTCGAGCAGGCACGCATCAGCCAGATGCTCGACCAGGAAAGGATCACCAGCTTAAGCCTCGTGCAGCCGGCCAGTTTTCCTGCGTTTCCCAATTCACCCCGCCGCATGGCCGTCCTCGTGATCGGGCTGGTCGCTTCCATCCTTACCGCCATGGTGGCCATGTTGGGTGCGGCCTGGCTCTGGCCGCTTGTCGAAACAGGCCAGCAACTTGCCGCGGCGCTTCAGTTGCCGCTTGCCGGGCTGATCCCGCAGCCTGCCCTGGGAATCGCGTCCGTTCGGCGGTAACGCGCAACTCGTTGAAAACTCGCAGCCATTCGCCTCACGATTCAACGACCTCCAGCAAGCGCAGACCACCTAGCCAACCCCCATCTATGGTGGCATCTTACAATATTTTCTGTATGGAATGTCCAATCTAGCCGCGGTAACGTGCATGCGAGGTGGTGCAGGTCGGCGTGGGCCGTGTGTTTTAGAAGCCTTATGTTTGAGAAAAGGCATGTGCCATAGAAAAGGAAGGTTGAGCCCTAAGGGAATCGCACAGGGCTTTTACTCTTTAGTTGAGGGTCTGGGTGAACGCGACTGGCAGGCATCGCTACAAGCGCCGGTGCGTCCGGCGGCTGTGTGTCCCGACCAGGCTCGCTCCTGCGTTCCCTCCGTCTTCTTCGCGCCTTGCGAGGCGTTTTTCAGGGGTGACAGACCTGGCACCGCGACATCGCCGGCGCTGCGGCGTGGGAATGAAACCGCTCCTGGCCGGCGGCGGGATGAAGACCCTTCGAGCCGCCATTGACCCAACTCGTTTTCGGGATACGATACGGTTCCAGACGGGGCGAGCTACGGGTCGCCACGTGGCCGGATTGCGGCATGCCGCAAAAGCAAGCCGTTAGGTGGGTGTTTGGGCAAGATGCGTGGGGACCGGGGGCGCATGAGTGGGAATTAGGGAGAATTGCTTATTCTTCCCCCACCTTCCCCCTGTTAAGGTGAACGATGGCGTACAGCCACGTAGGAGCGGCTACTTCCGAGCGGGGTGTGGCTCAGCCTGGCTAGAGCGCTTGGTTCGGGACCAAGAGGTCGCAGGTTCAAATCCTGTCACCCCGACTTAACGAAAACCCAAGTTAGACGGTGCATTTGCGATCCTGCCATAGGCTGGCGACCCGTCCCGTGAATGGATGGAGCCGGGGGTAAGGTCTAGGTCGCGCTGACATCCATCGTGTCAGTTTTCTGGGACCATTTCCCGCGTTCGTCCGCGAGATCGGCCCAACACGGCTCGCAACCACGAACCGATCGGCGGCATAAAACTTCGACTGGAGGTGATGTGCCAGGGGAAGGTCGGCGACAGCCCTAGTGCGGCAAGCCTTGTGCGGCGGCCCTCGCCGACGGTCAGCACGTCAGTCGGACAGACTAACGATGCGGGCATTGCTGGCCACCTCGGTGGGGGCTAGGGTCGAGGTCTGCCCCAGCCGCAGCCGGATGCGCTGCTGATCGACGACCAGGTCGTCCGCGAAGGCTCGTACGTCGGGACGCGGCGTTTGAGCGAGGACCTGCTGCAGTTCGGCCGCGGCATGCTCGTACTCGCGCAGGGCCGTCTGCCACGCCCCCGCATCCTCCCAGAGCTGGCCGCAATAGCGGAAAGCTTGCGCCAGGCGGAAGCGGTCGTCATGCCGGGTCGGATAGCGTTCCAAAAGCCCGCGCACGACCTGGCTGGCCCGCTGGAAACAGGCCAGGGCCTCCGGTTTTTCCCGGAGCATCTGGTGCGCCAGTCCCAGCCGCACGAGCGTGCCGCCAAGATCACTCGGCGAGATGGGGCTGTCCGGCTCGTCTCGCTGCAAGTTTTCGCGCAGCGCCAAGGCTTTTTGATACCACGGGATCGCCTCCTCCGGCCGGCCCGCATCGACCAGCACGCGCCCCAAGTTGTGATAGGCCGCGGCGGCCAGACGCGCGGCATCGGGCGTCTCAGAGAACTCTTCCGGGTGACTCTCGTAGATCGCGATGCACCGCTGGTAATGGAACCGCGCAGCTTCGCCGCGGTCCAGATCCTCCTCGATCTGAGCCAGATAATACTCCGACTCGAACCGGTGCTTCTTCGACGAGGAAAGCGCTTCGGTGGCGGTGCAAAGGTCAAGGCTCCGCTGGAACCAATCGCGAGCCTGCACGAGCAACTCGGGGCGATCCTGCTGCCGCGCGAGGTTCCGCAAGGTGGTCCCCAGGTGCATACAGCTCAAACGCATATAGCCGGCCCAGTCTGGCTGCGGAGGATACTCGCTCGTCAGCCGCTCCCAAATCGCCAGCGCTTCCAGAAGGCTGTCGTAGGCACGCAGCAGGTCGCCGCGCGTGCGCGCCAGCCGGCTGAGCTGGTACCACGTCCGCGCAAGATCATGACGATAGTCCGGAACGTTCGGATGTTCTGCCACCAGTCGTTGCATCGTCGCCAGGGCCGACTGAATCTGCTCTTCCGCTTCCTCCCAGCTTCGGTCGGAAATCGCCTCGCGGGCGAGAGACACACGGTTCATGGCCAGCGCCGCTTGCCGGTCAGCCAGCGCGCCCGGGGCAGTGGTGTCTAATAGCAGCTCATGATAGCGCAAGGTGAGCTTCCGCATTTCCTTCCGCAGCGCGGGAGTTCCTACATTGTCTTCCCGGGCCTGCTGGCACAGGGCGTCCATTTCCTGGAGGATCCGCTGGGCAGTGGCCAGGTGCCGGCGCGCTTGACGCAGATTCTGCTTAGCCCGGTTCCGTTCCTGCCGGACCATGTTCCGCTCCTGCCGGACCAGGTGCAGTGCAGCCTCGGCCCGGCGCCACTGGAGCGTGATCCCGGCCATGCCCAGTCCCACGGCCAATAGCAGGGCGGCAGCCAGTGTGGCGATGGCTGGCCGGCGGCGTGCCCAGGCGATCAGCCGCCGCACGAGGCCCGCCTGGCGCGCGCCGGTGGTCTGCCCCGTCAGCCACCGCTCCAGGTCGTCGGCGAAGGCGCCGGCGGTGGGGTAACGCTGCGCCGGTTCTTTGGCCATCGCCTTCAGACAGATCTGCCCCAGCTCGCGCGGCACCGAACCGGCAAGGTTCTGAGGTAGGGGCGGGTCATCCAGGGCGATCTGTTTCAAAATGGCCTGCGCCGTCCCCTGGAAGGGCGGGTGTCCGCTGAGCAGTTCGTACAGCACGCTCCCCAGGCTGTACACGTCCGTGCGGCGATCCACACCGCGGCGCTGCCCATCCGCCTGTTCAGGACTCATGTACGCCAGCGTTCCCACGATCTGGCCGCTGGCGGTGAGCGTCGGGTCGTCGACAGATTTCGCCAGGCCGAAGTCGGCCAGATGCGGCTGCCCCTGGCGATCGATCAAGATGTTCGACGGTTTGATGTCGCGATGGATGATCTCCCGCTCGTGTGCCCAGTGCACCGCGCGTGCCACCTGTCGCACGACCTCGGCCGCACGCCTGGGGCTGGGGCTGGTGCGCGCGGCCCACTCGCGAAGCGTGGTCCCACGGATGAACTCGTTCGCCAGGTACGGCACGCCATCGACCTCGCCTGCCTCCAGCAGCGTCACCAGCCCAGGGTGGCCAAGCTGCCAGCCGTTGCGTGCTTCGCGCGCTAGACGCTGCCGCGCCTCCGAATCGGACAACCGTCCGCCGAGTGGGATCTTCAGAGCGACATCGCAGCCTCGCTGCGGATCCCAGGCCCGGTACACCACCCCGCAGCTACCTCGCCCGAGCACTTGCCGCAGCTCGAATCGGCCCAACCTGGTCTCCGCAGGTTGGACGACGGGCATTACCATCGGCGCCGTCTGTGCCATCGCTTCCAGATCGGCCACCACGCCCTTGAGCGACGCCAGAATCTCGGAAGCCTCCGTCAGCTCCGGGTAGCGAGCCAGGTAGCTCTCCAGTGGCACCATCTCACCGCGGCGAAAACGATACTCCAGGTCCGTGGCGATCAATTCCTCGAGCACGGCCAGCCGGTGCGGTCCCTCGGGCGGTAGATAGTCTTCGAGGTCGGGTTGCCGACCTGCCTTCCAGGCGTCCTCGAAGGCCGTCAGTCGAGCTTCCCAAACGGCAGCCTCGCTCCCCAGAAATGGGGAACGGTGCAAATCGCTGTTCATCGTTCGGCCCCCCCGCAGTGCTCGCGCGTCCGCACTTCAAGTCTGGCCGGCCAGCCTCCCGACTGGTCTCCTACGTCCGTCTCACGCCGAGCATGCCTGATCTTCCACGTGATCCTGGTCGAGAAACGAGCTGCCTTCCAAGGCCAGCAACGTCGCCTCGCACCGCTGTAGTGCCCGCCAGATGGTCCGGACCGCCCGGCCCATCCGCAGGCTGATTTCTCCGACCGAATACCCGTCCAGACGCAGCAGCAAGATGGTGGCATCTTGCGGATGCAGCGTGCGGATCAGCCGGGCTAGCAGCTCCGTCAGCATCGCCAGTTCTTCCGGCGACGGCTCCCGGCACAGGCCGGCTGGCGGGTGCGACTGCTCCCAAGCCGCCGAAAGCGGCAACTCTCTGGCCGTGCTGCGCCGCTGCGCTTGAAAGCGGGTCGCCTGCGTCCCGCATTTATGCAGGGTAATGCGCGTCAGCAGTCGCTCCACATCGCTCCAGTCGTCCAGCCGCCAATCCGACTGCCGCTGCCGCACGAAAAAACTGCGAAACACCGACTGGATCACATCTTCCGCGTCCAATTTGGCCCGCAGCGGATGCGCCAGGCGTGATCGTGCCAGCCGCACAAGCCGGGCGGCAAAACGGTCGTACACCTCGCGAGCGGCGCCGTCGTCCCCTTCACGGAGTCGGTTCATCAGATTCTGAAAATCGGGATGCGACGCCACCGTCAATGCCCCGCTGCCAACGTCCCACAAGTCTCACTTCGAGCCCTGCTTCCCGTTCCTCCAACATTCGCGAGCTTCCGCTGGACCACTCTTCGCTACCGCACCTGCCCGGCTGAGACTGCCGTTGCCATGGCTCCTCCGTGCCTTGCCCGCCTGGTAGTAGTAGTCCCCCGCGCGGCCGATTTTCCGCCCGGCGGGCTGATTATGCGCTAAGCCGCAACCGGATTCAAGTTTTGAGATTCCAAAAACTTTTCCGTTCGCATCCCGGCTTCCTCCGCGCCACTGGGCCGGCAAGCGCTTTCGCTCCCGTTCTCGCGTCGCCAATGTTTTGTGCATCCGGATTCGTTGTTGTGTGTAGGGCGGTATTTTCTTCGCCTGAGTGTTGAAACGTCTGCTCCCGGGAGAACGGTTTTAACCAGGCAGCAAGCCGACCCCCCCTCTGTTTTGGGGTTTTCGCTTCTTTTTTCCATTCGCGCCTGGCTACGTGGCACAGTGCCCCGGCGAATTCGGATTTCCCCAATAGGCAAGCTCGGTCTTGCTGCGCCCATTCCGTGGGGATTGGTCCCATGCCGCGTCGTCACTTGCCCGTTCGTCGCGCCCGGTCGCTAGACCGTGCCCGCCGGCAGCGCTCGGTCACACGACTGGCCGAGGGCCTGCGATTGCCCGTCCGTACGGACCTGCGTCAGGGCTTTTTCCGCCCGCGGGTGGAGCCGCTGGAAGAGCGGACCCTGCTGGCGATCTTCACGGTGACCAATACGCTCGACAGCGGGGCGGGGTCGCTGCGGCAGGCGATTTTGAGTGCCAATGCCGCGCCGGGAGCGGATGAGATCCAATTCAATATTCCAGGCTCGGGCGTGCAGACGATCGCGCCGCTATCCGCCTTGCCGACGATCACCGAGGCGGTGACGATCGACGGCTATTCGCAGCCGGGCGCCAGCCCCAACACGCTCGCCACGGGGAATAACGCCGTGCTGCAGGTCGAGTTGAGCGGGGCCAGTGCCCCGGCGGGCACCAGCGGGCTGACGATCACGGCGGCAGGCAGTGTTATCAAGGGCTTGGCGATCAACCGTTTCGGCGCCAATGGAATCCTGATCACCGGAGCCGGGGCGACGGGCAATACGATCGCCGGGAATTACATCGGAACGAATGCCGCCGGCACGGCCGCGCTGGCCAACGGCTCCCATGGAGTACGAATCGAGGCTGGAGCCAAGAACAATCGGATCGGGACCAACGGCGATGGCGTGGCCGATACGGCCGAGCGGAACGTGATCTCCGGAAACACGAGTCACGGGGTTCTCATTTCCGGCGCGGGCACGGATCAGAATATCGTCGCCGGCAACTACATCGGTTTGAACGCCGCCGGCACGGCGGCACTGGGCAACGGCAGCGGGAGTTCGGGAGTGCATCTGGGAGGAGGGGCCAAGTTCAACATCGTCGGGACCAACGGCGATGGGGTGGGTGATGCTGCGGAAGGCAACGTGATCTCGGGCAACGGCCGCGGAGTCGGCATCCAGGGGACGGGAACCGACGAGAACGTGGTCGCAGGGAACCTGATCGGGCTGACGGCCTCCGGGACCACGGCACTGGGCAACAACGGTACCGGTGACGGCGTCTGGATCGTTCAGGGGGCGCAGAAAAACCGGGTGGGGACCAACGGCGATGGCGTGTCCGACCTTCTCGAGCGGAACGTGATCAGCGGACATACGTTTGCAGGGGTGGCGATCTACAACGCCCAGACCCACGACAACATCGTGGCTGGGAATTACATCGGCACGGACGTGACCGGGACGCTCGCTCGGGGAAATCAATGGGGCGTGGCTTTTCAGTTCACCGGCGGCGGCGGTCCGATGCGAAACCGGGTCGGGACGAACGGGGACGGCATCGCCGATGCGGCCGAGCGGAACGTGATCTCCGGAAACACGAGTCACGGGGTCCTCATTTCCGGCGCGGGCGCGGATCAGAACGTCGTGGCCGGGAACTATATCGGGATCAACGCCGCTGGCGTGGCCGCGCTGGCGAATGGCAGCCGTGGGGTGCAAATCAGTGGCGGAGCCAAGAGCAACCGCGTTGGGACGAACGGTGACGGCGTCGCCGATGCCGCCGAGCGGAACGTGATCTCCGGAAACGGCGGCCGTGGTGTGTGGATCGCTGGCGCGGGCACGGATCACAACGTCGTCGCCGGCAACTACATCGGCACCGACAAAGACGGCAACGGGCGCGGCACGATCACTTGGTGGAAGGCCGATGGGAACGCCAACGACGCCGTTGGCACGAGAAACGGGACACTCAACGGCGGGGCGACATTCGCCCCCGGACTGGTCGGCCAGGCCTTTAGTTTCAATGGGACGACCGCCTACGTCCAGGTCCCCCAGTCGTCGCCGGTCAGCCCCCGCGGCTCGTTCACCCTCGAAGCCTGGGTCAACCTGGCCGCCTATCCACCAGCCGGCCACAAATTCGCCCCGGTGCTGTCGAAATGGAACGATCTTGGCACCAACCAGCGTTCCTATGCCTTGGTCGTCCAGCCGGATGGCAGCGCCCGGTTCGACGTTTCGACCAACGGGCTCTTCACGGCGGCCAGCCCGGCCCCGCCCCCAGGTGCCAACAGCGCTCAGGTGCAGTCCGCTCCGGGCAGCGTTCCGCTGAACAGTTGGACGCACCTGGCGGCCGTATTCAACGCGCAAAGCCAGACCCTGCGGTTGTATGTCAACGGGGTGCAGCAACAGGATTACATCGGCAGCACGCCCCAGTTCCTCGGGGGCAATCCGGTGATGGAAGTGGCGGTGCCGTTCGACAACACGGCGTTTTTCGAAAGTCACCCTTTGTTGATCGGGGCAGGCGATGTGGGCTCGCTGCCCACCGGTCGGGAGTTCCTGCAAGGGACGATCGACGAGCCGGCGATCTACAGCCGTGCACTAGGCAGCGACGAGATCCAGGCGATCTATGCCGCTGGCAGCGCGGGCAAGCAGCCGGACCTGGCCAACCGCGGCGCGGGAGTCCAGGTGCAAGCTGGCGCGAAGAACAACTGGATCGGCACCAATGGGGACGGCAGCCCCGGCGACGCCCTCGAGGGGAACGTGATCTCCGGCAACGTCGGGGCTGGCATCGTCGTGACGGGATCCGGAACCGATCAGAATGTCGTGGCTGGCAACCGGATCGGCGTGACTGCGGCCGGCAACGCCCCGCTAGGCAATGTCCAGCAGGGAATTCATGTCGCTGCCGGGGCGGCCTTCACCCGGATCGGCACCAACGCCGACGGCGTTTCCGACGCCGCCGAGCGGAATGTGGTTTCCGGCAACATGGCTAATGGGATCATCGTGATCAGCGGGTCGCAAAACACGGTCGTGGCCGGCAACTATGTCGGCACCGACGCAGGCGGCCAGTTCTCCATCACCAATGGCAATTATTTTGGCGTTGTTGCAGGCAGCACTTCCCAGAACACGCGAATCGGGACGGACGGCTTGAAAGGGGCCAACAACGCGGCCGAGCGGAACGTCATCTCGGGCAATCAGATCGGTATCGGGGTCGCCGACAGCGGCACCACCGGCACGGTCATCGCCGGCAACTACATCGGTTTGAACGCGGCCGGCACGGCGGCGCTGCCCAATCGCAGTCAAGGGATTGAATTGAAGGATGGCTCCTCCCAGACGCGGATCGGCACCAATAGCGACGGCCAGGGGGACACGGACGAGCGGAACGTGATCTCCGGAAACCGCAGCTTCGGGGTGTGGATTCGTAGCGGGGTCACGCAGACCATTGTGGCCGGCAACTACATCGGCACCGACCCCACGGGCACCACCCCGATCGGAAATGCTTCCCATGGCCTGACCGTCGCTCAAGGGGCTAGCAACAACCGCCTCGGAACCGATGGAGATGGCCTTTTCGACGCGGTCGAGGGGAACCGGATTTGGTTCAATGCCGGCAATGGGATTCAGGTCGATAGCTCCACTCCCGATTTGTTCAACCTCGGCCTCGTCGACCCGATTATCGCCGGAACCATTCCCACCATCACTGCCACGGGCACTGTCCCCCAGGCGGATTTGCAAGACTTCTCGTTCTCACCTCCCAGTACTAACTGGGCTTTCAACCACCCGATCCCCGGTGGCGGTGGAGACCAGTACGTCGTCCGCGTGACCGGAACTCTTCAGGTCAACACGGCCGGCACGTTTACCTTCGCCTACAGCGGCGACGACGGCGGGCGGCTACGGATCGGCGGCAATACCATCATCAATGACAACACGGTCCACACTTTCACCAATGTCTTCGGCAACGCCACGCTGGCCGCCGGGACGCATACCTTCGAGTGGATCGGCTTCGAGCGTACCGGCGTGGCGGCCTTCGAGTTGTCGGTCGCGGTGGGTGGCGGCAAGACGGCCCCGATCACGACCGCCAACGGCTGGCGCGTACTGGGCGACCCCAGCCCGCACCCTGAGATCGCCCTCGACGGCGGGCTGAACGTGACCGTGTATTACACCCAGCCCCCTATAGGCAACTCCATCCGCGGAAATGCCATCGACCAGAATACCGGCCTGGGGATCAATCTCGCCCCCGCTGGCGTGACCCCCAACGACGTGGGGGATGCCGACTCGGGGGCCAACCTGCTCCAGAACTTCCCCGTGCTGCTGGCCGCTGCCGCCGGGGCGACCACCCGCGTGGCCGGCACGGTCTCCTCCGCCCCAAACACGACCTACGTCCTGGACTTTTACGCCAGCCCGGCAGCCGACCCGTCCGGCTACGGCGAAGGAGCACGCTGGCTTGGGTTTGCGACCGTCAGCACCGATGCCGCCGGAAATGCCAGCTTCGATGTGCTCCTTTCTGGAGCGTCGGTGGCCGGCGAGTGGATCACCGCCACAGCCACCGACCCTGCCGGCAATACCTCCGAGTTCTCCGCCGCCCTGCTGGCCAGCGGACTCTTAGCGGGTGAGCTAGTGGTGGGAGGCGGGTTGGGGGACGATATGCTGGAGGTGACCGCCGGCAGCGTGAATGTCCGAGTCAACGGGGTAAACCTGGGTAGCGATAGCCCGAGCGTGAAGGTGCGGGTGCTGGGCTTTGGCGGCAACGACACGCTTCTGGTCAGCGGGAACCTGGGCGTGCCGGTGGAGCTGGAAGGCAGTGCGGGGGACGACACGTACAAGCTGAATCCGGTCGGGCTGGTGAGCATTCACGATTCCGGCGGCAACGACACGCTCGATTTTTCGATTTCGACGCAGAATGTGAGCTTCATCATCCAGACCACGTCGGGCAGCGCCACCGACGGCGATGCGGTGGTCAGTTATGTGGGGACGATCGAGCGCTTCATCGGGACGCCGCTGAACGACCTGTTTGTCGACCAGACCAGCCAGCCGCAACTGACGCTGATGGGAGGAGGCGGCAACGATATCTACTTCTTGGTGCCCGGCAGCACGATCGTCGTGATCGACGACGCAGGCGATGACGAGTATTCGATCAATGGGAGCGAGGAGGGGGAATTGACTGTGAACGACCTGGGTGGTAGCGACCTGTACACCGAGATGGGCGGTTCGAGTGTGTCGCTCTTCGACCAGGGGGAGGGGAACGACCAGTACACACTGCACGGCAGCACAGTGGTCGTGATCGACGATGGTGGGGACGACGACTACACGATCGACGCCGACGCCGACGGCGACATCACGATCACCGATCAGGGCGGCAGCGATGTGTACTTCGAGACCGGCGGGGCCAGTGTGTCGCTCTTCGACCAGGGTGCCGGCAGCGACCAGTACACGCTGCACGGCAGCACGGTGGTCGTGCTCGACGACGGCGGCGATGACGACTACACGATCGACGCCGACGCCGACGGCGACATCACGATCACCGATCAAGGCGGCAGCGACTCGTACTTCGAGACCGGCGGGGCCAGCATCACGCTGATCGATTTGGGGAACACCGACGACTATTACAACCTCGAAGGCAGCACGATCCGGCTTCTTGACAGCGGCGGCACCAACACGCTGGATCTGTCTACCGCCGGGGGCCTGACGATCACGCTGACGCAGGTCGCTGGAGCGACGATGCATGCCTTTGGCGTGGTCCAGATCAAGGATGCCCAGGGGAACGTCACCGGCCAGATTTTCCTGGGCGATCCAAACGATCCGACCAAGACGACCCAGGTCAGCACGCTCGTCGTGCCCGACACGGTCCCCGTGGTGCTGACCATCCAGCAGATCGACCAGCGGAGCGACGCGAGCCAGCCGGCGCCGACGTTCAGCGGCCTGGAAATCGAAGGTGCGGGAAGCAACCTGAACCTGTCACTCCAGACGCTCGACCAGCGGACCGGCAGCGGAACGCAAGCTCCTCCACCCCAGTACACCCCGCCGATCGTCAACGAGACGCCGCTGCCCATCCTGCGCGTGACCGGTCCGGGACGTGTGACGGAGACCCACAGCAGCTTTTTCGACGTGTTTTATACCATCGAGTGGACCAACCCGCTCCCGGGAGGCTCCATCCCCATCGAGCTGGTGGCCCTGTCGCTGACCGCCTCGCTGGGTAGCGATTTCGAGCTGGTCGACGGCACGCCCACGCAGTTCGATCTGACCGACGCGCAGCCCAGCCGCCAGATCGGCGTCCGCATCTTTGGCGACAAGCTGTTCGAGCCGGACGAGACGTTCGCCATCCAGGCTCGCACCATGCAGCAAGGAGCGTCCATTCTCGCCGAGCAGATTACCACGATCGTCAACGACGACTCGCCGCAGCTTGCCCCCAGCTCTGCCAAGGACGACGGCGACTGGGGCTTTTCGCTCCGCGGAATCTGGACGGTCGATAACAGCGGTGCCGGCTGGAAAGGAGACTATCGCACCCAAAGTTCGACCAGCACCAGCGTCTATGCTGCCTGGACACTGGGAGTGACGCCCGGGATGTACCAGGTGTATGCCACCTGGGTGCCGGCCGCCAACCGGACCGACGTGGCTCAGTACACGATCACTAGCGGAGCGACCCTGCTAGGTACAACCTCCAAAGACCAGAAGCTCGCCCCCGACGACGGGTTGTACGACGGCAGGAACTGGGAGCTTTTGGGCACCTATACCGTCAGCGGCTCCGCAATCACCGTCCGGCTCACCAACGCCGGCAGCGGCCTGATGGTCGCGGATGGGATCATCGCCGTGCCCGTCTCGCCGTTGCATCTGTCGGCGGCAGGCGGTGGATGGGCGGTCGGCGTGGAGCTTACCGATCACGCTTTGCAAACGATGGCCGGCGAGGCGATCGCCCGCTGGGCGGCGGCCGGTGCGAGCGCCGAGCAGCTTGTGCAGCTTCAGAATACCGTCCTGGTGGTGGCCGATCTGCCGCCGGGACTGTTGGGACTTGCGTCGTCGCAGGTGATTTGGATCGACCGGGACGCCGCCGGCAGCGGCTGGTATGTGGATCCAGCGCCTGACGACGACGCAGATTTTGCCCGTGTGGCCACGGCCGTGGAGCGATGGGCCGACCCAAGCAGCCCCGCAGCCGGTCGGATCGACCTGCTCACGGCCGTGGTCCACGAGCTAGGACATATCCTGGGTCTGGACGACCACGAGGGCTCCGATGCCATGCACTGGCAGCTTCCCGTCGGCGTCCGCCGGCTGCCGACGCTCGACGCGAGCGTGCCGCGGATGGCCGGGGCGGCCGGCCATCGGCCCTTGCACAGGTCGTCGCCGCAAGGTGAGATGCTGCAAGAGGTTGTGGCGATGGCGGCGCTCGACCTGGCCCCGCCGGGCCACGTAGCCAGCGCCCGAATGGGGCTGTCGCGTGTGGGGTCGGAAGGCGCCGTGGCGGGGATCGCCCGGCCGGGCCTTCATCGGCATTCCTCTTCGGTACTCAGTGCCGACGCGGTGCCGAGCCGCGCGGCGCAGGTAGTGGCCAGCGATGCGGTACACAGTGCGGCCGGTGGCTGGCAGCCTGATCGACAAAGGCCGCTCGACGCTTTGGAACTTCTGTTGGACGCGCTGGCTCGGGAGCAAGCCGAGCAAGGGACCGCGTCGGCCGACCTGGGGATGAATCACTGAAAAATCAGGAGAAAAAAGCAGTTCAGGGTCGATTTTGCGTGGTGCCGCAATTAGGCTGGATGTACCATCGGCTTTGCGCAGCGGTGTGGCGCAGGCACGGGTCTGCGAGGCGCAAGGCGGTGGTCTTTGCAAGCAGGCCAGCGGGGCGGCCCAGCGATGCAATCGGTCCGTCGTTTGTTGCGAGGTGATCGGTATGGGCCGCAGTGTATTGTTCGGTCTTCGCGCCGCTGGTCTGGCACTGGCGGTCGCTTTGGGGGTAGTCGGTTCGTTGCCAGCCGCGATCAGCGTGACGCTTTCCGACCCGCAGAATGATACCTTTGGCACGGGGAGCCCGCAGCTTGACATCAAAGAGCTGCGCGTGGATGCGGTCAGTAATACCCACCTCAAGTTCACATTGAGTTTCTACACGCCGATCAGCCCGCCCTCTTTGGCGGGTGCAAATGCTCTCTACGGCATGATCCTGATCGACATCGACAATGATGCCGATATGGCCTCTGTGCTCGAACAGCTCATTACGGACCCGTCTCTCGATCTGGCGTTGAACGGGGTAGAGTATTTCATTGATTTAAGCTCCGAATCATCGACTCTAGGTCTCGTTGATGTCGTTGACACATCAACGAATGCACCCGTTGCAACGCCCAGCATCACCTATTCACCCGGTCCGACATTTTTCGATGTATTCGTGACCCTGAGTCGGACGAACATCGGTATTCCTAACAATACCGATGTCGACATCCGCTTCGGAGCGATCGTGGGCACTGCGAACGAGTCGACCGATGTGGTGCCCAACATTCCCGAACCGGCCAGCGCTCTATTAACCGGTGCTTTGTTAGGGCTGGCGGGGCTGGCTAGATGGCGAGGCCGGCGGCAAGGCCGGTCCTAGGCGAAGTGTCACCGTGGCGACACTGTCGTTGTGCCTGATCGTGCGCGACGCCGAGCGGCCGCTCGATGCCGCATTGGCCAGCGCTGCGCCGTTTGTCGACGAGATGGTGGTCGTGGACACCGGCTCGCGCGATGGCTCACGCGAGGTCGCTTCTCGCCACGGGGCCAAGGTCGTCGAGTTTCCCTGGTGCGACGACTTCTCGGCCGCCCGCAACCATTCGCTGGATCATGCGAGCGGCGACTGGATTTTCTGGATGGACGCCGACGATGTGCTGCCGCCGGAAAGCGGTGGGCTGCTGCAACAGGCGATTGCCGGTTGTCCTCAGCGCGATGCCGCCTTCTGGGTCACCGTGGAAGAGGCCGTCCCCGCCCGCCGCGGCCGATCTGGCCGAGTGATGGGGCATGCCCATGTCAAGCTTTTTCCCAATCTTCCGCAGCTCCGCTTCCGTTATCGCATCCACGAGCAGCTCACGCCGGCCCTCAAGCAGCTCGGAATGCCCATCCGCCCAAGCGGAGCGGTCGTCCGCCATGCCCACGCCGACCGCAGCCCCGCCGGCGAGCAAGCACGGGCCGAGCGGAACCTTCGCCTGGCACTTTTAGACCTGGCCGAGCGGCCAGACGACCCGTTCGTGTGGCTCAGCGTAGGTATGTCGTATCTCTATGTCCCTCAAGGACTTGTGCAAGCCGAAGCGTACTTGCGCCGCGCGGCGGATGGTTTGGCCGACCGCTCGCCGACGCAGCTCAATGCCTACCTCTACCTTGGTCAGGTGCTAGGTCTGGCCGGCCGACCAGACGAAGAAGAGGCCGTCTATCGCGAAGCGCTGGTCAAATTCCCAGACGATGGGTCGCTGTTGTTGCGGCTGGGGAGCATGTGCGAGCGGTCTGGCCGGCTGGAGGAGGCGGTCGAGCTATATCGTCGGCTGTTGCGGCAAGGGAGAGGACGGCTGACGGTCGTGCATCCGCGCGACCTGGCGGTGCAGGCCGCGCTGCGGCTAGGGGAGGTCTATATGCGGCAAGGGCTGGTGCGTCAGGCGGAACGGCTGTGGATGGAGGCAGCCAGGAAGCATCCGCAGGCGGTGGTCCTTCGCCGAGCCTTGCTGGGACTGCACAGCCGCTTTCCCAGCCTGGTCGTTCAGCCGCGGCCACCGCAAACGCCATGAGAGGTAAGCTGCGGCGGGGGGTGCACAAGGGCGTACGCATCGCCGTAGGTGGCATTAAGCACTTTACGGCGCCGGTGCCGGAGCGATTGGAGCAAGCAGCTCGGCAAAGCTGGGATGTCCGCGAACGGCGGCCAGGTCGGGATCGACTTTCAAGAAATTCAGGTTCTCCAGCCCCCGCTTTTTCGCTTCGTGGAGGACCTTCATCGCCTGCTCGACGTACTGCTGGTGCAGGGTCTGCGCCGATGGATCATCGCTGGGGCTACTAGGGGCTACAGCCTCCGCGCAAAGGCTGTAGCAGCAGGCGACGTTGTAGAGATTGCGGGGGTACTCGGGTGAGAGCTGCATGAGCTGGCGGGCCTTGGCGGCGGCCTCGACGTGGCGGCCTGCACGGGCGAGCGTGAGGGCCAGTTCCCCCTGGATATGCAGCATTTCTGGGTCTTCTTCGGCCGCGAGTTGTTCCCACAGGGCCAGGGCCTGCGCGAAATGATCGGTGGCGGCGGGATCGCGTTGCCGCTGTGCACACAGGCCCAGACGCGAGAGGGCATAGGCCAGGTTCTGCCGGCCACGCGTGCCGCGGTCGTCGGCCGGGACCAGCGCGCGGGCCAGGTCGCACGCTTGCTGGAAGAAGCCGCGGGCCCTGGCCGGGTCGTCCTTCCACAAAAGGTACAGCTCGCCGAGGCGGTCGCTAGTGATCCGCAGGTCCTCCTGGTAGCGTGCGCGGTTGGCGTCGCTGGATCGCCCCAGCAGCCGCTCCTGAAGCTGATGGGCTTGCGTGAGCTCGCCTGCGGCGTCGTCGATCCGCCCCAAGTCGCGGAGGACTTCCCCCATCTGCCGGTGGGCCTGGGCCAGGTTGCGGACCGCCACTTCCGAACGCGGGTTGCGACGGGCTAGCGCGGTCCGCACGGCCAGAGCTTCGCGGGTGTGGTCGTGTGCGGCGGCCAGGTCGCCCAGCAGCATGCAGATGCCGCCCAGGGCCATCGCCGAGCGGGAAACGGCTGCCTGGGCGCTGGCATTGGCGGCGTCGCTGGCAGCCAGTTGCTGGAAAATCCGGTGCGCTGTCAGATACTCCCGGCGGGCGGAGTCCGGATGGCCGAGCTGCACGAACAGCCTCCCCATCCTCAGATGTGCCTCCGCCCGTGTCTGGTCGGCATCGCCGCTGCCGGGGTCGCTGTTGGCCGCCACCTGATTGAGGCCCTCGAAGGCCGTCTCGAGCAGTTCCCGCTTGAGGCGGAACGTGCGGGCCGTGTCGCCAAGCTGGTTCTGGACCTTGGTCACCAGCGTGTCCAGCGCCCCGATCGCCAGTTCGCGCTGCTTTTCGGCCCGCTGGCGCGCCAGCTCGGCCTGGCTTTGGGCTTTGCGGGCCAGTTCGGCAGCGTGCTCGGCTTGCTGCTGGGCATCGCGAGCCTTCCGTTCGCTGTCGCGGGCCTGATCGCGGGCCGCCTCGGCCACAGCCTTCTGTTGCCGAAGCTGCTCGGCCTGGCGGCTGACCACGACGGAGAACGCAGTGGAGCCGGCAGCCAGCGACACCAGCAAGAGGAGCACGGCCGCGCTGAGGATCGCCACACGCTTGTTCCGCCGGCACCACCGCCACAGCCGCTCGGGAGCCGACACCGGCCGCGCCTGGATCGGCTCGCCGGCCAGAAACCGGTCCAGATCGTCTGCCAGCGCGCTGGCCGAGGCGTAGCGCTTGCCCGGTTCTTTTTCCAGGCACTTGAGGCAGATCGTCTCCAGGTCGCGCGGGACCTTGGGCTGCAAACGGCTGGGCGGCACCGGCTCCTGGGTGCGCACCAGGTGCAGCGTGTCGAGGATCGAAGCGCCGAGGAAGGGCGTGCGGCCGGTGAGCATCTCGTACAGGATCACGCCCAGCGCGTAGACATCGGCCAGCGGCCCGACCTCGCGGACCTCCCCCCGGGCTTGCTCGGGCGCCATGTAGTTGGGCGTGCCCATCAAGGTACCGCTGCGGGTCTGGCTGGCGTCGCTTTCCAGCCGCTTGGCCAGCCCGAAGTCGGTGATCTTCGGCTCGCCTTCGGCGGTGAGCAGCACGTTGGCGGGCTTGAGGTCGCGATGGATGATCCCGTGCTGATGGGCATAGGCCATCGCCCGAGCCAGCCGCTGGCTCATCCGGGCCGCCAGCTCCACCGGTTGAGGCTGCCCGCTGATCCGTTCTGCCAGCGACTGGCCATCCACATACTCCAGCGAGAAGAACGGCAGCCCTTCGTGCTCGCCCACTTCGTAGATCTGCACGATATGCGGGTGCTGCAAGTGGGCCACCGCCTCCGCTTCGGTATGGAAGCGGGCGAGCTGGTCGGCTCCGGCATGGGCTCCGGCCAGCACCATTTTCAGGGCCACGACGCGGTTGAGCTTCACCTGCCTGGCTTTGTACACCACACCCATGCCGCCCCGCCCCAGTTCCCGCAGGATTTCGTAGCCGGTTACGCGAGGGGCTGCGGCCGGGCCGCGCGAACCGCGGGACGGGGCCGGAGTCGCCGTGCCAGGCACCGGCGTGGGAGGCACGGTTTCGAGGAGGCCCGCCGACGCGGGCCCCGCGCCTGGTGCGACGGTGGGGGAAAGGGCGGGAGCACCTGCCGGCGCGGGGTCCTCCAGACCACTACCGGGCGCCAGGTCGATCGTGGCGTCGGTGGCGGGAGCTGAGGGGGGCGGCGGGGCCTCGGCTTTCGAGTTGGGGGGAGCCGTCGGAGCCAGGTCGACCGTGGCCTCGATCCGTTTTTCGTCGCCAGGCATAGCGTGGTTCCACGCAAGCAGCACAGCCGCAGATAAAACGCGGCGGCGCTGGGCGGCGGGGCGAATGCGGCTTTCTGGGAAAGCGCGTCCAACCGCCAGCAACAGGGGGCAGGAACGATCTTGTGGCGACGCCAGCCGGCAGCGCTTTCATCGTAGCCTTCGCGGCCCGCCGATGCGAGTCGAATTTCGGCTTTTTCGCATTCGGCAATCGATCGAGCGGCAAGCACAGGCTTCAGGCGGGGTAGGCCGCGAGGCCTTCGGCACACGGGACCGCAAACGGATCGATGGTTGGCGTATACTGGCGGCTGCCTGGCGTGTTCCAGACACAAGCGGTGGAGTGGGCATCGTCCGCGGGCAGCCGCCGAGCGGTGCGAAGCCCAAGTTCTCCCGCCAAAAGACGTTACGCACCCCGGCGAGTAAAGAATATCCTCGCCGGCCGCGGTGCCCCAGCCTCGGCAAGCCTCGGAGTCCCATGCGCATGATCATCGTCTTAGCCACCATCGAGCTCCAGCCCGGAACGCGGGATCCGTTCCTGAAGGAATTCTGGCAGATCGTGCCCAAGGTGCATGCTGAGGCTGGATGTCTGGAGTATTTCCCGGCCGTGGACGTGGCCAGCGGCCTGCCGGTTCAGGGGCCTGTCCGTCCGGATGTGGTGGTGGTCGTCGAGAAATGGGAAAGCGTGGAGGCCTTGCGGGCACACCTCGAGGCACCGCATATGATGGAGTATCGCCCGAAAGTCAAAGACTTCGTCAAGAAAGTGTCCTTGCAAATCCTCTCGCCAGCCGAATCCACTCATGCGTGAACTGCTTCGCGAACTCTTGGCGGCGCTGGCGGCGGGGCGCCGTGCCGCGTGGTGTCGTCTGGTCGAGACGCGGGGAAGCACGCCGCAGAAGGCCGGCGCGGCGATGCTCGTGTACGAAGACGGTTCGCAGGCCGGCACGCTGGGAGGCGGCTGCGTCGAAGCGGAGGTCAAGCGGCGGGCCTTGGGTCTGGTCGCGGAAGGGCGAGCCGAGGTCTGCACCTTCCAGCTCGACAGCGACTATGGCTGGGATGACGGCCTGATCTGCGGGGGGCGGATGAAGATCCTCGTGCAGCCGCTTTCGGGCGGGGCGGAGCATTATTTCCGTGTCTTGGCGGGGCGTGCGGAGCGCGGGGAGGGGTGCACGGAAGCGCTGGTGTACGACGCCGGCAGCGGCTTGCCTCTGGCGGCCAGCTACCTTCTGGACGAGAACGGGCAGGTGCTGGCCACGCTGGGCGATGGGGAAAAAGTCCCGTGGCCAGCCGACCTTTCCCGCGAGCTGAAGCCGCTGAGCGGCCGGCCGCGGCCGTACGTGCTACGAGGAGTCGCGATGTTGCCGTTGCTCCCCCGTTGCCGGCTGGTGATCGTCGGCGGTGGGCATGTGGGCAAGGCGGTCGCGGACCTGGCCGCGGAGCTGGAGTTCAACGTGTGGGTCGTCGACGACCGGCCGCAGTTCGTGGATGAGGCCCGCTTCCCGCAAGCCCAGCGTCGCATCAGCGGGCCGATCGACCAGGTGCTGCGGGAGTTGGAGATCACCCCTCAAACCTATTGCCTGATCGTCACGCGCGGGCACAACCACGATCAGGAAGCGCTATTGCATCTGGCGGATCGCGGGGCGGCCTATGTCGGGCTGATCGGCAGCCGACGGAAAATCAAGCTGATTTTCCAGAACTTGTTAGCCGCAGGGGTCCCCCGCGAGGCGCTGAAGAAGGTCTATGCTCCACTGGGCATCGACATCGGCTCGCAGACGGTACCGGAAATCGCGGTGAGCATCTGCGCGGAACTGATCGCGCACCGCAACCTGGGGCATGTACCTGGCCGGCCGCCGCCGATCGAACCGTGACACGTCCAAACTGCTGCGGGATGCACGCTTCGCCAGCGGCCTGCAGTCCGCCTGTTTGCCCTGTTGAACGCAGCGACGGCCGCGCCAGCCTGGTTGGGGGAGCACGAAGGTGCGCAGCTTCCACAGTTTCGCGATCGTTCCCGCCGCGGGCCACAGCACCCGGATGGGACGGCCCAAGCTGCTGTTGCCCTGGCGTGGCCAGCCGCTGATCGTCCCTACACTGGGGGCATGGCGGGCCAGCCGTGTGGAGCAGGTCGTGGTGGTCGTTCGCCCCGGCGACGAGGCACTCGCTCAGGTCGTGCGCTCGTGCGGTGCTGTCGCGCTCGTCCCCGCAGCTCCTCCTTTGGACATGAAAGCTTCGGTGCAGGCGGGCTTAGAGTGGCTGAGGGAGGCGTGCCGACCCGCCCCGGACGATGCATTCCTTGTGGCTCCCGCGGACATGCCGCGACTTTCCACCGCGGTGATCGACCGCCTGCTGGCGACGTACGCCACTCTCCAGCGGCCGCAGATCGTCGTGCCGACGCTGCAAGGTCGGCAAGGCCACCCGGTGCTCTTTCCGTGGTCTCTGGCAGCCGAGGTCGCAACGCTCCCCGCCGGCGAAGGGCTGCGGATGCTCGTGGAGCGGCACAGCCCGCAGCGCGTGGCGTGCGACGACGTCGTGGCCGCCGGCGACGATCCGTTTCTGGACCTCGACACGCCGCAAGACTACGCCCGCTGGCTCGCGGAATCCGGCGGGAAATGACGCCCCGCGGGGCGTTGCCGACCTAGGCACGATTGCCGGGCCGCTGGGTCGCGGTCGGGCCGCTTGCTTCCTCCTTGTCCGAGCGGCTTGTACACTGAACGAAGCGATGGACGCGGATGCCCGGCCGGTGCCTTCCGATCGGGGCGTCTTGGTCCCTTGTCGAACGCGTCACGAGTTCTCTGCGGGCCATGGTAGGTGTGGCAGGCAATCGGCCTTTGGCATGCGAGCAGCCGGTCTGCAGCCGGTTGCGGTGCGGCAGGCATCTGGCGGGCCTGATCCTGCTGCTTGTCGTCGTAGCCAGTAGCGGCGGCTGCTGGCGCAGCCCGGAAGACTCACCGGCCGCACCGTCCGAGCAGGTCAAAGATGCCAAGAAAAAGGCCAAGGCCAAGCCGAAAGAGGATTTCGAGCGATTGCGAGCCGCCCCCCTGCCCGACAACGAGCCTTCCTCGGCGCGCGAGCGTCCGCTGCTGCTGGTGAAGCCGGGGCACTGGATGGCGCTGAGCGAAACGTGGGTGGCCCATCACACCGACCTGGCCGGCGAACTGAGCTCGTTCGTGGAGGAGAGGGGCAGCACCCGGCCGCAGCCCCTGGAGTTCTTCCCCGCCCGCATCTGGCCCCGGTTTCCCGCCGTCCTGCCCAAGGGACAGGCGAAGCGGATCGAAACGCTGCTGTACGTGCCGCCGCCGTGGACGGAAGACGCGGTCACGTGGGCATCGCCGCGGCAGCAAGACCCGGCACAGCGCCTGCAGATGCCATCGTTTGCGCAAAGCGCGGCCCGTCGCGCCTCGATCCGCACGGAGCTGAGCCGGCGCGGCGACCGGGCACCGCTGGCAGCCAGCTCGACGCTGGTGCAGCTCATGCACGAGCATGAATACCTGGTGGTGGTCCTGGTCGGCGACAGTGGCGATCCCTCCGCCTATGCCCACCTGGATCAGCTTCCCAGCGTCTATCTGCCCCAGGTCGAAGGGCCCGGCGGGGCCACCCTGCGGCACTACTACGTGGTGCGTCCCAGAATCCGTCGCAGCGTGCCGCTCCCGGTCCACAGCCTGGCATGGACGACAATCTCCCATGTGATCTGGGACGGCCTGGACCCGGCCCTGTTTTCGACGCCCCAGCAAGAGGCGCTGCTCGACTGGCTCCACTGGGGCGGCCAGCTTGTGATCAGTGGGCCCCAGAGCCTGGAAAAGCTGCGCGGCTCGTTCCTCGCCCCGTACCTCCCGGGCGAGGCCGTCGGCACAGCTTCGCTGGATGACGCAGCCTTTGAGGAACTGAACGGCCACTTCTCCATGCCGTCTCCAACCCGCCGCGGTGCGTCGAGGAAAGGGGAAGCGGTGCAGCGGATTCGCATCCTGCCCGCGCAGCCGATGGTGGGCGTCGAGCTGCGCCCGCACCCGCAGGCCCAGGCGGTGGAAGGCACGGGAGGGCTGGTCTGGGAGCGGCGGGTCGGCGGCGGGCGCACCGCCGTGGTGCGCTTTCCGCTTACCGATCCGCGGATCAAAACTTGGAAAAACCTCGACAATTTTGTCAACAGCGTGCTGCTCCGGCGACCAGGACGCGAATTCCAGTTGTTGCCAGACGGTACTGTCCACGTTGCCTGGCACCCCAGTTACTTCTGGCGATTGTTGCAACAGGACACCTGGGGAGCGCGGTCCCACATCACCTCCCCGGAAAAACTGGCGACAGCGCTGGCGCAGGACCCGCGGTTGAACTCCACCGTGCGGTTCCTGTCGCGCGATCTGGTGGCCTCCTCGTGGAATGACATGCCCTGGCCGGCCGATCGCCAAGACGGCCCCCCATGGCCCCGGGAAACTGTGCCGCCGGGCGTCTTCAGCACCCCGCCATGGGGTGCGAAAGGGGCGAACCTCAGTTCCGATGTGCTACTCGCGGCTGAGCGGCTGGCCGACTGGCATTTCGCCGGCTATGGCAGCCGGCCTGCCAGCAGCCTCCACACGCGGCCGGGCGGGGTCGCCTCGTGGACCGAAGGTTCTGCGCTCGGCCATGCCGCCGATGCGGTGCTGGTCCAGGCCGCGGGCATCAAGATTCCCACCGCCGATTTCGTGTGGAAAGTCATGGCCGTTTATCTGGTCGTTCTGGTGCCGGTCAATGCGCTGGTCTTCTGGCTGTTGGGCCGGCTGGAGTGGGCCTGGGTTGCCGTTCCCCTGCTGGCCGCGGCGGCGGCGCTGGTGGTGGTGCGGCTGGCTCAGCTCGACATTGGCTTTTCCCGCAGCCGTACGGAAGTGGCCGTGCTGGAGGTCCAGGGGGGCTATCCGCGAGGGCACCTGACGCGCTTCACCGCGCTATATAGCTCGCTGTCCACCCATTACACCCTTTCGTTCGAGCCGGCCCACGCCGTGGCTTTGCCGCACGCGGTGCGTTCCCGCCACGTCCGCTCGGAGCTGTTGCCGCAGATCACCGACCTGACGTTGGAACGCGACCGGGCGGTGACGCTGCGGGATGTGCCCGTGGCCTCCAACTCCACCGCCATCCTGCGCAGCGAGCAGTTTTTGCCTTTGAAAGCGGACGATTCCCAGTCGGGCACGCTCGAACTGCGCCAAGACGCTGCCGGCACCTGGAGCGTCTCCAACGGCACGTTGCTCGATCTGCACGAAGCGGCCCTGTTCCGGCTGCCTGCGCCTGCCGAACATGCCATGGCCCTGTGGAGGGGTGAGGAGGCGGTCGAGGTCGCGTATCTTGCGCGTCTGGAACCGGGGGGTCAGAAGGAACTCGCTTGGGTTCCGCTCCGCGCCCAGGCGCGCGAGCCTGCGGAAGCGGAGGTGCGGGAAACGCTCCCCCCTGCGTTCGAGCGGCCCGCGCTGTGGCCTGCGCCGTGGAACGCCAGTCGCGTGTTGGGCCTGCCTGCCGCGGAGGACGGGTCGTCGCGCCGCGGCAGTGCTGCGCGGGGCCGGCTGACCGAGCTGGCGGTGGTGGTGCTCCGCGATCTGAAACTCCTGCCCGGCGAAGTGCGGCTGATCGCTTGGACCGACCAGAACTTGCCGGGGCTGACGATCCGACCGCAGGCGTCGCAGAATCAGGCGCTGACGCTGGTGGTCGCGCATCTGGCGCGAGGCCGCTTGCCGCCGCCGCTGCCCGACAAGAACCGGCTGGAAGACGTGGCGCCGCCGCCCGAGGAACCGCTGGACTTCGAGCCGCCGGCGACGCCGCTGCCGGGGAGCGGTTTGCGCTGAGCCGGGGGCGGTCGCCGAGGCATGGCGGCACCTGAGCGTATGGACAGCATGAACGTCGAGCGACGCGGGCGATGATCGAACTGATCGAATTCGGGAAGGACTACGGCGACTTCTGCGCCGTACAGTCGCTGAGCCTGCGGATCGACGCGGGCGAAATGTTCGGCTTCATCGGCCCCAACGGTGCGGGCAAGAGCACCACGATCCGTTTTCTGGCCACGCTGCTGAAGGCCAGCCGGGGCGAAGGGATCGTCAACGGCTACAGCGTGACCCGCCAGCCGATGGAGGTGCGGCGGAGCGTGGGCTATATGCCGGACAACTTCGGCGTGTACGACGGCATGAAAGTCTGGGAGTTCCTCGACTTTTTCGCCGTGGCCTACCAGATCGGCAAGTCGAAGCGGCGGCAGGTGATCAATGACGTCCTGGAACTGTTGGACCTGACGCACAAGCGGGACGATTACGTCAATGGCCTCTCCCGCGGCATGAAGCAGCGGCTGTGCCTGGCCAAGACCCTGGTGCATGACCCGCCCGTGCTGATCCTCGACGAACCGACCAGCGGCCTGGACCCGCGCGCCCGGATCGAGGTCAAAGCGCTGTTCAAAGAACTGAAGCGGATGGGCAAGACGATCCTCATCTCCAGCCACATCCTCTCGGAATTGGCCGACTGCTGCACCTCGATCGGCATCATCGAACGGGGCCAGCTTTTGATGCACGGCCCGATCGACGAGGTGTACCGGCGGATCCGCGGCAATCGCACGGTGCAGGTCCGGTTCCTCAACGGCATGGATGTCGGGCTGTCGGTGCTGCGTTCCAGTCCCTGGGTGCGGCAAGTCATCGTGGATGGCAACACCTGCACGGTCGAACTGGAAGCCACCGACCAGCAGGTCCATCAGCTTCTGGAGCAGCTCGTCCTGCAGAAGTGCGGCGTGTGCAGCTTCGCCGAGAAGGAACCGTCCTTGGAGGACGTGTTCATGATGGTCACCAAGGGCCTGGTGAGTTGAGCGGTTGCAAGCCTCACCGCGCGCCGGCACAATGACAAGCCCGTCGGGGCTGCCTGCCATGCGGCGGTCGCCCTGGCGCGGTGCACGATCGTCAGCATCCGATCCATGATCCCGCTTATCCTGACGAGGAACGCTCCATGCCACGCCCGGTGACACTGTTCACAGGCCAATGGGCCGATCTGCCGCTGGAGCAGATGGCCCGCAAGACGAAGGAATTCGGCTACGACGGCATCGAACTGGCTTGCTGGGGAGATCATTTCGAGGTCTCCCAGGCCCTGGCCGACGACGGCTATTGCCGTCGCAAACGCGACCTTCTGGCCAGCCTCGACCTGCAATGCCACGCCATCAGCGCCCATCTGGTCGGCCAGGCGGTGTGCGATCGCATCGACGAACGACACAAGGCGATTTTACCCCCTCACGTGTGGGGTGACGGCAAGCCAGAAGGCATCAACCAGCGCGCCGCAGAAGAGCTGAAAAACACGGCTCGGGCTGCCCAGCGGCTGGGGGTCAGCGTGGTGAACGGGTTCACCGGCAGCTCGATCTGGCACCTTTTGTACAGCTTCCCGCCGGTGCCCGGGAAGATGATCGACGAGGGGTTCAAGCTGTTTGCGGAGCGGTTCCACCCGATCCTGGATGTGTTCGCGGAGTGCGGCGTCCGTTTCGCTCTCGAGGTGCATCCCACGGAGATCGCGTTCGACCTGTACACGGCCGAGCGGGCACTCGACGCCATTGGTCGTCGGCCAGAGTTCGGGTTCAATTTCGATCCCAGCCACCTCATTTGGCAGGGCGTCAATCCGGCCCAGTTCATCCGCCACTTCCCGGACCGCATCTTCCACGTTCACATGAAGGACGCGATCGTCAAGTTGGACGGGAAGGCGGGCATCTTGGCCAGCCACCTCAACTTCGGCGATTGGCGACGCGGCTGGGATTTCCGCTCGCTGGGCCGCGGCAGCGTGGACTTCGAGGAGATCATGCGGGCGCTGAACGACATCGGCTACGACGGCCCGCTCTCCGTGGAGTGGGAAGACAGCGGCATGGATCGCGAACACGGGGCCAAGGAGGCCTGCGAGTTCGTGAGAAAGATGGACTTCCGTCGTAGCGAGCGGGCATTCGACTCGGCCTTCGATAAAGAAGAGCAGACCAAGGCCTGAATCTCATCCGCGACGGAAGTGGCGGCGTATGGATGAAACGGCGCGACACGGTCGTTCCTGCCGAGCGGCCGTGTCGTTTTTGTGCGCCCCGCGGCGGTCGCCGCGACGTCGGCCGTGCGTTCGGGAGGGATGCGGTTGCGCGGAGGAGGCATGATACTCTATTGCGTTCGGCACGGGGAAAGCACGTACAACTCCGAGGGACGCGTGCAGGGACAGTCCGACGTTCCCCTTTCTCCGCTGGGGCTGCGGCAAGGGGCCGCCGTGGCGGAAACGCTTCGCGCGAAGGGGATCGAGGCCGTCTTCACGAGTCCCCTGCGCCGGGCCTACCAAACCGCCGAACTGGTGGCGGCGGCTGCGCGCTGCCCCATCTTCGTGGAGGACGACCTGAAGGAAATCCACGCCGGGATATTCCAGGACCAATTGCGGCGCGATTTGGAGGCCGCTTGGCCCGACGAGTATCGCCGCTGGATCGGGGGCGACATGGACTATGCGATACCGGGC
>Ga0101944_10002674_pt1 | contig 27786 bp, 19 predicted proteins | sample DewCreD2012metaG_FD_75245 | JGI IMG/M metagenome (GOLD analysis project Ga0101944, IMG submission 75245) | Hot spring sediment bacterial and archeal communities from British Columbia, Canada, to study Microbial Dark Matter (Phase II) - Dewar... ... | reverse complement strand
ATGGCGCGCTTCCAGAACCGCGTAGGGCCGCGCTGGTTCCAGCCGCTGGCCGATACGGTGAAGCTCTTATCGAAAGAAGAAGTCACCCCTGAAGGGGTAGATCGCGGCCTGTTCTTCTGGCTTCCGGTCGTAGCTCTGGCGGCGGCGCTGACGGCGGCGCTGTACGTTCCCATCTTGGGCCTGGCGCCAGCTTTTAGCTTTCGGGGCGATTTAGTGGTAGCCCTCTATCTGCTCTCGATGCTGACGCTCTGTCTGGGGCTGGCTGGCGCGAACACGCTGGACCGCTTCTCGCTGATTGGCGCAACCCGCACCCTCACCCAGCTTTTTTCTTACGAAGCGCCTTTCCTTCTGGCGTTGTTGGGCCCGGCGCTGGCTGCCGGGACCTGGCAGATCAATCAGGTGAACGAGTTTGCCGCGCAGTCCTGGTGGATGGCGCTGACGCAGCCGATTGGCTTCATCGTGGCGCTGGTGGGCCTGATGGGCAAGTTGGAACTGACGCCCTTTGACGCCCCAGAGGCCGAAACCGAGATTGTAGCGGGCGCGCTGACCGAATATTCGGGCCGCGGCTATGCCCTGTTTCGCCTGGGCAAGAACGTGGAACTGGTGATCGGGCTGACCCTGGTGGCCGCCTTTTACCTGGGCGGGTTGACGAACCCGCTGGCGTTTGCGCTCAAAACCGGGGCGCTCCTCTTGTTCCTGGCGGGGCTGCAATCGCTCTTTGCCCGACTGCGTATTGACCAGGTGGTGGGGCTGTGGTGGCGCATAGGCGCGCTGTTGGCGCTGTTAAACGTGTTGATCGTGGTTGTGCTGTATTGATCGGAGCTGCCGATGAAGATTGGATCGATGCTTGGCGATGTACTGCGCGCTTTTTTCCAGAAGCCCGTAACGCGGCCTTATCCGTTTGAGAAGAAACCTGCACCCCCGAATTATCGGGGCAAGCTGGTTTGGAACCGCGAAAAGTGTACCGGCTGTCAGTTATGCGTTAAAGACTGCCCGGCGGATGCCATTGAGCTGGTGACGATTGACCGCGCGAACAAGCGGTTTGTGCTGCGTTACAACATTGACCGCTGTACCTACTGCGCCCAATGCGTGGTTAACTGCCGGTTTGACTGCCTGGAGATGTCGCACGAGCAATGGGAACTGGCGGCGCTCTCGAAAGAGCCGTTCACCGTCTATTACGGGCAGGATGAAGATATCGAGAGCTTTTTGCGGAAGATCGGCAAAATCGAGTAATGGAAGGCGACCACCCGTTACGGATTTCAAATCACTGGGATGTCCTGGCAGGTCCGTGGGAGCGGGTCGCCGTTTTGGGCGTGGGGAATGAACTCAACGGTGATGACGCCGCCGGGCTGTTGGTGGCGCGGATGCTCAAGGCTCTGGTCGCCGGGCGCGGGCAGTGCGGCGATACACCGGTAGTCGGCGCGGACGTCCCCGTCTCGGCGGTGTTAATTCTGGAGGCTGGCCCCGCGCCGGAAAACTTCACCGGCGCACTGCGCCGCTTTGGCCCTGATCTGGTGATCTTTGTGGACGCCGCCGATTTCAACCAGCCGCCCGGCAGTGTGGCTTGGCTCGATTGGGCTGACAGCGATGGATTAAGCGCCTCTACCCATACCCTGCCGCCCTCGGTTTTGGCGCAGTACCTGGCGGGCGAACTGGGCTGCCGCCTGGTGTTAGTGGGCATTCAACCCCTTCATCTGGATTTTGACCGGCCCCTGTCTGAGCCTGTGATGCAGGCTGTGCAGCGGATCAGCCGGGAGCTGGCCGCCTGGTTGAGAGCGTGAGATAAATTCATTATAAAATTTGCGTTTTTTGCGGCGCAGAGTCCCTCACAGGTGCAAAGAATCTGGTAAGATGGATAGTAAGAATTGGACTGCGGCGTAAGTCTAGACAAGGTCTTTAGGGTCTGGGGATGAACGTTGCCAGACGTGAGTTCCAGCCAGGATTTTAGCACCGGATATGTCTACCCTCTGCAAAAATTGTGGTTTTGATAATCCCCCTGGAATGCGTTTCTGCGGGAACTGCGGATCGCGCCTGGCGCCGGAAGAGCCGGCTTCGACCACTGGCCGCGGCCAGGCGGGTGGCAGTATCCGCATTGAAACCGGCTCTCTGAACCCCAGGGCGGTTTCTGGCGGGCCGCCGGCGGCGCGTCCGCCAGATGCCAGTCATCTGGGAGTGATGACCGGCTCAGACCTGCTGGAACGCTTTCGTCAGGCCGGGTTAGAGGCTTCGGGACAGCGCCGCAGTGTTACGGTGCTGTTTGTGGACCTCACCGGGTATACTCACCTGTCAGAGCAGCTTTCGGATGAAACCTTATATGAGTTAATTCAGAGATTCATTAAGGTTCTGGCTGACGATGTTTATAAGTACGAAGGCATGGTGGATAAGCTGACCGGAGATGGGCTGATGGCGCTGTTTGGCGCGCCGATTGCCCATGAAAATAATGCCGAGCGCGCTATCCGCGCCGCCCTCGATATGCACCGCGATGTTGCCAGACTCAGCCAGGAAATTGAGGACTTACAGGGGCGGCCGCTGCAACTGCATATTGGGCTGAATTCTGGCTCGGTGATCGTTGGCGGGGTCGGCAATGACGCGATTATGAACTATACCGCCATCGGCGATTCGGTCAATTTATCGCGGCGGCTGGAAGAAGAGGCCGAACCGGGGACGACTCTGGTCAGTGAGAGCGTCTACCGGCAAACCCGGCGGCTGTTTGATTTTGAGGCGTTGCCGCCGCGCCGGTTGAAGGGCATTTCGCGGGAGGTCACGGCCTATCGCGTGATCGGGCCAAAAGCAGTCCCCGGCACAGTGCGTGGTCTGGAAGGGCTGCGCGCCCCCATGATTGGGCGCGAAAATGAGCTGCGCCAGTTGCGCCAGGCGGTTGACCGGCTGGTTTCTGAGCGGCAGGGGGGAGTTATTTTGCTGCTTGGCGAGGCCGGGATGGGCAAAAGCCGCATCACGGCCGAACTAAAGGCCAGTCTGTACCGGGATGAGGTCCGCATCCTGGAAGGGCGCAGTATGACCTATCGCAAATCCGTCGCGTATTGGATCTTTCAGGACGTTCTGAGAAATCATCTCGGTCTGTCTGCCGATATGTCTATCGAAGAGATCCACCAGCGCATGATGGAAGAAGCCAAGCTGGCCTTTCCACAGGGTGGTGAATGGCGCGAGCGGCTGCCTTACCTCGAATACCTGCTTTCCGTTGAACCCAGCGACCCCTCTGCCGCCGAGCGCATCCGCTACTTGGATGCCGGGCAGTTGCGCCAGCAGATCTTCCTGGTAGTGCGCGACCTGCTGATCGCTGAAGCCAACCGCAGACCGGTACTGCTCATCCTCGAAGACCTGCACTGGGCCGATGATGCTTCGCTGGAACTGCTTCAATTCTTGCTGGATACAACCCGCCGCGTGCCATTGCTGATCTATGCCATTTCGCGCCCCTTTGAAGGCGGGGCTGTGAAGCTCCTGACAGAAAAAGCGCGCCAGCGGTTGGCATCGAACTTCCTCACGATTCGTTTACAGGCCCTTCCACCTGAACAGAGCCAGGAACTATTGTACGCGCTGTTGGCTGTGCCAGACCTTCCAGATTCCTTGCGCGAAGGGATCATTGCGCGGGCGGCCGGTTCGCCTTTCTATCTGGAAGAAATTCTGCGCATGTTGATCGAGGAGCAAATCATCTATTCGGATGGCGAGCACTGGCGGATGATGCCAGGGGCCGACCCGACGCGCATTGGCGTTCCTGAAACCCTGCAAGACCTGATCCTGACGCGCTTTGACCGCCTGGAACTGCCGAAGCGCCGGGTATTGCAGATTGCCGGGGTGATCGGCTACCAGTTTAACGGGAGTGTGTTGAAGGAAGTGCTTCGTTCTCTGCCTGCCGATGAGGTGCAGAATTCGCTGGATTGGCTGGTAGAGCGCGAGTTTATCCAGCCGGATGCTGGCGGGTCGGGCGAAGATTATACTTTCAAGCACGTGCTGGTGTCGGATGCGGTTTACAGTACCCTGCTGCAGCGTGATCGGCGCGAACTGCACCAGCAGGTGGCCCAGGCCATCGAGAAAATCTATGCTGGCCGGCTGGATGGGCAGGTGGAACTGCTTGCCAGCCACTACCTGCGCAGCCCGCAGTTAGACCGCGCTCTTCACTACCTCATCCTGGCCGGACAGAAAGCCGCCCGCGATTTTGCCAATGAACAGGCCCGCCAGCACTTTGTTCAGGCTCTCAGTCTGTTGTCGCGTGTGCCTTACGCTCCGTCTCAGGCGCTTGCCATCCACGTAGGGTTAGGAGATGCCCTGGTGATTGCCGGTGAATACCAGGCCGCGCGCGACCATTACCAGACGGCGTTAGAAGTGCTGGACGAGCCAGACCCGTCCAACCCGGAGTGGGTCCGGCAGGTTAGTGACTTGCAGCGCAAGATTGGGATCACTTTTGAGCGGCAGGGAGATTACGATAAAGCCATGGCCCGACTGCTGGCGGCAGAAGAACTGTTGGGCCGCGACGAAAAGGTGTTTTCTGCCGAGCGTTCCAGCATCTTGAACGATATTGGGTATATCTATTCGCGGCGCGGCAAGCTTGACCAGGCCGAATTTACCTTGATCCGCGCGTTGGGACTGGCGGAAATGAACGGGCAGATAGACGTGATCGCCTCGGTCCTCAACCGGCTGGGCGGCATTTGCTATCAGCGCGATGATTTACACCAGGCCACGCAGTACCTCACCCGCAGTCTGGAACTGCGCGAGAAAATTGGCGATATCGTCAATGTGGCGCGTTCTTACAATAACTTGGGCCTGTTAAAGTGGAAGCAGGGCGACCTGGATGCCGGGCTGGAATGCTTTAACCGCGCGTTTCGTTTGCAGTCGAACCTGGGAGACGTGGAAGGTCAGATCTCGCTGAACACCAATATGGGGCTGATCGAAATTGACCGCGGCAACCTGCCGGCTTCTGAGAAACACTTCCAGGAGGCATTAGCGACGGCGGAGCAAATCGGCCACACATTTTATATCGGGGATTCGCACAAGCACCTGGCCCTTTTTTATATGTATAAAGAAGATTGGGAGGCTATGCTTGCCCATGCCCAAAAAGGGCTGGAAAGTTTCCAGAGCATTGGCGTGCCGGATCATGAGTTAGAACTGCGGACGTTTATCGGGCTGGCATTCTTAAACCTGGGCCGCGTTGCAGAGGCAGAAGCCGCCGCAGGCCGGGTCATCGAACTGTTAAACAGCCAGCCGGGGGTAGGGGGCGAGGGCGAAGGGCGCGCCCTGCGCCTGTTGAGCGGCCTGGCCCGGGCGCGGCAAGATTATGGGGCGGCTCGCCGTCATCTGGAAAAAAGCGTGGCGGATTTCGCCCAGGTGGGCAACCAGATGGAACAGGCGCGTTCTCTGCTGGAATTGGCCGATGTGCTGATTGCCTGCGGCGAACCGGCGCGCGCCCGCGAGTGGCTGGAGGAAGCCCACAAAATCTTCGAGCGCCTCGGCGCAAAGGTAGACCAGCACAAGCTGGCGGCTCTTATGCAAAAGCTCTGAATGTACGAAATTCACAAAATCTTGCTACAAAAATAGATCATGTGTTGTTGCGACAAATGTCACAAAGTGGCAAACGGCCCCTTTCTAACCGGTTTTTAAGTTACATTAAGCTTGTATTAATTTTTTAGCCTTGATATAATTTCAGTATCCTGAAGAAAGCAGAAGGATATATCCTGTTGAAAGGAGGAGAAGGACCTCAGTCGATTTATTTGCGATCAAAAATCACCCACCCATCACTCAAGTTTTCAATACAACTGTAAGAGGAGAATGCACCTATGTCCAAATGGACAAAAAGCTTGATCGGTTTTGGTATCGTACTGACGCTGGCGCTGGTATTGGCCGCGTGTACAGGAGCTACCAAGGTGACCGAACCCACGCAGGGTCCTGCGCCGACCACAGCGCCTACACAAACCCCGCAACCTATCCCCACCTGCCCTGCCGCGCCGGCCTGCCCCACGGCCGCGCCGGTAGAGGAAGGTGTCGTTGCACCGTTTGAGGACCTATGGGCAGCGTCGCCCCATAATGATGCCGAGTCACTGGCCTTTACCGACTGGAATGAAACCGAAGACAAGTCGGTTCCGGTCACCTGCGCCAAGTGCCACAGCACCACCGGATATATTGACTTCCTGGGGGATGATGGCTCGGAGGCCGGCAAAGTGGACAAACCCGCGCCGATCGGCACGACCGTCACTTGCGATGCCTGCCACAGCCCTTCGGCGAGGACACTGAGCAGCGTTACCTTCCCCTCGGGTGCGGAGATCCACAATCTGGGGCCAGAAGCGCGCTGTATGGTCTGCCACCAGGGCCGCGCCAGCAAAGTCCAGGTGGATGCCCAAATCGAGAAGTTCGCGGCTACGGACCCCGATACGGTGGTGGAGCCTATTAAGGAAGGCGAAACGACGACAGCCTTCTCATTCATCAATATTCACTATTACGCTGCGGCCGCCACCCTGTACGGCAAGGAAACCATGGGCGGCTACCAGTATGAAGGCAAGTCTTACGACGCCAAGTTTGACCACGTTGAGGGCTATAACACCTGCGTTGGCTGCCACGACCCGCACACCACGGAACTGAAGATCGAACAGTGCGCCGTTTGCCATGAAGGCGTAGCCTCGAAGGATGATCTCAAGAAGGTCCGCATGGTGTCTTCCGTCCCCGATTATGATGGCGACGGCGACAACAAAGAGGGCATGTTTGAAGAGATCAGCGGCCTGCGCGAAACGCTGCTGACCGCGATTATGGCGTATGCTAAAGACGTGGCCGGCACGGGCATTGTGTACGATGAGGCCCAGTACCCCTACTTCTTTGTGGACGCCGACGGCGACGGCAAAGCGGACGTGGGCGGCGATAACAACGCCCCGGTTCGCTATAATGCCTTTACGCCGCGCCTGCTGAAAGCGGCCTACAACTACCAGGTTGCCACCAAAGACCCCGGCGCGTACGCGCATGGCAATAAATACATCGTGCAACTGCTGTACGATTCGATTGAGGATCTCAACGCTAAGCTCGGCACGATTGATATGTCGGCCATGCACCGCGAAGACGCTGGTCACTTTGCCGGCGATACCGAAGCATTCCGTCACTGGGATGCCGAGGAAATGCGCGTTCCTGGTACGTGCGCCAAGTGTCACGCGGCCACTGGCCTGCCGCAGTTCCTGGCGGAAGGCGCGAACATCACCAATCCGGCTTCCAATGGTTTCTTATGCTCGACCTGCCACGACGAAGCGAACTGGCCGGCCAACTATGCTTTTGAGAGCGTGGCCTTCCCCAGCGGCGCGAGCGTGTCCTTTGGCGAGGGCGTGAACGCCAACCTGTGCCTGGTCTGCCACCAGGGCCGTGAGTCGAAGGTCAGCGTGGATAAGGCCGTTGCCGGACTGGATGCTGATACCCCCAGCGATAAGATCCGCTTCCGCAACGTCCACTACTTCGCCGCCGGCGCTACTCTGTTTGGCAGCGAAGTGAAGGGCATCTACGAATACGACGGCCAGCAATACGCTGGTCGGTTTATGCACGCGCCCAATGTGGATACCTGCGTTGCCTGCCACGATCCGCACGCGCTGTCCCCCAAGGTTGAAACTTGCGCGGGCTGCCACCAGACCGACGACCCGGCTGCCATTCGTATGACCTCTACCGACGACTACGATGGCGATGGCGACACGACCGAGGGTCTGAAGGGCGAAGTTGAGGGCATGGCCGAACAGCTCTATGCGGCCATTCAAGCCTATGCTACCAGCAAGGCCCAGGCGGGCATCCTCTATAACGGCCGCGCCTACCCCTACTTCTTCCTGGATAAGGACGGCAACGGCGAGCCCGATAAGAATGACCAGGGCGCTAACATTGCCTACAACGCCTGGACTCCGCGCCTGCTGAAGGCCGCCTACAACTACCAGTACGTTCAGAAAGACCCCGGCGCTTACGTTCACAACGCCAGCTACGTGATGCAGGCCCTGTACGACTCAATTAAGGACCTGGGTGGCGATGTTTCGAAGCTGAAGCGCCCCACGGAAATGAACGCCCCGTAAACCTGATCTCCCGTTAGAAAAAACACCCCGGCCGTATCGCCGGGGTGTTTTTTTGGGTTGCTCAGGACGTCACAGGGAAAACCCACTTTTACGGCCCCCAGGCTGAGTAGTTGTGTTTTTGGAGGGGATAAATCTGGGTAAAGTGTTACGAATTTGTAAGTTATTAAGAGAAGATTAAGGTTATAATATCGCTGTTACCTCATCTCTAGCACAGCACAAGAAGGGAATTCTATGAAGCGACTCGCCCGAGCTCTCAGGAACTTCTTTCTTCCCCCGGCGGATGCAAAGACGTTCACACGGATTTTGCCGCTGATTGTCGTAGCGATGATGATGATCCTCTTTTTCACCGCTGCGAATTTTGCCTGGGAAGAAACGAATACGACCAGCTTTTGCGGTTTGACCTGTCACACCATGCCACCCGAATATGTGACTCATCAGCACTCGAAGCACACCAATGTCACCTGCGAAGACTGCCACATGGGGCGCGACCGTTTAGCTGTTTTGGTCCCGCGCAAGGTGCGCTATTCGTGGCAAACCGGAACGGCCATGCTGACCAACAGCTATGAGTTCCCCATCGTGGCAAAGAATATGGCCCCCGCGCGCGAGGCCTGCGAAAACTGCCACAAGCCCGAAGTGTTTTCGGCGGATAAGCTGGTTGAAATTCGCAATTTTGCCGAAGATGAGGCCAACACCGCCACTTCTACTTTCCTGGCGATAAAAATCGGCGGGGGGTCCAGCCGGCAGGGGTTAGGGTTTGGCATTCACTGGCACGTTGAAAACCCGGTCTACTACTACGCCACCGACCGCGAAGAGCAGATTATCCCGTACATCCGGGTTGAAAAGGCGGATGGAACGGTTGTGGAGTATGTGGACGTAGAATCTGGCTTTACCCCAGAAATGGTGAAGGAAGAAGATCTGAAGCAGATGGACTGCATCACCTGCCATAACCGCACCGCCCATTTGGTAGACAGCCCCCAACAGGCGGTTGATGAATTGATGACTCGTGGCCTGGTTTCGCCGGAGATTCCGGGGATTAAAAAGCGGGCAGTCGAGGTGTTGTCGGCAGAGTATGTTTCGCAAGAAGAAGCCATGGCGGCAATTGAGGGTCTGGCAACAGCCTATCAGGAAGCGTACCCGGACTTTTACAGCGCCAATACGGAGTTGATTGAGAAGGCAGTGGCCGCCCTGAAAGAAGCCTATCAGCGCACCAACTTCCCGGAACAAAAAGTGAACTGGCGAACCCACCCCAACAATCTGGAGCACGTCGAGTCGCCTGGCTGTTTCCGCTGTCACGACGGCAAGCACCTGACGGCGCAGAATGAAGCGGTGCGCCTGGAATGTAACCTGTGTCATTCTATCCCGGTTGTGTCTGCGCCCAACCAGCTAACTGCCAACTTGCAGTTGAGCAAGGGGTTTGAGCCAGAATCGCATAAGAACCCGAACTGGATTACCCTGCACCGCACCATCTTCGATGAAACCTGCGCGGGCTGCCACACCGTGGAAGACCCTGGCGGAACCAGCAACACTTCGTTCTGCTCGAACAGCGCCTGCCATGGGGCCAATTGGAAATTCGCCGGCTTTGATGCGCCTCGGGTGCGGGCAATTATGGAACAGGAAGCCCAGGCTTTCATCACGCCGACGCCTCTGCCCAGCCCGACTCCCCAGCCCACGCCGGAGGATGACATCGGCGTAGGCGTGCCAACCCCAGAAGTTACGCCCACCCCGGCAGAAGCCGCCGGCCCCCTGACTTACGAAGCGCTATTCCCGGTTTTCAAACAGCGCTGCGGAGCCTGTCATGGAGCTTCAGCCATGAAGGGCCTGAATCTGCTCACGTATGCCGATCTGATGAAAGGCGGCCAGAGCGGATCACCCATTGTTCCTGGGGATGCGGATAACAGTCTGCTGGTAAAGGTGCAGTCCAATTCCAGCCCGCATTTCGGCCAGTTTACCGAGCAGGAATTGGAGCGCGTGATCCAGTGGATTCAAGAAGGCGCTAAAGAGAAATAAAAACGCCCGGCGTTTGGCTTTGTTCCCAGACCTGTTAGAGATTAGCCCCCACCCGCGCGGTGGGGGCTAATGAGTTGGATAGAATACAGGTGACTTGTCTTTTTGAAACTTGTGACATTTATCACGCTCTAATCTGAAAATTTCTTAATGTCCTTAAGGTATAATTAATCTTGCGCGTGAATGATGGTGTTTTTGCCCCAGAAGACCGGCGCTTGCCGTACGCGAGAGCGCCCAAGTCTTTATTATGCTATTTCCAGGAGAATGCAATGAGAGGAACAGTCCAAAAAACAACCATCCTGCTGATGGCTGTTCTGGCCCTCGGGTTGAGCATCGGGTGGCTGCTGACCAGCGGCCGGCCAGCGGAAGTACAGGCCGCGCCGTCCACTGCCTACCAGAAGCCCGATAATTCCCAATGCCTGGGTTGTCACAGCGCACCTGGTCAGGTTTTCACCTTCCCAAACGGCGACACGGTTTCGATCACCGTTGACCCCGAAACCTACGATCAGGGTGTACATACCAACCTGGCGTGCCAGGTCTGCCATACCAATATTACCGGTTACCCGCACCCTAAAAATGTAGCCCAGTCTGCCAGAGAATACACGCTCCAATATCAGAATTCCTGCAACCAATGCCATACCGAGCAGGCCAAAGCGGTGATGGATAATGCCCATCACCAACTGGCGGTAGCCGGCAACCCTAATACGCCGGTGTGCGCCGACTGCCACAACCCCCACGCCACCGCTCCCATCGCTAAAGATGAAAATGGCGACCCGGCCCCCAGTGAGCACGCCAAAATTGCCACCATCTGCGGCCAGTGCCATAGTGAGATCGTCAACCAGTACAAGGGCAGTGTGCATGGGGCAGGGGTGTTTGAAGAATTCAACCCCGACGTGCCAGCCTGCGATGACTGCCACGGTATCCATGACATCGCGAAGGCCCGCACCGAGCAGTTCCGGTTGAACTCGCCAGAACTGTGCGCGGAGTGCCATACCAATAAGGCGATCATGGATAAGTACGGCATTTCAACCAATGTGTTGAATACCTACGTGAGCGATTTTCACGGCACGACTTGGACGTTGTTCGAGAAGGATAATCCCCAACACGCCACCAATAAGCCGGTCTGCTATGACTGCCACGGCATCCACGCGATTAAAGCGGTGGACGATCCTGAGAAGGGTCTTCAGGTAAAGCAGAATATGCTGGCCGCCTGCCGGCGCTGTCACCCCGATGCTACCGAAAACTTCCCCGATTCGTGGATGAGTCACTATATCCCCGATCCGCAGCGCACGCCGCTGGTTTACTACGTGCAGTTGTTCTACAACATCTTTATTCCCGGCGTGCTGGGCGGAATGGCGATCTTTGTGGCGGCAGATATTTACGGCAGGTTCCGCCGCCGCGGCAAGCATCACCCCTCGACGCCAGAGACGAAGGAGTAGCGCCATGCGTACAACCCAGAAGACATACGTGCGGTTTTCGCTTGCTCAGCGCATTGAGCATTTACTTCTCTTGATTTCATTCACGACCCTGGCTGTTACGGGGCTGCCGCAGAAATTCCCGCTGTCGCCCATTTCACAGGCGGTGGTGCAGGGGTTGGGTGGGATTGAGAGTATTCGGATTATCCACCGCGTGGCGGCGACGATGTTTTTGCTGGAAGCGATTTACCATCTGGTGGCAGTGGGATATGGGTTATACGTGCGCCGCCGCCAGGCCGCTATGCTTCCTACGCTGAAAGATGCTCAGGATGCACTGCAAATGTTGAAATACAACCTGGGCCTCGCCAAAGACGAACCCAAGATGGATCGCTTTAACTTTGTAGAAAAAGCCGAATATTGGGCCATGGTTTGGGGCTTGGTTGTGATGGCGGTGACCGGCTTTATGTTGTGGAACCCAATTGCCACAACAAAAGCCTTGCCGGGGGTGGTTATCCCGGCGGCGAAGATTGCGCACGGCGGCGAGGCTGTGCTGGCGGTGCTGGCGATTATCCTGTGGCACTTTTACCATGCCCACATCCGGCGGTTTAACAAGAGCATGTTCACCGGCAAGATTGAGCGCGAGGCGATGCTTGAGGAACACGCGCTGGAGCTGGAGCGGATCGAATCGGGGAAAGTGCCGCCCCCGCCACCCCTGGAAGAGCAGCGCCGCCGCGCCGCCCTGTTTGCCCCACTGGCGTTTGTGTTCACGGTGGTTATGTTGGGCGGAGTCTACTGGTTTGTGACGTTCGAAGAATCCGCGATTACGACCATCCCGCCGGTGGAGAGGGCAGAGGTGTTTGTGCCGGCGACGGCCACGCCAACCTCAGTTCCGACGCCAACTGCCACCCCTGCGCCCACGAAGGAACCCCAGGCCGGGCAGCCCGGCGGCACGGAGGCCGCGGTGGCCTGGGAGGGCGATCTGGAAGACCTCTTTAAGACGAAGTGTTCAGCCTGCCACGGCGCAGCGGGCGGTTTCAGCGCCGAGAGTTACGCGGATGTTCTCAAAGGTATCACGCCCGGCAGCCCAGATGATAGTCTGGTATACACTGTTCAATCCGCGGGGAAGCACCCCGGCCAGTTCAGCGACGAAGAACTGGCGCGGGTGCGGCAGTGGATCGAAGCTGGCGCGCCTGAGCAGGGTGGCGGCGCAAGCAGCGCGGGCGGCGGCGCGGAAGGTGAAAGCACCATCACCTGGACGGGCGTTGTGAAAGATATGTTAAGCAAGAAGTGTGGGGCCTGTCACGGCACTTCGGGCGGTTACTCAGTGAAAACCTATGCGGATGCTGTAAAGCAGGTGAAGCCAGGGGACCCCGACGGCAGTAGGCTGGTAGAAGTGATGCAGGGGAACCACCCACGCAAGTTGAGCGAGGAAGAATTAACTCAGTTGGTCGAGTGGATTCGCGCTGGAGCGCCAGAAGAATAAGACTGAACTCTGGAAGAAAAAAGGAAAAAGAAGGGTTTGGCTTATCCAGTGGGCCAAACCCTTCTTCCTTATCCCAGGCTTGTTTAATAGCGCAATTTGGTTCCGCAGGCGCGGCAGTAGACATCTCCGGCGGCAGCCCGCCTGCCGCATTGGTGACAGTAAACACCCTCTGATTTGCCGCTGGTTACTGCCCCAGCACTGGCAGAATCTGTGCGCGCCGGATGATGACGGGCGCGGGTGGGGGCCGGCTCTGCCCGGCGGCCCGCGCGCCAGTACCACCAGATGCCCACGCCAATGAGCAGAGCGCCCAAACCACCCAAAGACCAGGGCAGGATTTCGTTCAGCGTGACCCGTCCCGGAGTCTGCTCATCCACTTTCTGGCTGGGCCATGCTGGCTGAAAGGAACCGGGATTGGTAAGCGAGTCATCGGGCTTGAGGTAAGAGATATCCAACTGGTATTCTTTGCCGGCGTCCTGTGCCCCGGCCATCAGGGTGAAGTAAGTCAGACCGTCCTGGCCGGCCATGCCGCTGCCCAGGTTCTGGCTGAATTTCATGTTGGTGGCCTTAGCCGGTTGTTGAACGTGGATAATCAGGTTCTTGACGGGGTAATCGCCCGGCCAGCGGAAGGTGAACCGACGCTCGTTATTTTGCTTCGCCAGACTGGGGTCGTAATATTCAATGCGCAGTTCAGGCATGGAAGCGGTGAAGGTGATCCGGGTCCACTCTCCGGCGGGGACGGTCTCATACTGCAAGTTATACATGCCGTTGGTGTCTTTGGTGGCAACCGCGTGGGGCTGGCCGGCGCTGGCCGGAATGGAGATGGACAGCGAAGTTGGGAGTTTTACATCGGATGAAAGCGTGATATTATACATGACCAGCACGCTGGGCTGGTCATACTCCGGCCAGATGTCAATCGCAACGGTTTCCAGGTTAATGGTTCCCTGAGCGGCGGCTGGCTTGAGGGCGCGTGCAGGGGTTACGGCTAGCAGGATGAGCAGAAGCGCAAGAACGGCGAGAAGACGGGCAGTTCGATTGACGCAGGGTGACATACGGTTTTACCTGATGGCTGAATTTTGATCCTTAAAATACGGCTATCAGTATAACAGGTTTTGATTAAGAAAAGATGAATTCAGGAGAGAATGAGAATGCGCTGGCTTCAGAGTAAACAGGGGGAGAGCGAGCATCGCCCCGCGCGTGACAGGATTCGATGGGCCGTGTTGATTGGCCTGCTGCTGATCGTCAGCCTTGCGCCGCCGATCAGACAGCCGGTCTATGCCCAAGAGGTAGGCCACTTCCAGCCGGTAGATTGCGCCCGCTTTGATCTGCCCCCGGCGCTCGCTCAGGCCCGCACTGCCGAATGTGGCTACGTGACTGTGCCAGAGGTCTACGGCAGCCAGGGCAGCCAGGACGGCCGCACCATCCGCCTGGGCGTGGTGATCTTGCACAGCCGGTCGCCCAACCCGGCTCCCTATCCGCTGTTTATGATGCAGGGTGGCCCAGGTGGTTCCACAATCCACGATTTTCCGCTGTTTCTGATGCTCAACCCCGTGCTGCTGCAATCTAACCGCGATTATGTGCTGTTCGATCAGCGCGGAACGCTCTATTCACAGCCCAGGTTAGACTGCCCGGAAGAAATGGATTTAACGCTCCAAACGCTCGATGATGACCTCAGTGATGAAGAAGCACTCTCTCTGGCCCTGAAAGCCGCTGAACAGTGCCGGACGCGGTTAGAGAAGGCCGGGGTTCGCCTTTCGGCTTACGACAGCCTGGAAAACGCCGGTGATGTAGATGCCATCCGGCGGGCATTGGGGTATGAGAAGATTGATTTGTACGGCGTCTCGTATGGCACACTGCTGGCTTTGCAGGTGATGCGCCTTTACCCCGATGGCCTGCGAGCGGTGGTGCTGGATTCAGTGGTGGCTCCGCAGATTAACGACATGCTGGATGGATTACAGCCGCAAGTACGGGCCATTAACATGATTTTTGAAGCCTGCGCCGCCGATGCGGATTGCCGCCAGGCATACCCGGAACTGGAGAGGGTTTTTTATGAGCAGGTGGAGCGGCTGAATGAAACCCCGGCCAGCGTGCAGTTGACAGACACCGATTACGGCAAAACTTACACGGCGTTAATGGATGGCGATACGCTCTTGAATGCGGCGGTTCTCATGATGTTCAGCACCGAATCGATCCCGCTGATCCCGCGCATGATTTATGATGCGCGCGCCGGTAATTACAGCATCGCGGAGCGGATTCTGGCCTCGTGGATTTTCGATCGCTCGTTCAGCACCGGGATGTTCTACTCGGTAAAATGCGCCGAGGAGGCCAACTATACGCTCGATCAGGTCAACGATGAGGGTCTGCCGGAGGCATTCGTTTCGATCTCAAAATATTCCAATGAGAGCTTTTTAAAAACCTGTCAGATCTGGAACGTGGAGGATGAAAGCGCTGAGGCTGGCCTCGTGGTGCAGAGCGACATCCCCACGCTGATCCTGTCTGGCGCGTTTGATCCGACCACGCCGCCTTCGTATGCAGAGGAGGTCGCCAAGACCCTGCCGAACAGCTATTCGTTTCTCTTCCCTTCCGGGGGGCATGGCGAGTTATTCAGCTTCTCGTGTGCGCAGGAGATCATGTTCGCCTTTTTGGATGATCCTACATCCCGCCCGGATGGCAGTTGTATCCCCAACGAGCCGCCCAAATTTGTGACGGCGCGCTCGGTGGTGCGCCTGCCGGCGGCGATGCGGTTTTTAACGCTGGACGGCACAGCCGCCGTTGAACTGGCGCTGTTCGGCCTGGCGTTGGGCTTCTTGTTGACGGCGGCATTGGCCTATCCGCTGGCGTGGACTTACCGCCTCCTGCGCGGGCGGCCTGCTCCTACTGCTTACCCGGCGGAAGTGACCGCTCGCCCGCGCACTGCGCGGGCGTGGAAGCTGGCCCCCTGGCTGGCTGTTTTGCTGGGAGTACTGTTGGGGATTTTCGCTGTTGTACTGGCGGTGATCCTGGTAACGATGGCCGTCAACAACGATGTTCGTTTCCTGGTTGGCGTTCCAGGCTCGGCGCGGCCTCTGTTTCTCCTCCCGCCGCTGGCGGCTCTGCTGGTAGTGGCGATGCTGGTCCTAAGCCTGCTCGCCTGGGTGCGCGGATGGGGAACGGCCTGGGGGCGAGTGTACTATACGCTGCTGGCCCTGGCGGGGGTGGTGTGCGTGGCGCTGCTGGCGTATTGGGGGATGCTGGCGGCCCTGGTGCTGTGAGATAAAAAAGTGGAGCGTTCTGGCGGGGAACCAGGACGCTCCACGGGTCCGTTAAGAACCAGCGCGCAGTTTAAAAGCCCCCTTTTCTCACCACGCCGTGTGCTGGTCGTGCCATCTCTCTTGGTTGGTTTATCATACGGCTTTTTAGAAAAAATGCACTGGCCTTTTGTAGGATTCGCTCCTGGTCTTAAGAATAGTTGTAATTTCATCGTTAAACGCATTCAGCCAACCGCTTGCCCTCAGGCGGTTGGCTGAAAGTTTGCGCAGAAGCATGACCAGGGCGTTACAACCTCAGGCGTGGGGTTGTAACTGCCGCTGGAGGGTTAGAAGCGATGGCGCGGGTAAGAGCCGAGAATCCGCAGTGTGTTGGCATACTCTTCGAGGTGCGCGAGGGCGCGCGCCACGACGGGCTGGTCGGTGGAGGAGGCAAAGTCAATGTAAAAGAGATACTCCCAGGGTTTGCCGACCAGCGGGCGCGACTCGATCTTGGTGAGGTCAATGTCGCGCAGGGCAAAAACGCTCAGGGCTTTGAAGAGTGACCCCGGCTCGTTTTTGAGAGTAAAAACAATCGTGGTTTTGGCGTCTTCGCCGGGCGGGGCGGGCGTTTGACTGATGACCTGGAAGCGCGTAAAGTTAGCAGGGTTGTCTTCGATCCCTTCGGCCAAAACCTGCATCTTGTAAACTTCGGCGGCCCGGCAGGAGGCAATAGCGGCTGTACAGCCCACCATGTCGCGGTCTGGCGAGGCGCTCAGGTGCTTGACCGCTCCGGCTGTGTCGTAAAAGACCTCGCTTTTCCAACCATGCGCGCGCAGGTAGCCGTCGCATTGGGCCAACGCCTGGGGGTGGCTGATGACCCGGCGGATGGCTTCGATGCGCACGCCGGGGGCGGCGATCAGGCAGTGGCGGACGCGCAGGTAATGCTCGCCAACGATCCACAGGTTATGCTGGAGCAGTAGATCATAGTTGCGGTGGATGCTGCCGGCCAGGGAATTTTCGATGGCGATCAGGCCATAATCGGCCTGGCCTGCTTCGACGGCAGCAAAGACCGCCTCGAAGCTCTCGCAGGGGAGCGTTTGCACGGAGGGACCAAAATGTTCCAGGGCGGCGGCTTCTGAATACGCTCCCGGCTCGCCCTGGAAGGCAACCCGCGCGGATGGATTGTTCATGGGCGTTCCTGTCGGGCCTAGTCTGCTGAAACCTGCGCTGGCTGCGTCACCGTTACCAGGTCACACCATTCCGCCGAGCGCGGGTGACGCCCGTGGACGGCATCCTGGTAAGCTTTCTGAAGCTGGCGCACGACCGGGCCCATACGCCCGCTACCGATGGTGCGGAAGTCAATCTCGCAGATTGCCACGCACTCCGCGGCCGTGCCGCAGACAAAAGCTTCATCGGCAATGTAGAGTTGGTCGCGCGAGATTTGCGCTTCGACCACCTCGTACCCTAGATCCTGGGCAATTTTAATCAGCGCATCGCGGGTGATGCCTTCCAGCACCGGGGCCATCGGTGGGGTGATGATCTTGTTGTTGCGCACAATAAAGAGGTTCTCGCCGGTGCATTCGGCCACGTAGCCTTGCGGGTCGAGCATGATAGCTTCATCGAACCCCAGGCGGAGCGCGTCGGTCTTGGCTAACATGCTGTTGGGGTAATTGCCGGTAATTTTGGCCTTGGTCATCACGGCGTTGAGGTGGTGGCGCGTGAAAGAAGATACGTGGACGCGCACGCCTTTCTCAAGAGCTTCTTCGCCCAGATAACTGCCCCATTTCCAGGTCGCGATCCCTACCGAAACCTTGCCCAGATCGAGGTTAAGGCCCATCTCAGTGGTGGAAAAGTAAATGAGCGGGCGGATGTAGCATTCTTCAAAGGAATTGGCGGCAATGGTCTGTTTGACCGCCGCGCGCAGTTCCTCGGCGCTATAAGGCACGTTGCGCAGCCCCAAAATGTGGGCCGAATCCAGCAGACGGTCGATATGTTCTTTCAGCCGGAAGACCGCCGGCCCCTGATCGGTGGCATAGCAGCGGATGCCTTCAAACACACCGGCCCCGTAGTGCAGGGTGCGGCTTAAGAAGGGTACGGTGGCCTGGTCGAAGTCCACCAGTTTTCCGTCAATCCAGACATATTGCGAGCGGGTTGTCATGGGAACAGCATCTCCTTAAGGTAAGCGATAAAAACGGTTATCTTTGGGTCATACTCTGGCGAGGATGGCATTCGCCATCTGTTCAGTGGTGAGGTTTCCGCCCAGGTCGGCGGTGCGGCAGCCTTCGGCGATGGCTCGGTGGACCGCGCTTTCAACGGCCTGGGCTTCATCTGCCAGGCCGAGGGAGTGGCGCAGGAGCATGGCGGCGCTGAGGATCGCGCCAACGGGGTTGGCGATGCCTTTACCGGCAATATCGGGGGCCGAGCCGTGAATCGGCTCGTACAGCCCCGGCCCGCTGCTGCCCAGCGAGGCAGATGGCAGCATCCCCATCGAGCCGGCCAGGACAGAAGCTTCATCGGTGAGGATATCGCCGAACATGTTCTCCGTCACCACTACGTCAAATTGGGCCGGGCTGGTAATTAACTTCATCGAAGCGGTGTCTACCAGGAGCGTGTCGAAAGCCACGTCGGGATAGCGCCCGGCCGCCTGAGCAGCAATCTGCCGCCACAGGCGCGAAGATTCTAAGACGTTGGCCTTATCCACCAGGGTCAGCTTTTTGCGGCGCTGTTGGGCCAGCCGGAAAGACAGGTCAACGACGCGCTCGATCTCAAAATCGAAGTATTCGAGCGTATCTACCGCGCGCGTACTGCCGTTGACGATATCGCGGCCTTTGGGCTGGCCGAAATAGAGGCCGCCCGTCAGTTCGCGGACGAATACCAGGTCCACGCCTGCCAGGCGCTCTGGGCGCAGCGGCGAAGCCTCCACCAGCGCAGGGTGAACCGCTACCGGGCGCAGGTTAGCGAACACGCCCATCCCTTTGCGCAGTGCCAGCAGTCCCTGTTCGGGGCGCACACGCGCAGTGGGGTCATCCCACTTGGGGCCGCCTACCGCGCCCAACAGGACGGCATCGGCGGCTTTGCAGGCCGTCAGGGCTTCATCCGTCAGGGCCACGCCGTAGCGGTCAATAGAACAACCGCCCATGAGATATTCTTGAAAGTGGAAGGTGTGTTGAGCGCGCCGGGCAATGAATTCAAGCACCCGCACGGCCTGGGCCGTGACTTCTGGCCCAATGCCGTCTCCGGGGAGTAGAACGATGGTAGCCTGCATGAATGGATCCTTTCGAGAATGGTTCTCGATGGTGGATGCTTCGGAGAGAGGCCCCAGAAGCACCCACCATCACTGCCTTTCAAGCCTGGGCGGTGCCGGATGCGGCCGGCTCAGCGGCCTTTGGGCCGCCGTTGCCGTTAGAAAGCGCGGTCAGCCCGTATTCAAAAGAGTCTTTGAGGGCTTGCCAGGAAGCTTCGATGATGTTGGCGCTGGCGCCAACGGTACTCCAGCGTGTGGTCCCGTAGCGCGTATCAATCAGCACCCGGGTGGTGGCTGAAGTTCCCGCATTGCCATCGAGGATGCGGACTTTGTAGTCAACCAGTTGGAAGCGCGCAATGACAGGGTAATGGTCAATGAGGGCTTTGCGCAGAGCCTGGTCGAGCGCGGCAACCGGGCCGTTGCCGTCACCGGCAGTATGCAAAATTGTATCACCAACGCGGACTTTAACGGTGGCTTCCGCAAAAATGCCGCGTCCCTGGCGGTGTTCGACCATGACGTTAAAGTCAACCAATTCAAAGGGAGGGGTATATTCGGGTTGCTGGCGCTTAAGCATCATAATAACCGAGGCTTCGGCAGCTTCAAAAGAAAAGCCTTTGGCCTCAAGGGCTTTGATTTCACTCAGCACCTGGGGCACGCTCGCGCCGTTGGTGATCTCTAAGCCATATTCTTCGGCCTTGCTGAGCAGGTTGCCGCGTCCGGAGAGTTCGGAAACGACGACCTGGTTCTTATTGCCGACGATAGCCGGGTCAATGTGTTGGTAGGCGTGTTCACAGCGGCGCATGGCGGCTACATGAACGCCGGCTTTGTGAGCGAAAGCCGCCATGCCGACGTAAGCCATATGCTCATCGGGGGTCAGGTTGGCGACCTCGGTGACGAAATGTGAGATTTCGTATAGTTTTCGCAAGCTTCCCTCTGGGACGCACGCCAGGCCCATCTTAAGTTCAAGGTCGGCGATGATAGAGCAAAGGTTGGCGTTGCCGCAGCGCTCGCCAATGCCGTTGATGGTTCCCTGAACGTGCGTGGCCCCTTCGCGGACGGCCGCCAGCGAGTTGGCGACTCCGCACTCGCCATCGTTGTGGGCGTGAATGCCGATGCGGATATCGAACTGACTGCGTACGGCGCGCACTGCCTCGCTGATCTCCCAGGGCATTGAGCCGCCGTTGGTATCGCACAACACCAGGCTTTCGGCTCCACCGCGCTGCGCGGCCCGCAGCGTTTCGAGGGCATAGGCAGGGTCGGCCTTGTAGCCATCGAAGAAATGCTCGGCGTCATAGATCACGCGCTTGCCTTGGCTGACCAGGTAGGCAATGCTGTCTTCGATCATGCGCAGGTTCTCTTCGAGCGTGGTGCGCAGTACTTCGGTGACGTGGAGCGTCCAGCTTTTGCCAAAAAGGGTGCAGACTGAGGTATTCGCGCCGAGCAGGGCGGCGATATTCGGGTCATCCTCTGGGCGCGTGCCGGCCTTGCGCGTAGAACCAAAGGCCGTGATGGTAGCGTGATTCCAGGTCATGGTAGCGGCACGCTCAAAGAATTCTGCATCTTTGGGGTTTGAACCCGGCCAGCCGCCCTCGATAAAGGCGACGCCCAGGTCATCCAGCTTGCGCGCGATGCGCAGTTTATCTTCGCATGAGAGCGAAACGTCATTGCGCTGTGTTCCGTCGCGCAGGGTCGTATCATAGATTTGAACCGCTAATTCTTTCATCGCTTTCCCTATGGATCATGAATAAAAAAGGTCATCGTGTTTTTCTTGTGAGTTCGACGCTCCGCGCCGAAAACACAAAAAAACCAGACAGGCAGGTCGGGCGGAGAGGCCCGGCGGATATTCAACTGTGGGTAGGGGTTTTATGATCTCGCGGCTTCGTAAGCCGCAATATTTTCGGCGAAAGAAAGAATGTAGCCCAGTTCATCAACACCCTGGAGCAGACAGGTTCGCGCAAAGGGATCAACCTCGAATGAGAAGCGGTCGCCGGTTGGCAGGGTGACGGTTTGCTCCGCCAGGTCCACCGTCCACTCACGATGAGGCATCTCAGCGACGATATCCAGCAGGGTGGCGTGGCATTTTTCGTCCACGACAATGGGCAGCAGGCCGTTCTTCAGGGAATTGTTGCGGAAGATGTCGGCGAAGGAAGTAGAAATAACGGCACGAAACCCGTAGGCAGTCAGCGCCCAGGGAGCGTGTTCGCGGGAAGAGCCGCAGCCAAAATTATCCCCGGCCAGAAGGATTTGAGCGCCCTGATACTGGGGCTGGTTGAGAACGAAGTCAGGGTTAGGCGAGCCATCCGGCAGGTAGCGCCAGTCAGCAAAGAGGTTTTGCCCCAGCCCGTTTTTGTCGGTCACTTTCAGAAAACGCGCCGGGATGATTTGATCGGTATCAACGTTATTTACCGGTAAAGGCACAACTCGAGAAGTCAGCGTTGTAAATTGGGGCATATTACACCCTTCTGGGATCATTAATATAACCGGCAATGGCCGTAGCGGCGGCGGTGAGGGGGCTGGCGAGGAAGGTGCGCCCGCCCTTACCCTGGCGGCCCTCAAAATTGCGGTTGGAGGTGCTGATGGCATACTGGCCCGGTTCGAGCTGGTCGCCGTTCATAGCGATGCACAGCGAGCAGCCCGGCTCGCGCCATTCGGCCCCGGCTTCTTTGAAAATGCGGTCCAGCCCTTCGGCTTCGGCCTGGCTTTTGACGGCCTGCGAGCCTGGGACGACGATCAGGCGGGTGGAGGGGGCCACTTTGCGGCCTTTCAATAGGCTGGCGGCGGCGCGCAGGTCCACCAGGCGGCCATTGGTACAGCTACCGATAAAGACCACATTCACCGGCTGGCCCAAAAGCTTCTGGCCGGGGCGCAGGTCCATATAAGTGAGGGCCTTTTCAAGCGTGCTGCGCTGCACCGGGTCGGCGATGGTGGTTGGGTCTGGCACAATGCCGGTGATTGGCGTACCCATGCCGGGGGTCGTGCCGTAGGTAATCATCGGCTCAATCTGCGAGGCATCGAGGGTAAGCGTGCGGTCAAAGGCCGCGCCTTCATCGGTGGGCAGGGTGCGCCAGTAGGCCAGGGCGCGATCCCAGGCTTCGCCTTGAGGAGCGAAAGGTCGACCCGCCAGGAACTGGTAAGTGGTATCATCGGGAGCGATCATCCCGGCGCGGGCCCCGGCTTCGATGGACATATTGCAGACCGTCATGCGGCCTTCCATATCCAGCGAGCGGATGGCTTCACCGGCATATTCGATAACGTGTCCGGTTCCACCGCCCACGCCGATGCGGGCAATAATCGCCAGGATGATGTCTTTGGCGGTCACGCCCGGCTGTAGGCGGCCTTCCAGCCGGATTTCAAAGGTCTTGGGGCGGCGCTGGAGCAGGCATTGAGTTGCCAGAACATGCTCGACCTCGCTGGTTCCAATGCCAAAGGCCAGCGCGCCAAAGGCCCCATGCGTAGAGGTGTGCGAATCACCGCAGACAATGGTGAGGCCCGGTTGGGTCAACCCTAATTCGGGGCCGATGACGTGGACGATGCCCTGCTGGGGGCTGTCCAGCCCGTAGAGGGGGATGCCAAATTCCTGGCAGTTGGCCTCTAACTGCGCAATCTGCTTGCGGCACAGTTCATCGGCAAAAGCCAGCCGGTCGGGCCGTCCGCCGTTTACCAGCGGCGGCACGCGGGTGGGGATGCCGTGATCAACGGTGGCGGTAGTGAGGTCGGGGCGGCGCACTTTCAGGCCGCGGGCGCGCAGCCCGCTGAACGCCTGGGGTGAGGTGACTTCGTGAACCAGGTGGCGGTCAATGTAGAGGATGGCCGGAGCGCCGGGTTCCTGTACGACCACGTGGCGATCCCAAATTTTCTCAAACAGCGAGCGCGGCTGGCGGCTCTGTTCTGATGCCAATCCGCTCATGAGTAAAACTCCGACAGGTCCCAGCCGGTTGGGATGGTGTTGGGCTTGGGGAAGGGTTCCAGGCGGCGGGTGAACAGATCTTCATCAACCTCAGGGACGGGCCGGACTGCGGCCTGCGCGCCATCGGCGGAGCCGTTGGTGTTCATGCCGGGGTTATAAGCGGCCATCAGGGCGTCGGCGTTCCAGCCTTCGGGAATGGTGGTGGTTTTGGGGAAGGATTCTTGCCGGCGGGATGGCGGGTTTGGTTCGTTAGCAGTGGTCATTTTCTCTCTCTCCTTGTGTGGTTCTTTTGTCCCTGTCCATTGGGGGAGAAGCCCCCAATGGACAGAATCATCGAGGTATGGGCTATTCGATGGCCGGCTGCGTAGCCTGGGCAATCGAAACCTGGGTGGGCTGGCCTTCGGCAGGGCCGTATTTGCCAGAAGCAACCAGGATTTTATTGAGGGCCGAAAGGTAGGCTTTGGCGCTGGCGACGATGATGTCGGTGTCGGCTCCATACCCGCCGAAGGTGCGCGGGGCAGGTACGTCACTCTGGGCGTCAATGGTGGGGTCGCTTTCGGTCCCTTCAATGCGAACGGTGACTTCTCCAATGGCGTCAATCCCAGCAGTGACGGCATGCACCACAAACTCCAGCAGGTGAGCCGGGGCCTGAACGATCGAGTCGATGGCCTTGTAAGTGGCATCCACCGGGCCGGTTCCAATGGTGGAGGTGACGTACTGCTTGCCGTCTGGGCCGATCAGCCGCACAGTGGCGGTGGGCATTCCCATCGTTCCACAGACGACCTGGAGGCCATCTAGCGAGAAGATTTCGCGCGGCTGGGCGACTGTGTCAGATACCAGGGTTTCGAGATCAACGTCCGTAATGATCTTCTTTTTGTCGGCCAGGGCCTTAAAGCGTTCAAACAGGCGGCTGACCGTCTCTTCATCCAGCTTGTAGCCCAGTTCGTGCATCCGCTTTTTAAAGGCATGGCGGCCAGAATGCTTGCCCAACACCAGGCGCGACTGGTTGACGCCGACCATTTCGGGCCGCATGATCTCATATGTCTGCTGGTTTTTGAGCATCCCATCCTGGTGAATGCCGGCCTCGTGGGCAAAGGCGTTCGCGCCGACAATGGCCTTGTTGGGCTGTACCGGGATGCCGGTATAGTTACTGACCATTTTGCTGACGCGCGCGATGTGAGTGGTGTCCACGCGGGTTTCGAGGCCGTAAATGGGGCGGCGGGTCTGTAAGGCCATGACGACTTCTTCGAGCGAGGTGTTACCGGCTCTTTCGCCGATGCCGTTGATGGTCACTTCAGCCTGACGCGCGCCAGCTTGCAAGCCAGCCAGGGTGTTGGCCGTCGCCAGCCCCAGGTCGTTGTGGCAGTGGACGGAGACGATGCAGTTCTCAATGCCGGGGGTGTGGCGGATGATGCCGCTGATTAACTGGCCGAATTCTTCGGGCGTGGTGTAGCCAACCGTATCGGGGATATTCAGGGTAGTAGCACCGGCCTTGATGGCTTCACCCAGCACCAGATACAGGAATTCGGGGTCCGAGCGCCCGGCGTCTTCGGGCGAGAATTCTACATCGGCGCACAGGCTGCGCGCGTAAGACACCATTTCGATCACCCGGTCCACCACCTGCTCGCGGTCCATCTTCAGCTTGTACTTCATATGGATTTCGGAGGTTGCCAGGAAGGTGTGAATGCGAGGCCGGGCGGCGTGCTGCACGGCTTCCCAGGCTTTGTCAATGTCCGACTTGGTGGCGCGCGCCAGCCCACAGATGATCGGCGGGAGGGTATCACCATAAGCATTGCCGACTTCCATGGCAATGCGGCGCACGGCTTCGAGATCATCGGGCGAGGCCGCTGGGAAACCGGCCTCAATTACATCTACCCCCATGCGCGCCAGGGCGCGGGCGATTTCCAGCTTTTCAGAGGAAGTCAGCGTCGCGCCGGGCGACTGCTCGCCATCGCGCAGGGTGGTATCGAAGATACGGACGATATTATTCATAGACTTGTTTGTCCAAAATCTACTTTTTCCAGTTTTCGGGCCGCAGCGACCGTACAGCAGCGCCGGCCTGCCACATTTCCGATTCGCGCAGAGCTTTGAGTTCGGCGCTCAGCTTTTCGCGGTAATCGGGCGCGCTGTTGGCCGCCAGAACGATACGCGTTTCTTCGCCGGATTTCACGCTTTCATATAACTCCTCGAAGACAGGGGCCACCGCATCGCGGAAGCGGCCCTTCCAATCGAGCGCGCCGCGCTGCGCGGTAGTGGAACAATTGGCGTACATCCAGTCCATACCGTTCTGGCCCACCAGGCGGATGAGGCTTTGCGTCAGTTCTTCAACGGTTTCGTTAAAGGCTTCAGAGGGCGAATGACCGTTCTTACGCAGGGTGGCGTATTGAGCTTCCATAATGCCCGCCAGCGCGCCCATCAATACGCCGCGCTCGCCGGTCAGGTCGGAATAAACTTCTTTCTCAAAAGTGGTTTCAAAGAGATAGCCCGAACCGATGGCGATGCCGGTGGCAATGGCGCGCTCGGCGGCGCGGCCGGTATAATCCTGGAAAACGGCGTAACTGCTGTTGATGCCGCTTCCGGCAAGGAAGTTGGCGCGCACGCTCGTCCCAGAGCCTTTGGGGGCGACCAGGATCACGTCAATATCAGGCGGGGGGATGATGCCGGTTTGCTCTTTGTAGACAATCCCGAAGCCATGTGAAAAGTAAAGAGCTTTGCCGGTCGTCAGACAGGGCTTGATCTTGGGCCACATTGCCACCTGGCCGGCATCAGATACGAGGAACTGGATAATGGTTCCGCGAGAGGCGGCTTCTTCTAGTGGAAAAAGGGTTTCACCAGGGACCCAGCCATCGGCGACGGCTTTATCCCAGGTGGGGCTGTTCTGCTTCTGGCCGACGATGACCCGAATGCCGTTGTCGCGCATGTTCAGGGCCTGGGCTGGCCCCTGCACGCCGTACCCCAGCACGGCGGTCACTTCATTCTTCAACACCTCGCGCGCGCGCTCTAGAGAGAACTCATCGCGCGTCACCACGTTTTCTTCCACGCCGCCAAAGTTCATTTTTGCCATGGTCAATTTACCTCTATTTTGGATCAAATTCAATGAGATTTGCCGTTCCCATTGCCGTTGCCGTTCTGGTACAGGGTGGTCAGCGCAGTTGACCCGCGCAGCATGGAAACCATGCCGGTGCGCACCATTTCGATAATGCCGTAGGGGCGCAGCACTTCGACAAACCCGTCAATCTTCTCTTCATCACCGGTAATTTCCACAATCATCGAGTCGTTAGAGACATCCACGATGCGAGCGCGGAATACGTCCACCAGTTGGATGATTTCGGTGCGGTTGGTGGGCGTGACCGAGACTTTAATCATCGCCAGATCGCGGTTGACGGTCGGGCGGGCAGTGAGGTCCTCGACCTGGATGACGTTGACGAGCTTATACAGGTACGAGGTCACCCGCTCAGTGCTGACCTGGTCGCTGTCAATCACAATGGTCATGCGCGAGATGCCCGGCTGGTCGGTGTGACCCACCGTTAAAGATTCGATGTTAAAGGCCCGCCGCCGGAACAATGAGGCCACCCGGTTGAGGACACCCGGTTTATCTTCCACCAGAGCGATTAGTGTGTGTTGCATCTTTTCTTCTCCTAAATCCTGCCTGGATAGGCCGGGCGGGAGCAGGGGACGCGCCCACCCGGACTTCAGGACGGCATCGTTAAATCTCGTCGAACTCCATTTCGGGTTCGGGCGTGGGGCGGCGGATCATCGCATCGAGCGATGCGCCGGCGGGAACCATGGGGTAAACGCAGTCTTCCGCTTCCACGCGGAAGTCAATCACCACCGTTCCGGGGGTTTCCTGCGCTTTGCGAATAGCGCCTTCGACTTCGGGCCGCTTGTTCACCTGAATGCCGGTCAGGCCATAGGCTTCGGCCACCTTGACGAAATCGGGGCTGAGCATGGGCGTGCCCATGTAGCGTTTTTCGTAGAAGAGCTGCTGCCACTGGCGTACCATCCCCAGGTAGCCGTTATTGATGATCGCCACATTGACCTTGATGTTCTCCTGCACGGCAGTCGCCAGTTCGGCCATGGTCATCTGGAAGCCGCCGTCGCCGGCCACCACCCAGACTTCATCGTTGGGCCGGGCGATTTTCGCCCCAATGCCCGCTGGCAGGCCAAAGCCCATTGTCCCCAGGCCGCCGGAAGTGATCCATAGGTGAGGGTCATCCTGGTGATAATACTGGGCGGCCCACATCTGGTGCTGGCCGACGTCCGTCACAATCAGGGCTTTGCCGTTGGTGTAGCGCCACAGGTCGTTGATCACATGGGCGGCGTAGAGATGACCAGTGTCGGGCAGGTTTTGGATGTCGCGCGGGCGGACTTCGTCTTTCATGGCCTGGATGCTCGCAATCCATTCTTCGTGACAGCAGGCATCGAGGTGCGGGATGATCTGTTGCAGGGTCTCGCGCAGGTCGCCCACCAGGG
>Ga0101944_10002672_pt1 | contig 27826 bp, 30 predicted proteins | sample DewCreD2012metaG_FD_75245 | JGI IMG/M metagenome (GOLD analysis project Ga0101944, IMG submission 75245) | Hot spring sediment bacterial and archeal communities from British Columbia, Canada, to study Microbial Dark Matter (Phase II) - Dewar... ... | reverse complement strand
CACTACCAGAATTACTCAAAAAAACAACAACAGTACCATTAACACCAACAGGATTAACAGAAAAAGACCTAGAAACAACAACCTGTTCTTCATATGTTACGTTAGTATTATTAACAGTAGTATTAGTATTATTAAACTGATATGTAGATGCATCCATTAATGCTAAAGCATCTAATTTAGTATTTCTCTCCCTACCATAAAAAGTTAAAGTATATTCTCCAGGGCTTAATGTATAAATTTTTGGATCATACTGTGCATAAGTAACATTCCCATTTGGACCTCTTAATCTAACATAATCCACTACTATTCCCTGTCCTGTTTTTGTATCATAAGTATATGCTTCATTACCCTGAACATTGCCTTCATTTAAACCTACATAAAAAGAATTAGTTGAAGCATCAGGATTTACAATTTTTGTATAAACAACATATTCTCCACCTTTAACTACATTAAAAGTGTATGAAACACTATTGCTACTATCGCCCGGAGTATAAACATAACCATTGTTTACTAAAAAACCATTAAGAACACCATTTTCAGCTTCTATAATGGTGTTTGTAGCTAATAAATTTTGAATACACCCCTCATCTACTAAACCATTACAATTATCATCTATCTTATTATTGCATACTTCTTGAGGAGGTAATGGGCATTGATTAGTACATAATACAAATTCTCCACAAATATTTCCATTATATCTACAAGATCTAAATTCAAAAACGGCACTATTAGAATCATCACAATCATTTCCATTAGCACAATTATTACCATAACCATCATTATCTTCATCTATACATGCACCAGGACAACCTTCATCTACATTCCTATTACAATTATCATCTTTGCCATTACAAACCTCTGCTGCAGAAGGATTGATGTTTGCATCTACATCATTACAATCTGTTTTTGGGTACGTGCATAATTCAGAACCTGGTCTTCCGTAACCGTCACCATCATTATCCTGACAATCATTTGTAATAAGCGATAAAGAAACAGCGTCTACCCTTATGTCTGGACTCAAAGATTGTATATTAACGGTTCTCTGCCCCTTCTTCAAAACCCATCCACTATGGTTCTTAGAAGTAATCCATCTATAAGTATTTGATCTTTCAACATTCAATAACACTTTTTGACCGTTTAATTCAACATATAAATAATTATCAGGAGAATAAGATAATGGCGTAGAAGTTTTAACAGCAACACGATACAAACCGTCTCTTTCAATATTAACTTGATAAGTGGCATTGCCAGTACCATTAGGAGAATAAATTGCTGTTTTTCCAGATGCGCGAGGATCTTCAACAGTTATAAAACCATTGATTATTCCTGACTCTGCCTCAAATGATAGTGTTGGACTTAAAGAAATGCTTCCGTCTTTTCCTTTTGCAGCAAAACCATAAGTATCATCCAGATTATATATAGGTAGTAATGTCATTATTAGTATACCTACAACTGCTACCAAACCAACTATACCTAATTTAATAGAATCTGATTTCATGCAACCACACCTCACGCACAATCTTTTTCTGGAAAGAGATATTTATAAAGTTTCCCAATATTACCGAATAAGTACTATAAAAAAGAAAGTGTGCACGCCTGGAGATGGATCCTATAGCCTAAACCAGTTTATCCTGAATTTCCCTCCCCTCCGCAACCCCTAAAGCACCAACGCAATAACTTAGGACTGCTACATTCCTGTCCTGATCCGATTCATTAAAGCATCAGTCAATAGGGACAGAGGATCGACAGTACATTCAGGACTGATCTAAACTATAAAGACCGCTCCCCAGACTTCGACTCCTCCAAAAGTCCGTTTGAGGTTACAGGCGAGGACTAACCGCCCAGTCTAGCACAGTAAAAGAAAAGAAAAAGCTTATTTAAAGGTTTTGAAATAAACTATTATTTTTAAAATAAGTTATTATGAAAAAAATAATAAAAAAATTCTAAAAAAATAAATTTAAAAAAATAATAAATGAAATGATAAAATATTAAAAACAGTAAACAAATAATGAAACATGCATAAAATATTCATCCCTGGAACAGCAGGCGATTATGAAAGTGTTTGTGAAGGAAAAAGTTCTGGAGGAATAATAATATACGGAGAAAAAACAATAATAATAGATCCAGGAATAGGATTTATTGTAAAGTCTGGATTAAAAAAAGCGGATTTAATATTAATATCTGACAATGACCTATTATATTCTAATGATACAAATGCATTAATCAAGACATTTAATGCAAAAATATGTGACAACAATTATGATAATATCAAAAAAATACAAAATTCTTTCAAGATAATGACACAAAAATATATCCTTGGATATATTAACAATTTAAAACTTACAAAATCATTCGCAGAAGAATTTAAGGACACAAACATTCTGGTTTTAAGATGTGAAACAATAACAGTAGATGATATGATAAATCTAATAGAATACATAAATCCAGAATTAACAATATTAACAGGATTCAAAAAAAATATAGATCCAATAGAATACACTAGAAATCTAAAAAAAGAATTGCAAAAATACAAGAAAGAAAATATAAAAACACAAATAGTTGCAGCTAAAGAGCAAATGACAATAAACCCAGAATCATACAATATAAAATTAAAACAAAAAAGTTTGAAAGGATTTATATAATCAATATATAAAATGAAAGCGTGTTATAATAAATACAACTAAAAAAATATCTTATATTATCATCACTATTGCCCATCCCAACAAGCATCCTGCTGTCACGAATGGCATTGCTGGATAAAATTTATCTTTCTTTGCAAAAAAGAAAAGTAATGCAAGAGCAATTGTTGTTGTTAGAATCATTATTGAACTTTGAAGAAATGCTTGTGATTTTGTTAATCCCTCCCTTAAAAGATTTTCCATAACTGCACCTGTCATTATTAGTGGGAATACAACATCTCCTCCACCAAGTATTGCTGTTTTAGGTTTTTTAACACTCAAATTTTTTATTTTGAGTGAACTATTATTTATAGACTTAACATTTATAGATTTACTGATTTTATCATTTATTGATTTTCCTGAATAATCATTATCTTTTACTTTATATGGTATCATTAATCCTGCAAAAACATTGCTTTTAGTCTGGAATTTAGCCATTTTAACCATATGCTTTGATTTCCAGACAGCATACATATCATATAAGGATATTGCTATTAAAAGCATTATTGCCCAGAACACATCAAAAATAGGCACCAATAAGACTGCAATACCTGAATAAATTAATACTTCTGTTAAATTATGTATGAATATGTTTGGCCTCCAAATCTTCCATATAGCAAGTATTAAAGCAATAATCATCGCAACATCATAATCAAAAAATATTTTTGTTTTTACTAAAACACCAATGGCTATGCTTAATGCCATCCATACAGCAAGAAAAAACCAATAACGCCAAATATTAGTTTTCTTAAATTTTACAAGAATTAAAACAATAATAGTACCTATGGCTACACCTATTGTTAAATATATGAAGCTTCCGAAACCTTCTGTCTTCGGTCTTTCACCTATGCTTGTATCACTATGACTTACACTTATAGAACCATCATCATTAATCGTTATAGAAGCATCCTTATTTATTAACCATAAACCTGTAACTTGTGCCAATACAAAAAATGATAATAAAAACAATGTAACCTTTAATGTGTGTTTCATTTTTATTTACGAAAAATTCTTCCTTTTATAATCTTTTTTATTATTTTGCTCTTTTTTCTTTTAAATGTCTATAAAATTCTATACCTGCAGGTATTAATGAAATAATTATTATTGCTATTATTACATATGTGAAATGTTCTTTAACAAATGGTATATTGCCGAAAAAGTATCCAATCCATAAGAAGAATCCGACCCATAATATGCCGCCAACAATATTGAAAGAAAGGAACTTAAAATAATTCATTTTTCCCACACCTGCAAGAAATGGAGCAAAAGTTCTTATTATAGGTATAAATCTTGCAAGTATTATTGTTTTTCCACCATGTTTTTCAAAAAATTTGTGTGTCCTATCGAGATATTCTTTATTTAAAAGCCTTCCCTTATATTTAAAAACTTTTGGACCTATAAATTTTCCTATAGAATAATTCACGCTATCACCAAGCACAGCAGCCAAAGTAAGTAAAAAGAATAAAAACCAAATATTCCATGCACCTATACCTGCTAAAGCGCCAGACGCAAAAATAAGCGAATCCCCAGGCAAAAAAGGAGTCAATACTAATGCAGTCTCCAGAAATATTATCATAAACACGACAGCATAAGCCCAAGGTCCAAACATAGTTATTATTATTAACAGATTAGAATCAAGATGCATTACATAATCTAAAAACCATTTAAACATATCAATAATATTCATTATCAAAAGAAACATAAAGTATTTAAAAATGTTAGGAATTATTAGTTTCATGAAATATTGTCATACAATAACAGTTAATGTATTTGTGAAGCCTGAAAACATTTTAGAAGATCCTGAAACAGAAGAAAAAACCAAAACTGCAATAAGATTGCTTCTCCCTGTTGATTGGGAAAAGGAAAAAATAAAAATTCAAGAAATCAAAGCAGAAGGATTTGAAGGCAGACAGATACTCATATATGAATTGAAAATAAATAAGGAGAAGGAAACCAATGCATTCCTTAAAAATCTTGCCTCTAAACTTTCAAAAGATCAGAAAGAATTCCTTAGACTAGATAAAGAATTGCGTCTAGATGAGAATGATGACTTCTTCATAAGACTTGACAGAAAAAAACTTTTTCAGGGAATTTACGAGTTGACTACATCCGGAGACTGCTTTCATATAAAAATGAATATTGCATCATTTCCGAAGAAAAGAGAGAACACATTGAAGGTAATTGATGAAATATTCGCAAAAACTATATAAATAGGATTGCATAATTAGATGAATCGAGGTGAATAAATGAGGTATGCACATTTAAGCGCGGGTTTTATGCTTACAAGCATTATTGGATTTCTTATATCAATATTCTTCGTGAACAAGCTTTCAGAGACATGGGGTTTTACATTTATGTTATTTTTTTCAATAATGTTTATCGCATCAATGATAAGCATGACAAAAGCACCATTTACAGAAAAAGAATATCAAGAAGAATTGGGAATACATGAAAAAATAGCAAAAAAGACTTGGAGAAAAAAGAAATAAATTTTTTAAAATATTCTTTAAATAATTAAAAATTTAAATAATTAAAAACGTAAAATAAGTCACAACTCAATCTCACTATCTACATCTGACTTCTTGGGTATTGCTGACGGGTCTTCTCCGCCGTGCCATGTTAGTCTAGGACGCATTCTTATAGGATACATTCTTTCATTATTATCATCAAAGATTATTGCTGCACCTTTAACTCTTGGCAGATCATCTAATTGCTGAACCAATCCCTCTCTCATATAACTTTGCATTAATGCTCCCAATGCCTCTGTATCTATTTTTGCAGTTATCCTATGCGCAATCACAACATCTGATTGTGTCATCACATCAGTATGTATTTTTCCCGGCTGTTGTGATGCTAAAATTAATGATATTCCTGGTTGTCTTCCTTCCCTGAGTATTGTAACTAACGGATCTGTAGCAAGAGTCTTTCCATCATGTGGCAAAAATTCGTGTGCTTCATCAATAACTAGCCAAACCATTGGAAAATCCATTTTTTTTATTGCTTCATCACCAAAAAGATTTATCGACTTATGAATCTGTTGATACTCTTCGTTTTTTCTTGCAGTCATTCTTTGTATGAACAATTTTTCAGCAATCAATCCTACAACCAAATTCTTTATATTCCAGGAATTGGCCATCGTGGCATAACAACTCAAATCAAGAACAGTCACTTGTCCTGCCTTAGCAAGTTCGCTGAGTGGTGTTGCTTTTAATTTGCTGCCTTCAAGTTCGAATATACCCCAATTTCTTGCATTCATAAACAAGTTCTTTGCGGCATTTTTACTGTTACTATCAGATTCTTTATCTGATTCTATATTCTTAAGAATATCACTTATCGTAAAATTTTTTCCTGACTCCTTAAGGTCATATATTATCTTTTCTATCAATACACCTATAGGATTGTTTGCTTCTATGCCAAAGCTTTGTGTCCAATCAGTTGCATCAAGTTCACTAGGTCTTATACTAAATGGTAAATCTGTAGGTATGCCTTTTTTTCTATAAACATCATAATATCCTGTAGGCGTAAATATTTTTACATCCAAAGATTTGGCCTTGAGACCCCATTCATCAAGCAAATCCCTGTCCTTATTGTTGGGATATTTCATCGTCCAATATATACCCATAGTGTCGAGAAGTATTACTGAGATATTGTTCTTTATTTCTTCAGGAAGGTCAGATATGCCTTCTGCGATGACACCCATTGTATAGGATTTTCCTGAACCTCTTTTTCCAACTATAAAAAACACATGCGCTCTTGTTACATCAAGATAAATATTATTGCTTAAACTAACAGTACGACCCATCTTAACATAGTGCTTAGCTATAAACACTGCACCTTTATTTCCGAGTCTTTGTTTATCGGATTCACTTCTCCCTATAATAATATCAAACATAAAAAAATAATAGAAATCATGTATATATAAAGTTTTAGGATTATTAAGAATTTATTATTATATTATTTATTATTATATTTATTAAAGAATTTTTATTATATTTATTAAAGAATTTATTAAGACGTAGTAAATTTATCAAATATACAATAAAGCATATATTAATCTAACATAAAAATATCTAATTAAAAAAATCCATAACCTTTATATATATTCAATAAATCCCTGTTTCTACTTAAGGGAGGTTAGGAATATGGAGCGAGAGAGAAATGATTATACAGAAGAAACAGATGATTCTGATATAAGCCATATAAACACTGTTATATCTAATAGTATATCTAATGATAATAATTCTGAGGTAGAATATAACAAAAAGGAAATTTCCAATAATGAAAATGACACAGTCAATAATGAAAAAGACAATTATAAAATAACGAATAAAGAAACAAATAAAAAAATGGAAAAGAAAAAAATCACAATCTCAAAACCTCCAGAAGAACACCAGACCTTTAAACCTCAAAAAAAGAAGGTAGAGTTAAAACTGAAAAAACAGAAAATACAAAAAAAGGTAGATAAAATGGAAAAGAAAACCGTCAAATCAGAAAAAAAGATTAACTCATCGCACAAATCGAAAGGCATAAAACTTGTTTGGATTTGGATAATTATAGCAATAATAGTGATTTCAGGAATTACATTACTTATAATAACATTATCAAAAGAGACGCCTGTTGGAGAAATTACAACATCTGAGGTTGCAGCAACAGTTAATGGAGAACCAATATATACAAAGGACATTGATGAACAATACAATAACCTTAATCCAATACTTCAACAGATATACACAAAAGAGGCAATACTTAATCAAACAATAGATGAATTATTATTAATACAAGAAGCTAAGAACAGGAATATAAAAGTTTCAAAGGAAGAAATACAGGAAGAAATATCAAATTTCAAGTTACAGAACGGACTTTCTGAAAGTGATTTCAAAACTCTTTTAGATACACAAAACTTAACAATAAAACAACTAGAAGGATTAATAGAACGAAGATTGCTGATCAAGAATTTGTTAAATGATACCATATTCAATAACATAAATATTACTGATGAAGCAATAAAACAGTATTATGATCAAAACAAGAATAGTTTCACACAAAAAGAACAAGCAACAGTGCAACACATACTAATATTGGTATCTGAAAATGTTACTGATGCACAAGCAAAAAAGAAGATACAAGATATCGAAAATGAATTAACAGATTCAAATTTTTGCGAACTCACAAAAAAATACAGTGAAGATCCTGGAAGCAAGGATACGTGCGGAATATACACATTTGGAAGAGGAGAAATGGTTGAAGAATTCGAGAAAGCATCATTCAATCTTGATATAAACAAAACAGATATAGTTAAAACTATATACGGATATCACCTTATAAAGAAACTAGGATACACACCTGAAAAAGTTCAGGAATTAAGCGAAGTGTCTGAAAAAATAAAAGGATTCTTAAGAGATGAAGCAGCACAAAAAAACTTTGATACACTATTATCAAACTTAAGATCTAAAGCAACAATTGTTAATTATATGTACAAGACAGAAACATTAGGAACAACAGAACAATCAACAACCACTACAAATCTTGATAATTTTGCTAAATGCCTTACTGAAAAAGGTGTAAAAATGTATGGTGCATATTGGTGTCCCCATTGCGAGAATAATAAGAAATTATTTGGAGACTCATGGAAATATGTAACATATGTTGAATGTGCAGTAGAAGGACAACCACAAGTCCAGACTAATGCATGCACTGCAGCAGGAATAGAAGGTTATCCTACATGGGTAATCAACGGAGAAAAATATCCTGGAGAGCAATCTTTAGAAAATTTAGCTAGATTAACAGGATGTAAAATCAAATAAATACTTTTTTAATATTCTTTTTAGGTGATTTGAATGGAGTCACACATAATTTTTGTGAATGGGTATTATAATAATTTTTTAGAATATTACGAAAAATTTCTCACTTTAGACCCTAAAATTAGGCCTGTTGATAAAATAAATGAAATAATGATGTTTATTCCTGAAAAAAGACTATATAGATCTTTCGAGTATTCAAACATAATGCCTGAAAAATATTCAAATATAAAATCAAATAACGATCATTTTGATGTTCGAATAGACAATATACTTTCAGGAAATATAGACGATCTTCCAAATATGGCGCGAGAAACAGCTGAAAAGATAAGTACTTCTAGAAAAATTGCTCGTTCCATGAACAAACCTTTAGGAGAAAGTATAGTACAAATTGTTAATCCATTAATAGCTGATGATAAAAAAATAGATTTGTACAACAAAATTTTTATTGAAACAATGACTGAATTAAACAAAAACAATAACAATAAATTATATATAATACACTTTGACTATATCTATCGAATATAGTTTTTATAAAAAGATAACAATTCAAAATATAAAATAAAATTTATAAATGCTTGTTTTATCCCATTTATATTACCAAAACTGCTCTGCAGTAGGGGCAGGATGCCATCTGAGGTTAAAAAAAATGATGGGGAAGAAAGCTTTCTTGCATTCTTCATGGTAATGGAGAGTAAAATGACAGAACAACAATTATTGGTACCAACAGATGAATACTTAAAATCCGGAATACATATAGGTACAAAGTTTAAGACAAAATACATGGAAAAATTCATCTATAAGACAAGACCTGATGGATTAACAGTATTGAATATACAGCAGATAGATGAAAGGATAAGGGTTGCGGCAGACATGCTTTCAAAGTATGCTCCGGAGGATATAGTTGTAGTTTCAAGAAGAGAAAATGGTTGGAAAGCTGTAAAGATGTTCGGTAAAATTACTGGTGTTAAAACATACGCAGGAAGATATACGCCTGGATTGATGACCAATCCACAACTGAAGAACTTTCTGGAGGCAAAAATAGTATTTGTGGTAGATGCTTGGCCAGATAAAAACGCCGTTCTTGATGCAAACAAAGTAGGGATACCGGTTATTGCATTATGCGATACTAACAATACAGCAAATTATATAGATTTAGTAATTCCTTGCAATAATAAGGGAAAAAAGTCTCTCGGATTATTGTTTATGATAATTGCACAGAGATACATGCTTAACAGGCATATGATAAAAAAACCTGAAGATTTCAAATATACAATTGATGATTTCAGCGATGAATAACCATTAAAAAGTAGTAAAATTTTTAAATCTTTTTGTTTTTTCTTTCTTTATGAGCATCTTGAATATTAAAACAGAATTCCCTAAAGCACTAGATGATGTGATAGGATTCTATAGCAGAAAAGGCATTACAGTGAAGACTCCTGTAAGTTTACGAAAATCAGACAAGCCGATATTGGCGATCATGCAAATCTATATACACAAAAACAAGGAAGGAATTAGTCAACAAGAACTGATGCATAAAGTATTCGATTATCAAATAATCGCAGAATTCCTCGATGTGTCGGTGTCAGAAGAAAAAATAATAGACCACATATTAAGCAAGGAAAAAATAAATAATGATGAATACAAGACAGAATATGCAGAAATCACTTATCATGATATACTAATCAGAATGTTGAAAAATAATACTGCACCAGAAAAATTCTTCAGGGATGCATTATCACACGAGATATGGCATCTTATAGAAAGTGAAAACGGATTATTTAGAAACGTGATTGATGAAGGTACAGCAACATATGCCATGAATGTACATCAAGACACATTATATAAATTATATTATACTTATTATCGTACTAATAAAACAGGAAAAATTAAGAGTTTTAACGAATTAAAATATGAATACTGTGCAGCTATAATAAGAAATAAGCTGCATGGGTCAAAAGACCTTCAACTATTGTTCGACAAAGGCATTCGTGAAGAAGTAACAAAAGAATATAAGAAAGATGCAAGAAAATACAGCAAAAACATATTATCATCACAAATGGAGAAATATCCATGGTATTTGAGGAGCCGGATAAATGAATTCTTAGGAATTGAGAACAAAAATCCTATATGCATTGCAGACATTGAACAAAGCCAGATATATAAGGAATTGACCATCAATGAACAGAACAAAATCATAAACACATACAATTATCTGACAGAAAGAATACATAAGATGAAATAATCTAACCCTTAACTTCTTCTAATCCGTTATGAACTATTCTAAATATTGCAAAATTACCTTCTTTAATGGACCTATGCTTGACTATTATTATTTTTCTCAAATCACCCCGCATTTTCTGCAATTCAAGTAACGCACGAGACCAATATTTTATCACATCACCACCCACAGTCTTAACCTTGTCCCTATCTTCTAAATCAGCATACACTTGATTTGTCATAATCACAGGAATTCTTTTCTTCCTTGCAATTTCAGTCAAAACGGCCATATGTAAACTAAGTTCACGATTGACGCTTTGCACATCATTGCTAACCCCTAATTCAAGACGATAAAGTGATGCTATTGAATCAACTATTATAAGACCAAAACGTTCATCCACAGATTTCTTCATAAACTCAAAAGCATCTTTTTGTTCAGAATAGGTGGTTGGTGTAAGAAAAATAGTCCTGTTAAGGACATCCTCATAATTAGGACATATCTGCTTGAACCTAGCAAGGCTGAAAGAACCCTCAGTATCAACATACAATATCTTCTTTTCTTTAATACTCGCCATGGCCAAAAGGCAAAAATTAGTCTTACCTGCACCGGGAGGACCATAAATTGTGGTGATTACATCATTCTCATAACCGCCATCCAATAGTTTATCTAAAAAAACTATGCCGGAAGATAGTCTCATAATGCATAGAATAAGCTGAAAATTTAAAAATTTGACTAGATTTAATTTAAAATATAATAAAAAATATAAAATAAATTATGAAGGAAAAAGAATATGATAAAAAAACTCACGAATAAAGAAAAAAAAAGAAATAAAAAAGTTTATCAAGATATGGAATATATTCTTTATATTGGGCATTTTGGCTTTTCTTACAACAGATATAGGCAAACCAATTTTCATAATATTATGCCTGATAATATATGGGATTTACTTAGTAAAATATCGATATAATATTATAAAATCCCAACGATTTGCATGGACAATAAAAAAACAAGACATTAAAAAAGAAGCTGCTAAAAGCGAGTTCGATTATTGGTTAGGAATAGTATTCATTACACTTGGAATTTTAGGAATTCTGATTTTCTTATGTGTGCTAACAAAGCTCTGTAGTGCTGATTAAACCATAACCCTTTTAAAGCGTAATTCCTCACCAAAATCATGGGTTTTAGGAAGCTGTTCAAGAGTCAAGAATTTTGGGTAGCAATAATATTTCTTCTAGTTTTATCAATAAGATTAATCATCGCGTTCCAAACACCATTCTTTAATTACGAAGCATACTTCAGTTTAAGACAAATAGAAAGCATTAAAGACACAGGATTGCCGCTTTATAATGACCCATTAAGTTATGGAGGTAAATCTCAGCTATTTGCACCCCTAAATTATTATGTGCTTGCCCTGTTCAGTTTATTCATTCCAGATGATATAACTGCAAAGATAATACCCAACATATTTGCATCATTGATGGTTATATTATCATATTTCATGGCATTGAAGATAACTAAAAGTCCAAAAATAAGTTTGCTGACCGGATTAATGACTGGATTTATACCAATATTGTTTTTTGACATAAACAGAATAAGCATAGATTATTTTTCAACATTATTAATATTCAGTATAATCTATTGTATGTTTCGCATCAATGAGAAGAAATATGTAGATTATTCATTGATACTAATATTTCTACTGGTTTTAACTACGCCTCTCGCATTAATACTTATAATAGGGTTGCTTTTCTACCTATTATTATTGAAACTCGAGAATCATAATATAGAGATGAAAGAATTAGAAATAATATTATTCTTTGCTTTCCTATCGGTGTGGGTAAACTTATTAATATTCAAAAATGCGTTTCTAAGCCACGGGTTACTGGTTATATGGCAAAATATGCCTACAGCAATAATTACTGGATTCTTCAATAAACTTACATTGCTTGAAACATTCTACACAATAAGCATAATACCTTTACTTCTAGGATTATATGGATTCTATCTTGCATTTCATGAAGAAAAGAATAAGGAGGTAATGCTCCTTACAGGATTCGGCATATCAGTATTCCTGCTCATGTGGTTCAGACTTCTTAACCTTGTCACGTCGCTAACACTGTTAAGCATTACACTGGTCATAATATCCGCATTCGCATTGCGAAGAATGACAAATTTTGTTGAAAGAACAAAACTACACAAGTATGAAAGGATATTCCTTATAATATTTCTAGTATTGTTCATGTTCACATCCATACTTCCATCAATATATCTTGGTATAGAAAAATCTAAGAATACTCCAAAGACAAGCGATATCATAGTATTAGAATGGGCCGAACAAAACACACCAAAAACGGCCACCATAGCCGGAACCTTAGAAGAAGGACACCTAATAACTTATTATTCTAAAAGAAAAAACATAATGGATGACAATTTCCTTTTGATACATAATATAGACCAAAGATTAAATGACTTAGATAAAATATATACTTCAAAATTCCAGATAGAAGCAATATCTATATTGAATAGATACAACACCAAATATATACTCCTTACAGATCATGCAAGAGAAAAGTACGAAATACGAGAACTTTCATATATAGATGACAATTGCTTCCAGCAAGCATTTTATTCACAAAATACAAGCTTATATATAAACAAGTGCAAATTAGAAAACGATTAAGAATATTAAACATAATATCAAAATAGTGGAAAAATGAATGAAAACACAAAAATATTGATGATATTGCTGTTGACTGGTGCACTAATACTTTCGCCATATGCACTTAGGATATTTCAAGGTAATCCATACACGATAAATAGTGAAGCATATTACAATATGCGAGTATCTGGTAAAGATATGTTACAGGAAAGAACGATGCCCTTCAGCATTCTATCCCTATTAGACCAAAATAATGTATTATTCAACAAAATATTACCTTCTCTTATAGGTATAATGTGCGTTGGACTATCGATAATGATAATGAAGAAACACAACATAAGCGAAAAGAACACTACAGCAATAACTTTGATACTTATTAGCAGTCCTATATTTTTATACACTTTTCTAGATCTTAAATATTTTTCTTTCAATATAATACTTTCACTTCTTACAATATATTTAATATCATCAAAAAAACACATATTGTCCATAATGCCTTTGGCACTAATGCCTTTCTTTGATTTTTATAGCTCCATAATTGCAATAATACTTATATTGCTGTACATACTACTGACTGCAAAAAATTATAAGAGCCATCACATAATAATATTCGGTATAATATCTTTTATTGCAGCATTGTTGCTCAACAACTATTTGGGCTACTCTGTTTCTAGAATTCCCATAGAAAAGACTCGTCTAATAACAGATATAGGTGCAGAAGCAGGATTCTCATTTTCCAGCATAATATTAGCCATTATAGGAATGATACTGCTATGGGAAAAAGGATTAAAGAACTTGTTGGTATACACACTTATAACTTTAATGTTTGCACTTTCCATATTTAATACTGCACTAAAAGCATATGTAAATTTCATATTAGCAGTATATGCGGGATTCGCATTCGTATATCTTACACGCAGAAAATGGTCAATACAAATAATAAAGAAAGTTACTCTCTTATTAATAATATGCAGCATACTATTCACAACCATATTATATGCTACGAGATTATCTGAGATGAAACCTACACCGGAATACGTTGATGCATTGAGATTCATCAAAAACCAGAGTTTCAAAAACGAGGCAATCTTAAGCTCTATAGAAAATGGCTATATGATTTCTTACTATACCGAAAGAGGCGTTTTCATAGATGAAAAAACAAATATTTATGAGCCTGAAAGGATTTTCATATACAATAATCTTACCACATCCAGAAATCTTGAGAAAACAGAATCTATACTAAAGAAATATTCAATAAAATATATATTTATAGATAAATCTTTTAGACAGAAACTTGAAGCGGATCAAGGCCTGTTATTCATAATTGAAAATAGTCAAAAATTCAAAAACATATACAAGAACAATGACATAGAAGTCTGGATGTATATAGATTGATGTAAAAAAAATACCAAAAAATATTAAAATGAACATAACAATAATACAAGGCCTGGTATGGGCGTCATATTTCATATCATTGTTTTTCCTAGTTTATTGGCTGCTTTTCTTCTTAGAAAAAAAAGATCATTTAGTGCTAGAATTAAACAAAAAGAAACCTAAACTAAAATATTTCCCAACTGTAACTATAGCAGTACCAGCATTTAATGAAGATAAACACATACTTAAAACACTAAATTCACTGATACAACTAGAATATCCTAAAGATAGGTTAGAAATAATTATAGTGAACGACTGTAGTACAGATAATACAAAAAATGTAGTGAGTAGATTTATAAGAAACATAAAGAAACAGGAAAAATATAAAGATATAAGCATAAGGCTGATAAATCATAAAGTCAATAAAGGAAAAGCAGAAGCCTTAAATACTGCAATAAAAAATTCTAAAGCAGAATTCTTCTCATGCATAGATGCAGACAGTTACATAGAAAAAGAAGCACTGCTATATATGATAGATGATATGCTGAATGACAGCAAACTAGCAATAGTCACGCCAGTAATGAAAGTGGACGCCCCAAAAAACTGGCTACAAAAATTCCAAAGAGTAGAATATATGTCGGCAATGTTTGTATCTAGGTTAATGGGATATATAGATTCCATATATGTTGCTCCTGGTCCGTTCAGCGTCTACAGAATGTCTGCACTTAAAAAACTGGGCAAATTTGACGGAAGAAGAAATATAGAAGATCAAGAAATAGCTTGGAGGGCACAAAAGCACCATTTTAAGATTAGACAGTGCAGCCATGCATTTGTAAAGACAATTGCTCCAAATACGTTCAAGGAATTTGCAAGACAAAGAACCAGATGGTATAGGGGCGCAATGATGACTATATACGATTATAAGTCTCTTGCGTTTAACAAAAAGTATGGTGACTTTGGAATGTTCCAGATACCTCTAATGATATTTTCTTATTTAATATCATTTATAGCACTTCTAGCATTTGGATATTATGTATTGAAACCTATATACAAACAAATATATAATCTATTCCTTGTAAAATTCGATATAATGACTCAACTAAAGAATATGACTTTTTCATTCAACATCCTGGACTTAGAAGTGATGCAATTGCTAATGATATACACTGCACTGTTAATAACGATACTTATGCTATACTTAGCAAGCAGACATACAAATGACAAAGTCAGAAGGTATGGAAGCATTTATATAATACCATATTTTTTCATTTATTATATACTAATAAGCATTTTAGTTATAAAATCATTTTTTGAGATACTAATAAGAAAGAAACAGAAATGGTAAAAAAATATATACTTTACATAATTGAACATTATAATTGAAAAACATATATACAATTTAGATATAATATAATTTATATATAATATAAATATTTACGAATAAAATTATTTGTGAATAAATTTTCATATGATATATTAATTTCCTCAGGAGGATAAAAAGATGAGAATAAAAAGAAGCTTCGGAAAAACAAGAATATTAATTGCATTCGTAATAACGCTTCTGATATTCACTTTAGGTTTGACCCTCGGATTGCTGTTAGACACCCAAAGAATACAATGGTCAGAGCGCGAAAGCAAACAACAGAAAGCCGATTATGAAAGTCTGCAATGGCAATATTTATTTTTAACATCCACAGAAGATAAGGAGGAAACATGCATATTGTTGAAAGCCGCTTTTGATAAATCAGTGACTGATCTTGGAGAAAGCCTTGATAAGATACAAGCATATAGAAAACAATCACAGATAAACGATGCAGATTATATGTTAATAGAACGGGCGTATATAATAGACAATCTTAAGTATTGGCTTCTTGCAAGAAAATATAAGCAGGAATGCGGTGGAGAATATGTAATAATACTTTATTTCTTTTCAGAAAAAAACTGTCCTATATGTCCTGATCAGGGAGTCATACTTACACACTACAAAAAGATATATGAAGAAAAATTGCTCGTATTTCCGATAAACACGGATCTTGAAAGCCAAGAAAGTAGCGTGAAAATACTCAGAAATAGATATAATATAACTGAACTGCCATCGATAGTAGTATCAAATAATAAATATCAGGGAGTTGTAGACATGGATACTCTTGCAGATATAATATGTGAAAATTTTAAGGATAAATCTATCTGCGTAAGATGAAATCAGAAAAAAATTTCAAAAAAAGTATTATAAAATTATTTAAAGAAAATAAAATAATAATACTGTTTCTTTTATCATTCTTCATTATAAAAGTATATTTCATAACTTCAAGATATCATATGCCTATATGGGACGAAGCGGTTTATATAGGAATGGGAAAATACATATATAGTACAGGAGTTTCGGGTTTATGGGAGATTATAAGACCATATGGGTTGCCGTTGATAATAGGGGCATTATGGAGAATAGGTCTAGATCCTGTATACTCATCACAAATAGTTGCAATACTCTTCTCATGTGCAACAATATTCATGACGTATCTTGTTGCGAAAGAGTTATTCGATAAAAAAGTTGCATTATTGTCGGCGCTTTTTCTTATGATAACACCGGTGTTCTTCTTATACTCGATATATGCACTAACTGAAATACCATCAACATTCTTTGTGCTCTTGGCCATATATCTCTATATCAAAGACAGACATTTTTTATCCGGACTTACCACAGGCGTAGCAATGCTATTCAGGTTTCCTCAGGGATTAGTGCTTGTTCCAATACTTTTAGCAATTGTTACAGATTGGTTTTTTGATAAAAAAAATGGTGGAGAAAGAATCAATAAAAAAAATATGATTAAAAATAAAAAAACTTCAAAAAATAAATTTATAACTTACTTTATTACTTTGAAGAAAAATCATATACTGTTCTCAAATGGAACTTTAAATAGATTTCTGAAAACAATTAAAAAATTATCCGTTTATTTTATGGGATTTCTGATAATAATCGTTCCGTTCTTAACCATGAATTATATTGCATACAATAAATATACTAGCAAAGCCACAGACGCAATATTTAGACCATTAATACTTGCTGCACCGCATCAGGAAAATATATTCGAGAGTGTCGGTGGAAAGACGCTGCCAGGACAATTATATAACATATTCTATTATATAATAATGATGATAAACAATAACATGATTTTCTTATTATCTATTGCCGGAGCAATAATGCTTATCAAAAAATATAAAGAAAAGTCTAAGATACTATTTTTGACTTTCTTCATATACATAGCATACTATTCCTATATAATAAACAAACAGGAGAGATTCATAATAACATTCCTGCCAATAATATGCATAATTACCGCATACACTATTTTTAGAATCATAAAAAATATTATCCCTGAAAAAATAGAGCATATAAAAAACTATAAATCTTTAAATAATGTTATGCTTAGAGCAGCATTAGTATCTCTAATAATAATAGCACTTATAATAACGAGCATAAAACCCATATCTAAGGATATAGAATATTATTATTGGCTGCACAAGAATGATCAAAAACCAAAAATAATAGAAGAATATTATTCTCTCATAAATACACTTGGAATAAAAGGACCTGTATTGATATCTGAACCTGTCATAGGAGCATTTATTAACAACAAACTTTTAGAATATAATTACGTTGATGGAAAAATAATACCTGCTAATGATTGGGAGTCATATGATGATATAGAGGCAATAACATATGTTGAGAATACCATCCCCTGCATTGAAGAAGATTCTTCTTGCAAAGATAAGAGAGATGCACTACTTTATTATTTTATTTCAAGATATGATACTTACTATAAAGGAAATTTTTATGGTTATGATACATACCTATTCATTAAGAAAAAATAAAAAAACGATACATGAAATTTAAAAGCATCATAAAAATATAAAAAAGCAACAGAAATAATATATCATTAGAAACATACACTTATTTTCTAGAAATCTTGTACGCATATAATCTTATCAAGTGGAGTATGTAATCAATATATACCTTTATACCCAACTTGCTCTTTCCATGATATCTCTTTCCAAATATAAAATGTATCTCTTTACACTTTTCATATTTTCCTTTTACCAATAATTCTAATAGTATCTTGTATCCTTTAGGTCTTAAATCTACTCCTTTTACAATTTCCCTCTTAAAAAAGAAGTATCCACTCATCGGATCATTTACTTTAGTCAACGGCCTAGCCATCAATGTAGCGCCTTTGGAGACAAATCTCCGAAATAGACTCATTTTTTCCCTGCCTTTTTTTATATACCTGCTGGCTATAACTATATCATTTTCTTTGCACGCATCAATCATTTTTTTCATCAATTCAGGAGGATGACTCAAATCTGCATCAATAACCCCTATTATTTCTCCCCTAGAATTTTTGAATCCCTCTAGTACCGCACTACTAAGACCTCTTTTATTCTTTCTGCGTATTATTCTCACATTTGTATATACCTTTGATAATTCTTTTGCTATTTTCCAGGTTCCATCCGGACTATCATCATCTACGATTATCAACTCAAAATTTCTTTCAGAAAGCTCATTCATTATGGCCGTGACAATTTTTCCAATGTTTTCTGCTTCATTATATGTAGGTATTATTATAGATATCATTTTTATGAATGACGTTCCTATTTAAACCCGTTTTCAAATATTTTGCTTATTTTTTTATTTTTTCTTATTATTTATAAAATCTCCCAAAGTAAGTCCTAAATTCTTCGATGCAGAATGTTTGCTTGAAAAATAATCATTAGACAAGTTTGATTTATTTAATGTGTTTTCTGTAGAATCTTGTATCTCTTCCATTATCTTTATTCTAAGTTCTCTTTCAATTTTTCTGGCTAAATCTACACTTGGTTTGAGATGCTCTGACTCTATCTGGTGAAGCAAACTCTCTTTCTCATTAAGTCTCTTTGCCATCTCTTCCTGCTTCAAACCAAGTCTCTCACGAGCATTCTTTACTATGGCGCCGTATCCTTGAATAAAAACATAAAGAGGTTCTTTGGTCTCTGGGCGTTTATCCTTTATAACCACTCTTACGCTACTTTTATGTTTTCTCGAACCAAATCTTGAGCAATCAACACAAACTTTCATTGTAGTACCTTCTATCTCAGAATCATAAACTGCAGGCTTTTGTCCACATAATTCGCAATTCATTTTATTCCTAAACACAATCCATTATCATCATTCAATATTATCATTCAATATCATCAATTTCCAAAATTGTAAATTTTAGACTATAACATGCTACTTAAATATAAATAAACACATCATAACAACCGAATATAAGACTAACACATTCCACAATAATATAAATATGTATTAAATATGTTATATTATTAATATTTTATTTTTATATAGTTTATATATTATATAAATATATTTTATACTCAAATATATGTTTTTCGTTATTTTTATTAATCGGTCTTGGCCTTATCTTTGGCAGTACGCTTCTCAAACAACAATAAATACATAAGTTGTGTGCCTGAATAAAATGTTTTTAATTCTTTTAATACAAAATATTTGGAAGCGGAATCAATTAATAAATCTTTTGAGAGACACAATATCGAAACTATTCCTTCTTTCTTTATAATATATTCTGTCTGATAGAATAATTCTTCAAATTCTTTTTTTAAGGAAGCCAGACTTTTATGTTTGCTGCTCCCTGGAATAAAAGTTAATATGTAATCAAATTGTTTTTCGTTATGTTTTATATCCATCCAATCAATATCTATGCGCCTGAAGCGCATACATTTCTCAACGCCTGCAACCTTGGCATTCCTCCTTGCAGCAGTAATATTACGCAATAATGGATCAGCAACAGTAATGCTCAACATATCATATTTTGCTTTAGCATCCATATCTCCAAAAAATGACTCAATATCGATATTTACAAACAATTTAGTAAACGGAAAATTCTTATTATAAAATCTTGGAGATATATTGTTGTTATACAAAACTGCTTCTATTCCTATAGTGCCTGAGTTACAATAAGGATCAAGTAATGATTTGCCCTTTTTATAACCAGAGAGCATAAGTGCGCCGAACGCAGTAGTTCCTTTTAACGATAATGGATTATTAAAGACCTTATAATCTCTCTTACTTAAGTCTCCTGAAAGATCCAATGAAAGAAAAAATTCGCTATTGAATTCTTGTATTTCAATATTGAAATCCGGATTCTTTAAGTCGACCTTATACTCCTTGAACAATTCTCCTATCTCCCTCTCATAACCTATTTTTGTGGTTATCCTGAAAGTACCATCTTTAGGCAATAATGATTTTAATTGCTGAGGAATTATTAACTTATTAATATCTTTTTTTCTGTCTATAATCAGACTCACACTATTTGCTATTTGCGAGGTATATATATAAGAAAACAATGATTTAAGAGAATTGAAAGTTATTATGAGTGCATAATCTTTCTCGCCTTCTAGAATCTCCGAATATTTAGGAGAATGTGATCCATCGAATAATGTTTCAAATCCCTTGTTTATTTTTATTAATGCATCGAAACTGATTTTTTCAACCCCCTTTTGCACCTATTTTGCACCTATATAATTAAATATTAATTAAAATATTAATTAAAAAAAAATAAATTATATTTCATATTATAAATTATGTTTTTAAATTATATTTCATAAAGACAATCTTTCGGCTATCTGAAAAAATTTTTTTGATATACTACTATTAGGATAGACATGCAATAAGGGATGTTTCAATTGGAACGATCTTATTATACTCTTATGATTAGGTATCTTGGATATGACTGGGTTAGCAAATATTGAATCAACACTATCCTCATGAGATTTGTTCAATATAACACCCAGATTTGTAATTTTTCTCTTAGACAATAACTTTTGTGCATCAATAACTATCTTAGAACTATACTCCGGGCTGTGAACTATCAATGCTTCATCAGCATATCCTAAAAGAGTATCGATCATAAACATATCCTTAGGCATATCTACAATCACAAAATCGTTATGTGGCGATAATTCTCTAATATGCAATCCTAATGAATGAATTCTATCCAAAACATATTTTCTATCAACATCCTTAGTACTAGGAATTATTCTCAATCCTGAATCATGTTTGATTATAGAATCAAATATTTGTGTCTCATCACGAATCACATTATTCAAAGTTATAGGTAGTTCCCTAACATAAAGGTGTTCAAGCATATTATCTTTAGAAAAATCAGCATCTACAACTATAACCTTATGACCAAGATTTTTTAGTGCCAATCCAAGATTTAATGCTACAGTGGTGTTTCCCGTATTTGGCTTCAAACTAATAATATTTATGAATCTTGCCATATTTTGTTCTCACAATATAATCCTTTGATTTCATCGTTTAAATTTTTTTATCTTACCTTTCACTTTAATATTTTTTTTTAATGAAGAATACTTCTGCTTATCCTTAGGTATGACTCTCTTAGGTTTTATCTTGGGTTTTCTCTTCGTTATTCTTTTGACTTTGTTCTCCTGAATCTTTTTCCCCATACTCTTCTTAAGATCTTTTTGTCTTTGTAGTTCTTTCTGCTGCTTCTCCATTCTTATCCTTTCCCGTATCTCTTTATCCCTAGCTATCTCCATTTCTGCGTCCTCCTTCATCTGCCGTATCTCTACCCAATAAGGATTGTTAGGATTCTCTTCATCAGCATCATGTGGCTCTCCTACCTGTGCAGCAGTACCCAGCGTATATGTACCCTTACGCAAATTATCTACCAGGTGGAAGAAACTTGTTAAGAACTCATAATATCTGCTGATTATGTTGATGTTTATTATTTCTTCCCTGCCTGCAATTATTGCTCTCATTGCAACATGCCTACGATACTCATTCTCTCTTGAAAAGTTCGACTTTATTATTGCCTTCAACAGTAAGTAAAGATCTATATTATCATGTATTTCCTGTTCCTTAAATATTTCTTTTATAAGATTCACACGCTCTTTCGGCGTACTGGGTATATCTGTAATCATCTTATGCTCTTTAGCATAGCGTAACAATGCTAAGAATAAGTATTCATAACAATCGATCATTCTAGACAATATATTCTCTAGTATATCTACGGTTCGGGTATATTTAAGACTCACAAATATTGAGTGATCTACCCTCTTCAATTCTTCGACAGCATTCTCTATTGACTCATCCATCTTACCACCTAATTATTCATATTTTTTAATTATATTGAACATTTGTTCGACATATGTTTTTGCTAAAGCATGTTTTTTCTTAACATCATCATATGTCAAAGTCTTTAGATTGTAATCATTGTCTGAGATAACAAATTTTTCTCTTTTCGTAAATTCTACTCCTGATTTTCTATGACTTTCAAGCGTAATTTTTAAATCATTATAAAAATCTACTATTTTGGGATCGAGACCATATTTTGTGATTATCTTCCTTCTGAAGAGTTCAAGTTTTTTACTTTCATCATATTCTAAATTTTTAAATTTTTTCTCAAATTCAAGCATGGCATATATAGAAATATCTATTGCTTGATATAATGCATCAATAATAGAAACCAATAACTTTGGATCCTTAACTATAATAAATGTTGTGCTTAAAAGATGATCAGCAATCTTGAGCTTATTCTCGGCTTGAGCTTTTTGGGAGGAAGGAAACATTTTTGGGGCATCTCTATGCGTATAAGGATTAAATAATTTTACAATATATAAATATTTTTATAAATATTTTGCTGAAAATAAGAATTTTGCGAGAGAATAAAGATTATTCACCCATCACTCTTTTTCATTATTCTTCCTTTTCAGCCGTAAGCAGCAAAATTGCTTCCGCAATATTTCCTTCTGTATCTATCAATGCTTGTTTTGCTTCTTCCTCTGAAGAATTCGTCTGTTCCATTACAGTTTTTATATCGTCTTCAGATATCTCAAGAGCAGAATCCTTAGAATCTAAACTCTCAATACGTTCCTCTCCAGACACTTGATAGTTTTTCTGACCCATCATATTGATTTTCTGTACAGAAGGATTTTTTACAACTATTTTTTTATCAGAACAAATTATTATTACTTCTTTTGCATCTATGTCTTCCTGTTGTATGCCCATCTTCTTCATCATTTGCTGCATCTGTCTTGGATTAATATTCGGCATCATTATAATTCACCTATCAGAATACCTATTGCAGACCAAACCAAACAGCACCCTGCCAGTTCAATATAACTTCGATTATTATTACAACAATTATCAGAACAATCACGTGTTCAGGCTTAAGCTCTATCTTTGATTTATAATCATCAAAATATCTTGTAAGGCCTGCCATACTGCTAGGCATTGAAATCTTATCTTGACTCATATTAATAGGAAAAGGAGCGGGTTTAAAAATGTTGCGCCATGCGCAACATTACGAACGAGAGTGAGTAAAGATTATGGAGAATTTGTATCTTCTAAGAATTTATTCTAACTTTTTGTTTACATATTCTGATCACTTTATCAATCTGCTTCTTTTTCGTCTCTAGTCGTTTGGCATACAGTATCTGCCTATAATGCATCCTCTTGATTGAAGGAGAACAAGCATCTAGATATTTCTTAAGCATGTTTCTTCTTTGAAGCTCTTTCCTCAATTCTTCCGGCATGTCAGGATTTCTTGGAATGTGACTATCGAATGCTTTTTTCTTGAGGCCTTCCTTGTACATCTTAATACCGAATTCCGACATCTTGCCTGCTTTTAATAATTCTTTGCCATATTTTAGTGTGTTGACACTCCATCTGCTGTTCTTATTGCGTTTGACATAACGTACTGACCATCGCTCATCATCAACTCTTCTAGCCGTAGTATCGATGAATCCAAAACATATAGCTTCTTTCATTGCATCTGCATTGCGTATTATGGGCTTTCCGGTATGTTTCTTATATTTAATAAAAATGATTTTCTCCTCTTTAAAATGATTCTTCTCAAGCCATTTTCTCCATTCAGAAAGGTTCTTTGGAGTGATACTCTTGGGCTCTTCCTTATTCATTTAGTCTCTCCAGAAATTTATTCTTATTCCTTCCTTTAACTTCTTTGCCCCATAATACAAATATCCTATTGATTCTTGACCAATATTTTTTTGGAACAATCTTCATTAGTTCAAATTCTGTTTCTTTTGGATTTTTGGTATTCACAAATTCAAAAACATTAGCTATCCTATGGACATGTGTATCCACACATATTCCATCCTTATTATGCACTTCTGCAATTATTAGGTTCGCTGTCTTCCTCCCAACGCCTGGTATCTTGATGAGTTCTTCGATCGTATCAGGAACGCTTCCATCTTTATGTCCGTTCTCGATAAGCCATTTTGCTGCACCGATAATATTTTTTGATTTATTTTTGTAGAAATTGACTCTTCTTATTGTGTTCTCGACATCATGCAGTTTTGCTTTCGCAAGCATATCTACTTTACTGTATCTCTTGAATAATGTTTCGGCAACAGGTATTGTTGTTTCATCTCTTGTTTGCGCACTAAGTATGGTTGCTATAAGTGTCATCCAATCTTCTTTCCAGCCTTCTCCTGCAAGTCTTTTTTTATATGCACCATATTTTTTTTCTGCTTTGCAAAATATCTCAAGAAAATATTTCCTTTTGTCCAAGATGTTTTTGTCCATAGAATTATTGAGTGTTATATGTATTTAAAGATTATCAATAAAGTTTAGGCGTCTCATTAACTAATCTTTTCAAGTACTCTTTTATGTATATGGCTGCAATCTTGAAATCCTTGGGTGCGGAAGTAGGATCAATTATGCCGATAGATCGCAATTTTCTATTTGTGTATCTCTTTATCATTCCTGATAACCTAGAATCATATTCTAAAGCAGAGAGATATTTTATCCATAAGCCTACTTCCTCAGCAGAATCGACCATCTTGTTCAGGCTGTTATTGAATTCTTTATTCCAGAAATCATATTCAATCTTCGAATGGAATATTGGTGTAGAATATATCTTTGACACCATGGTCTTACTGATCCTGTCACGAATAAGAAGATATACTTCCTCGGCGGAATCGATGAGTGTTTTTATAGAGTGGTCGGGATCTATAAACTTTCCTTTGTAATCGAATGGTTCAAGAACCTTAAAATAATTCACTGCACGTGAGCGATCTTTCCACTTAGAATATTTTTCCTTTACTTCATCGAAAGGATTTGAATGAGCAGCATATTTTGCCATTGCTGTTTTAGTCGCAACTTTATCTAATACCAATTCTTTGTTCGACACATTTTTTAGTATGGAATAAACCACATAATCTAATGTCTCATCAAAAGGAGTCTGTGATTCATTCAATATTTTTCTATAAGATTCATTCATGATTGCAGTAAGAAAATATCCTTTAAAAAGATTGCTACGTATTATCACTTTAAAATAGATAATACTAAAATATGAGTTGTAGGGTAGCTATAAGCCGCCTTCTGTAAGTCCTCCTTATAAAAGGAATCGACTTTCTTGGCATTTGACTAAGCCTCTTAAAGAGTTGCACAAGCCAGGACTAGCCGTTTCATCCTACAACAAAGAGACGTCAAGGATTCATTCAGGAGTCACCTCCTTATTATCCTATCATTCCACTCTATGCCAGGTACGTTTCTGTGCTGTTGCCCTCGTTATTAGCGAGCACGCTTTCACGTGTGGCCGTTTACTGTGGGCGGACTTTCCTGAGCTTCTTCCCGTTTAAGGGAAAGATACCCGCTACCAAGCGCTACCCTACATAATTAAGAAGAAAAAACATGTTTAAAAATGTAACTAATTATTTACAAAATAAAAACAAACACACTAACATTAATAAAATTAAAAATACAACAAAATTAAAGTAAAAATTAATAAACATAATATAATAAAATATAATTATAAAACATAATATAATAAAATACTCATTAATAAATAATAAATATAATGGCAATAAAAAAATATAGGCATAAAAATGATAAAAGTAACCATTATATCATAGTTGTAAACCTTTTTATTATACACTAATAGTAATTAATGATGGACTACCGATTAGTTCCCTATATCAAAAAATACTTGCATGAAGGACATTCTTTACAACAGATAAGACAGTCATTAATATCCCAAGGCATACCTGATTCTGATATAAAGCAAGCAGCAATATATGCAATGGACGAAGGTACTAAAGAGATAAAAAAGAATACTTCTGTAATATGGGTAATACCTTTAATTTTACTCATTATTTGTGGTGCAGCATATTATTTCCAGGATAATATAAAAACATTTGCTACAGATACTATTGGAAAACTCAACCAGCAACAAACATTACAGCAAAAAGAAAAGCAGCCAGAACAGCAAGAAACACAACAAAACATTCAAGAAACAAATATTCAAGAAACATGTGATATGGACTGCTTGATAGCCTCAGCAGACAATTGTAATACAGCAAGCACGGATTTTGAGTCAAAAATAGATTTCTTTGGAATGATAATATCATTAAAAAACCAGTATAATATCAGGCAAGGAGATAAATGCACCTTACACATAAAAGTTTTAGATTCAAACATAGAATTCTCACAAAAACTTATAGACCAATCATTAGCCAACGGTATTACTGAAAAAGAATTAAGCATACAATTGGAAGAGTCACGAATAAACCAAAAAGCCAATATAGGAAAAGAAGCAATATGCATATTTCAGAATAATACAAAACTCAAGGAATTTCTTAAAAAGACAAAAGATGGAACATTCACAGGAAGCGCATCGTGCACAATAAAAGATAACTGTACAATAACAGAGAACTCAAACAACTGTGAATTTGAATGCACTTATGATGGGGATTGGTTATTAGGTGAATGTACAGGAACGATGTTCTCAGGATAAGAGATATAATAGCAAGACTTCAATCGTATTTAAACTTAAAAACATATTTAAATATAGAAAAAATACTTCATCTTATGGGATACAATACTCAAGAATTCAAGAAAGAAAAAAAGGATGATTATGTGAATAAAAATTTTTTACTAGTATCTTTAGAGGAAAAGAAAGCAAAAAAAATAGCAGAAGTAATAAATAATGATACCTCTAGAAAAATAATAGATTTCCTTGCCAAAAAAGATGCCACAGAATCAGAGTTATAAAAA
>Ga0101944_10002671_pt1 | contig 27829 bp, 36 predicted proteins | sample DewCreD2012metaG_FD_75245 | JGI IMG/M metagenome (GOLD analysis project Ga0101944, IMG submission 75245) | Hot spring sediment bacterial and archeal communities from British Columbia, Canada, to study Microbial Dark Matter (Phase II) - Dewar... ... | reverse complement strand
TCTGTTGGCGCATAATAGTAGAGGTGGGTGGTGTAGACGAGGTTTGTTGCGGTTGGGATGGCGGTGGCGATTTGTTTGCACCAGCTGAGGTCGTTGCCGTAACCGTTAGGGAACCAACCCATATGCCACTGCATCATGATGAGGTGGTTTGAGCCTGTTCCTCTAATTGCGTTATACATTGTTGTAAGGTACTGCATGTAGCCTGAGGTTATGGGGGCGTTGTCTGCGCCTGGTTGCGGTTCGTTCCATGCTTCAAAGATGGCGTTGGGTTGATCTTTTAGGGTGGTTGCCATGTCTGCCCAGAACCAGTTCCAGAAGCCTAACTCGTTGTTGCCATAGCCCGCATCTTGGAGGAATCTTTGCGCTGCGCTGTCCCAGCCGCTCATCGGCAATCCTTGTGCTCCGACAGAGTTTGTTGTTGCGTATGGGTCTTTGTCAAAGGAGCTCGTGGAAGGCGTAAGCATGTAGGGAACTATGTTGACGTAGATGCCGTATTTTGCTGCTTCTGTGCAGAGGGTTTTTAGGTATGCTTTTGTGCTAATCGGCGTGGTTGACGAGGCGTAGCTGGAGCTTTCTTGTGAGGGGGCGATGTTGTCTCTGTACCACCAGCTGGGGTAGATAAAGACGCGGATCATGTTGACGTGCCATTGATTCTGCAACGCGGAGAAAGTTTGGTCCATTACTGTGGTTGGGTTGTAGTTCCATTGGTTTGCCCATGCGTCTCCTTGTCCTTGCCCCCACAAAATCAAGTTAGGGGCAAAGCCTGCGATTCCGACTCCGCGGAGGTACACGACGTTTCCGTTGGAGCCCAGAATGTAGGAGCCTTGTGTGTGGAGCGCGAGTGTGGTTGCTGCCTGCGTTGGCTGAGTTAATGTCGCTGAGAACATGCTGACGATGAACAGGGCGCTTAGAGCTATCACGAGGGGTTTTGCGGTTTTTCTATTCAGAGTTTGCACTGCTTTTCTGAGATTTCTTATCTCCATTTCTCTCTCTTCCTGAATTCAACCCTGCATACACACGATCTATTTTATTGTTTTTTGAAAACAGCAATACGCTATCTTGTCAAGTTGGATGAGTGCACTGCAAAGTAGAGTTAACAAGCCTCAACAAAGACAGCCCCTCTAACCGAAAAAAAGGTGTAGGATTGGTTGAAGCAAGCATGGAAACGCAAGCCTAACTGCCCAACTAACGGCACGCCGCCTCTCTTGCGCTACCTCCCCTCCCTTATTTAAAGAGATTCAAGTGCAGGTTGAACTGGTGGCGTATTGAAAACCGTTTGAGTTTAGGTTTGTTCCATGCTATTGCGCGATCATCATGCGATTGGTTTTTATGTTTACGTTTAGCTGTTGGGGTGTCTTTGGTGTTTCAAACTGGCGTTCAAACGAATCTTGCTTGTTAAACCCTCTGGTCGAAAAGGCCTTAGTTTCGCTTTTGACCTTATACCTCTAGGTTTAGAGTACATAGCCTCATCCATCCAAGACGCGGTTGAGGAAGTCCACATCGTGGATTTGGAGTTGGATACAAGAAGCTTCCAAGAATGCCTCAGTTTTTACAATCCTGACTTAGTGGGCATTTCGTTATCTGCAACTGAACATAACCAAACGCTCCGCTTAGCAAAAGCAGCTAAAAATTATGGTGCAACCACCGTCGTAGGCGGATATCACCCCACAAGTGTCCCTGACCTGATGCTTTCCCATCGACAAATCGACGTTGTTGTCCGCGGCGAAGGCGAACAAACCATGCGAGAACTTGTAGCGAAGGGTTCTGCCCAAGAAGTTTTAGGTGTTTCTTACAGGCAGGGTGAGCGGGTAATTCACAATGCTGATAGACCCCGAATTGAAAACTTGGACAGTATCCCCTTTCCTGCGCGTCATCTGCGGCTCTATCCTTACAAGAGCGCCGACCGCACAACCGACTGCGACGTCCTAATAATGGCGAGGGGTTGTCATGGCTTGTGCAGTTTCTGCTGTGAACCCAGCATGAGTGATGGATGTTCACGGTGCCGCTCGCCCGAAAACGTCCTGAAAGAAATCCTTGAGATGGCCCAATTCCACGACAATAAACCTGTAAGCGTGATGTTTGCTGACCCCAACTTCATCGGTAACGCGCGGCAGGTTGATCGTCTCTGCGATCTCTTGATGGAGCATGACTTAAACATAGAATTCGGGGCATTAGTCAGAGCGGACATGATGGCAAACAACCCCCGATTAGTAAAAAAGATGTGCCAAGCAGGCATAGTTAAATTCGAAATGGGCATAGAAAGCCCCAACGCGAAAGATTTAGCTTCCACTAAAAAGGGTGTAGCCACAAAATTCCACAAGCAGGCAGTAAAAAACATTCGTGAAAACGGCGGCAGAGCAGGCGGCACCTTCGTCATAGGTCTCCCTGATCAAACCGCGGAAGAAATCAAAACGTTCCCTGTGTACGCTAAAGAAATCGGTTTAACTGCGGCTGCGTTTGGCATCGCGACACCTTTTCCAGGCACAGAATTCTACGCTGAACTCGATGCGCAAGGGTTGATTTTTGAGACTAACTGGGATAACTTTGACGAGATGCACAACGTCTTCAAAGCTAAACACTTAACCAAAAAAGAGATTGAAGAGTTAGCCACCTACTGCATGGCTAAATTCTGGAACTTAGACACGTTCATTGATCATGAATTTGTGTATCAAAAAAGAACACAGAAAAAGAAGCCAATTGTGGATTTTGTTAAAGAACGCTCCCTAAATCTAGGGTTCATGTCGAACAACGGCAACGAATTGCAAAAAGACAACTTCCACCAACATGTAAAGACGTTCCTAGAAGCATACGTAGACCCACGTGTAGAAGCCTACACCCGCTCAGTGGAAGTCCATGAGGTGCTGGAGGTTTCAAGAGTTCTTCGGCTTATGGGTCCACAAAAACTTCAATGCACCCTAAACCTTGATGAAACCCAAGTCAGTTTCATTTTCAAAACCACTCATGAAAGTGTTGAGTACATACGGGTAACTCATGGAAGAGTGGATGATTCTACGATAAATTTGGATGTAGACCTCAACTGGCTTCTTGAGCCTTCAAATCTGAACCTGCTAAAGACGCCTAAGTATTTATTCAAGAACAATATGAGCGTCAAGAAACTTTGGAGTACGTTTAGGCTTTTTGTGGCTGTGGGCTCGGAGTTCCTAATTTCCATTATCCCACGAAACGCAAAGTAGCCGAAGCGGTTTTACTGCTGTGGGTCTGCGTAGTTTTGTGAATGGCTATTTGTGTTGGAAAAGAGTAACGGTAAACCAACAAGAGGCAATGAGAGCATCCAGAGGTCCAAGTTGTGGCCCAGAATCCATGCGTACCATTCGTTCCATCCGCCGAAGAGTATCCATGTAAGGTAGTTCCAGAGGAAAAACAGTCCGAGGGCGGTAACTATGCTGCCGACGGCTCTGAGGTTAAGCTGTGCCCATTCGGAAGCCGCGGTTGATTTCTTGGCAAAATACGCGGTGTAGATAGTTAACGCCAACAATCCAAACACAGCTGATGCAAAGCTTACCATGCTCTCTGGCGAGGTAAGCAACCACTCTGTTCCTTTACCCATAACTGTAGTTATCCACATTCCAGTGTTATTCAACCACAGGGTTAAAACGTAGAATATGCCTGCGATTAGTGCCCATTTTATGGCTGGTTTAGCGGGTTTGTGAGGGCTTAGCTTGTAGGCGAGCATAAACATCGCTATGGGTATACCTATAGACCCAACCAAGCAGGGGATGCCTGTAGATAACATGAAGACAACGTTGAAGCCGCGAGCAGTCGGCAGCATGCCCCAGATGCCTGAAGTTAACAAGCCAAGCCAATATATGCCCTCTAAGACGATCACTCCTCGTAGCAGCTTGTAGGTTGTGGCTTGGGGGAGCCCTTTTTTGACAAAATAGAGCGTAACTCCTGAAACTGCAAGGATTCCGGCAGCGAAGCGGAAGAGCAGGAAAACGTAGGCTTGGACGTCGGTTATGAATACCCAGGTGGCGGTCTGTGGGTTGTTTGCTCCGATGTATTCCCATTCGCCGATCCATTGGAACATGAATGTTTGATGTAAGGTAAAGAGGAAGTATGTGATTGCTACTATGATTAAGCCTACTTTTAACGGGGTCACAAATTTTTGTTCTGACAAAACTGCCCAAGCCTCAAGTGTATTTCGTGTTGTACTGTATATTATCCTTGCGGTTCAACGCCCACTTGCTATGGCTACTGTTAAATACACCTAGCGCCTAAAATACTAACGTAGAAGGGCTTTGTTTGGAGACAACTAATCGGGGCGTGACAAAGTTTTTGTTCGCCGTAGAAGGCGTCGGCGCAGCGTTCGTAGGCATATTCCTAGCCGCGTACATAGGCGGCTTATTCGTGGTGCCGCAAACCACAGTTTTCCACTCTGACCCCATCGTAAGGTTGGCTTTGACGGTTCTGGGCGCGGCCCTGCTGGTGCTCATCCTCGTCGGAGTCGTTCTTGCAGTCGTCAAAAGAAAAAGCTAAACCAATTATTTACAGTCTGCAAGAAATCTTGCTGTGTTAACGTTACGCAAAGTCATGGATTGATAGGATTTGTGGCTGATGATTTTGTTTAGGTGACTTTTATTGTAGTTTTCTCGGTCGAGATTCCAAATTACAGCCCCTTTTACATAACGGACATCTATGTACTCTTTTTTAACTGGAAGTTCCTCGATAATCTTTTCATTATCAACCTCCTCAAAGAGATACGCAACATCCGACCTCTGCTTTGAGTCATTCTGCCATCCGCTTGGTATGGCTTTAGCGATCTCTTGCATTTCCTGTTCAGTCTTTACAAGCGTGGGTATGACAAAACCAAATTCTTTTTTCAAGCTAAACTCGATTTCTTCCCGAATCTCTCTCGGTTTTTTATCTGACTCAAAGAGGACATTTCCAGAGTTAATATACGTTGAAGGATTTGAGTACCCTAAAGACACAAAAACCCCGACAAGCCGCTTCATATCAATTCTATGTCCTTTTCCAACGTTTATTCCGCGTAAAAGCGCAACGTATTTCATGGTAGTGAGTCAAAGGGGGATAGAATTAAAATTTTCGTAAAACTCTAGTCTCAAGCGAGGAAGGTCATGAGGTTTCGTTATTCATTTGACGACCTGCTCTTGAAACATTTTGATCTATTAATTGTTGCCAACTTTTGTAGTCACATACGCTTAAGTTCATTTGTTGCTTAGCAACTAATTGACACATCGGGGGAGGTGATCTTTTGAGTGAAGAAAGCGTCGGCGTCCTCACTTTACAGAAGCCTATGCTTGATAACAACACCTACAATTTGATGGAGCAACTCTCGGTTGAAAGCAAAAGCCTTTGGCGGATTAAGAGGAACTACAAGAGCGATTCGGCGATGGATAATGAAATAAGAGAATTTTGGAACTCCGTAGAGCGAGACAAAGAGCAACTGGTGAATATGCTCAGGGAGAAACTTAGAAGCCGTCTCTAACCCTCGTTGGATACAGGCGCCGCCGTTAGGGTTCGGAGTTTTACTTTTGGCGTTCGCAGATACTGCTCATAAGTGACAGTTGGTAAAGGTTCGGCGTTGGCCGTTTTGGAAAACGTAGACTGTGCCGATGGCGTAGAGTTCGCCGTTTTCGCTGACTAACGCAGATTTGGAGGGCACCGCAAAAACAGGTTCTACAAAAGAGAAACGCCTAAGCACGTCGTCTCTGCTGCTTCGATAGTGTGCTTTCATAGCTATGTCGACGAGTCCGAGGCCTGTTACGATTTTGGGTTTTTGGTTGCTTCGGCAAGTCGTTAGGCATTTACTGCACAACGCCAGAGCCCCCGCACTGCGCCCAACTATGACGCCACGGTAACCTCGAAGCTGCCCCTCAAGCCCCGCCTTTTTGATTCGCTCGATCAAAGCGGTGGTTTGTCCACCCGTCAAGTAAACAAGGTCGGCGGTGGAGATTTTTTTAGCTGGGTCTTCAAGGTGGTCGTACTCGGCGAACTCGACTTTTTCTGCACCTAAACTTCTGAAGTAGTCGGTTAGGAGTTTACGTTTTTGGTAGTTGCGGTCAAAACCTGCGTTTGCCCAAGGAAGCACCAAAACAGTTGGGTTTTTGCCTGCGTCTGTGAAGGCTTGGGCGTTGATGTGTTGGGCGCTTCGGTGGTGGACGTTTTCGCCGCCGATGAGGTACAGCTTAGGCATGACAAAGAGATGGCTATGGTGGAATTAAAACTGGCCGCCATTAAGACAGTAATTCATACCACACGCTTCAAACTCAACGCCATCCAGAGTTTGTTTACGTGACTGGTTTTTTAGCTGTATTCGTAAACAAACGTACCAATCCGCGTGCCGTCTAAGCCTTAAATAGTCTGCTGCTCCACTGGGTTTGAGTGTGGTGTTTTGGAAATTGTTTTCTCCCCCATCGGATACGTAAAAACTGAAGCCGTCGGCGACCAAGTCAAAGATGACGCAGTAATTTCTCAGATTGTACTGATGCCTGAACTCGTCGAAGGCTTAGAAGGCTTAGCGCAGTTTTCCCATATCTTTGTGCTGTTTCATCTAAACCAAGTCGCCAAAGACTCTACGATGCCGCTTAAAATTCATCCCAAACGCCGAACCGACCTGCCCCTCACAGGCATATTTGCCACCCGAACCATGATGCGCCCTAACCCCATCGGCTTAACCATCGTTGAAATCCTAAAAGTTGAAGGGAACGTTTTGACTGTTCGAGGCTTAGATGCGTTTGACGGGACGCCTGTTTTAGACATTAAGCCCTACGACCCATGGGAAGCGCCACAAAACGCCCATGCACCCGTTTGGTGGCGTAAACTCTACGAAACCTAAAGCAATTCGCCGACGCCGTAGCGGTCATCGATAGCTTTAAGCAGGGCTTTGCGAAGCTCCTCGCCTTCTAAGTCGTATGCCCTGATTTTCTCAACCTCAGCAGCCAAAACCTCATCGTGTACTACGTCGCGAAGCCAGTTCTCGAAGTCTCCGCGGTACACGTGAAAGTCAAGCGAGTCGGAGACAACCTGCCGAATCAAACGGTAGAATTCTTCTATAGAGTGTGCACTGAAACCCAGCGGTTTATCCACCGCTACGAAGAACCGAAACTTTTTCTCTTCTGGCACGGTGTCGAGGATTTTTAGAGCGTTTTTTCCCTTCTCAGTTATCGAGAATCCTGCCCCGACCTTATGCAAGAAACCTTCCGCTGCAAGCTGCTGCATTTCTACTATGGCTTGGTTGGGGGTTAGGTCTACATTGTGGGAGAAAGTGGTAAAGTCGATTCTGCTAGTGGCTTCGTTCATCGTTTTTAGGATTCTAAGTTGAGTGTCTTTCAAGAAAGGTTCGCCTCGACACCTAAGAATAGTAAACGGGAAATAAATGTGTTAATGCCCCTTTACATAAAAAATTTTGTTTCTCACGAGGTGTAAAAGAAACGGTTTTGAAGAAAAAATGCTATTACTCAACGTGAGTTTTAGGCCAATGTTGAGATTTGGGTATGTTTTGGGTTCAATGTTGGAAAATCCCTTAATTACAAATCGCCCAAGACGTTTTTGATAGAACCCACGTGTTGGGAGGTGTAAATTTGGAAGCAAACCCACAAACAGGAACCCAAACCGAAAACCCACCCGCATTCGAAGCCCCACCAACTCCGCCACCCCCAGAACCCACTCCAACCATCCAGACCCCGCCAGCTCATCACACCAAAACCAGCTCCCGCCACGGTCTAACCGCAGCCCTCATTGCCGTCCTCTTAGTTACCAGCCTAGTCAGCGCCGCAGCTCTCTATAGCGTCTACAACCTCACCGCCGAAGTCACCGCCCTGCAAAACCAGCTGTCCAGCTTAGCCGCAACCGTCCAAAGCAGCGTCGGCACCACAGCCGTCTCCAACACCCAAACCTCGCTCTCAGCGCTCTACGCCGCAGTCAAAGACTCCGTCGTCACGATAGAGTGCAAGATAACCTACACCTATGCGAGTCCGTGGGGTAGACAAAGCACCGTCACCTCGACAGCGCAAGGCTCAGGCTTCGTCACTCAATACAACGGCAAAATGGTCATAGTCACAAACAACCACGTCATCGAAGACGCATCTAGCATCACTGTCACTTTCGCCGACGGCAACAGCTACACCGCCACCGTCTTAGGCACCGACCCCTCAAACGACCTTGCAGTCCTATCCACCAACGCTCCCACAAGTCAATACCAGCCACTGACAATCGCCAGCAGCAGCCAAGTCCGCGTAGGCGACGCTGTAGTAGCCATCGGTAGTCCTTACGGTTTAGCAGGCACCATGACCTCAGGCATAGTAAGCGCATTAGACCGCACCATAACCGTCAGCGGCGACACAGGAGGTAGCTACGACATAAACGGCTTAATTCAGACCAGTGCACCCATCAACTCAGGCAACTCAGGCGGCCCCTTGTTAACTTACAATGGGGAAGTCATCGGTATCACAACCGCCATCGTCAGCGGCTCAGACGGACTCGGATTTGCAGTGACCTCAAACACCATACTACAAGTACTGTCCAGCATAGTGTAAGGCACAAAAATCTGCCTTTTTTCTTCAATTTTATATACAGCGACATGTCAGCCCTAAATTTATTAAGTTAAACCGCTCAGTAGATTCGATGATTGTTTATGCCTTACTGTGAGAGTTGTGGATCCCAAGTCAGTCCAACCGCGAAGTTCTGCGGCAACTGCGGCACCGCCCGAACCCAACCAACCCAAAACCAGCCGCAACCCCCCAACAAACCCTCGTCTACGCCGAAGCGAGAACGCCTCAACTATTACTCACCGCCCGACCCCCGCTACGTCACCTCCGCACCTTTGCCAATCGCAGGCGCCAAGCCCCCTGCCTATCAGGCTCCACCCCGACAGGTACAACCTTCACCGGTGTACCAAGCTCCACCCGTATATCAGCAAACTCCAATTCAGCCCCAACCCGCATCTGCAGCGGCACCGATGCAGCACAGCGGCGAAGTCACCATCGGCGTCGTCCCCTTCCGGCGCATGAAGTCATTGGGTCGTTACGACGCGTTCGCAGCGGTTGTGACTAATCAACGCATGATTTTTGCGCAGTTAACCTCCGAGATGATCTCTGCGGCGGCTCAGCAAGCGCGTGACCAAGCTAAAGCGGAAGGCAAAGGCTTCTTTGGGCAGTGGGCAGATCAACTTAGAAACACCTTTGGCTTCACCAACCGATACCTCACTATGCCCCCAGAGGCGATTCTTAACGAAACACCAGGCAACTTCGCCCTCCTAAACAACACCATAAGCGAGATCAAAGTCCACCTAAAAGGGCAACATCAAAACGATGGTCCACGCGAGTTCGAGGCCGAAATCAAAAGCACACAGGGCACCTACAAGTACCGCTTCAACGAAAACAGCGAGTTAACTGACATCCTAAAGCGAGCGTACGGTGACCGCGTCAAGATGCCGTTTGGCTACTTCTCTAAAACCGTTAACATTAAACTTTAGCCGTTTCTGTGGCTTTTTTCTCTTTTTCTTTGTTTTGGGCATGTATGGATTTGGTGGTTTGAAATAAAGCTTATATGCTCAGTAACTGAATAAGCGCTATTTAGGGCATGGAGTATGAAGGGCGCAATAGTATTTCTATTAGTGTTCGCTATACTCGTCGTTTTGACTTTGGGCAACGTGGATATACCCCCAGGCAAAGCCATCTACCAAGCGGTACTGCCAGGCACTGAAGCAGCCGCAGGCTACCTCGTCGGAGGCCAAGTCGATGCAGTCACCGCCATCATCGCAGTCTTTAACGGAGTCATCTACGGCTTTATCGCATGGCTCATCTTCACCATACTAATGATGCTGTTCGGCAAGAAAGAAAAGAAAAACAACGTAAACGTCAACGTTACAGTCAACAATAACATGCCAGGCAGCAACTCTCCCCCGCCACCCCCACCACAATAAACGACGAAACCCACAACTTTTTCTTTCTTTTCAAACCAGAAAACGCAGAAACCACTCCGTCGAGTGTTTGGCGACTTCTTCGAGCTTGCCAGGTTCCTCAAAGAGGTGAGTGGCTTCTGGGATGATGACTAGTTTGTTTTGGTTGCGCATTTGGCTCTGTGCTTGTCGGTTTAGTTCTATGACCTGCTCATCCCAGCCGCCCACCAAAAGTAACGTCGGCGCCTTCACCAGCGGCAGATATTTGTCTGCTAAGTCGGGGCGTCCACCGCGCGAAACCACTGCAGCTACCGCCTCAGGCATCCGCGCCGCCGCAATCAGTGCCGCAGCCGCGCCTGTGCTGGCTCCGAAATAGCCCAGTTTCAGGTTCCGTGTAGAAGCATCCTTTCTAAGCCACTCGGTAACGCCCACCAACCGTTCAGAGAGCAAATCTATGTTGAAGCGGTAGTGCGCCGTTAACTCGTCCTCTTCTTCCTCCTCTGGCGTCAACAAATCAAACAGCAACGTACCCAAGGCGGCTTTGTTGAAGTTTTTGGCAACGAACTGGTTGCGGGGGCTGAATCGGCTGCTTCCGCTGCCATGCACAAACACTACCAATCCATGGACTTCAGAGGGCAAATAGAGATTGCCTTCGACGACGTGGGTGTTGCCGACGGGAATTTTGAGTTCCATTTGGGTGTGGGTCATGGCACGGTGGCTCCTTGTTTGGCGGCGTTCTGTCTGCATTTCTTAAGGAGGTCAATAACTTCTTCATCTGTGGTCTGAGAGAAGTCTTGGTAGAATTCCCCGATGGCTTGGAAGTACTCGGGCGTGTAGAGGCACACGACGCGGTCAGCCCTTGTCTTTAGTTCTTCAATCGTGGAGGGCGGTCCCACGGGTATGGCGACGGTTACGCTTTTGGCTCCTTGGTTTTTCACCGAAGCCAAAGCCGCCTTCATCGTAGAGCCAGTGGCAATGCCGTCGTCCACTACGATAACATCTTTGCCCGCTATCTGGCGAGGCTCCATGCCCTGACGGTACACACTCTGCCGCCGCTCAATCTCCCGCCTCTGCCGCTCACTCTCCTCAGCAATATATTCTCGGTTGACATCGAGGTAGGCGACGAGGTTGCTATCCAGCACTACCGAACCATCCTCCGCAACTGCACCAATCGCCAACTCGGGATTGTACGGTGCACCCAACTTGCGGGGAACAATCACATCCAGCGGCATATCCAGCGATTCCGCGATTTGGTAGCCGACGACTACGCCGCCGCGGGGAATCGCCAAAACCACCCCGTTTCTGCTGGCAAATTCTTTTTTGAGAGCTGCGGCTAAGCGTTTGCCTGCATCGACGCGGTCAATAAAAACAGTCACACCCATCAAACTTCCTAAAACTCTACCAAAATTAATGGGCAACTCCGAATATAAAAACAGTACCGCACACGCTTCGACAGGTTTAGTCCAGAAACCTTGACAACCCGTAGTCAAGAAACCTGTACAAGAAGCCTTAAAGCTAAACCCGCCTCAAGCCTATTTGTGGTTTAGATGAAAAAAATCCCCGCTTTAATCCTCATAACTGTCTTAGCAGCCACTTCTGGCTTGTTGCTGGTTGAATCAGTCTCTGCAGAGTCAACTTACCCTATGGTTACAGAATTCAGTCTGAAGTACGTAGACCATTCATACGATATAGCGCCGACTGAGACGCACTCAAAAGATCCCTACACCGGCGAAACGATAACCACAACCGTGCCAGGTTACCACGTGGAGAACAAAACCGTGGACGTCACAATCAAGAACCCGTCTGGTGCCACTTACTATAACTTCCGTTGGAAAGGCACCTTCGAGAATGAATGGAAATACTCTCCCTATAACCCAAACCGCGGTAAACTTGCCTATTTTATACCCGACGGGTACAGTGTTCCCTTCCAAGCCTCCAAGTCGGCATACAGCACTTTCTCACTATATTTCCTGCCTAAAACCATCACACCAGGAGGCTCAATAGACGTCCAAGTACAAGCATTATACGGAAACTTCCGCGCTGAACCCTACGTCCATGCGGGGTGGGTAGATGCTCCAACGTACGATTTCTATTTTGAAGGGGAAACAAGCGAGTGGAGCAGCACCCAAACCATAACTATCCCCCAAACCACTCCTTCCCCCTCCGTACCTGAACTACCTGCATTTGCACTTATTCCGCTGTTACTAGCTGTGCCTTTGATTGTAGTTTTTGCTCTCCGGAAAAAACCAAATCGAAACAGTTTGGCTGTGGTGGCTGGATAGAGACGGGTAAAGCTGTTGGGCTGCTGTTTAGTCTGCTTTTAGTCTCATCTTTGGCAGGTACCGCTCTGCCTGTCTACGAAGATGAGGCGAAGACGATTGTGGTTCCAGACGATTACCGAACCATACCTCTTCTCAACTGAGGTACACTTTATACAATGAGACTTTTGTCATCTCGGGAAACGTGACCTTAGCTGGTTTAGCTAACGGCAATCACACCCGTTTACGCGGTGGATTTAGCTGGAAACGAGGCAGCGCCCAAAACAATCAATTTTACTGGTGATGTCCCAATTGTTGAGTGGTCGCCGATTTTAGTGATTGCCGTTTGTGCCCTTCTGGTTTCGGTGCTTGTCATTGCGGTAAGGTTGCTTTGTCGTAGGAAGCGTTAGTCAAGAAACCTTGACGAAAACACATTATAATCAGCCCTTGGTCAGGACTTGCTGGATGGTCATGGGAAAATGAAGCCAAACAGCTTGTACCTTAGCATTAGCCATGCTCTGTGGCGACTTATGGATAGCCCTAGGTCAACCCCTCATGGAAACCGGCGCTTGAGAAGAAGCGTTGCCATGCTGTTGATTCTTGTTTTGGCGGCATCAAACATGCTCGTCTTGTTGCCAGCTTGTGCAGAAGTGCATACAATCATTGTTCCAGACGATTTCGCAACGATAAGCACAGCAGTAGAACATGCCGGTGAAGGCGACACAGTATATGTGAAGTCGGGAACATACGAAATCAACGAGACATTGAACATAAACAAGACAATATCACTCATCGGCGAAGATGCCGCAACCACCCTGCTGGTCGGTCCTGGTATAACTGGCTGGTTGTTTTCGCCTCAAGTCGCCATTGAGGTGAACGCTGATAACTTCAAAATTTCACAGGTTACAATTAACAATTGTGACGTGGGCATTTCTGTTTCCGGAGAGGGAACAGAAGTTAGCAACACAATAATGTCCCGTTCAGATGTAAGTGGTTCACATTCATTAATTTCGAATAACACTATAACTGGCCTTTTAACGGTTACAGGTTCCTACCAGACTATTACCGGAAACAACTTTGCTGCAGGTTTAGACCTTAACGGGTCATTTTGCAGCATAACCGAAAACACAATGGCCTATGATATTTACCTGCAAGGCGACTCTAACACAATCAAAGGAAACAATTTTCCAACCATGTTTTTGGAATACGCTGACTCCAACATAATCAGCAACAACTCATTCACATGCCTCTGGGTAGGCTTTATGGGGCATGCCTGCTCGAACAATGCCGTATTTGAAAACATAGCTAAAGGACCATACATTTGGGGGATACTGATGGTTACTGGTTCTCAAAACGTCTTCCACGACAATTATATCGCAGACTACGTTGGAGACAATGACGGCTATGGCATAGCAATCGGCGGCACCAACTTGGTTGCAGAAAACAACATCTTCTATCACAATACACTTGTAAATAACAGCAAAAGCGTCGGATACAACTGGGCATTAGAAGGAAGCGGAAACGTTTGGGATAACGGCAAAGAAGGCAATTACTGGAGTGATTACAACGGCACGGACGCCAACGGAGACAAAATAGGCGATACACCATACATAATCGATGAAAAAAACATTGACCATTACCCGCTTATGTCACCGCTTATAGCACCGCCAACACCCTTGCCTTCACCGCAACCTCAACCTGAGCAAGAACCGTTCCCATTTGCCTCTATCGCAGTCGCAGTTCTAGTGATAATAGCAATTGCTGGCGTTATACTGCTGGTCTACCGCAGTAAACACATAGCAGCTAAGTCGGTGCAGTAGAAGAAGAGTTTTTCTTGGCAATCCTTAAATTTCGATGCTGCAATACCCCTACTTTAAGGATAAGCCATGCCTTATTGTCGTCGATGTGGAACCCAACTAGTGGAGGATGCGCGTTTCTGTCACAAATGCGGCACCCCCGCCATCACCTACAACCCGCCAACCGCACCCGCCCCTTCTAAGCCTCTGCCGCCCCTAAGCAAAGACCCCTTCGTGATCGGCGCGGTGGCTTTGGTTGCGATTTTGGTGATTGCAGTGGTTATTGCAGCACTGTTTGTTGCGCCATTCGCGACGTGGAGCACCAGTAGCTCCTTTGCCGACAGCACCGAAGGAATAAAAACCCTCAACCTCAACTTCGACACCGACGTCGGACGCGTAACGGTTTTCACCAGCAAAATCGGCGACAACAACATCGGCATCTTCATCCAAGGCAACGGTTCACGCGGCATCAGTGGAGGCGAAAACCCCCTAAGCGTCACATTTACAAACCAGACCGCAGGCAACGAGTTATTCGTGGATGTGAAGGTGGCGGTGGAGGATGCTTTGTCGGGAACTGCGAATGTGGTTTGCCAAATCTACGTGGACCCCGCCCTAAACTTGAATTTGAATGTGACTTCGACCACGGGGCAAGTTAGTTTCTCCGCCGACAAACCCACAACCATCCAAAGCATAACCCTGCGCGCCACGACGGGCGAAGTGGAAGCACACCTGCAGAGCAACGTCACCGTCGCAGGAAACCTATCCCTTTCTACTACGACGGGTGCAGTGAATTACCGCATGGCTGAAACCAACATAGTCGGCAACTGTAGCTTAAACTTGCAGTCCACCACGGGTTCAGTCACCATGGATATAACCCAAACCAGAACCCTACAGGGCAACTTGGAGGTAGAAGCCGAAACCGTCACGGGCTCCATAAACGTAGGCTTAACAATCGACGGCGGCGTAGGCGCAAAAATCACCTCCGACACAAACGCGTTTGGCGACATAAACACCAACCTCAACAACTTTACAGGCAGCAAATCCCACCTGCAATCCGCCAACTACCCCGCAGCAAGCAACATCGAAATCAACAACCGCGTCACCGGCATCGGAAGCATCTACATAAACGCAAACTACAAAACCCAAACCATCGCCCACTAAACAGGCAAGCATCTAAACCTTTATTGCCCCCTTCAAACCCAATAGAGATTATAGGTGAAATTTTTGGCTCAAACAAAAAAAGTAACACAAGAAGAACTCATAACAAACGACGGCAAAAACGGTAAACCAGCCTGGATAGCCTACCAAGGCAAAGTCTACGACGTGTCGGACAGCAGCTTCTGGATGGAAGGCGAACACATGGGCATGCACAGCGCAGGCAAAGACCTCACCGAAGATTTAGAGATGGCACCGCACCGCGACGAAAACTTTAGCCGCGTTAAACTCGTCGGCGAACTAGAATAAGCACCGCAGCACAGTGTCGATTCGACGTAAGCCGTCTAACACATTTTTTAATTCCCCCGCAGCCAAGGTGTAGCGTTTCTGGTGGATCAATGCTAAGTTTTGGCTGAAGCCGTCGAAGGCGCCCTTCACGTTTAAGTCGTCGTTCATGTGATTTTCGAAGTCAGCAGCTAATTCTGCACCCATTTTGGGGTCGCCTCTGCTTTGACTCGCGGGCTTGGTGTTCTGCAAATCCGCAACCAGGCCGCGGACGGCATCGAGTTTTCGGCTCACATCCAGCAGCCTTTCAAAAGTGAAATTAAGTCGCTCACGGTACCGCGCGTAGATTAAAAAAAACCGCAGTTGTACTCCACTAAAACCCTTGGCCAGCACATCGGTCGTGTAGTAGACGTTGCCGAGGCTCTTAGACATCTTTTTCCCGTTGACGTAGAGGTGGCCGCCGTGCAGCCAGAAACGGGCGAACTGCGTTCCCGAAACCGACTCGGCAATCGCCAAGGTGTAGTCGTGGTGGCGGACCAAGTTGTCTATGCCTCCACATGCGATGTCGATTGTGAAGCCAAGGGTTTTGGTGGCAATTGCGGCGTCTTGGATGTTCCATGCGGGGCGACCGTTGCCGATGGGGGTTTCGTAGCAGACGTCCTCCAAAGCGCAGCCATGCCAGATGATGAAGTCTCCCATGTTCCAAGGCGTGCCAGGATAGGTGTCTTTGTGGAATCGCCGCGGCTTCTTAGGCCACTTAGACATATCCAGATGGGATAGTTTGCCGAAGCCGCCGAATTTTAGGGGGCGAAAATAGATGTTTTCTGTACCCAAATATTTGTGTCTGTAAGCGTAACCTGATTCGAGCAGTTTAGCGATAAGTGACGCGGCTTGGTCAACAGCACCCGACGCCCGAACTGAATAGGGGGGTTTTTTGATGCCCAACAAATCGAAGTCCCCAAAGAAAACCGCCTCATTCCGCCCAGACAACTCCTCAACCGAGAGCCCCTCCTTTTTAGCCTGCAAAATCGCCTTATCCTCCACATCAGTCAGCGCCATCGCCCGCGTAACCCTGTAACCCAAATACTCCAAGTACCGTTGCAAGATGTCTTCGAAGAGGAACGTGCGGTAGTTGCCGATGTGGGCGCGTTGGTAGGTGGAGGGGCCGCAGGTGAACATTTTGACGTTTGGGGCTTGGGCGGGTTGGAAGGGCTCCTTTTTTTGGGTAAGAGTGTTGTGGAGGCGCAGCATGGCGACCAGTTAGGCGGTGGCTTTTTCTTCTTTGTCTAGCATTTCAAGGGTTTGTTTGGCTTCTTCCACGTGCCGTTGGGCTTGGGTTTGGGAGTTGAAGATGTGGCGGACGACGCCTTTTTTGTCGATGATGTAGGTGACTCGACCTGGCATTACGCCCATGCTTTTGGGTACATCGTAGAGTTCACGCACTTTGTTGCCTTCATCTGCCAGCAAAATAAACGGCAACCCATAATGCGTAGCAAACGACTTATGCGACTCCACACCCTGCCCAGATACGCCTAAGACTTCGGCGCCTAAATCCGTCAGCTGTTGGTAGCTGTCGCGGAAGCTGCAGGCTTCTTTGATGCAGCCAGGCGTTTCGTCTTTGGGGTAGAAGTAAAGCACTATGTTCTTTTTGCCAAAGTACTCGCTTAGGGTTACGTTGTCACCCAGCTGGCTGGGTAAAGTAAAGTCTGGGGCTTTATCGCCAACTTTAACAGTCAAAAAATTCACCACAACACAGTGGCGTGGGATGGCTATTATGTTTTTCTAATTCCGCCGAAATATTATAAACCTCTACGTAGTTAGCAGTGGACAGTGAAGCTACGTTGGAAGAAAAAACGCTTAATGTTGGCGGCTGCAAATGCCAAGCCCTCATCCACAAATCAGAGGGTGTTCCAGTGGTGTTTTTCCACGGCTTATCCTACACCATCCACATCTGGGAACGCATAGGCGTCACCGAGCATCTTGTGGAGAAAAAAGTGCCTTTCCTTGCCTTGGACATGCCTTACGGCTTAAAAAGCAACTGCCAACCCAAAACCCGAGACCCCAAAACCAACATAACCTTCGCAGCAGAAGCAATTAAAGCGGTCTTCGGCAACCAAGCCCCAGTCGTAGTCGGCGCCAGCCTAGGCGGCTACATAGCCCTCAACTACGCCGCAACACATCCCGTCAAAGGCCTCTTCCTAATCGCCCCAGCCCACGCGTTTGACAACGACGAGCTTGTGGCAGCTTACAAGGGTTTCAAGTTTCCCGTCCGTATAGTGTGGGGTACACATGACAGCATCATTTCAGGCGAAGAAATGCGCACCTTAGCGGATACGTTGCCTAACGCGAAAATGCTCGTCTACAACGGCGCGGCACACTCGGCGTATCAGGATCAACCTGAATGGTTCAAACGTGACCTGCTTGAACTGTACGCAACCGCAGAGTAGAGGTTACTTGGGTTTTGCCACTATGAGGTAATGGTAGGGGCCTGCTTCCGTTGTGGACTGCACGCGGAAATCTGCCAGCATAAGCATCTCCGCCACCCTTGCTTCGCTGAATCGTATGCGTTCAGGCGGACCGAACTCCATCGGCTGTTTCTTCCAATCCAAATCCACCAGCACCCCTGAAGGCTTCAGCATGGCGTGGGCTTTTTCGAGGACTTTTTGGGGGTCGTCAAAGTCGTGTAGGTCCATGCTGTAGAGCACGAAGTCTACGCATCCCCGACAGAAAACCGCGTCCTCCGCGCGACCCACGGTAGCTTCGATGTTAGTTAATCCCTCGACAGCGGCTTTGTTTTGCAGCTTCGCCACCCTTGTGGGGTCTATGTCTACAGCGTAAACTTTGCCCTGTGAGCCGACTTTTTTGGCTGCCAAAATGCTGAAGAAGCCTTCACCGCAGCCCACATCCACAAACGTCATCCCCTCTTTAAGCCCGTCGAGCACCGCTTCGGGGTTGTACCATGAACGTCGAGTTTGTTCATCCAAGCTAAATCCGCCATGACAAGCCATACTATGCGCCTTTGGATGCTGTGCCGAAGAGTTCTCGGATTTGTTTCTCATGGGTTTGGCGGGTGGTTAGGGGGTAGATTTCGCGTTCGCATTCGAAGAACATTGGGTCTTGTCCGATGACTCGGCTGAGTTTCTCGTCGGATTCAACGTTGACGATTAACATGCTGCCTTGTTGTCCGATGAGGTGGTAGTAGAGTTCTAATGTTTTTTCTTTTTCCAGTTTTTCAAAGTACTTGAATTGCAAAGGTAAAAGCTTTGACCAACGGTCAAGTGGGATGTCGCGTTTTACTTTTTGTATGACTAAAAACTTCATCTTGATCCCTCAATAGAGCATCACTGTATGGTATAAAAGGGCTTTCTTAGTGGCTAAGCATAAGTGTTCTACAAAACCGTGCAAGCGTCTTGTCCTGTAAAGGTTTATAACACCACAAACTCGTTAGACCCTAGATTCGGGGGATAGTGCCTTGCCTCAAAAAAAGAATACCGATAGCGCCATCCAGTTGCCCTTGGTTGAATGTTTCTGCGGAGAAAAAATCCTGCTTGTCCCAAACGTTAAACAAATGAGCCGCGCCATAGAAGCCCACGCCCAGAGGCACATCAAAAAACTGCGGTTGCCCAAAAAGGAGGCTGAATTGGAAGCGGAACGCGTCCGTGACGACTTAACCGCTAAGGTTTTGCAGAAAGCCTGCGAAGTTTAGATGCTTATTGCTGTTTGTTTTCGCCGCTTTTGCGCATCATGTCGGGGATTCTGCTTGACGCCTTAGACATGGCTTCTTTAACGACATCCATCAATTCCTCATTAACTTCCACTTCTAAGGTGAGTTTGAGGCGTCCTTTCTTTTCTTCAGTCATGGAACCACCTCCCATAACGGCTTAACTGTTTGGGAAAAATGTTGCCTAGCAAGTGAACTGCCTGCTTACCCGTTAAATCCAAATCCATCACGACGCGGTAATGGTACCTGCCGAGGCGTTTGGTTCGGGTTTTGTAGTTGCAGACTATGCCTGCTTCTTTGTAGCGGCGCAACTGTTGATTCATAAGCACAGTTATGGCTGTGGGCGCGAGGGGTTCAAAAGCAAACGCTACCTTGAGTAGAACCCGAATAGTACTCGAGATGAGCGATTGCGAAACCGATTCGGTAACCATAAAACCACGCCAGCGCCCTTGCCTGCTATCTTTGCGGCAGAGACTTGAGACTAGAAGAGGGAGGGAATTTTTTAATGTTGTGTTGCTGTAACATTCCAACAACAAAGGCGAAACCTTTGAGCATGGAAGAAATAAACCGCCAAGTCCAAAGTTGCAGAAAATGCCGCCTCTGGCAAGGCGCAAAACACGGCGTCACAGGTGAGGGGCCGCTGGATGCGAGGGTGATGTTTGTGGGGCAGAACCCCGGCGCAGAGGAAGACGAACAGGGCCGACCTTTCGTGGGCAGAGCGGGCAAATACTTGACTAAAACCCTCGCCGAATTCGGCATAAAACGCGAAGAAGTCTACATAACCAACATCGTTAAGCATACGTCGCCGCAGAACCGCAAACCCTACCCCGACGAAGTCGAAGCGTGCCTGCCCTACCTAGTTGAGCAGATCGGCATCATTAAACCAAAAATAATCGTGCTGCTGGGCGCATCTGCCAAGGAAACCCCCCGCCTCGAAGGAATAGAGTATGTAGAGATTATTCATCCCTCCGCTGCCATGCGCTTCACCAAGATGCGCCAGAGGTTTAGAGATCAAATTGCCGAGTTATCTAGGAAAATCTCGTAAATTTAATATCGCCTAAAATTGGTTAATTTTAACAAGGCGAATAGTTTGGATAACAAAGTCGGTTACGCCATACTTGCTTTGTTGCTAATCAACGTAGTCGTGGTTATTGCTGGATTTGCTTACTTGCAGAGTGAAATCGATTTAATCAATCCACCCAAAACTAACCCCACACAACCAGCAACCGAAGCCTACCCCACGCCTACACCAAAAGCAGCCACTACACCTGCAGCTTCTCCAGCGGCAACCGAAAGCCCCTACAAGTACGTAGTATACGAATGGACTCTAAAACCAGAAAACATCAACAATAAAGATTGGCTGAAAAATTACGGCATCTACAATAGTAGCTTATCATGGCGTGAAAACTACATTGAGAGAATTTCAAGATGCGGGGCATATCCAGAAAACACTCAGGGTTCGCTGGCGTCCTATTACTTTCGGGTTGAGGCTTTTGTAAGCGTTGATTTCAATGAGCAAACAGGCTACACAAAGGCAACCTACACATACTTTAACGGATGCCTCTATGAACTCGAAACTGCTTATGCAGCTTTCAAAGATGGAAGCACCCGCTGGAGCAAAACTTTCATATAACCTACTTCATTGGTTGCCGAAGTACAGTTTTTAGTTTTTCTGGAGCCGTTTTGCGGGGGTCGCCGAGGTAGATTTCATGGTGTTTGCCGCTTAGCTGGTGCCCTGATGCCTTGATGGCTGCGTGGATTTTCTGGATGTTTGCCGCCTCGGCTGAGTAGGGTCCGATGTGCATTATCTGCGCCGCCTTGCCCTCATGGAACAGTTCAAACCGCACCTTGCCGATGGCGGGGAGGTTCTTCTTTTTCACCTGATCCAGCGCCAGCTTGAAGTCGTCTTGGGTGACGTATTTGGGTTGCATAATCATCGCCGTCCACTTCCACTCATCCTTGCGTTCTGTGCTGAACTGGGTCATGTCATCCATCCACCATAAGCCTTCAAGGGGCATCACGCCGTAATCGACGCCTTTGGTTTTTTTAACCATAAACTTCAGGGCGTACGCGAGGGGGTAGAGGGTTTGTACTGCATCCATGTACTCCTTTGAAGAGGGTGCGCCTTGGCCGTCGATCAAGAGGAAGTTCATGTCGGGGACCTCTACGAATGAAACCTCTTTGGCTGAGGGGTCGTAGAGATCTTTATGTTGCTTTTTTAAGTCAATTTTATCCATGTAAATCTGTACCTCTCTAGAAGGGTGCGGCACTTTGATTATTTAAGGGTAGATAACTGCAACAACGCAAATCCGCCGAAACAATTTCGGTTATTTTAACAAGCTTCACCTATTATTTCAGCTATTCCCAAAAGGTTAGACTGTGAAGCTTAAATCGAGTTTGATATCTAAAACTTTCGGCTCGACGCCTGCGTCACTGATAAGTATGAAATAGTTACCGCTTTCGAGTGTAATGTTAAAAATATCTTGGTTCATGGGCAGGAATTCTTCGTTGTAAATAGGAACTGCGTTTTGGCAACTGAAATGGTTGATAAATTCCTGTTGGCTCCAGACTGTTATGGTAGTTCCCGTTCTTGTGTCCTTGTCCTGTAATGTGTAATTGCCTTGGAGGAAAGCGTTTTTAGCTTCGTCTGGTACGTTGAAACCTGTTAGGAAGTCGCCTTTTGGATTTAGAACTATTGACCCTTCTAGTAACACCTGTGTGTGGGTACCCGGGGAATACCGAGGTATTTCTGTGGTGTTGCTGGTTTGGGTTAGGCTTGCGATTTGTGCGGTTAGGATCACTGTTATTGTGACTACGGCTGCGACTGATAGTGCCAATTTTTTGAGGTAGTTTTTTGTGAATTTTGGGGTTTGGGTGGGTGACGGTTGGGCGGTTGCCATTTTGTGTCGTGTTGAGCTTGGTTGTTTTTCGATAAATTGCCTTGTGTGTCTTTTTCTGTTCTTACTCTAGTTTGTTGGGTTGTTTTTGTGTTGTACACTTATACTCAACTGTGCATTATGTAGTAAGACTTATTATATTAGTTTTGGCTGGTTCAAGTAGTCAACATGATAAACCCCGAAAACGCCCAAAAGGAAGAACCAAAAGAGCCCACACCCCGCCCCTCTTCCTCAAAAACCCGCATTATCATAGTATCCATTATGCTCATAGTCATAACAGTGGCAACCATCTCCGCAGCAGGCTTACTCATGAACCCAAACACCCAAACAACAACACCCACACCCACGCCTAGTTCCACCTCAAACATAAACCCAACAGAACCCACCCCAACACCAACAGCAAACCCAACACAAACCGACAACACAAATGAATCCTCTTCCGACACAACACAAGACGCGACACCCACTCCAACCTCGACTCCAACACCAACACCTGAACCAACAGTGACACCCTCCCCAACGCCGTCACCGACACCCACCCCATTAACTTGGACTAGCCAAATAGTTGATGAATCAGGAGAAGTCGGTATCTACCTATCACTAGCCATAGATCCAAACGACACTCCCTGCATAAGTTATTACGACTCAACCAACATGGACCTAAAATTTGCCAAATGGACGGGCAGTGAATGGCATCTAGAGACCGTGGATTCCGATGGCAACGTTGGTTGCTTCTCATCTTTAGCAATAGCTTCCAACGGTAATCCCTGCATAAGTTACTATGATTCAACAAATCATTATTTGAAGTTCGCTAACTGGACAGGAACAGCGTGGGAAATTACTGTTGTCGATTCCGATGGTGATGTTGGAAGCTACTCCTCGCTGGCTTTAGACTCCAACGATAACCCCTACATAAGCTACTATGACGAAACTAATGGGCACCTCAAACTTGCAAAGTGGACGGGTTCATCTTGGAGCATCGAAACAGTGGATTCAGCCTTTGATGTAGGTGTCTACTCCTCTCTTGCCATAGACGCAGACAATAACCCCCACATAAGTTACTACGACAAGACAAACGCCGACCTCAAATATGCCAAATGGACTGGAACAAACTGGAACATACAAACAGTTGACACAGCAGGCGACGTCGGTATCTCTTCCTCTTTGGCGCTTGACTCCTCTGGAAATCCCTACATAAGCTATCTAGACAACACAAACGGCGACCTAAAACTCGCAAAACTCTCTGGTTCAACATGGAACACGCAAACGGTTGATTCAGAAAACTTTGTCGGCTGGTACTCTTCGATGGCACTGGATGCTAACGGTAACCCCTGCATAAGTTACTATGAAACCACTGGTGCCCACTTAAAATACGCATACTGGACAGGCTCAGAATGGACAATAGCCACAATCGATTCATCGCCAGCGGTAGGCAGCTATTCCTCGCTTGCCCTGGATTCCAACGGCAACCCACACATAGGTTACCATGACTCCAACAACGCTGATTTACTGTATATCTCAGTTGGATAGCGTCTCTGGATTTTTTACGTTTACTTCTTTTTGCTTAGCCAGAAACTAACAACCAAAAGTGCAACAAACGATGAGCCTTCAATGAGCACTCTGGGATGTGTTATCGGGATGTTTAGTGCCTCTATGTTGAGAAGAGTGTAAGTAAGGAACCCTAACGGAACAAGACTGAGCGCCAAGAGAACCAAACCGAGCTTTCGATTTCTCTTCATTAACAAACGTTACCTCTTTTGTGGTTTAACTTTTTCTATGTCGCTTTGAGGTTAATGGCGCCTTTAGTGTAGGGCACAAACTCCCGCACTTGCTCGATGCTGGTTTTGCCTGCTTTCTCCCGTTGCTCTTTTGAAAGCTTCCAAGTCAACGTACGCATAATCATCTGCAGTAACTCTTTGCCCTGATAGTCTCCGGGTTGGATAACAACATAACTTTTAGTTTTAGCTTTCACTGAGTCGACGGGGCCACCGACGAAGGAGACCTCTTCACCAAGCACAACGCCCACGGCCACCCGAAGCGGCGTATTCTTGTACCAATTGCGTTTGCCAACCACAAAAAAAGCTCCATGAGGGATGGATTCGCCGCTTGGGCCGCTCTTGCTGAGTTGATCAACTTTAACCCAGTAAACGTCTGCTGTGCCTGCGTTCTCGCGCCACGCTCGGGAATAGGATGCCGCCGCCTCCGCCGCCTCTTTGAGCGCGGATTCGCTGACCTGTTTGCCTTCGGTTTTTATAACTACGAAGGGTGAACCTGTGATTTCAGCGTGAAAGACCACATCCTCTTCTTTAGTGTACTTTTTGATGAGGACCTCGTTGCTCACCGTGTCCTTACCCGCAACTACCAAGAAGCCGTCGGATGTGGTGAAGTGGCGGAATTTTTCAAACCACTGCTTGTTAGCCATTTCCTCTTTGCGTTTGGCAAGGGCTTCTACGATTTGGGCAGGTTTGAGACTTTTCAGCTCCTCGGCGCGCTTGAGTTCTTCTTCGATTTCTGCGAGTTTCTTCTTTGTCTCATTGAGTGCGGTTTGGGCACCTTGAGCTTTCTCTTTCGCCCGTTTCCCGCGCTCGTAGTACTCGTTGGCATTATCAAAAAGTGACATGCGTAAACTGAGGCTGAAGTGGTAGCCGTCGATGCCCAAGTTCACGGCGAGGTTTTTTCCGTCAAACGACTCCACGTAGCTCATGGGAGCTTTGCCTGCTTTTTTAGCAACCATAACCTGCGCGATGATATCCTTCCATTCGTATCCCTGCTGGTTAGCTTTTAGTAGTTGCTCTTGGAAGGTTTGCAATTCTTGGAAATGTGCGTATATGGTTTCGCCGATTTGCTTGTCTCGTATGGTTCTTTTTTCGTCTTCAGCGATGGATTTCTCTTGTTCCTCCACGATGCGCTTGAGTCGCTGCGCTTCCTGCTTTAATTTGTCCACCTCTACACTGCCCGCTGCTTTCTCAACTGCAGTTACGCGTAGGAAAAACTCGTCGAGTGCAGCGTTGAAGGACTCGAACTTTTGCGTTGGGTAGCTCTCATAGCGTCTAAGAGTTAACGGCACAACATCGAGGTAGCTGCCTTCTGCATCTTGGATGATGCTGGGCTCAAACTTGCCTTCTTGCACTGGGGTGAGTAAGGTTTGGAGCGCCCCAAAAATCGCGGACGTTTCCTCTGCAGATAGCTCTTTGCAGGGTTTACTCTTCTCGATACCTGCTCTAAGCAGTGCCTCTTCAGCGTAAACTCCGCCGATGCCCAAAGACCGCGCCAACGTGCGCACCACTTCGCCCTCGCCTGCCTTGAGTATCTCTTCGAGTTCAGGCTGGGTAACTTTAAAGGGGTTCTTGCCCAAAGCGGGCGGAAACATCAACTCGACGCCTCTGACGATGTCGCGGTCACGCATTTTTTTGAAGGCTAAGGCTTGGATGATGATGTTTTGGGGGTTGGTTAGTATGATGTTGCCGTCGCCGAAGAGTTCCACAACAAACTTGAGCAGCCCCGTCTTGGTTTCGAAGGTTACGGTGACGATTCTTTCGAACTCGTACTGCACGATACTGCGAAGCCACGAGTCTCGAAGGTACTTACGGAGCATCATGCAAAACGGCGGGGGTTCAGATGGGCTTTCCTCGGCGTAGCTGGTGGAGTGGAGGCGTCTGCCTGCTTCCACTACGAGGCGGATTGGGGGTCGGTCGGTTTTGTGCAGTTTGAATATGATGGTTTTTTCGCCGAACTGGTAGATGTTGTTCACTCTTGAATTGGGGATCGTGGTTTGGAGTTCTTTGATTGCGGCGGCTATGTCGAAGCTTGAGAACTCTTTTTTCTTCATGCATCCACCAGTCTTGGCTATATTGTGCTGTCTATAAAATAACCGTTTGCACAGGCTTGCTCTTTTTTGTTGAGTTATGGACGGGGCTGGTGTTTTTTGTTTTTACTATTACGAGGGGCGGTTACAAGTTTTTAGCAGTGGAACCAATTCTCCTTTATATAAGGGAGGGGAGGTCCGCTTGGAGACGTCGCGTGGTTCCAGTCCTTTTCGGATACGTTTTCGTATGCGCCCCTAAATAAGAGGCCTATAAAAAAGGGCAGTTGACCTCCGCCTCAAGCTTCGCGAAACTGAAGTGCTTGTGGAAATCGCCACAACCAGACCTCAATTCAATGGCAATCCTGAACCGTTGAAGCAACCTTTTTTGTAGTCTACTGGTTGTTGTATATATGGGGGTTTTCTGCAACAACTACCAAAGAAAAACAACCCAAAAAAACCGCTAACGCCAGCGCCGAGCGATGGAAACCATTAATACTTGGGCATCTTTTTTAAGTAAGAACCAAATATATCAAGCCAAGGAACAGGTTTACGTATGACTCCAATCGTTCAGCTTTACTGGTTAAGAGTTGCATTAGGCATAACTGCAGGCGCAATCACAGCGGTCATCGCCAAATATGTGTTCGGAGCCGCAATCGACTACACCCCCCTAATCAACAGCATCACCGTCGCGTTGCTCTTCTACTTCATCACATACTACATCCTAAAAGCCGTCTACAAGAACAAGATAGAGAAGCAATCCAAAATCCTCAGCACAGGCATCGGCATGTACTTCTTCAGCTGGCTAATGTTCTTCGTACTCTTCTACACAGTTATCCAAGTAGTCACAAGCACAGCAGCATAAAAAGAGTGTTTACTGCTGTTTTTCTTCCTTCTTAGTTTCTTTTAAGAAATTAGCTATAGTAGCTTGACTTTTATCCGTGCGCAACGTCTCAATTTTCTCTTCCTCTGCCGCTTTTTCAGATGGCGGCGGCGCAATGTTCATCCTTGAAATGATACGCATACAATCCGCCCACGCAGAAAAGTACCCGCGGTCAAAGTCTCCATGCAAACCGTTGCCCATGTGGGCAAGGAACTCTTTTCGGTTATCGTTGAGGGCTACTTTGTCACTGAAATCCAGTTTGGAGAAGAATGCGTAGTCGTCAGATGCGTTTTTGCGGGTAAGGTACATGCCGTAGAGTGCACGGAAGTAGCCTCTGTTCCACTCGGTTTTCTGCATTTTCTGCTTAACCCGCTCCAACTCGCGTTCAGCTTCTGTGAATTGGCGGGCAACTAGGAGCTGGAAATAGCGGGTTACTAAGGCTTGTGCGATCGGCATAGTTAATTTTCATCCTCTGGGGCACACTTTGGGGTAAACACGGCAATATCGGTTTAGGATAAATAAATACCTGATGGCGCCTCCCGCCCCTGCTTGAGTTACCATACAGGTTTAAAAAACGACGTTTTTTAACGTCGGGATTTTGTGGCTTTCTCCTCTTCAGAGACATCCTCAATGCCGTTCTCGGTTACTTTAATGATTTCTTCACCTTCAGGCAAATACGGACTCGAAACCAATCTAGCGATACGGATTGGGCCATGCGAAGCACGACGCAGATAGACGCGAGTGTGGCTTGTGTGGCCAACGATGTTGCCGCCTATGGGGTGAATTGCATCGCCGAAAAATACATCTGGTTTAGCCATAACCTGGTTAGTTACAACAGCCACAGCGTTGAATGCTCTTGCTAGGCCGAGGAGTTTATGCATGTGCTTATTCAGCTTCTGTTGCCTGCTTGCAAGCATTTCCCGTCCGATGTATTCGCTTCTGAAGTGGGCTGTTAGAGAGTCTATGATTATCAGTTTAATATTATTGGCCTTGATAACTTCGTCAGCGTTTTCCAGTAGAAACATCTGGTGATCCGAGGTGTATGCTTCAGCGTAAATGATGTTCTTAACTACTTGCTCAGGATCAAGTCCCAAATGCTTCGACATTTGTACAATACGTTCAAGTCTAAAAGTATTCTCCGTATCTACATAC
>Ga0101944_10002667_pt1 | contig 27866 bp, 20 predicted proteins | sample DewCreD2012metaG_FD_75245 | JGI IMG/M metagenome (GOLD analysis project Ga0101944, IMG submission 75245) | Hot spring sediment bacterial and archeal communities from British Columbia, Canada, to study Microbial Dark Matter (Phase II) - Dewar... ... | reverse complement strand
CCGCAGCCAGGCAGGATGATTTCCTGAAAAATTTCCAGGTGGTCATCGCGGTTGGAGTAATTGCGGTCGGCGCAGCGCGCCGATTGTCCCGCCAGCGGCGACCACCACAAGAACAGGCGGGCGTCATCCAGCCGGTATTCCACACGCAAGGCCTGCGGGTTAGAGAGAAAGATTTGGGTGGGGTGGGTCATGCAGGCGGCTCATCCATGAAACCGACTTCGGTCAGGGCAATCAGTCCGAGCAGGCCCCCCAGTGATAGAAGCGGTCGCTGTCGGGTTTGTCGCAGCCCCAGCCGGTGGTACAGGTATAGTTTTCGTGAACGTGTCCGTGTTCGAACCATTCGCGCAGCAACAGGTCGGCAGATTTGGCGGCCAGGTCGCGGCAGGCGGCGGTCAGTCCGTGTTTGCGCAAGCCGAGATAGACCAGGTAATTCATGGACGCCCAGACCTTGCCGCGCCAGTAGCGCTGCTCCGGGTAGGCCGGGTCGTTCCGCGCAATGGAGGGCAAAATCCACGCGCCCCAGAACTCATCCGGGTTGTAGAAATGCTCGTCCACCATGCGGCGCGTCTGTTGGGGCGTGGGAACGTCGGTGAGCAGCGGGTAAAAGTTGGCAGGCGAAAGACGGGTCGAAAACTCGCCGGTATCCATGCGCCGGTTGAGGTAAATGCCGCGTTCTTCGCTCCACAGCGAGCGCAGGCCTTCGGCATAGACGGCCTGACGGGCGCGCAATTCGGCGGCTTCGGCGGCGCGTCCGAGCGCGTCCGAGCGCGTCCGCCAGTTCGGCCAGGCAGGCGCAATCGGAAACGTACAGCGCATTCAGCCCCACGTCTGCCAGCAGCATGAGATGACGCCCGGCGTCGAAGGGGATGTCATCGTACATGGGGGAATTGTCCAGCCCCGATTCAAAGGCTGCGCCCTGCCACAGATTCGTGGCTTCGGTTTCTACCCCGGCATTGGCGCGCGGTGTGAAGGGATGCGAGCCCCAGGCCAGCAGGCCGGGCGCAACCTGGCGGTGACTGTCCCACCAGCGGTTCCAGGTCAAAAGGTCGTCGAAGATTTCGCGGACGAACCAGTCCTCGCCAAAGCGGCGGTAGAGCGCGTGGACGGTCAGCGCCCCAACCGGCGGCTGGCTGCGGTCGCGGCTTTTGAGTCCGCCAGCAGAGGCAAAGTTGGGGACGAAGCCGTCTTCGGTCGCTTCGCGCGTGATTTCGAGGGCGTTGCTGTAGGCCAGTTCCTTGTTGTCGAGGGCGGCCATCAGCGCGGCGAAGTAGGTATCCCAGCAAAACAGGACATAGCCGCCCCAGGTGTTGTTCCAAATCCGGCTGACGGGCGTCACCATGCGGTCCCGTTCCGGCTCGTAAATCGTATCCCAGCCCATGCAGGATTGCATGGCGGTATAGACTTCAGCCAAGCCGCCATAACGGGCGGCGCGGGTTTCGTGCCTGGCGCGGCTGGCTGCCACAATCGCGCGGATTTCGTCCAGGCTGCGGCGCTGTCCGGTCGAAAGACCAATTTCCGCCTGCAGGTCGAGCGCCAGGAAGGGGCCGCGCGCGGCGGTGTTCAGTTCCCTGACCGGATTTTGAGTCGGGTAGGCGCGAATGGTCTGCCCGGGCAGTTCGGCTGTAAGCGTATCGTTTTCCAGGGAGAGTTTGCCGGGGCGGTTCCAGAGCATGGCGCTTTCGACCAGCAGGTGTGCGCGTCGTTCGCCCGAATCGAGGCGCGAGACCAGCAGCACCAGGTCGTCGCCCTGGGTTGCGCTTTGAATGCGCACGCTCAATCCGCGCCAGGTGAAGCGCAGGTCGGTGTAACTGCCGTCGCAGGCGTGCGCGCCGGGATGGACTTTCTCTTCGTGTTCGCCAGAGCGTCCTACCAGGATTTCATTCAGGCAGTGTTCGAGCCAGACATTGCCCACGCCCCATTCTTTGAAGCCCAGGCACAGGGCAAAGCCAGCGGGCATCAAGACGTGGCAGGCCACGCTGCGCGAATTCCAGGTATTCCAGCCGCGCAGGGCGGCGCGTTTGAGGGATTCGTAGTTGGTTGACAAGGCGTGCTCCCAAATTGATTGTCCTGAAGGTCGTATCTATTCAGCCAGCCTGATTTATCCACTAATCTGCGCGAATTTGCACTAACCTGCTGGCGCGTTATGGCGCTTTCGGCCCGCCATCTTTGACGATGGCATAGGCGAACGCGGCCAGTCCGTTGGTCTGGTTGACGGTAAATTCATTGCTCGGCGCGCAGAAGCGATTGTCGAAGAACAGTTCATACAATCCCCAATTGTAAAATTTGGGGTAGACCATGTTGACGGCGAACCCGGCATTGGTCACTTCGTTGACCGGCGTGAGGGCGTAGAACCAGACCGCGCCATACGGGACCATGCCCTTCGGCAGCCCTTTGGGGTGTTCGAGATACCACTGATAATCGTGCAGCATTTGGGTTGGGTGGCGGTATCCGCAGCCGCTTATCATGCACATATTCAACTCGTTGCCGCCCAGGGCGTAATCGTTGCTGGTGAAGATGATGTCGAGATATTCGGGGGAATCTTTCAAACCAAAGTAGGCCACTGCCTGAATGATGACATCGGGCGAGCTGTGATTGCCAATGACGGGCGGCATGCGGCGGTGCCAGCCCTGGCGGAAGGGGCGGTACTCGGTCGGCTCGATGCGGTCGTAGCGCGCCCAGTGCAGGAAGGCCTGTTTGAGCAGGGTTTGGTATTCGATGTCGATGTTCTCGTTCTTTGCCAGGATGTAAACGATGACCGGCCATTGCCAATCGCCATCGAAACCGGGTTCGCTGCCCAGGGAGCCGTCGCTTTTTTCGGGGAACAGGTGGTCGGTGGGATTCTTAATCGGGACGAGGGTTTTGAATTGCTGCTCGTAGGCTTTGTCGCCCGTCGTGCGGTACATCCAGGCCAGCGAGAGCGCGCGCATGGTTTTATCCTGCTGCCACCTGCCTTCGTCCCCTTCCCATTTATTGGGGTTGGCTTCGGCCCAATCGTGGGCGCGTTTGGCGGCGGCGCGCAGGTTTTGCGGAGTGAGCTCCACGTCTTCGTAATACGGGCCGGTGATGCGCTTGATTCCGGCTACGTCCATGCAGTAAGCCAGCCAGTTGGCCGAGGCGCTGAACTGCCAGGACGCAATCGAAGAACCAGGGCCGTAGAACCACTTGGAGGGGCGGGCTTCGTGACCGGGAATCGGCCACACCCCTGCCGGTACGCCGCCGCCCGAACTGCTGGCGTTTTGCAGACGCATGAAGAAGGCAATGTTCCAGGCGGCTTCATCGAGAATATCTGGCGCGCCGTTGTTGTTTTCAGGGATGGATAGTTCGCCGTCCACGTAAATCTCTGGGCGCAGTTCGTAGGCCAGCGTCAGCCGAAGGTTGACCCACAGGTGAGTCCACCATTTATCGTAATCGGCGGCGTCGTAGTATCCACCGAAGATTTTATCGTTGGTCACGCCGGTTTCGGGCTTGACCTCGCCGGTCTCGTAGGCCTGTTCGGAGGTTTCGTAATGGATGGTCCCAACCGGCCAGTAGGGGATGGGGACCTCCCATTCGGTATAGGGCTGCACGCGCGGGATGTTGGCGCGCTGGATGTATAGTCCGTGCATGACATCGCGCCAGGCTTCGTAATAGGTATCGTTATCCATGCGGAAGGGAAAAGAACTACCCATGCGCTCGACAACGATTTTGTATTTGCCCTGATAGCCAGGTACGCCGCGGAAAGCGCTGAAGTCGCATTCCCACACATCCGCTCCGGTGTAGGATGGATACTTGAACTTGGGAAACCAGAACGCCTGGGCTTCTTCGTTGCCAGGGTAGAAATCGGTGCCACCGGTTTCCAGGTCTTTGCGCTTGGCGATGGTGCTGGAGAAGACGATTTCGTTCGAGCCATCGTCTTTGACCACATGGCAGGCGGTTCCGGCCAGTTTTTCCAGCTCGAGCGGCCCGGCTTCACCCATATAGAGCGTGATGTAAGCATATTTCAGGCGGGCGCGCGGGCTGTATCCAATTTGGTTGACCTTGATGGCCTCCGAGAATTGTTGAAATTCGTCATACACAATCGTTTGCGCAGGGCCCAGGCGGTTCATGATGACGGTGTAAGTTTTGCCGCGTTTCATTGGGAAGGGCAGTTCCAAAAAGACCCAATGGTCGTCAATGTGACCGGAAAGATACATGCCCTCGAACCCGCTTGGCTTGCTTTTCAACCCGGCCTGAAGCGGTGCTTTTCCCCCGGCGTAATCAGGGTCGTCAGGAGATGTAATGGTATAAGTGTCCGTCAGGCGCGCCAGGGACGTATCGAGCCGCTCGTTCCAGATGAGCGAAGCCGGGTTGCGCTTGTTGTAACGGTATTCGCCATCGCGGAAGTGAATCATCAGAATTGAATCGGTCACCGGGCCAACCGCTTGAATGTGCTTTTCATGCACTGATTTTGGCTCGGCGGGCGTGGGCGGGACTTCTGTTGGGGTAGCGGTTGGTTTTCGGGTGGGGCGCGCGCTGACTGTTGCTGTCGGGGGGGGATGGGTGGGGGCTTCAGTGGATGGCGATAGCGTTGGAGTTGGCGAAGGGACACCCCGACAGCCCGGCAGGACCCAAATCCCTATCAGAAAGCTGACCAGCGCGGCGGCTAGAATAATTTTTCGGTTCATCTGAAAGTTCCTTTCTGTTTCATTCTCCCAGCCAGACCTGGACCTGATTCGTCTCTTTCATCTTCTCGAACGGGACGAGATTGCCCTGCAGCGCTTCGCCGTTGAGCAGCAGTTTGCTCACCCCGCGCTGGATGCGGCCTGGGTTGTGAACCCGGATTTCGAGCGTCTTGCCGCGAAAGACGCGCCGGGCGCTGAACCCATCCCACGCGGCGGGGAGGCAGGGGTCAATTCGCAGTCCGTCTCGCTCCGGGCGCAGGCCCAGGACGTATTGCGCCGCGCTAAAGTAGAACCAGGCTGCTGCGCCGGTCAGCCAGGCGGTGCGGGCGTTGCCCTCGCGTGGCGAATAGCGTGAGTAGGTGGTTTGGGCCTGAACATAGGGTTCGCTCTGGCGAATCTCGGCGCGGGTGTTGTAGGCGGCGGGCATGGCAGCGCGCAGGACTTCGTAAGCCCGGTCGCCTTCACCGAGCAGGCATTCGGCCATGATGCCCCAGCCCTAAGTGTGATTGAAGATGCCCGCGTTTTCTTTGACGCCGGGGTTGAACACCACCGCCCGCATGACCTCGATGGAGGTCTTGACAAAGGGCGGGGCGCACAACATCAGGCCGTAGGGCGTCGCCAGCCGTTCGCGGACGGCCTTCATGCAGGTTTGGGCTTGTTCGGGCGTGGCCGCCCCGCTGATGACCGCCCAAACCTGGGTGTTGAGATAAATTTGCCCCTCCTCGAAGTCTTTCGTGCCATAGACCGTGCCGTCTTCGCCGATGGCCCAAATGAACCATTCTCCATCCCAGGCGCAGGCGCGAATGCGTTCTTCCAGTTTGGCGCGTTCGCGCTCGGCCCAGGCTTTGTCTGCTGGGCGGTTGAGTGCCTGGGCAATTTCGGCCAGAATCTTCAGGCCGCGATACACCTGAAAGGCTACGAACAAACTCTCGCCGTGAAAGCCGAGCTTCAGGCAGTCGTTCCAATCGGCCAGCAGGCCGCAGGGCAGGCCGTTTCGCCCGGTGCGTTCCAGGTTGAACTCCAGCGCGCGGCGCAGATGGCCGAAGACGGTATCTTCTCCCTGGTCGGCGTAGGGCAGGATTTTGTTGTAAAAGTCGAAATCGCCGGTTTCGTTGACGTAGGCCGGAACGGCGTCGAAGAACCACAGGCAGTCATCGGAGCGGAATTCTTCGGGGGCGGGGGCTTTTTCGTGGCCGGGACGATGCTCGAAGGGGCGGATGACCGGAATGGCCCCGCCGTTTTGTACCTGCCCGGTGAGCAGCAGTTCCAGCCGCTGACGGGCCGCTTCGGGGATGGCGGTCAGCACGCCCAGAATGTCTTGCACCGAATCGCGGAATCCCAGCCCGTCGCGCTCGCCGTTGTAAACCAGGCTGGTGGCGCGTGACCAGTTGAAGGTAATCAGGCAGTTGTACAAGCCCCAAACATTGAGGGTGTGATTGAGTTCTTCATCGGGCGTTTCGACCACCAGCCTGCCCAGTTGAGAATGCCAGTGCGCTTTGAGTTTCTCCAGTTCCAGGTCGGCGCGCTCGAACGAGCCGAAGGTTTGCAGGGTTTGCGCGCCAACCGCGCGCGCTTCGCCAATGCCGAGCAGCACCAGCACCTGGCGGCTTTCGCCAGGCTGGAGCGTGATTTGGCAATGGAGCGCGCCGCAGGCGTTATCGCCGTAGGCCTTGCTGTTCGAGCAGCCTCCGCGCTCCACTGCCAGCGGGTTGTGATAGCCGCGATAAGGGCCGAGGAAGGCGGCGCGGTCGCTGTCGTAGCCGCTGAGCGGCGCGCCGGTCAGTCCCATCCAGACGCAGCGGCCTACATCGCCCTGGGCCGGGTCGGTGGAGATGGGCAGGTTATCCTGGCTGGTGATGCGCAGCAGACCCGATGGGCAGTTATCGAGCCGGTCGAGATATTCACCGCGCACGATGAACAGCGAGTATTGCAGGTTGACGCCATCCTGGGTCGTCTCCCAGTTGTTGCTGAATTCGCAGTAGGTGAAGAGCGATAGTTCACGCGGGCGGTCGCTTTCGTTGGTCACGTTCAGCCGCCAGTACTCGAAGTTTTGGCCGAGCGGAACGTAATACGTCGCCTGGGAACGGATTCCGTTATATTTGGACTCGATGACGGTGTAGCCGGTTCCGTGCCGACAGACCGAGTCGTACTCAGAGAGCGGCTTGCCAACCGGCTGCCAGGAGGCCGACCAGTAGTCGCCGCTCTCATCATCGCGCAGATAAAAATAGCGCCCCGGCTGGTCTGTGGGGATGCTGTTGAAGCGCAGACGCAGGAAACGCCCGCGCGCGCCGGATTGGTAGAAGCCATAGCCCCCGGCGTTGTTGGTGATGATGGCTCCGTATGCGGTGCTGCCCAGGTAATTGCTCCACGATTGGGGCGTATCGGGGCGGGTGATGACGTATTCTTTGTTCTGGTCGTCGAAATAACCGTATTGCATGAGGAACTCCTTGTTTCTCCCCTCTCCCATCGGGAGATGGGCTGGGGGGTGAGGGCCGGTAGGCAGTTACGTTTTAACTAGCCAATTCGGCGGCCACCAGAGCGCGGTTGCGCCGAGTTAGGTCGAGGCGGGTTTGCGTGCTGGCATAGGAGCGGAAGCCATCTGGCGGGGTGTTTAACGTGTAGTCAAGTAACTGGTCGAGGGTGCTGGTGGCGACGTGAATGCGCGTGTCGGACGAGGCGTAGTAAATCAGCACGCTGCCATCCTGGCGCGCTACCCAGCCGTTGGAAAAGACGACATTGCTCACGTCGCCCACGCGCTCCTCGAATTCTGGGGCGAGGAAATAGCCGCCCGGCTGATGCGTGACCAGCCAGGGACGCTCCAGCTCGGTCATGTAAAGATACAGCACATAGCGCAGTCCGGCGGCGGTGTTGCGCACGCCGTGCGCCAGGTGCAGCCAGCCGTGTTCGGTCTTGAGCGGGGCCGGGCCTTCGCCGTTCTTGAGTTCTTTGATGGTGTGATAGGCGCGGGCTTCGACGATAATTTCTTCGTGGACCACCGCCGGATTCATCGAATCGCTCAAGCCCCAGCCAATCCCGCCGCCGCTGCCCGCCGTGATGAAACTATCTTGCGGACGGGTGTAGAAGGCGTATTTGCCGTCTATGAATTCGGGGTGCAAGACGACGTTGCGTTGCTGCGGGGAGGGGGTTTTCAGGTCGGGCAGGCGTTCCCAATGCTTCAGGTCGCGAGTGCGGGCAATGCCGGCTTGCGCAATTGCGCTGGAAAGGTCGCCAGGCGGGGCGTTGGGGTCTTTGCGTTCGGTGCAAAATACCCCGTAAATCCAGCCGTCCGTGTGGCGGGTCAGGCGCATGTCGTAGATGTTGGTATCAGGGTCGTCCGTTTCGGGCATGAGGAGGGGTTCATCCCAAAAGCGGAAGTTATCTACCCCGCTTTGGCTTTCGGCGATGGCAAAGAAGGATTTGCGGTCCCAGCCCTCCACCCGGCAGACGAGCAGAATTTTGCCCTCGTGTTCGATGGCGCCGGGGTTGAGGGCCGCGTTGACGCCCAGACGTTCCATCAGGAAGGGATTGGTCTGCGGGTTCAGGTCATACCGCCATTCGAGCGGGACGTGCGCGGCGGTGATGACCGGGTTTTGCCAGCGGGTGTAAATGCCGTTGTCCCAGCGCGGGTCGGGGGCGTTGGGTTGGGCCAGCAGGGCGGCCTGTTTTTCGCGCAGGGCGGCAAGGCGTTCAGAAAAGTTGAGCATAGGAACATCCTAGAATTGAATTTCAAGGGTATGAACCCCGCTGAGTGGCAGGTCGAGTTCGAGATAGCGCGAATGTTCGACCGACGTCATTTGATATGCAACAGGCGCGCCATCCAACGTGAGACCGCTGACGGAAGCCGCCGATTCTGGCAGCAGCAGGCGCAGCCGGGCGCGTTCGCCGGAGCCGGTGAAGGTGAGGGTCAGGCGCTTGCCGGTTTCGTCCAGGTGATAGTGATACGCGGCGTAGCCGTTGGAGGCCGGGTAATGAATGGTGACTTCGGCTTTATCTACCCCGGCGGCGGGCCAGCGCGGAGCCAGGCAGACGCGCTCGAAGGCAACGGATTCATCCACCACGCCTGCCAGCCCTTCGACCAGGGCATAGGTGAGGGCGGCGGCGCCCCAGCCGCGCGGGATGCCGTAGGAGAGCGGGTTGGGCGGCAGGTAGACGGGCGAATCGCTCAGCGTGACTCCCAGCACGAACCATAGCGCGCCATCTGTTGCGGACTGGAAGGTGAGCGAGCGGATTTCTTTCTCCGGGTCAGTGTCGAAGCCGGTCAGGCTGACGTACACGTGCAAGTGCTGGGGCTGATAATCCTTCCAGGCAAGGGCGGCGCGAATTTTGGGGCGGTTTTCGGCGGGCAGGCTTTGCTCGTCCCAATGGTTGATGGACAAAACATCTTTGCCCTCGCGGATGTACGAAGTTTGGGCCGAGCCGTCAGTGTAGTGAATGGTCAGCGTGCCGGCAATCTCGCCGCGCGCCAGGGTGTGCAGGAGATAAACCGCCCCGGCGCGGGCGTTGACCGGAATTTCAACGGTTTGGGCATACCCGGCATGGGAAGAGAGCGCCAGGGCGCGGTCAATCTCGAAGGGGATGTCGTGGAAGGTTTGTTTGCCTTTGGGCAGGCGGCCAAGTTCAGGGTGTTCGCCGGGCGTCCAGGCGGGAGTGGCGGGGGAATCGTTCAGCGTGGAATCACAATTGGCAAACGGCAGCAGGTTTACAGCCTGGAAGGAGCGCGGCGGGGGCGGGGGAAACGCGCCGGTGTAGCATTCGTGGAACATGCGCCCATAGCGGTTTCCCAATTCCAGCGACCGCCGTAAAATGTCCACGCCGTAATCCTCGAAACCATGTTCGAATGCGCCATGCGCCAGCTCGCCCGCCACAATGGGAGAGATGCCGCCGTTCATGTATTGCCAGGGGACGCAGTGGCCATCGTAACCTTTGGGGAAAGGCGGGTAGATGAGATACCACTCGCCGGGAGCGGCGGGCGGCAGGTTCTCTCGCAGTTGGCGGTAGGTTTGCAGGATGGCAGCGCATTGTTCGTGGGAGATGCGGCGGTTGAGCGAGTAGGCGTTGGAAAGCGAGATTTGGGTGCTTTCGTCCACGCCCAGGTCGCGCTTTACGTTGGGGTCTTCGGGGACGTGATGGGTGAAGAAACGGCCATTCCATGAGATTGCGTCCAGTCGCTGGCGGATTTCGGCGGCGCGCTGACGATAGACTGGGGCTTCGCTGCTGCGCCCAACCGCTTCGAGCATTTCGGCCAGGTATTCGCAGGCGGCGGCGTAGCCGGTGTTGTCGCCGAACATGACCCCAAAGCGGGTTTTTTCGAGGTGGATTGCCATGGGGTCGGGCCAACTGGCGAAGTCAGAAAGGCAGTCTTCCTCGTTCTGGAAGTCCCAGGTGTCTATGGTGTGTCCGCGTTTGAGCAGGCCAAATTTGTCTGACCAGCGGTAGGGGCTGGTGACGGTGTATTCCAGGGCGCGGATGGCGGGTTCGAGGCAGGAGGCCATCCAGGCAGTATCACCGGTGGCCTTCCAGGTGTAGTAGATGCCCTCGACAAACAGATATTCCACGTCATTTTCGACCGGGATGCGGGTGAATTGGGCCGTGCCGTCTTCGAAGGTGCGCTCGAAATCGGCGTATTGGAAGCGCGTGCCCCAGTGATTGGCTTCCAGGCCAGGCGGTTCGCGGCGGTGAACGTTGTCCCAAATCATGCCGTCTTCGCGCTGACTGTCGCGGTACAGTTCGATGCCGGTGTAGAGTTTCGGATCGAAGTATTTCATCCCTTTCAGGGTATGAACGTGGTCGCGCAGCCAGTCTACCAGGTAATAATACGTCTTTCCCTGATAGCGGGTGTAGTGCTTGAGCGGCTCATCGGCCATGGTGTAGTAGCACTGATCGAGCAGAGCCTGAAATTGGCCGCTCGATTCGTGAAGTTGGGTGCGCGCTTCGACGCGGAATTGAGCCGAGGCTGTTTCCACGCCGTTTTCATCGGTGACGTGGATGGCGTGCCAGCCTGGCGCACCGCCAACCTGAATTGAAATCTCGCCAGAGACGCGCTGGCTGAAATAGGGACGCCCACGTCCATCGCTGATGGTGAGCAAGCCGGGCGGGACCTGGCGCAGGGTGAGGGTTTGCAGGGGGAAAGTGGATTGACCGGGGAGGTGGTTTTCGATGAACATGGGCTGTCCTTTCAGGGGAATGTCCTTGCGCACGCTGGCGCAGCAGGAAATATCCGAAATGTTTGCAAAACTTATTGTATGTTCAAATAGAACATAAAGTCAAGTTTCAGATTTGGGTTTTGGTCTTTGATGACATTTGGCGGGCTTTTTTTATGATGAATGTCATTTTTCTTACGAAATAGTTGACTTTGGCGCGAGTAAATGTTATTATTTTGTAAAATGCTCTGAAATTACAGATGAAATTTCGGAAAAATTTCGGAAGAGATTGGTCTATGCCTTTGGGTCAGCCCCCTACGTTGAGAGACATTGCAAACGCTGCCGGCGTTTCGCTGGCAACGGTATCTGCCGCGCTCAATGATAAAAATGGCGTTTCGCCGCAAACGCGGACGCGCATTTTGGATATTGCGGCTTCACTGGGGTATGAAATCAAAGAAAAGAAGCGAGTTGCAGAGGAAACGGATTTGCGGGTGATTGGTTTTCTTGTCAAGCATGACCTGGACATGGTGCGAGGCGCCAATCCGTTTTATTCACATGTGCAGTTTGGGGCCAACAATTTTTGCCAGCGGCACAATATCAGTCTGATGGTTGCTACGATGGACGTAGATATCAGCAATCATCCTCTTTCGTGGCCTGCCATGATTAATCAGAACCAGATTGATGGATTAATTATGGCGGGTGCTTTTATTGATGACTCTGTGGAAATCCTGAAGCGCAAAATGGATTTTCCAATCGTTCTGGTGGATAGTTACTCTTCGACGCTGGATTGCGACAGTATTGTGACGGATAACGTCGGCGGGGCCAAAAAGGCCGTGCAGCACCTGGTGCAAAACGGACATGAACGGATTGGGCTGGCCGGATGGAATCCCTTTTCGCCGCCCAGCATTCAATTGAGACAGCAAGGTTACCTGCGGGTTTTGGATGCCTATGGATTGAAACCGTTCATCGTCGAGACGGAACTCTCCAGGGCCGGCGGGCAAAAAGCCGCTGCCAAATTGCTTGCCAATCGCCAGGTCACTGCCTTATTTTGCTGCAATGACGAGACGGCGCTTGGCGCAATCAGCGCGATTCGAGAGATGGGCTTGAGCGTTCCAGGCGATGTTTCGGTGGTTGGCTTCGATAATATTGACCTGGCGGCGGAAATCAGCCCGGCGCTTACCACCGTTCATGTTCAAAAAAGTTGGATGGGCGCGCTGGGCGTGCAGGCTCTCATTGACCGCGTCCGCAATCCCGATAAGCCCCAAACGACGGTGGTTGTTGCCACCGATTTGGTGATTCGAGAGAGCGTGGCCTGCATTGGGCAGCCAGACCCGCAAAAGCAGCGCGCAGGCGAACTCGCTTTGGCGACAGCGTATCAAAATATCTTGCCCTGACGCGTTCTACAGCCGATTTTATGTAAGCCCTTGCCACTTGTCGTAAATAAGGAGGCACTGTAATGACCAATCAAGAGACCCCTGCCAAGCCCAAATTTCGTTGGACTGCGGATGCAATCTATTGCAATTTGTCATATCTGACGATGGTCTTGCCCGGCACGATTTGGCTGATATTGTTCGCCTACCTGCCCATGCCCGGCATCATTATGGCCTTCAAGAACTATCGTTTGCAAAAACCCCCAGCTGACTACTGGATTCAAAACCGATTCATTTACAGCCTCATCGAAAGCCCCTGGGTGGGATGGGATAACTTCAGATACCTGGTTCTTCCAACCAACCTGAACAATACCATTACGTTCGTTCGCAACACCGTTTTGTACAACCTGTTGTTTATGGTGGTTGGGCTGGTGTTATCGGTTTTGCTGGCGGTCATCATTTACGAACTGACCAATCGCTTTTGGGCAAAACTGTATCATTCCATCTTTTTCCTGCCGTTCTTCATTTCCTGGGTGGTGGTGGCCTATGTGGTGTATGCGCTGGCAAATCATACCGGCATTATTAACACCGCCCTGGCTTCGTGGAATCTGCCGCCATTGGAGATTTACAAAGAAAAAATATACTGGCCGTTTATCTTCCTGTTTGCCAACATTTGGAAATATACCGGCAACGGCTCTATCTTATATCTGGCGATTATTACTGGCATAGACCGCCAACTCTACGAGGCTGCCGCCATGGATGGCGCAAACAAGTGGCAGCAGTTTTGGAACATCACCCTTCCGCAGTTAATTCCAACCATCGTGTTGTTGCAAATCCTGGCGGTGGGGCGTATTTTTGGCTCCGATTTCGACATGTTTTATACCCTTCCAGGAGGCTCGGCGCTCGTTCGAGATGTAACGACAACCATTGATGTTTACGTCTTCAATATGTTGCGATCTACCACCCCGCTTGGGTATCCGGCCGCCGTATCACTGGTGCAATCGGTGATAGGTTTCGTTCTCATCCTCGTCACCAATTACATTGTCCGTAAGACCCGGCCTGAGATGGCCCTCTTCTAACCCCCAGCGCAGTGAAAAGGAAACCAGTCATGAAACTCTTTCCTGCCAAAACCAGAACCGCTCGCGATATGCTGTCCATTTCGCCATCTACGAATTTGTTTTTGAATATCCTGATGGTGGCTTGCAGCCTTTTGACGCTGGCGCCTTTCTACATCATCATTATTGCGTCTGTCACATCAGAAGCCTCTTTGACGGCGAATGGGTATCGCCTGTGGCCGGAAGAATTTTCATTAAGCGCCTATACTTACCTGTTTCGCGAAGGCTCTATCATCATCACTGCCTATAAAAATACGATTATCTCCACCCTGGCCGGCACGGTTTTGACGATCATTCTGGTCATGTTGTACGCCTATCCGCTTTCCAGAAATAACTTTCGCTTCTCAACCTTCTTTACATTTTTTGCCTTTTTCACCATGTTGTTCGGCGGCGGTCTGGTGGCTTATTACATGGTCATGCGCCAGATTTTGCAAATCCAGAACACCATTTGGGCGCTCTTCCTGCCCTCTTCGTTCAGCCCATTCTGGGTGTTCGTCTTGCGCACTTACATAAAAACCAATGTTCCAGACGAACTCATCGAAGCAGCGCGGATTGATGGCGCCAGCGAGTGGCGCACGCTCATTCAGATTGTCATGCCGCTCTCGGTGCCCGGCCTGGCGACGGTTGCCCTGTTTAGCGCGATTGGCATTTGGAACAATTTCTTCAATGTCTTGCTTCTGGTAGACAAAGTTGAACTGTACAACCTGCAATACACGATTTACTCCACATTGAATAATATTCGCTTCCTAATTGAGAATGCCTCCAGAATGCAGGGCGTGGTCAATTTGGCTGAATTACCCTCGCAGACCTTCCGCATGGCGATGGCTGTGGTCACCATCGGGCCAATTATTCTTGCCTATCCCTTTTTCCAGCGCTACTTTGTTCGCGGTTTGACGATTGGCGCTATCAAAGGTTAGTCATTATATGGGCGTTCCATATAAAACAAAAGCACCTAAAAAAGGAGAAGAAAAATGTTACGAAAGCTAATTTCTCTGTTTTTGCTCGCGGCCTTCGTGTTGGCAGCCTGCTCGCCGGCTGCCACGCCTGAACCGCCCGCCGCGCAGCCGACTGCGGCTGAGCAACCTGCCGCCGAGCAGCCCGCGGCTGAACAGCCTACCGCCGAACCGGCTCCGGTCTGCGACAAGCCTGTCATGCTTGACCTATACATGGTCGGTGGCGGCGATACCCCCGCTCGCCCGGATGTAGAAGCTGCCCTTAATGCTTACATCGAGCCGCTCATCTGCGCCAATGTGACCTTCAACATCGTCGGCTGGGGCGACTGGTTCTCCAAGGCCATCACCGGCATTCAGGCTGGCGAGAAGATGGACATCTTCTTCACCGCCGACTGGTGGCAGTACAACGAACTGGTGGCACAAGGCTTGCTTTTGCCGCTCAACGACGATAACGGCCCGAATGGCAACCTGCTCGAACAGTATGGGCAAGGCATTCTCCAAACCCTCAACCCCGCCTTTATCTCTGGTACGCAGGTCAATGGCGTCAACTATGCTGTTCCAACGAACAAAGAACTGTCCGTGCCGGATGGATTTGTTTACAACGTGGCACTGGCTGAGGAAATTGGTTTTACGCCAGAAGATGCCGCCAAAATCAAATCTATGCGCGATTTCGAACCCTGGCTCGAAAAGGCCAAAGCCGCCCGCCCTGATGAATATCCCTACCTGCTCAACTTCATGCCCGGTTTCGAACCCTGGGTAGATGGCCTCGCCAGCGGCGTTCCGAATGGCATCATCACCATGAAACTGGAGCCAGATGCCAGCGGCAAATTCGACGAGACCCTGGTCAATGTCATCGAAACTGACTGGTATCGAGACTATGTCACCCTGATTCGTGAATGGCGTGACAAGGGCTGGGTTCATCCCGAAGCAGCCCTGGCTGGTTACGAAGATGGCGCTATCCTGAATGCTGGCAAGTTCTTCGTCGCGGCGCAGCCCCTCAAGGGCTATAACATCAAAGCCCAGGAAATGATGAACTCTTCTGGTAACCCCGACCTGCGCCTGGCCGAAATTGAGTGGCAGAAGAAGGTCGTCATCACCAACCATACTGGCGGTTCGATGCTCGCCATCCCGGCTCTGTCCGAATACCCTGTGGAGGCCATGAAGTTCATCAACCTGTTGCACACCGACCCGAAAGTTGTCAATATGGCTCTGTTCGGCGTCGAGGGCAAACATTGGGCTTTGGAAGCCGATGGCCGCGTCAACCTGATTGACAATTCTTGGTATAGCGCGCATCCCGGCGCCTGGGTTTGGGGCAACACCCAGATTCAGTATGTCACCAACAAAGAAGACCCGAACAAGAATCGCCTCTTGATTGAATATTCTAGCGACGCCATCGGACACCCCTCCCTGGGCTTCCGCTTCGACAAGACCCCTGTACAGGCAGAAATTACCGCCATTGAGGCCGTGATGGCTACCTATTGGACCCCTCTGCTCTATGGCTACATTGACCCGGCCACCGAACTGCCCAAGTTCATTGACGAACTGAAGGCCGCCGGTATCGACAAGGTCAAGGAAGAAGTTCAGCGCCAGTACGATACCTGGAAAGCGACCAAGTAGTCGTTTCGCAACCACTGGTTTTCCAACACAGCGAGGGGCTGCCTCAACACCGAGGGCAGCCCCTCTTTTCAAGCAAAGGCCTGTTTTATGGGTTGGGATACTCTCATTCAACGAAAAAATCGTACCGTGATTGACAAAGGTTTGGATTCTGGTTTGTGCCTGGGCGGGCTGGGCTGCGGCGGTCTGGAACTGTGGGCCGATGGCGTGTTTCGTCATCACGCTTACATGAACACCGCGCCCTGGGCTGGTTGGAGGCATCAAATTCCAGCCGAAAATGAACCCCAGCCGCCCGCCGAACCGCAAACCGGCGTCGAAGACCTGTGTTTTCTCCTGCGTGTTCAGCGCCCGGGGCGCGCGCCGCAAATGCGCTTCCTGTTTGTGGGGCAGGGCGGGGCATGGCTGGTGGGCGAACACATGTCACGCACCTACAAATACGCTACCATTCCCACCGTGCGCGCTATCGAGCATACTGCCGAGTTCCCTTTTACGCGCCTTAAATACCTTGACCCGACTCTGCCCGTTCAGGTCGAGTTGCTGGCCTGGTCGCCGTTTGTTCCGCACGACCCTGTTTCTTCCAGCACGCCCGGGGCAATTTTCGATTTCACCTTTGTCAGCCAGGCCGAGGAGCCGCTCGAGGTCAGCCTGCTGCAAATCACCAGCAACCTGGCCGGGTTCGACCAAACCCCCAATTACGCCCCCGAACACGGCCTGGAAACGACCCCCGCAGGCGCCATCGCGCGCATGAAGGGCGGGCGCGACCCGCAAAATCCCACCACCGGCGAGATGAGCGTCTTCGCCGCCGCCTGTCCGGGGCAGTCCATTTCTGTTGTCCCCAACAACCCCTACCTGGAAAATCTGATTCACTCGTTTTACCTCACCGGCCACCTGGACGGGCCGCGCATTCCGGCGCGCATTCCGCGTGAGGAGTATCACCCCAACCCGCGCAATGCTCCCATGTTCCGTGACCGCTGTTTTGTCAGCGTCAGCGCCGCCCTTCAGCCAGGGCAAAGCACCGAAATTCGTACCGGCCTTACTTGGTACTTTCCCAATCATTACGACCGGGCGGGCGTGTACGTTGGAAAATTTTACGAAAACCGCTTCGCGCATGCCGGGGAAGCAGCCGCTTTCCTTTTGAAAGAATCAGACGCGCTCAAGGCTCGCTCCCGCGCCTGGACCGATTCCATCCTCGATTCTGACCTTGACCCATCTCTCGCGCTGGCCCTGCTCGATCAGGCCCACACGCTCTTCAAATCCTCCTGGTACAGCAAAGATGGCAAATTTTTCCTGTGGGAGGGGCTGGGTCAGGCGGGCATGAATACCGTTGATGTCGAGCATTACGGTTCGTTTGGCGTGGCGCTTCTCTTTCCGGGGCTGCGCGCTTGCGCCCTCGACCTGATTCAAGCCGCTCAGCGCCCGAACGGACAGGTAGCGCACGCCTATCAGCGCAACATCCGCCCCGAAGACATTCCCGATGGCGAATACTTCCGCTGGGATGTCAATCTGCATTACGTTTTGGCACTCTTGCGCGATTGGCGCTGGAGCGGCAACGCCGACCTGCTGCGCCGCCACTGGCACAGCGCCCGCCGCGCGCTGGCTTTCGTTCAGTCGCTCGACCGGCTGGGCATTGGTCTGCCGTTTACCGAAGGCGGCATCACCTACGACCACTGGCACATGGTGGGGGTTGTGGCTTATATGGCCGACCTGTACCTGACCGCTCTGCAAGCCGCCAAAACGATGGCCGAAGCCCTCGGCGAAACCGATTTTGCCGCCGAATGTCAAGCGCGCTGGCAGGCGGGGCGCGCCTCCTTCGAGCGGCTGTTCTGGCAGGGCGGATACTACAAAGCCGTCTTGCGCGAAGCCGAAACTTCCGGGAACGCCGACGCCCGCCTGAGCCTGTTGGCCGCCAAGCCGATTGACCAGGGACTGCACACCGACGCGCTCAACGGCGAAGCGATTGCCCTGCTCTCCGGCCTGCCGCGCGCCCTCGACCCTGCGCGCGTCCGCGCTATGCTCGATAGTATCTTGACCTACAACCTGAACGAGGATGGCCGCTTCCTGGCAAACGGCAGCTGCCCGAATGGTGAATTTCCCGACGAGTGGCCGTTTTCGCAGTGGCAAAACCCCTGGACCGGCACGGAATACTTCTTTGCCGCCCAACTGTTCGCCGAAGGCATGGAAGAAGAAGCCCTGGGCATCCTGCGTAACGTCTTCGACCGCCTCGACCAGGCCGGAATGCGCTTTCGGCACAATGAATGCGGTGATTTCTACACCCGCGCCTTGTCCATCTATGCTGCCTGGCAGGCCTGGCTGGGGCTGCTGGTAGATGTTCCGGCGCGCCTGCTGCGCCTGAAGCCAAACACCCGCCGGACGGTTTTGCGCTCACCTTTTCTGTGTGGAACGGGCTGGGGGCGGATAATGATTCGGCGCGGACATCACGACTTCAGCTTGGAAATCTCCCTGACCGAAGGCAGCCTGACGCTGGAGCGCGTGGAATTGCCGCTCTCCGAGTCTCCCACTGCTTTCTTGAATGGTCATCCGCTTGCTGTGAGCCAATCTGATGGCCAAATCCTCTTCTCGCAGCCGCTCACCCTCTCCCCTGGCGACCATCTGATTGTGACTGCGCATTGCTCTTCGTCTTCAATCTGAAATCAGAAAGGATTTTCCTATGACCAAAATTGCATTCATCGGCGCAGGCAGCCTCGGTTTTACGCGCGGACTGGTGCGCGACATCCTGACCTTCCCGCTGCTGCAAGACGCCACCATCGCCCTGATGGACATCAACCAGGAACGGCTTGATTTCGCCGAACGCTCGGTGAAGCGGATTATCGAGGCGGGCAACTACCCGGCCAAAGTGCAGGCCACCCTCAGCCGCGAAGAAGCCCTGGAAGGGGCGGACGCCGTCCTCGTCACCATCCTGGCCGGGGACGTGAGCGTCTGGCGGCACGACATCGAAATCCCCAAAGCCTACGGGGTGGATATCAACGTCGGCGACACGCGCGGCGTTTCGGGCATTTTCCGCGCCCTGCGCACCATCCCGGTCATGCTGGGCATTGCGCATGATATGGAACGCCTTTGTCCCGACGCAACCATGCTTAATTACACCAACCCAATGGCAATGTTGTGCCGCGCCATGCAGCGCGAGAGCAAAATCCAATTGACCGGCCTGTGCCACAGCGTACAGGGAACCGCTGCCATGCTTGCCGGCTGGATTGGCGCGCCAATGAGCGAAATTAACTATACCTGCGCGGGCATCAACCACATGGCCTGGTACATCAAGTTCGAGTGGAACGGCCAGGACGCCTACCCGCTCATCCGCAAGGCAGTGACCGAACGGCCCGAAGTGTACAACGAAGAAATCGTCCGCAATGAAATGTTCCTGGCGTTGGACTACTATGTGACCGAATCGAGCGGTCACAATTCGGAATACAACTGGTGGTTTCGCAAGCGCCCCGACCTGATTGAAAAATACTGCACGCACGGCACGGGCTGGAATCCTGGCGAATATGCCTACATCTTGCGTGAATACGAACGCCGCGAAGGCACCTGGCAGCAGGAAGTCAAGGATTGGTTCGAACAGCCGGTGGAATTGGAGCGTGGTCACGAGTACGCCGCTTACATCATCAATGCCTTGCAGGGCGGCGAACCGTTCTGCTTTAATGGCAATGTTTCGAATACTGGGCTAATCACCAACCTGCCGCAAGGCGCGTGCGTCGAAGTGCCGGTGTGGGCCAGCAAAAAAGGCCTCGAGCCGGTGCATGTCGGCGCGCTCCCGCCGCAGTGCGCTCTGCTGACCAACTTCAGTTCTCAAATCGAAGAAATGGCCGTCGAAGCCGCGCTCACCGGCGACCGGCGGCTGGTGTATCAGGCCATTGCTCACGACCCGCTGACTGCCGCCGTCCTCTCACTGGCCGAAATCCGCGAGATGGTGGATAAAATGCTGGTCCAAAACGCGCCATACCTGCCGCAGTTCAAGTAGTTGATGAAGGCAGGTTGTTGCCTTCTTTTTTCTTGCGCAAAGCCGCTTCAAAAAGGTCATTTCAAGGACATTTCACGCAGAGTTACGCACACCTGCCACCTGCCCCGCGCGAAAGCAACGCGGGGCGTGCGGGCGGTGTATCGAATGGGCCGCATCAAAGGAAAAATGTATGAATTTCCACAAACTCATCCTGTTCCTGCTCGTCCTCAGTCTGCTGGCTGCTTGCGCGCCCGCCGCGCCTGCCGCCGTCCCTCAAACCTCCGCGCCGACCTTGCCCGATGGTCAGCGCTGGATGACTCACTTCAAGACCGATTTACTTCCCTTTTGGGACCGCCCCGAAGCCCTCGGCAACCCGGTCGGTAAATTCCCCACCAAACGCTGTAATGACGGCACGCTCTACGATGCCAACGCCAACCCCTGCCCCGAAATCGGCGAGAACGGCTGGCTCGCGCTCGACCTGGAATACACCGTCTCGCGCTCGCGCCAGACCTACGCCTATGGCGTCGCCTTTCACCTGACCGGCGACCCGCGCTACCTGGAATATGCCAAAGCCGGGGTAGATTACCTGCGCCAGAACGCCTTCGACCGAAAAAACGGCGGCACCTATGCCCTGTGGAATGGCATGGAACAAGCCTGGCAGCCCGGCCCTCTTCACCGCAACCCGCAGGAATTGGCCTATTCCCTGCTCGGTATTTCGTTTTACTATTACCTGACCCGTGACCCTGAAGTCCTGCCCGACCTCCTGGCCGTCAAGGATTTCATCTTCGAGAAATACTACAACCCTAACCTGAACGCCCTGCAATGGATGCAGGCCTCTGACGGCAGCGAAACCAATCCGCTCGACAAACGCCTGGTGGCGCAGTTGGACAACCTCAACGCCTACATGGTGCTGGTCACGCCGCTGCTGCCCGAACCCGAGCAAAGCGCCTGGAAGGCCGACATGGTCAAACTTGCCAACCTGATGATTGACGAGTTTTATTCTGAACAGGATGGCTTGTTCTTCCTGACGGTCAACGACCCTTCGCAGAAAAGCCTCAAAAACGCCGGCACCGATTTCGGTCATTCGATTAAGGCGATGTGGATGATTTACCACGTTGGGCGCATTGCGGATGTGCCGGATTTGGTCTTTTTTGCTCAAACCAACGGCCCGCGCATTCTGGAAAAAGCCTACCTGACCGAAAACGGTTCGTGGGCCAACGGCTACGAGGCGGGCGGCAATCTGATAAAAGACAAGGATTGGTGGATTTACAACGAACTCAATCAGTTCACAATGGAAATGTCCCTGTCTGACCCATCCCTGGCCCGTTACCTGCCCCAAACCACCGATTACTACTTCCGCTATTTTGTTGACCACGAACACGGCGAAGTCTGGACGACTATCGAAAACGCCACCAATCAGCCCAAGCCCGATGCCTTGCCCAAAGCCTGGCCCTGGAAGAATGCCTACCATACTTTTGAACACGCCTTGCTTGGCTATATCACCGCCCAGCAACTGAATAGCCAGCCGGTGACGCTTTATTACGCCTTCCAGGAAAAACCCGCGGAAAGCGCCATCCAGCCCTACTTTCTGCGCGGCGACCTTTCTAAACTGGAAACCGAACAAAAAGATGGTCTAACCGTGTACCGCGTGGAATTTCGCAACATTCGCTGAGGTCCGTACCGCAAGATTGGCAACACTTTTTTATGAAGCCCCAACCTTTCCTGGAATCCTATTTCATCAACCGTCACCCGTTCCAGACGCTCTGGTTGATGTTCGATGCCGACCGCCCGCGCCTGTTCGTGGCGGCGGTGGCGTTTGTCATCAAGCACAGCCCGGTCTGGCTTCTGCCGCTGCTGACCGCCAACATCATTGATGTCGTGGTGGAACAAAGACCCATTGCCGAACTGTGGTGGAACGCGCTGCTGCTATCGCTGCTGATTTTCCAGAATATGCCCATGCACGTTTTATATGTGAAGCAATTGAGCGTTGCTTTGCGTTGCGTCGAAACGCGCCTGCGCTCAGGCCTCTCTCGTCAGTTGCAGCGGCTGTCCATTGGCTATTTCACCCGTGCCAGCGCTGGGGTGCTGCAAACCAAAGTGGTGCGCGATGTCGAAAACATCGAGCAAATGGTGCGCACCCTCTTCGATGGCGGCCTGAGCGCCCTGAGCGGCCTGGTCGGGGCGCTGGTCGTTACGGCCATCCGCGCCCCGGCGTTCCTGCCTTTTTTCCTGGTGATTGTGCCGGTTTCGGCCTTTCTGGTGCAAACCATGCGGCGCGGATTGGCCGAGCGCAATGAACAGTTTCGCCGCCAGGTGGAGCGTATGTCGGCCCGCCTGACCGAAATGACGCACCTGATTCCCATTACCCGCGCGCATGGCCTGGAGCAGGACGAACTGGAGCGGGTGGATGAAACCCTCTCCCGCGTGCGCAAGGCCGGGTTGGAACTGGACATGATGAACGCCATCTTTGGCTCGCTTTCGTGGGTGACGTATAGTATGTTCAACGTGTTGTGTCTGGTGGCTGCCGCTTGGGTGGCTTATAACCGTATTTTGCCCATTACGGCAGGCGATGTGGTCATGCTCAGTGGTTACTTTGCCAGCCTGACCGGTTCGGTCATGGCCCTGGTCAGCCTGATGCCCCCCATCGCCAAAGGGATGGAGTCAATTCGCTCGGTCGGCGAAGTACTGAAAGCCCCCGACCTCGAACAGAACGAGGGCAAAACCCCGGTCGAAACAGTGCGCGGCGCATTTTGCTTCGAGAACGTTTCGTTTCATTACCCCGATACCGACGTATCGGCCATTACTGATTTTTCTCTCGAAGTCCCTGCCGGGCAGAATATTGCCTTCGTTGGTCCCTCTGGCGCGGGCAAATCCACCGTTTTGAATCTGGTCATCGGCTTCATCCGCCCCACGACCGGGCGCATCCTGCTCGACGGGCGCGACATGAACACGCTCGACTTGCGCACCTATCGCCGTTTCGTTTCAGTCGTGCCGCAGGAATCGATTCTCTTCGAAGGCACGGTGCGCGACAACATCACCTACGGGTTGGAAAATGTCCCCGATTCGCAGGTCGAGGCCGCTTTGCGCGACGCCAACGCCTGGGATTTCGTTCAGGATATGCCCGACGGTCTGGAAACCCGCATCGGTGAGCGCGGCGCGAAACTCTCTGGCGGACAGAAACAGCGCCTGGCGATTGCCCGCGCCCTCATCCGCAATCCGCGCGTTCTCATCCTCGATGAAGCCACTTCTGCGCTCGACACCGAGTCCGAAGCGCTCATCCAGCAAGCCCTGGCGCGCCTGATGCGCGGACGCACGACCTTCATCGTTGCCCACCGCCTGTCCACCATTCGCAATGCCGACCGAATTGTGGTGCTGCGCCAGGGAAAAATCGTAGAAACCGGCACGCACGAAGAACTGATGCGCCGCAAAGGCGCGTATGCCAGTCTGCAAACCGGTCAGGCTGGGCTATAATCTCTGTCATGAAACAGGAATTCCTCGAAAAACTCCCCGCGCCCGTGCGCACCATTGTCGTGGCCTTCTTCCATTGGTGGGATGACCTGGTGATGCAGGCTGTAATGAGCCTGATTTGGAGCCTTTCCTGGTTCACGATCGTGCTTGGGCCGCCCATTACGTTTGGAATTTATTATGTTCAGAGTCAGTATGTGCGCGGTGAAAACCCTGGTTTGCGCGGCATGTGGGAAGGCGCGCGAAAATATTTCACCAAAAGTTGGCAATGGATGCTGGCAAACTTGCTGATCGTATCTGTTTTGATTGCCAGCGTTGACGCATATCGTCTCATAGAAGCCGGCTGGGCTGATTTCGCGCGCGGGCTAATCATTGCAATTGGCGTGGGCTGGGTCATCGTCCAGTTTTATGCTGTTCCGCTCCTGATGGTTCAGGAGCAAAAATCGCTGCGCTTGGCCTGGCGCAACGGTCTGATGATGACCCTGGCATCGCCTGGATACTTGATTGCGCTTTTCTTATTCCTTGCCCTGTTCGGCGCAGTCAGCGCGCTCTTGGTTTTCCCAACCATCCTGGGCTACATCAGCCTTTTCAGTCTTTTAGCCAGTCAGGCTGTGCGTGACCGTATCGATGTGTTTCGCAGAATTTTGTCCGACGATTAGTCAAAAACTCCCCAAGGTTTTTGGAAAGCCGCATTACCTTCGTACCACTAAAAACGTGCTCATTCGGGCGCGTTCATGTTTTACCAGCCTTGCTTGCATATTCAAGAAGGAGTTTGTTGGAAAGAAAAGGTCAAGGTGCTGCCCTTGCCAACCTCGCTTTCCATCGAAATTGTCCCGCCCATGCCTTCTGTCAGGGCTTTGGCAATCGGCAATCCCAGCCCAAAGCCAGGCACGGTCAGGCTGTCTTCGCCGCGATAGAAGCGGTCGAAGATGTGTTCCAGCGTCTCCGGGGGGATTCCGGGGCTTTCATCTCGAATCCGGATTTCAGCCTGCCCGCCGTTGCGGCGGGTTTTGACCAGAATCGGGCCGTTGGAATGTTTGAGGGCGTTATCCAGCCCGATGAGCAGGACCTGTTTGAGCGCGTCGCGGTCGCCCAGGATGGTGAGCGGTTCGGCTTCGAGCAGAATCTCGCGTTCGGGGTCAAGAGCGCGCGCCTGGCGGCAGGTTTCTTCCAAGATTGGCAGGATTTCCACCGGCTCACTTGCCAGGCTTCTTCCGGCATCGGCGCGGGCCAGTACCAACAAGTCATTGACCAGCCGAATCAGGCGGTCGCTCTCATCAGTCATATCCGCCAAAATGTCATCCTGTTCATCAATCGGGATGGGCGGCTGGCGGCGCAGCAGACCCAGGTTGCCGCGCAGGGTGGTGAGCGGAGTGCGCAGTTCATGGGAAACATCAGCCACAAAATCGCGCTGCATCTCCAGCGAATGCGCCACCTGCTGGTAGGCATCTTGCAAACGCGAAAGCATGGAATTGAACGTGGTTGCCAGTTGCCCAACTTCATCCATCGGGCCGTGATACTGAACGCGGTGGGCGAAATTGCGCTCATCGCCAATGGTCTGCGCGGTTTGGGTGATTTTTACAATTGGGCGCAGGATGAACCCCGAAAACAACCAGCCAACCCCAACCGCCGTCAAAATGATAAACAGGCCAATCGCGCCAAACGCCAGGCTGAAGAAGTACAGCGAACGATTGCGCTCTTCCAGCGAGCGCGCCAATTGCAGAATATAGACGGCCTGCCCATCCCGTAAGAGTGGGCGGCTGTAAATGAGCATAGACTGTTCGTTGACGGTTGCGGTTTGCCACCATTCTCGACCGCTTTGCAGGGCCAAGAGGCCTGTGGCGCTCAGCGGCAAGGTATCTTCGAGGCGGCCTAGCGGGCTGGCAATCAAGAGGCCTTGCGGGTCGAGAATGCGGACAATTTCGCGCTCGCGCAACTCCCGAAAGGGACGGATGTCGGGAAAGTCGTTAAAAGAGCGCGGCGGGGGGGAATTCCCCACCAACGGAATCGGCCCATCCAGGCTGTCAACGGCGAGAATGGCCTCCCCCAGCCCAAAACTGGCGCGGCGCAGGTCCTCTTGCAAGGCCAGGTAGGTGACGCGCGAGAGAATGCCATAGATTGCCAGGCCAACAAAAGAGAGGGTGATGGCAAGAATGGCACTATACAACAGCGTAAAACGCAGGCGAATCGACATTATTCCTCGCGTAAAACGTAGCCCACGCCGCGCACGGTCTGGATGAGGCGGGAGCGGCCGCCGGCTTCCAGTTTTTTGCGCAGGTAGCCAACGTAAATTTCCAGCACGTTATCGTCGCCGCCGAAATCGTAGCCCCAAACTTCGTTCAATATTTGGAGCCGCTCCAAAACCTGGCGCGGGTGGCGCAGGAACAGGTGCAGCAGGTTGAACTCGGTCACAGTCAGCGATAGGCTCGTTTCACCGCGCCGCGCTTCGTGAGTGGTTGGGTCGAGGGTTACATCGGCATACGAAACGACCTGCAACTCAGGTTTGGATTCCACTCTGCGCAGCAAGGCGTGGACTCTTGCCACCAGTTCGGCAGGGGCAAAAGGCTTGATCAGATAGTCATCCGCGCCGCTTTCCAGCCCTTCTACGCGGTTTTCGATGGCGTCTCGGGCAGTCAACATCAACACCGGGACTTTGTTCTTCTCGGCGCGTAACTGCTGGAGCAGGGTCAGCCCGTCCATCTTGGGCATCATCCAGTCGAGGATGAGCAGGTCGGGGCATTGTTGGTCCACCAAGTCGAGCGCTTCCTGCCCATTGCCTGCGGTGAAAACCGTCAGGTTTTCATAGACCAGGGTGCGTTGGAGCATTTTGAGCAGTTTTTGGTCGTCATCAACAATCAAAACAGTGGTCATGGTTCGTTTTCTTTCAATTCATCATATCACAACCTCAAATATATGAGATTTTCCTGTGAAAAGGCTGTGAAGGAAACCTGGCAACTGGTTTCACAGCATATTCACAGGATTTTCTTGGGTTGCTCACAGGATGGGATTTTAGAATGGTGAAAACCTTATAGGAGCACTCTCGTATGTCCGTTTCAACCAAAACCAATCTTATCCTCGACCTGACGCTTTTCGTCGCCGTGCTGACCCTCGCTACCCCGGACTTGACCGGCATGACCATTCACGAGTGGCTGGGAGTGGCCTTTGTGGCCGCCTTGCTCACGCATTTGCTCTTTCACTGGAGGTGGATTGTCAATGTAACCACGCAATTCTTTCGCAAATTGTGGCACTCCTCGCGCCTGAACTATGTGGTCAATCTGCTCTTCCTGGCCCTGATGACTGGCGCGCTGTTGAGCGGCCTGATGATTTCGGAAAGCGTGCTGGCGTTTTTTGGAATCAACCTGGGCGAACCAGGCCCCGCCTGGAGCGGATTGCACCACACCCTTTCGGATGCGGCTGTTATGGTATTGGGCCTGCACCTGGCTTTGCACTGGAAGTGGATTGTCAGCAATCTGAATCGCTATGTAGTTCAACCGGTTGGGCGGATATCCGATTCCCCGGTTGGTCGGTCGTCAGACAATCGCCTGGACGAGAGAAACCAGACCTCTAATCTCTAATCTCGAATATCGAATATCGCACAAGGAGTATCTCTATGAAAAAATTTCTGAAAACAATTGTCATCCCGCTCTTGATTTTAATGGCAGTGATTGGGTTGTTTGGCGCGGGCTGGTGGTGGGGCGCAACCCATACCCAGGCTTTTGCGGGCATGGCGCCCGGGGAGGTGCGGGGCGAGAGGATACGGCCTGGCTTCGACGGCCAGCGTTTGCCACCGGAAGGATTTCGCCCTGAACGGTTTGATGGGCTGGGCCGCGGCGGCCCTTCGCTGACGCGCGGGTTGGCGGGAATCGTTGGCTCGCTGGTCAAGTTGGCGGTGATTGTCATCCTCGTCCTGCTCGTCCAGCGCGGCCTGGCCTGGTTCGACGCCTGGCGCGCCAATCGCAAGACTCCACCCATCGCGCCGCCTGCCGAACCAGAAGGATAACCGAATTAGAGTAACAGGCTTCGGGTGATACATACCAGACTGAGGCCTGCGGTACAGTAATCAGAAAATAAAGGACATCATCATGCAAAACAATCTGAAAACCATTCTTCTCCTGCTTGTCTTCGGCCTGCTGTTGACAGCCTGCGCCGGGCAGGCCAACGCCCAGACCAGTGTCACATTCCAGCCGGTCACGACCGTTACGCTTGGCACGAGCATCGAATCGAGTGGCACGCTCAGCGCCGGGCAGTTGACCACGCTCTCGTGGGGAACGAGCGGCGTCATCGAGGCGGTCAATGTGCAGCCGGGCAGTCAGGTCAAAAAAGGCGATGTGCTGGCCAGCCTGCGGCTCGATTCCGTTCCGGCCAGCATCCTCCAGGCGCGCGCCAATCTTGCCTCCGCCGAAGAAACGCTTGCCAATCTGCAAGACAATGCGCTGACCTTGACCCAGGCCGAGCTGGATGTTGTAGCAGCCAGGCAAACCCTGGCCGAAGCCGAAAAAACCCTGGCTTCGCTCGATTATCCCCGCGCTTCGGATGCGCTGATTCAAAATACCGAAGCGCAAATCCGGCAGGCGGAGCAAAACGTGGCCCGCGCTTCTGACCGTTACCGAA